>Ga0306926_10004575_pt1 | contig 14553 bp, 8 predicted proteins | sample flu12Cox44000178_FD_203759 | JGI IMG/M metagenome (GOLD analysis project Ga0306926, IMG submission 203759) | Lab enrichment of tropical soil microbial communities from Luquillo Experimental Forest, Puerto Rico - flux8day.12C.oxic.44.000.178 (v2)... | ecosystem: Environmental > Terrestrial > Soil...
AAGGCTACGAACAAGCCGGGGAAGGTCTCAGCTACCAATAAGAAGTCGACGGCGCCTGCAAGTGTCGCAGCCTCGACTCCGCCGCCTGCCTCCGCACCGTCGCAGCCTCCGCCGCAGAACAACCAGACGGTCGCCACCTTGCGTCCACCGCACACGACCGCTTCGGAAACGCCCGAAATGACCGTTGCCGCCGCCATCTCGACCGACCTAGCCAACAAGCAAAAGGACGACACTGCTCACATGGTGGACGCAACGGAAAACGTACTCAAGAACCTCACCCGTCAGCTGAGCGATGAAGAAAAGGCGATGCGGACGCAGATCCAGTCCTACCTTCAGCAATCGCGTAAAGCGACAGTCGACGGCGATTATGAGCGTGCATACAACCTGGCGAAGAAGGCACAGGTGTTGGCCGATGCCCTGAATAAGCAGTAGCTATTGCTTCTTCCCAGCTCCCGCCGCATTGATTTTTGCCAACATGTCCTTCGCGGGGGTCGCGTACGGCCCGTTGATGGCCGCAGCTCTCTGTAGGCTGGCAACAGCATCAGCTTTGTGGTTCTGCTTAGCATACGCATATCCCAGGTAAAACAGCGCCTGTTGTTGATCCTGCGGATCGTCCTGCAACAACGTTGACGCCGTCTTGAGCTCGGCGACAGCCGCAATGAGCTTGTCCTGATTCAGCTCGGCACGGCCCAATGTAACGTGCGCCAGTCCTGCGTAGGATTTCTTCTCTTTCGTGTCGGGATTCGGCCCAACTAGCGCGAGAGCCTTGTTGGCATAGGTTGCAGCCTTGGCTGCGTCCTTCGCAGTGGCCGCATAGGCATCGCCCATCATGAGGAGCGTAGGGATACTGTTGGGATTCGCCGCCAGTGTTTTCTCACCATACTCCTCAAGGCGCTGCGGCTGATTCAATTGTCGCAGGCTGTAGAGGGCAAGCTGGCTGATCTGGTTCTCGAACTTCGAGTTGGGAAACGCTGGTGTGAACTTCTCGATCTCCGTCATTCGTTTGTTTGGGTCCTGCTCCGATGTAATCCCGTTGTAGGCCGACGTCTCCAGAAATTCGTACTGACTCTGCGCCCCGTTTTGTTCCCCTGCGACTTTGGAAGCCCAATCGGCATCCGACATATCCGGCGGCTTGGTCTGCTTTGCGATCGAGTTGTAGATACCCGCGCCTCGCACGGCGTAGTCGACGACTTTGCCGTTGTCCTTCATCGCTTGGGCTACGCTGACCTGCGCCATGATGATGTCCAGATTGTTGGGATATGCCTCGAGCGCCTTGTCGCCGCATTCCATCGCCTTCGCGGTGTCTCCTATAGCCAGGTACTGCTGCGAGAGCTGCCACTCCCCGTATGCCGTCGCCGCTTTGTTGTCGGCATATTTCGTCAGAAATTCCTGGTATGACGCGATGCGCTTCTGCGCGTCCGATTCCGCCGCGATAGCAGCAAGATCTTTGTCCTCGGGCGTACCGGCGGGAATGACAATCGGAGTGTTCTGGGCGGCGATAATGACAGCGAGCATCAACAGTAGTGAAACAAGGGAAAGTTGGCGAAGAGTTGCGCGCATTTCGCACCTCGTGGAAATGAGCGGGCGCCGATCGGAGAGCGGCGACGTCCGCAATTTTTATTCGCACGGAATCCTAACGCGTTTGCCAACAGGATGCTATGACTTATCGCACAAGGTCGGTCAGTTGGCGGCTGGAAAGCTACTTTCTTCCTTCTCTCTTTTGTGCCACCACCAGCCCTCTCGGTGTGGGGAGTAGCACGATCGAGATCAGACCGTCGCGCTCCATCTTCAGTGCAGCTTCGCGCACCTGCTTGAGATGGGAGCTGGCATCGTGCATCAGGATCACGCCGAACGGCGAGATTTGCGGCAGAAACCGTCGCACCTCATCTTCGCGAATAGGCATGTCGCTGTCACTGAAGAAAAGGTCGATCGTACCGTCGACTTTCATCTCCAGGCTCGACTCGTTGCGCAGGTCGATGAGGTCGGTGAATGGGGACGCGGCGAACTTCTCTTTCGCCGTTTCGTAGACCTTCGGATCAAACTCGCAGGTGACGATGCGTCCAAATCCGTTCATCCGGAGCGCTTCGGCGATCCAAAGAGTGCTTACACCCATGAATGTTCCGCTCTCAACCACCAGGCGAGGCTTGATGGTCGTCACCAGCGTGCGCAGGAATTCCAGCACCTCGACCTCAGCGGTCATGGAGTCGTACATGCTCCACAGTTCAGGGTGCGGACACTCCGGCGTCGCCCGGTGGTACTCGGGGACGAGTACACCGGCGCGCTGTTGAGCCTCGCGCATGATGCGATGTTCCTGCTTTTCTTTCTTGAAGAGCCGCTTCAGGCCCAAATCGTCACCTGTGTTGCGGAGATTTCGGGGCTACGCTCTTCGCTGCTAAATCCTCGTTGTTTTGTAATTGCTATTTCTCATTGCTGGTTGCCAATTGCTAAACGCTACCAGTTAGCCCCGAACATCGTTGTCCAGTATAAGCGACCAACTCAGCATCCCTAACTAGGATAAAGTTAAAAAGTATGCGTGAGATGTTTCAGCACCGGGGGATGAGGCTGCTTTTTGTCGCCAACTTGATCTCGATGATCGGTAGTGGCATGAATGCGGCCGCCGTGATCTGGTACATCCTGCAGGCAACGCGCAACGAGGTGTCGCTGGGGCTTCTGGTCACGCTGCAGACGCTGCCGTCGCTAGTGTTGTTGCCGTTCACCGGCGTCATCATCGACCGCGAGGACCGCCGACATCTGATGATGGGGCTCGACGTTGCTCGCGGGCTCATCATCCTGTTTGTCGCCGTCCTAGCGCTCACGCATCACGTGCGCGTCTGGCAGCTGTATGGCATGACCATTCTGATCTCGGTCGGCTTCTGGATGTTCTGGCCGACGATCAACGCGCTGGTACAGGAGCTCTCTCCCGAAGGCGGACTGCTCGACGCCAACTCGCTGATGCTGGCGGCCGTACAAGGCGGCTGGGTGCTCGCGGGAGCGATGGTCGGCTTTGTTTACAACAAAATCGGACTCGGCGGCATCCTGCTGCTGGATTGCGCGACTTATGCCGTTTCGATCGCGTGCGTATATCACGTGCGCAAGGGACGCGTAACGGTAACGCATCTTAAGCCCCCGACAGAGGGCAAAGCTCCGCCCGACAAACCCGTAGCGCGGTATCTCCACGAATTGGGTGAGGGCTTTCGCTACGCGCACCGGCATTCTCGAGTGCGGCTGCTCGGATTGGCGTGGGCGCTGTTCATCGCAGCGATGATGACGCAGGGAGTGATCTCTGCGCCACTGAGCGACCGCATTTTGCATCGTGGTGCCGTGGGATACGGCTGGCTAAATGCTGGATGGGCGGGTGGCGCGTTCACCAGCATGGCGTATGCCGCGTGGTTCATTCGTCGCAACGGGGCCCACCGCTCCGTAACGCTCACCATGGCCGTCATTGGGACCGCACTGATCTTGCTGCCCTTGTTTTCCTGGGTCGCGCTGGCCGTGCCCATCTACTTCGTCATGGGAAGCGGTCGCGGCATCGGCGGCATCGCCATCTCTTCCGAGATGATGGAGATGGTGCCGAAATACTTCATGGGTCGCGTGCAAAATACCTTCTTCTTTCTTGCCAGCGCGCTGCAGATCTTCACCGCGCTTATCGCCGGCGAAGCTTCCCATCGCGACGGGCTGAAGTTCGGCTTCTATGTCGTGGCGGCCATGTACTTCGGTGCCGCCATCGCGGCCTCCTGGCCTGCGCGCGAGGCCACCGAACTCGTCACCGAATCCAACAAGCAAGCGGCCGACTGATCGGTGAGTTTTAGCTCGCAGCGAGTTGGCCATGGTGCGTCAGCGCCAATCTCCCCGCCGATACCTCCGCCATAAGAACCACACCACGAGAACCGCCACCACAAAAACCACCGCGTTCGCGCGCCCGACCACCCGCAACAGCCGCTGCCAGTGCCGCCCGAAGAAATACCCCACCCACGAGATCACCGTCACCCAGACTGCGGCGCCGAGAAAATTGAACGCCAGGAAACGCCGCCACTGCATCCGCAGCACGCCTGCCAGCGGTCCGGCAATAACCCGCAGGCCGAAGATGAAGCGTGCGAAGAACACCGTCGCCGGTCCAAAGCGCTCGAACATCTTCTCGCCGCGCACGATGCTTTCATCCGATACATGAAAGAACTTTTGGTAGCGATGCAGCAGTCGGCGTCCGCCGTGAAAGCCAATCCAGTAACCAAGGTTGTCGCCCAGTGTGCACGCACCTGTGGCTACGAGGATGATCAGTCCGAGGTTCAACTCGTGGTGCTCGAACGCCAGGAAGCTCGCAAAGAGCAACATCGTTTCGCCCGGTAGAGGAATGCCGGCGTTTTCCAACAGCAGCGTGATCGCAAGGGTCCAGTAGCCGTGGGTCGTGAAGTGGGTACGGAGCACCTCAAAGAGGGAGGGGAGCATGATCAGGCGCGGCCTGACTGCATCGACGACTGGGTGATCAAGGGCGCCGAGTCGTTCGGCAGCGGCGTTGCCGTAATGTTGTGCAAAAAGAAGTCCAGGACGATGCGGTTGAATTCATCGGGCGCTTCCTCATACGGCATGTGGCCGATGCCTCGCATCACCAGCACCGCGCTGTTCTTCCAGCGGCGGTGGAGCTCGTGCATCGAGGCCGGATCCACCGCGCCGTCACGGTTTCCCCACAATAGAAGCACAGGAACCGATTCAACCAGCGGCAAAACGTCCCCGATGCGCTTCAGGTCGTCCGTCCATGAGCAGATGATGTTCCACAGATGCGGAAAACTGCCCTCCGTCTCCAGTCCAGCCCGATATCCGTCGAAGCTGTCGGGAGGAATCTTCGCCGGATCGGCGTAGAGCTCTCGGAAGAAGTCCTTCAGGATAAAGGGAAGGCGCTTCGCTAGATGCACCACATAGATACGGCCGGCGCGCGTCCGTAGGAAGCGGATACGCATCATTCCAACCCGCGACCACGGGTTGATCGGCGCTGAGAGTACCGCGCGACGAAGGCGACGCAGCATTCTGCGCTCCGCCATCAGGCCTGCAAGCGCGATGGTCGCTCCGCCGCCGCGCGAGGTGCCCAACATGTCAAACTGCTCGAAGCCGAAGTGGTCCACGAAGGCAAGCAAGTGCTCGGCGTCGCTCGCGAGAGTGCCCGGAAGCGCGGCATTGCGCTCAGAGAAGCCGGTGCCCGGCAGGTCGACCGCATACACCGAGTAATGCTGCGAGAGCCCCTCAATGACGAAGCGCCACGAAAACGAGTAGCCCATGAAACCGTGGACCACGAGCAGCGCGGGACCGCTGCCGGCGTGGAGATAGCGCCAGTGGACGCCATTGATGACGGCTGAGCACTCCTCGATGCCGTCGACCGTGGCTATCTGGGGGACCTTTGGAGCAGTTTGGGATTGCACTGGCGCGTTCATTTCTTTTTAACGAAGTCCATTCTGCGCTTTTTTGCGAACAGTGTCGAAGCAACGGAAAATACATGGAGGATGAATTATGATCCAGCTTTCAGTGTTGATCGACGCTCCTTTTCCGGAGCTCCCGATCCACCTTAGCGGCAGCAGGGAGAGAATATCTGAGCCCAGCCTTTAAAGGCTGGGACAATTGCTATCCACTGGTTGCGTCCCGAGCCCGCCGTGGCTGGCGTAGAGACGACATCGGCTTCGAAAGGCTGTGGGCCTACGCTGGCTCCTGTTCGACCCTCGGTTGGGTAGCAGAAGATCGCGTTCAAGATGTTCTTCCGACAGTGGACCGCGGTCCAGCGCCAGTCCCATGGCTTTCCGACGCAGGCAGTTATCAAACGCAAATCAGTCCTACTCCTTGCGCGTCGTGAAGGGGAGGGATGGGCGTATTGCCAGAGGTCGCACGAGCGGCGGACGTCACCGCTCTTTGAACTGGTTTATGGCCTCGTGACCTAACTCGGGCGTCGACAGGGGTTTCAAGGCTTCCTGTTTTTAACTTCAAATAGAATCTGGTAGATATTTATAACTACCATAGATTCAATAACTTATCGACGATTCATCATGCAAGAGTCGGGTCCTATGTGGCGTAGAAGAGGGGAGGGTGGACACTGATTTTCCTTGCAATCGTATCGTAAGATCACACTCGAATTCCTGGAGCACGCATGGCCGAATCGGCAGAGGTCTACATCGGAGTCGACATTGGCGGCACCAAGGTTGCCGCCGGACTGGTGAACCAGCAGGGAGCAATTCTGCACAAGACCCGTATGCCGATGAAGGCCCGCGGAACTGCTGGAGAGGCACTAGGGTGCGTGCGCGCGGCCATTGACGTCATTCGCAGCGAGCATCCCGAAGTAAAGGTCGGGGGCATCGGACTGATCTCGCCGGGGCCGGTCGATCCTCAAACGGGCATGGTGCTGAATCCGTCAAACCTTCCCTGCTGGCACAACTATCCGCTGGCCGATGAAATTCGCAAGGCGTACGACTTGCCGACGCACGTCCATAACGACGCCAACGCGGCCGGACTAGCCGAAGCGCTATGGGGAGCAGGCGCAGGATACAAGTGCATGTTCTATGCCACGCTGGGCACGGGCGTCGGGACAGCCATCACCTATAACGCACAGCTCTATCTTGGACGCACCGGCGCAGCGGGCGAAGGCGGGCACATGAGCATCGACTACCGTGGGGTTCGTTGCCGCTGCGGGAAGGCGGGATGCATCGAGACCTTCGCTGCGGGATGGGCGATTGCGGCGCGGGCGCAAGAGAAGTTGGCGCGCGAAGCAACGCGCGGCAAGCGCATCGTCGAGCTGGCAGGCGGCAAGCTCGAAAACGTTACCAGCGAGACGCTGGCGAAAGCCTGGGAGGAGGGCGACCGGTTGGCAACAGAGATGCTGCGCGAGACCGCCGACATTCTGGCGGTGTGGTTTGGCAATGTCGTTGATTTGCTAGAGCCGGACATCATCGTGATGGGCGGCGGACTAAGCTCGCTGATGGCGAAATGGTTCGACCGGATCGCATCACAGTTGCCGTTCTGGTCGGTGAACGCGCGCTGCGGAGAGATTCCGTTTGCAGAGGCGAAATATCGCGCGGATTCGGGAATTGCCGGCGCGGCGGCGCTGTGCGTGTCGAGGGCGCTGTTGTGAAACTGTTGTCAGTAGGCAGCAGGAAAGGCAAAAGCAGCTGCTGATTCGCAGGAATGAACACGGATTAAGATGAGAGTAACTGCGGACAACCGAGGTTGGTATGCATTGATATCGTGCAACGGAACGTCGCGTGTGAACGGGTGGGGCACTGCTTGAGCGGTGCTTAAAACTAGAAGACTCATTCTTATCTCGGCTTTTAGCCGCTGGAAGCAAGACAATTACCTCAGGTGCTAAAGCGGTGACCCTCATACTGGCCCGTGCTGCACGCCTGAAGGCGTGGTCGGCCCGCGCAGCTGACAGCAAGAACCATGCGCGTATATCGGCGAAATCCGACATCATACATTTTGAGACGCTTCGAACTCCGACAGGGTGGTATCTTCAGGTACAGGGGTCGGGCCCTCGACGTCGAGCTTGTAGCCATCGGGATCGCGGAGGACGGTGACCCACATGCTGTTGCCGACAAATGGGCTCCTCCGCCGCGATGCTCCGCGAGCGGAACTCGCGGTAGAGCGCGACGGCGTCTTCGCACTGGAAGCAAAGTGAGATACCCTCGCCGAACTTTCCTTTGGGCATCACCATTCCGTCGCCTTCTTTGACAAACTCCTGCAACATAAGCGACGCTCCTCCCGCGAGTGAGCCAGCGCTAGCGGACACGGCCTGCGGGTTCCCACTTGTTCTTCAGCGTGACGCCGAGGCCGTCGAGGTAGAAGCGGAGTGAGCACTCCATGTCGGTCACGCCAAGGAAGGCGACGACCCGGGTGATGTTGTACTCCAATATGAGGTATGGGCCTGAGTTATATCGTTCCTCAACGCCGTCGTCCCCCAATCACTGCCACAAGCATCGCAGTGCCATTGGAACTTCGGTTCGGCATCCGCCGGACCCTTGGATCGGTCGAATTCAAGAAAGACAATTTCATCAAAACCGCATTTTGGACAGCCAGCTTGATAGTCACCGCGATCAGCCCGAATCGGTCATTTTGACCTGACTTAGAGGGCGCACAGCTCTTTGAAAATCGAAATCGCGGACCTTGATTTCAATCTTGTCGGCGTAATCTCCACGGAAGTCATCAGCCTTCTCTACGAGGCCCGACCCGAGGTATGCAGCCAATGTTGTAGAGAGTGTCCATTATGATGCGAGCTTCCTCGGCGCTCCGTACGTCGGAGCAATGAACGAGTGGCAAGTGGCAACTCCGCAGGGTCGAGATTCGCCTTCCAATTCGTCGTCCAGATCGTCGGAGGGAGGCGGTTCGGTGGCAAGCGCAAACTTCAGGCCCTCGAGTTGTGATCTGGCGCTCGAAAGCTTGCTTTGCCAAGTCAGTCAGCTCACAGGCTTGCGAGGCCGTCAATTCAAGCTCTTGGTCAGTCATCTGCGACTACGTTTCTTCTAATTCGCGCCACGGCTGCTGAACTTCGATGTCCATGGTCGGTGGCAAAGATACTCAAAACGCCTTTATGTCGACGATCAGCAGTTAGTGCCCCAGAGTCGCAGGGCTCTCCACCCAATCGGGCAGTGTGCCCGGCGCGTCTTCAGCTTCGACGGCAAAGTTGCGGATCACTCGGCGATAGAGCATTCCGGAGCACATGGCCGAGAAGAACAGCAGGATCGCCCCTGTTCCCGACTGATGCAGCAGGATCTTGCCCGTCCCAAAGAGGCAGAGGTAGACCATTGCACATCCGAGCGCCCAAGCCCAGAGGTTTTGTCCCAAGTCTCGGTTCCGCGGAACCGATGGCTCGAGATCCGCGATGGACTGCCAGCCACGCACGTCGGGACGAACGTTGCGGTAGAAGCGCGTGAGCACCTCCTGCGGCTCGGGTTTGGTGAGCAGCGTTACCGTCACCCAAACGATCGTCGTGACAATCGTCGTCACAATGGCGCCTTTGGCGAACACGACGGAGCTGTTACCGCTGAACGGATGCCAGCGGCTTAACAGAATGCTGATCGCAAGCGAGCATGCCATCGCGGAAATCTCGCTCCAGGCGTTGATGCGCCACCAGTACCAGCGCAGGATGTACACTGCTCCGGTGCCCGCCCCGACTTGCAGCACGATCTCCCAGCCGGAGGCGATCGAGCCAAGCTGCACCGAGATCCAAGCCGACACGATGACCAGAAGCACGGTGGCAAGGCGCGAGACCAGAACGTAGTGGCCTTCGGAAGCGTTCTTGCGGACGAAGCGGCGATAGAAGTCCGACACCAGATACGACGCGCCCCAGTTCAACTGCGTGGCAATGGTGGACATGAAGGCTGCAAGGAATCCGGCGATGGCGATGCCGCGATACTGGTGCGGCAGATAGCGGTTGAGCACCATCATGTAACCGGTCTCGGGATGCGCGAGGCCGGGATAGAGGACGATGACGGCGACGCCGGTAAGGATCCACGGCCAGGGGCGGATGGCGTAGTGCGCGATGTTGAACCAGAGCACGGAGAGCAGGCCTTGCTTCTCGTCGCGAGCGCTGAAGATGCGCTGCGCAATGTAGCCTCCGCCGCCGGGCTCGGCGCCGGGATACCAGAAGGCCCACCATTGCAGTCCGACGAAGACGAAGAAGTTGGCGAGAGGGACCATCCACACGGGCTCGGCGGTGAAGCCGCGGGAGAAGTCCGGCAGGAAGCCGAGCGGGTTGGCTGCGTTGCCGCCGGTACGGAACTGCATCTGCTGCAGGCTGGCGATGACGGCACTCATGCCGCCGCAAGCAGCAATGGCGTAATACGCGACAGCGATGACGATGCTCATCTTGAGCCCGAACTGAAAGAGATCGGTCCAGAGCACACCCCACAAACCGCCAAGCGCGACGTAAAGTCCGGTGAACGGGATGAGGAAGAGCACACAAATCGCCAACGCCGCGCCGTCGTTGCCGCTCCAGACCGAGCCGAAACGCGACATGAAGGCGCTGACGTTGTTGAGCATAGGCGTGTTCGCCAGCGTGGTACTGACAATCGAGGTCATCGCCTTGGTGACCCATCCGAGGATGACGCAGTTCATCAGCAGGCCGAGATAGACGGCGCGAAAGCCGCGCAGAAACGCGGCCGGCTTGCCGGAGTAGCGGATCTCGGCGAACTGCACGTCGGTGAGCAGACCGGAGCGGCGCCACAGGCGTGCGAAGAGAAAGACTGTCATCATTCCGGAGAAGAGGAAGCCCCACCACAGCCAGTTGCCCGAGATGCCCTGCGTGTAGACGAGTCCGGTGACGACGAGGGGCGTGTCGGCCGCGAAGGTGGTGGCGACCATGGAGGTGCCGGCAAGCCACCAGTTCACGTTGCGTCCGGAAACGAAGTAGTCGTCGACGCTCTTGCCGGAGCGGCTGCGAAACCACAGGCCGAGTATGAGCGTGATGGCGAGATAGCCGACAATGGCCGACCAGTCGAGGAGGGTGAAGGACATAAACTCACAATTATCGTTGAGGAGTGGTGAAAAGCAAAAGCGAACCCCGGATTAGGCTCCGATTTCATGGGTCGTAATCCGCGTGAGTCCGCGGCTGATATGGCCTTAAGGTTTTGCGAAACTCAGCTTCACCGTCTTGATCTCATACGGGTTTGTCGGGACCGTGATCACCTTCCCACTCGCATCCACACTCAGGGGTCCCGCGACGTTTTCCATGAGGTTTGTCGCACTCGCCGCAGTCGCCTTCTGCGGCAGCGTCAGGTGGATGTCGCCTTTTTTGCCCGCCCACTCGTAGAAGCGGACGATCAGCGAGTTATCGTCGGCGTCTTTCTTGATCGCGGTGATGACGACGTTATCTTCCAGTGTTGAGAAGAAAGCTTGCGACGGCGGCAGCGTACCCTGGTGACGCGTAGAGGTTGTCGCCATCAACGGGTAGTTGACCTCGTAGCCCTGGCGCACGGTCAGGGCTTCTCGCCATGTGCCCGCGTGCGGATAAAGTGAGTAGGTGAACTCATGATGTCCCTGATCGGCATTGGGATCGGGATATTCGGGCCCGCGAAGCAGCGAGAGCCGCAACACGTTGTCGCGCGCGTCATAGCCGTATTTCGAATCGTTCAGCAGGCTGAAGCCATGAGTCGAATCGGAAATGTCGGCCCAGCGCAACGCTGGAACTTCGAACTGCGCCTGCTCGGCGGGAGTGTTGCGGGTAGTGGGCCGCTCGACTGTACCATAGGGGATTTCGAATGTCGCTTTGTCACTTCGCGCGCTGAGCGGAAACGCGACCTTCAGCAGGATATGCTTCTCGTGCCATTCGGTCTGCATGTTGACGTCCACGCGCGGCATGCCTGCGTAAAGCGTGACGTCCTGAATGAAGCTGGAATTCTGCCAGGTGTGCTTGACGCGGATAACGGCGCGCAATGCAGTGCGTTCGATCAGCTTGACTTCGTCGGCTTGCAGCAGGTCGGTGTGATGCTCGATGAAGTCGGCGTCCACGTTCCAGGCGTCCCACTTTTGCGGCTTGTCCACGAAGGCCTGCAGCAGATTGCCGCAGGGTTTGCCGTCGGGTAGGTTCGGCGGAGCGCCGACGCCGGGAACGGCGAGCGCGAGGGCTTCGATCTTTGTGCGCTTGTCGATGAGGCTGGTGATGCAGCCGGTCTTGGGATCGAGTTGGACACGAAGGAATTCGTTCTCTAACGATGTTTCTGTCGCAATGAGCGGGTTGAGAGGACCATCCACCTCCGACATCTCCTGGTGTTGATGAAACGTGATGGTCTGATATCCGTTTGCAGGGACGTCCCGTGCGATCATTCGCACACGCGCCCGGTTCGCTTGTTTGTCTTGGCTCACCGTCTCCGCGCGCAGAGCCTTTCCATCGGGGTCAACAGCGGAAATGGCCTGTAGAGGTTCAGGAAACTGCAGCTCCACCTCCACCGGGCCGGTGCGTTTCCATGACGACGGGTTGAACACCAGCACGCTTATATCCTCCGACTTCACCCGTGTGGCTAGATCGTTCAGTGCCACGTTCACCGTATCGATGCTGAAGCGCTGCACCTCCGCGTACTTGCGTGCAGCGTCCACGTAATTGATGCCGATGCCCGATCCGGGCAGGATGTCGTGAAACTGGTTGAACAGCACCTTCTTCCATGCCGAGTCAAAATCAGCTTGCGAATACGACTGGCCGAAGAGCGTACCGATCGACGCGAGCTTCTCGGCGTCGAGTAGCGCGACTTCGGCCTTGCGGTTGCCGCGTTTCTCCTCCGCCTGCGTGGTCTGTACGCCGCGGTGGTACTGGAAGTAGAGTTCACCTTTCCACGTCGGCAGGTTGAGTTCGCCCTGGTTCTTGCTGAGATTGTCGAGAAAACTGGCCGCGGTCGAGAACTCGAGCTGGGGAAAGACGACGTCGGGTTTCTGCCAGCGCACAGCGGTGTCGAGATCAAGGCGCGTGGGGCCGCCGCCGTGATCGCCCACGCCGTAGAGGTACATCATCTGCAGCGAGCCGCCGGGTGCGGAATCGGTACCGCCATTGTACTTCCACATCAGCGGGCCGTAGGTTGCCGAGTCGCGGGCCATCCTCACCGGATCGATGGCGTTGGCGTAGTCGCTGGGGAAATAGGTCATGAGGCGCGAACCGTCGGGCGCCTGCCACCAGAAGAGGCGGTAGGGGAACTTGGTAAACTCCGAGGCCCAAAGCAGTTTTTGGGTGACGAAATCGTCGATGCCCGAGCGCTTGTAAATTTGCGGTAACTGCGCGTTGTAGCCGAAGGAATCGGGGTTCCACCCGATGTTCACGTCAACGCCGAACTTCTGCTTGAAGTAACGCTTGCCGTAAAGAATCTGGCGGACGAGCGATTCCCCGTCGGGCATATTGAGGTCGGGCTCGACCCACATGCCGCCGACGATCTCCCAGCGGCCTTCTTTCACGCGCTGTTCGATTTCGCTGAAGATGGCTGGGTACTTCTCTTCCATCCAGACGTAGGCTTGCGCGGCCGAGGCAGTGAACTTGAAGTCGGGATACTCGCGCATCAGCGCCAGTGCAGTGCCGAAGGTGTTGCGGACGACCTCGACGGTTTCCGTCTCGGGCCAGAGCCACGCCATGTCGATGTGGCTGTTGCCCACGGCCTTGATGGTGAACTGGCTCATGTAGGGCCTGAGTACATCGAGCTTGGACTTCGCGGCATTGAGCGAGACGTCGAAGGCAGCCTGGTCGCCTTTGTCGAGTGCGCCCAGGTCGATCGCTTTGACGGCGGTGTCGAGTTGCCCCTGGCGCTCGGCCCTGCCGTCCGGATAGGCGGCGATGAGTAGCTCGGCAGCCATGATTTCCTGGCGCAAGATGGCAGGGTCCGGGCGGGTCTCGGGTGGGTCGAACTTCAGCGATGCAGCCGAGAGATAGGTCTGCAGCGGACCGCCGCAGCATCCCACGGTGCCCGAGGGAAGGATACGCGCCGCGATCAGCAGCTTTTGGCCGGGCTGCGCGTTTTGCGTCAGGGTAATCGGGACTTGCGAGTCACTGTCGTTGCGGGCAACCATGTTGCCGTTCACAAACACGGTGATGAGGATTCCTGTATTGCCGTCAACGATGAGGTTCAAGGACACGCGGGAGCCCGCAACCGAATAGCCGTTGAGTGCCTCTGGAATCTCGACATTCTGGTAGATCCATACAGGGAGTTGGAGATTCTGTTTGAGCGCAGCGGGCTTGGCGTAGGCTAGCGATGAGCCGGGAGTCTCGCCGTGAGGCAAGTCCGTGGGAATGCGTTTCCAACTGTCGAGTGGTGTCGTCGTGATCGCCTGCAGACGGTCGAGGACCGGTTGGTATGGGTCGGCGGGAGCCCATGTTTGCGCTCCAGCAAAAATTGCCGCGAAGCAGATAAAGAGGGCCATGAGGAGAAATAGGAGTTTCATGTTCAGTGTTTTCCGGGGAGGGCACCGAAGACCATCTTCCGTCCCTCCCGGACTCGACATCTTAAATTGGTTGCTACCCAGCCCTGAATAGAATAGGGCCGGGCTAAGATCTTCCGTCGCTGCCGGGGCACATGCATAAGTGGTTCGCCTATGAGGCCCTGCGCCGGTCTCTCAATATTCAATCCCCAGCTTGTGTTGCATCTGTTCCAACGTGACGCCTTTCGTTTCGGGATAGGTGAACAGTACCACGAAGAACATTAGCGCCATCATGGCGGCGAAGAACACAAACGGATATGCGCCACCGTAGCGCTGCGCGATCACCGGAAAGACAAAGGCGATCAGAGCGTTCATGATCCAGTGGGTCGAGCTGCCCAGGCTCTGTCCCTTGGAGCGCACACGATTGGGAAAAACCTCGCTGATATACACCCAGATCACCGCACCCTGCGAGATCGCGAAGAAAGCGATGTACGCGACCAGCAGCCAGACGAGCATTCCCTGGTGCTGCTGAGTGAAGAACACCATTGCCACTCCGCTCAGGCAAAGGACCATGCCTGCGCCGCCGATCAGCAGAAGCGTCTTGCGACCCAGGCGATCGATGACCGTCATAGCCAGAAGCGTGGCGAGCAGGTTCATCGCGCCCACGGCTACGGCCTGCAAGTCGCCCGACATCTTGCT
>Ga0306926_10004577_pt1 | contig 14547 bp, 9 predicted proteins | sample flu12Cox44000178_FD_203759 | JGI IMG/M metagenome (GOLD analysis project Ga0306926, IMG submission 203759) | Lab enrichment of tropical soil microbial communities from Luquillo Experimental Forest, Puerto Rico - flux8day.12C.oxic.44.000.178 (v2)... | ecosystem: Environmental > Terrestrial > Soil...
GGCTGCGGGTTGCGCTGACCGAGGCAACTCGATCGCTTCAGCGGCTCCGGCAACTCACCCGACGCCGGATCCATCTCCAGCACCGCCCGCACCAGCTCCTTCCAACGCCTTCACCGTTTCGGGGCCGCTGATCGTGGAGCACCAACTCGATGTCCTCGCGCAGCGCGAAGGAGTGGTAGCCACCCTTCTTGCTGACACAGGAAAGCGGGTCCGCGCGGGCGATCTCCTTGCACAACTGGACGCCCGCCAATTGGAGGCCGATTTGGAGGCAGCCCGCGCCAAGACCCGAAGCACGGAGGCAGACCTGAAAAACTGGGAAGCTGAGGCGCGGGTGCTGCAGGCCGACTTCGATCGCGCCCAGAAAATGTGGGATGCTCAACTGATTACTCGCGAGCAATGGGAACATGTCAAGTTCAAAGCCGAAGCCGATCAGTGGGACGTCAAGCGCGTGCAGCAACTGCTGGTGAATTGCAGGGAGACAGAACACTCCCTCGAGTTGGAACTGGAAAAGGCTCAAATCCGCACGCCCTTCTCCGGGATTGTGGCCCGGCGTTATGTGCGGGAAGGCCAGCAGGTCGCCAAAGGCGATCGACTCTTCTGGGTTACAGCCGAAGCCCCGTTACGGATGCGCTTCACCCTGCCGGAAAAATTCTTGGGAACGCTAACGCGCGGACAGCAGCTTCCACTCACCATCCCGGATTTCCCCGGTGAAGATCATATGGCGAAGGTGATCGAACTGAGTCCGGTCGTCGACCCCACGAGTGGGACGTTCGATGGCCTGGTTGAAGTGATCGGTCCCACTGGATCTCTGCGCCCGGGCATGAGCGCGACACTTCGCCTTGAACCTCGTCCATGAATCTCACGCAGGCCCTCAACGTCGCCCTGCCGGAAATCCCGGCGCGTTTGGTCGCTCAGCGTTGTCCACGGCTGCACCCGGAAGTCGTTCATCAAGAACACATCGTGGATGGGCGGCCGGTCGTGCGCTTGTATGTGCCTGGCGTGGATGCGGTTTTCAATCTGGCGCCTCAGACCTGGCAACTGGTCCGTTTCTTTAAGGGCCAGCAGACCTATGAAGAAGTAGCCGAATCATATTTCCAGGAGACCGGGAATCGAGTCTCCCTCGACGAGCTGCATGACATTGCCGATGACCTGGAATCGATCGAGTTCTGGTACAAGACGCCGCAGGAAAGAAATATTGCCTCACTGATGCAGTCGGCAGAGGAGCGGCGAAATACCCTCAAAAAGAAGAACCAATGGGGCGATCTGGGCTTCATCACTTTCCCCGCTTTCAATCCCGATCCGTTCCTGGTTTGGCTGCATGGCAAGATCAGCTTTATTTTCACCTGGTGGTTCACGCTCCTCACGTTCTGTGCTTTTGCCGCCACACTCAGCATCTTTGTGGCGCACTGGGGGGAGGTCTGGCGCGATACCATTCAATTCTTCAACTTTGCCGACAAAAGCTGGCTGGACCTGGCCGCTTTCTGGGGAATAACGCTGTTCCTGGCCGCGATCCATGAAACCGCGCATGGAGTGACCTGCCGTCACTTTGGAGGGCGGGTCAGCTCGATGGGTTTTGCCCTGGTGTACCTCACCCCTGCCTTCTACACGGACACGACTGAAGGTGTGGTGCGTTGTCCGCCGCTCGAGCGCGTCCTGATCACCGTTGCCGGAGTCTGGTCGGAACTGTATCTCTGCACCATCGCAACCATCGTTTGGTGGGGCACACCGCCAGGAACTGCGGTGCATGACTTCGCCTATGTAATGGTGTTAATGACGGGAATTGCGACGGTTCTGCTGAATTGGAATCCGTTGATGAAGCTTGACGGATATCACATTCTTTGTGACGTCCTTGGAATTCTGGATCTGAAGGAAACCTCTACCGCATATGTCTCCGCGTGGGTGAAGAAGCATATCTGGCAGTTGCCGGTGGAGGTGCCGTATGTCCCGAAGCGGAGACGGCTGGGCTTCGCTGTCTACGCCATTGCTTCCGGACTATACAGCTACACGGTGCTTTATATTCTGGCGCGATTTGTGGGAAACATCTTCCGCAACTTCAACCAGGAATGGTCGTTTGTGCCCGAGTTCGCTACCGGCGCTTTCATTTTTCGTTCGCGTATACGCTCACTGGTGAATTTTATGAACTTCTTTTATTTAGACAAAAAAGACCGCATATGGGTGTGGTTGCGATCGCGCCAATCGCGATGGGCGTTTGCCGCTATCGTCACCTTCCTCTTACTGCCCCTCTGGCGCGAGTCCATTGCCGGCCGATTCTCTCTGGAGGCCGCCGATCGCGCTGTAATCCGAACGCAGGTTGCCGGCAGAATCACCAACGTGTACGTCGAGGAAGGCCAGGCCGTTTCCAAGGGTGCGCCGGTAGCACGACTCGTCAACCTTGCTCTCGAATCCAAGCAATCGCAGACCGCGGCTGAGTTCAGCAGAGCTTCGGCAGAGCTGAATGCGGCGGAATTTCGACACGCTAATACCGGTCTCGCCTTGACCCGACGCGACTTGCTGGCGCAGCAATCAAGCGCGGTTGCTTCTCAGGCCGCCGAACTGGAGCTCAAGTCTCCGATCACCGGCGTTGTGACCACGCCCCGGGTCACAGATCTGGCCGGAAGTTTTGTGAAAGATGGCACGGAAGTGGCCGAGGTGGCCGACATCCGTAGTATGCGAGTGCGTATCTACGTTTCCGAATACGACATGCACAAGTATCGCCCGGATGCGAACGGCCGCTTGAATTTGGACGGTACCTGGGGGAAGTTGGATGCGGAAAGGATCCAGGTGTCGCCCGTGTCCTCGCAAGTCCCTCCCGGGTTGGTCGATGTGTCAAAATTCAAGGGAATGCATCCGCCGACGTTCTACGAGATGACGCTGTTTGTGAGCAATCCGGACGGCAGGCTTAAACCCGGGATGGTTGGCACAGGGCGCATTTACGGTGCACATCGAAGCCTGGCGGGCTTCGCCTATGAGGAAATCGCCGCCTTTCTAAGTCGCAAGGTGTGGTGACGTGAAAAAGGCTGCGGGGAACCCGCAGCCTTTCGGGGATGACCAACAATCTGGATCTGTAACTTGCTAGACAGCACGGGTCGGCTTGCGAGCTACTGTGCGCGTCACTGTGCGCGAATTGCGCCTGGTGGTCTGGCGGGCACTGGAGCGGGCTTCGCTGGTCGAAGCGGGCTCGGCGGGCTTGCTGGCTACGATGGCCTTCTTGGTGGTGTTCAGCGTGCTGATTAGGGACTTTTTCTGGATCGTCATGTTGGTCTCCTTGGCGGAATTTTTGAGTTACTGCGGCTGCGCGGCTTTGCTTAGAGCACACCTCATGCCAAACCCCGTGGCGCCCATGGAGCCGCTGCTATGTCTATCAAAACGCCGCACTTCAACCCCCTATGAGGTAGGGACGGCGGCTCGGGTGCAGGATGAAAAACTCACTTCGGTTAAAAATTAACCTCATGTGGGTTAAATTTTAACCACAATGAAGCGTGCCGCGGGTATTTGTGAGGGTGGACTTTATAAATTCAGCTTCCGGCAGAGGTACTTCATCCGCTGGGGATCAATCCGCAGCAGGCGGGCAGCAGCGGTCTTCCTTCCGTCAGTTCTGCGCAGGGCCGCGTTCAGGTAGGCAATCTCGATCTTCTGCATTTCGGCGTCGAAGTCCACCCCTCCCTCGGGGATAAGAATGGCTTCCTGGCTGGCGGCACTCGAGGTCAGCAATTGCTGAGGCAGGTGGTGCGCGGCAACTACTTGTCCATCGCCCATGATCACCAGGCGCTGCACGACGTTCTCCAGTTCCCGAACATTCCCCGGCCAGGAATAGTCTTCCAGAATTTCTATGACCTCGGGTTGCAACCGCTTTACCGGCTTCCCATTCGCCGTGCAATAAAGCCGTAAGAAATGCTCCACCAGCAAGGGGATATCGCCCTCCCGGTCGCGCAAGGGCGGCACATGAATGGGCACCACATTGATCCGGTAGTAGAGGTCTTCGCGGAAACGGCCCATGCTGACCATGGCTTCCAGATCGTCATTGGTCGCCGTGATCAGGCGAAAGTCGATCTTCTTGGGCGTACGGCCGCCCAGCCGCTGCACCATCCTGTCCTGTAGCACACGCAACAGCTTGCTTTGAAGTCCGTGGTTCAGGGTGGTGATTTCGTCCAGGAAAAGCGTTCCACTATGCGCTGCCTCGATGAGGCCAGGTTTCGCACTATCGGCACCCGTGAAGGCGCCTTTTTCGTAGCCGAACAACTCGGACTCGATCAGCGATTCCGGAAGCGCCGAGCAGTTCAGGCATATGTAGGGCTGCTGGAACCGATCGCCGGTCTGCACAATGGCTCGTGCCACGAGTTCCTTGCCAACGCCGCTCTCCCCCCGAATGACCACGTTGGCGTTCGATCCGGCCACAGCTTCAATCGCCCGGTACACCTTCCGCATCGCGCCACTGCCGCCAATGATCCCGGCGAAGGCTGACCGGCTTTCTACCTGCTCGAGCAGCCACCGTCCCTCAAATTGCAATGCCCGCTTCTCGAGAGTTTGCTGCAACAGGGTCCTCAATTGGTCGCTTTCGACCGGCTTGAGGAAGAAGTGGTCAGCCCCGGCTTGGGAGGCCAGCAGTGGCAATTCGCTAGCGGTGGATTCGGTAATCGCGACTAACATCAAATCGTCACGCAGGCGCCGTATTTCGTGCAGAACCTCGATGCCGTCAGTAGGTCCGCCCCCGATCGTTTCCAGGTCGAGAACAATCCCATGGATCCGGGGATTGTCGATCAGGTCCTTGATCTGCTCCTCCGTGCTGGCTTGCGTCAGGCGGAAACTCGAGGAAAGCGCCCGGCGCATGTCGCCGAAGACCTCATCCCCCAGAGTAATGACTGCAATGAAGTGGCGGTCCGAGCCTGGGAGAAGCTTATCGGTGGCAGGCATGGCAGAGAGCGCAGGGGGGAGTCGAGCGAGATTATACGGCAATATTGGTCAGAATCAGCCGCCCTCGCAGACTAGCGTTGAGGGGAACGGTGGTATCCAAATTGGGGCTTCTAGATAGCGCAATCTGTCGGCCAGGCGCTGGTTTGATGGTCGGGAGCTGACGTTCTTATGTGTTTCTGCATCAGAATGGCGGGTATACTTCTAATACGTACTGGGATGTGACCTTGTCAAAACAACTTCGCAGCCTGACCTGATTGCCGGAGAGGCTCAAGGTCCAGCGGGAGGTTGCGAGTTCGGGCATGAGCGATCCAAAAGGGGAGAACCACGATCACGAAGCTGCAACTTTAGTCCCGGATAGTGGCTCTTACTCCCCCTCCCGTGCGCCCGTTGCAGACCCCGGCGAGCGGCATTGTACCTGTCAGCGCGCTCTTCACATCAATTCAGACCAATTCAGACTGCCTTCATGGATCTCTCCTACGACAGGGCTCAAGATGCGCACTTGAGGGGAGCCTAAGAAAATGGTTGGCAGTGGTCCCGAACGACAACCGCCGAACGGCAAACATTTGACAATTGAAGGGAATCAGCAGAAAATCCCTTCGTCGATATAAAAGTTAGTAGCCTCCCCCAAGCCGTCCAGCCAGCTAGCCAGTCGTCAAACAAACTCGGGGGAACTCTCAGGTCCTTCGATAAAAGATAAGGAATAAACATGTCGTGCTATCCATGCGCGCACGCGCGCCGTGCTGTCCGGAAGGTGATTCTTACCCTGTGTGGATTAGCGGTTCTTTTGGTGATGGGGTTTGGACAAACCGGCTTTACGCAAGCGACTCCGCCGCTGAGTTTCGAAAACAACTATTTTGTGACGGGCGATTACGTGGTCGCCGGTGCTTACAACATGAACCAAACGGTCGTCAACGGCATGACGACTGGAGTGATAAACGTCCCTGACAAAAATCCCTCCACGGGACTACGGAATCCGGGTATTACGGGCGCCACGTCTGTACCCACGGGAGCCCACGTCATTGCGGCCTTCCTGTACTGGGAAACGGTGGAGAGTAACAATAACATTGGAGCAGGCCAAAACGGATTTTTCGCAGTCCAAGGGCAGAGTTATGCATTAGCGGGAATACCCCTGCCCACCCAGAGCTCTGTATCCTGGAGCAGTGGAGGCTGCCCAAGCAATTCGACCGGGAGGATCGTTACTGTTTATCGCGCCAACGTCGGCGGCTTGCTGCCGCACGATTCAAGCGGGAATGTGCTGGCTAATTCCACATACCAGGTGACGCTACCAAGCAGCAGTAGCGGGTCGCCCCCAATTACGCTCGGCGCGACCCTTGTCATCATTTACAGGGTCCTCTCAAAAGATGTCCCGTTGAACTCGATTGTCATTTACGACGGCGCTTACGGCCAATCCACGTTCAACGTACCCTCCTCGTTACTCATGACGCAGACAGTCTTAGGTTTCTATGACGCTGCGACAAACCCGGTAACGCGGTTGACCCACATCGTGGGCAGCGGCCAGAGCAACAAGTTCCAAACCGTTTACTTCAGCACTGACCCAAACAACGTTCTAGCCTCCCCGCTTCCCTCTCTGTACGGCAGCGGCCAGGCTGCATTTCCCGGCTATTACGGCGACTGGGATACCGTGACTTGGACTTTCGGGGATTCGAATTATCCATCGCCGGCAAATCCAGTGGGTCCTCCGTCATTCACAAATCCAGTCCAGGAGGACGCCAGGTCGGCGACGACTGAGGTCGTACCATCCACCAGCCAGCAGGGATGCGTAGACTGGGGCGCAACCATTGTCTCTACCACCGTCAAGAACACTGACGGGGACGGGATTTTGAACGTGTGGAAACATGACCCGCAGAACCCAGCTTGGACCCCCGGTTATTGCGACGTCGCGATCCTGACGAAAACAAACCCTCCGGCTACGTGCAGTGGACCGTCGGATCCTTCCTGGGTTGATCTTACCGGAGCACAGCTCGGCACCCCGGGAAACCCGCATCCCGACGTATTCGTTCAGCTGGATTACATGTGCCAATCCAAGGAAAGCGGCACCAATGCGTGTGGCACTGGGTATTCGTTCAATCCGTACTTGATCACCGCGCCGGGTGGGGAAACTGTCGTCCAGAAGGTAATTGATGCTTTTGCTGACTCAACCAACCACCAGCCAATTTATCTACATGTCTCTCCCCGCTGGGCTATCCAGGAGCAGACCTTCGGCTCGGGTCCTTCGGATTGTACCGACTTCTCTGGGAACCCTGTGTACTGCGCATACCCGGGTCAATCCGGTGTAGTTGCCTGGAAAGGAGGTTTTGTATTTCTCAAGAATCAGCTTGTCGACAGTACTAGCGGCGATACCAGCGCGTGTACTACCTCACCCCCTCCGGCAAACTGCGTGCCTCGGTTTCAGCACGGGCGGAAGGACAGCTGGCACTATGCATTATTTGGCCATGCAGCAGGGCAACCCAATTGGAATTTTCAAAGCGGGCTGACGGACTCGATAGGGACAGGGGCGCCAGCCGGTGTCGTTTCGCAATCGGGCAACACGATCACGTTCTACACCTCAACTGCACACGGGCTGGTTGTTGATTCGACTCATGGCAACGGCCGGGTCACCATCTCATATGCGAGAACCAATGCGTACCTAAACGGGACCTACCTGGTGGCCAGCACACTTTGTCCCGCGAACACAAACACCAGTCCCCCCACTCCCAATGACTGCAGTGCGGTCAATACAGCGCCAGGTCCTTACATTTTCACAGTACAAATCGGCGGCCCCTCACTAAACGCTTCCTACACCCAACAGACCGACCCGGATCTTTCCATTGCCCGCGGCCAGGCCGGCTCCGTTTCTGGGATTTCCGATCTTGGCGGCGATGACTTTCTCGTAGCCCTCGGCAACTGGCCTGCGTCTGACGTAACGTGGAACGTCGAAGCCGGCACTTTCATGCATGAGCTCGGGCATGCGCTCAGCCTGACCCACGGGGGCCTGTATTACAAGAACCTGTCGCTGCCCCCAAAACCTAATCCAAGCCTGAACGATTACACGCCCACCTTCGAAGCCAATTGCAAGCCGAACTTTCTCAGTGTGATGAACTACTCGTTCCAGATAGATCTCCTGGACGGACAATTTCTCGATTATGCCGAGGAATCGCTGCAGTCGCTGATCGAGCCTGATCCATCGAGCGCGACCGGCTTCAGTACCCCGACGGCGCTCACGCCCTACTTGGACACCGCCTGGTATGCCCCGACGGATGCCGCCCACGCAGCGGCGCGGCATTGCGACGGCTCTCCCATACTCGACGGTGCACAGATGGCCCGCATGTTCGGCCCGACCGGTACACTTTCCTGGACCACGAACCCAACCCCTACTCCGCCTACTCCTCAGGACATCAATTTCGACGGCAACAGCAACGAGACTTTCCATGGCCATAGTGACTGGACCCCGACGTCGACGAGCCCGGGTGTCGACCCGCGGCAGATCGGCGCGACCGGCAGTTTGTCTGTGTTCGGCAACAGCGGCCAGTTCGGCAACAGCGGTCAGTTCGGCAACAGCGGTCAGTTCGGCAATAGCGGTCAGTTCGGGAACAGCGGTCAGTTCGGCAACAGCGGTCAGTTTGGTTCAGAAAGTACTCACCAGACGCTATGCTCTTTCGCCCGTCCTCCTCTGGGCGTGACGGCATCGGAAGGAGTGTCACCGCGCACGATAACGGTAAGCTGGAACCCGCCGATCGCCTGCGCGCCCGTCAGCTACAACGTTTACCGCTCCGTTAACCTAGGTCCATTCAGGCTTCTTGCCACTGTTGCTGGCAACATGACCTCGTACCCCGATAATGTTAGTTGCAACTCGGGCGGTTACCGGTACTACGTAACCTCGGTAATCGTTGACGACATCACAAAGAACCAGATTGAGAGCCAAGCTTCTAACACCACGAGCAATTCACCGCTGCTGACGGGCTGTTACACGAACACGCGGCACACGGTTGAATTACATGATCTGGCGTTTGGCTCCAGCACGGCCACCAAAGCGAGTGTCGTCAATGTAACTTGGACCTTGAAGGACGATGACACGGGCGTGCAGGTAACGCGGCCGCAAGCAAACACGGCACTGAGCGCCATCGGACCGACTCCGTATGACGGAGCCTGCCCGGCAACGCCACCGGCCGGTTTAACCGTCACGCAGGTATCCAGTTCAGGGAGCGGAATTACGAACCAGTTCATCTTCCCCTGGAACACTTTGAACTTCAACGCAGGTTGCTATTGGTTCAAACTGAATTTGGACAGCGGGCAGTCTGAGGTGACGACGAGTGCGTTGTCGATGCTGATCTGGCTGTCCGACAGCGCTTTCCCGACCCTCACCACGACTCTGCCCAACGCTACCTATAACAAGTCCTATAGCAGTCAGCTTTTCCAAGCCGGTGGCACATCACCATTCACATGGGCAGTGGTGTCCGGTGCATTGCCGCCTGGCGTTTTGCTCAGTTCGTCCGGCGTAGTCTCCGGCAAACCAACCGCGACCGGAACCTACAATTTCGGGGTAAAAGTCAACGACACCAACAAAAACTATGGGACGCAGACGTTCACCTTGAACGTTTGCAAACCTTCAGGGTGTTAAAGCACGACCTGGTGGATCGGGTAGGAGGCGGGATTACTCCCGCCGTCCTCCCGCACCACCGGACGTGCGGTTCCGCATCCGGCGGTTCATGAAGCCAACGAAAAGCGCCGTTGGGCCACCAGCAGCGAAACCAACCCATGCGGTCGAAGTAAGACTTCGGAAAGGCTTCGTTCATGTGCGAAGCGTCGCCGTTCCACCATGGACCGTGTCCGTTGGTGGCCGATCGCCACGCTCGCGCTTCCCGCAGCCCGGCCCGCATCAGATTCTGCGCTCGTGTGTGGCTGCGTTTCCATTGCCGTCACAGCAGCGTCCGCAACTTGCGCCTAATCCAGCCGTCGAGTTCTTCCAGTACCCCTTTAACCTCGGTGAACCGGAAGTAGGAGACCCAACCCCGCAGCAGCGGGTTAAGGTCCTCGATCACCCGTTTTAGGTTTCGCCCGCGGGCGCCCGTCAACGCTTTGCGCACTTTCTCCGCAAACTTGGCGGCTTGGCTCCGCGATCCGCAGCTTCGGTTCCCGGTGCCACGTCATTGAGTAGCCCAGAAACTTCCGCTGCCACGGTCGCGCGACCGCGCTCTTTTCCGCGTTGACTTTCAACTTCAGTCGCCGCTCCAGAAACGCCGTAATCGCCGCAATCACCCGCTGTCCGCTCCGCTCGCTGCCGACGTAGATGTTGCAGTCGTCAGCCTAGCGGCAGAAGCGGTGGCCGCGCTTTCTCAAGTTCCCGGTCCAGATCAGTGAGCAGAATGTTCGATAGCAACGGGGACAACGGTCCGCCTTGCGGGGTGCCCTCGGTGCGTGTGCTTGCCACTCCGCCTTCCATCAGTCCCGCTTCCAGATAGCGCCGGATCAGCTTCAACACCCGTTTGTCCTTCACCTTCCGCGCCACGCGTGCCATCAGCACGTCATGGTTCACTCGGTCGAAGAACTTTTCCAAATCCAGATCCACGACCCATCGCTTCCCTTCCGCCACATAGCGCCGAGCGGCTTCCCCCGCCTGATGCGCGCTGCGTCCGGGTCGGAAGCCGTAGCTCGACTCGGAAAACTCGGGTTCGAACAGCGGTTGCAGTACCTGATGCAGCGCCTGTTGGATTAGTCGATCCACCCCCGTCGGAATGCCCAGCGTCCGTACCCCACCTGGCGGCTTAGGTATTTCCACTTTGCGTACCGCCGACGGCATGTACTCGCCCGCCAACAGCGCCTGTCTTACCTTCGTCCAGTGCGCTTGCAGCCATGGTTTCAACTCGGCCACCGTGAGCCCATCGACTCCCGGTGCGCCTTCGTTGCTCACCACGCGCTTGTAGGCGCACAGCATGTTGCTGCGTTCCACCACGGCTTCCATCAACCGTGATGCTTCCGGTTTCGTTTGCCTAGCAGCCACCGCACCAGCCTCTGCACCCACGCCCGATCCCGGCAAGTTCCGCTTGCCTTCGCCGTCGTGGGCCCTACTTGCGTACGCTTCTGCTTTCTCAGCTGGCATCGAGGTTTGCTGTCCTACTCCCGTGTTTCACGTTCGGCCCTCCGCAATGTTGCAACTGCTACTATGGCCTCGGCTGACTTCTGACGACCCTTCCCAGCACCTCTCGATGTCGGTCGCACTCAAGCAGACCGTCAGATCTCCCCGGGTATTACGCACTCCCCTTCCCGCTTTTGCCTGTCGGATCTACGTCGCAGTGTTCCGTGCAAGAATCGGGCTTCACAGAGATTGGCCTGCTCACCCCACTGCGCCGCCTCTATCCGCTTCCTGTTCGTCAGGCCAGCGCTTTGCCTTCGGCTTCCTCCCGATTCCACCTCACGATGGACACCGTTGCCGTTCAGCTGACACTTCCCCTTGCCGGGTGTGTAGAGGACTCTCACCTCCAAGTGAGTGCGCCCTGCCGGGCGCACCAAACGAAATGCCCGGCATCTGCCGGGCATTTTTTGTCTCTTGTATGAGGCTTGGCCGCAATAGATGGGCTGAATAAGGAATGAGGCGCCCCATGCTGTGCCGGGGGTTTTGTCTGCTGAAACTTACACGAGGTTGCTCTACGACATCTGGCGTCCTATTGTCCTAGTCGCCGCCGGATTTCAGGAACGCGAGGGTCTTCGCCGGAAGCACCGCGGATGCTGAGGTAATCGCGGTACGATTCTGAAAAACCGGGGCTTTTGAGGCCTTCCCGCACTCTCCCCTGGAGATAATAGACGGGCGGATAATAACCGTATGTGGGCACGTTATTAAACAACAGTTCCAGCGCTTCGCCCCGCCGTTTGAGGCATTGGTCGAGTTCGGCATCGGCTTCGACGAACGCTCCGGCTTCCAAATAAGCCCGGGCAAGATCGAAGCGAGCGATCCATGTATCCAGCAGGTTGTTAGCCTCGGTGAATGCTTTGATCGCCTTGCGTGCTTCCCCGCGTTTCAGTGCCATGTCACCCTCAACTATTTTGGCGTAAGCTTGAGGTTCGGCTGTCGGTTCATGACCGAGGGCCGTGGCCAGTTTTTGCGCCTTCGCCAATTCTCCAGCCTCGGCGAAGTTTCGCCCAGCCAGGAACTGAACATATATCGATTTACTGTTGGCCAAAGCCTTTTCCGTAGCGGCTACTGCGGCACGGTTCTGGCCGCGCAAAAGCAGTGTATGACCGAGTGCGGCAAATTTGTCGGCCGCGCTGTCAGGGTTCTTGGCTGCCAGATCGGCGGCCGCGCTGTCAGGGTTCTTGGCTGCCAGATCGGCGGCCGCGCCTTCTTCAAGGATGCGGACAGCATCTGCGAAACGTCCTTGATGAACCGCCAAATCGGCGAGACCGGCAGCAGCGACGGAAGCGCCCGCCGGGCTGAGCTTCTCGAGTTTATGGTAGGCTTCCGCTGCTTGCGACAGCTGTCCTTGCCCGAGCTGGGCCTCCGTCAAAGCCAGATAGTTTATTGCCGAAGACGGGCTTAGCCTTATAGCCGCTTGCGCCTCCTGCTCCGCCGTCTGGAAATCTCCAGCGTATGAACTGCAAAACGAGAGAAACTGCCGGTTGAGGGCCTTCTTGGGTTCCATCTCGGCCACGTGGCGCGCCTCTTCGAGCGCGTGGGAGAAATCGTGCAAGGATAAATAGGAACTGGCGAGATTGTATCGACCGGGTATTTCGGCCGGGTATCGCGCGACGAATTCTTTATTGCTCTCGATACTTTTCTGGAACTCGCCGGTGTATTGATAATACAGGCCGCGGATACGGTATTTTTCTCGCTCCGTCATACGATCCACGTGTTCCATGGCAAGCTTTATCTCCTGTTGGGCCCGCTGTTGCTGTCCCAAACTGAACGCCATGACAGCCAAACCGGAGTACGCACGGGCAAAATTCGGATCCAGTTGGGTGGCTTTCTCAAGGTACGGCGTTGCTTCTTGAAAGTTACCGGCAAGCGCCTGCTCCAGTCCAAGACTAAACTGGTGTACGGTCTCAATGGACGCGGCCGTAAATGCGCCTCTTTCGCTCTCCACCTGGGCCGATTCTGGCGTATGGTCACCCAGGGCCCTACGTATCGGGGCTGCTAGCTTGGGAATTTCGCCCACAAGCGCGTTCTTATTGGCGGTGCCGACCTCTGCCTGGGCAATGACTTTTCCGCTAATCGCATCCAGCGCTGTTGCTGAGACAGTGTACTGATCGCCATGCAGGCTGATCTCTCCCGTGATCACCGCGCTGAGCGCTTGGCTAATGGCCACCAGCCGCGCCGACTGCTGATCGAGCTTGTCGGTAGGATGAGGCAATTTTTGCGCCAGCTTACGTGCTGACCCGCGATTATAGCTGTTGATAAAGCTGGCGCCTTCCAGCGCGGTGTTGACCATCGGCTCCAGCGTGCCGTCGAACACTGGGTCGCCAGTGTAATTTGTAAAATCCGCTACCAGCACGGAAATCGGACCAGAAACAGCGGTGGTTTTCGGCCCAAATAGCTTATTTCGAAAGAGGAATCCCGTGACCGCGAGAACGAGAACCGTCGTAACCACGCCGACCAGGTGCCAGGGAATATCCCTTGCCCATGGTCGTACGTCAGGGAAACGCAGAGCAGCGGCTGCCCCCTTTTCCTGCCAGTTTTCTAAGGCAGCGAGAGCTTCGGCAGCACTCTGGTAACGCAACTCCGGTTCGAGCTCCAGACATTTGGCAACGATTGAACTGAGAGACCGAGGAATCGCGGCATTATGGCTTGAAACCGGTGCAGCTTTATCGCGGCTGCGCTTGAGAAGACTGGCTACCGCACTGTCGGCTTCGTACGGCATTTTGCCGGTGAGGAGCTCGTAAAAAATCAGGCCAACTGTGAAGATGTCGGAGCGCGCATCAAGGTCCTTGGCCTGAGCTTGTTCCGGCGACATATATTCCATCGTGCCGACCATCATGCCGGTTCGTGTCATTCCGTCACTGGCAATGGTACGTGCGAGACCGAAGTCCATAACCACGACCCGGCCCGTGGCATCCTGCATGATATTGCCCGGCTTCAAATCACGATGGACAATGCCCTCGCGATGAGCAGCGGCCAGGCCGCTGAATACCTGCGCAATTATGTCGACAGCTTCGTTGACTCCGAGCCTTCCTTGGTGTCTGAGGGTTTGACGCAGGTCCTTGGCATCCACATACTCCATGGTGATGAACTTGAGCCCATCGGCATCCCCCAAGTCATAAATGCGCACGACGTTGCGATGAGTCACCTTGCTCGACAACAGAATTTCTTGTTTGAAGCGCTGCAAAATATCGGGGTTGGAAGCCAGTTCTGGTCGGATAACCTTCAAGGCTACGAATCGGTCCAGTTCACGGTCCTTGGCTTTGTAGACCGCACCCATCCCGCCTTCTCCCAGGACTTCGAGAATCTCGTAGCGCCCGGCCAGCAGCATGCCTGGGATGAGCACAAATTGGGCCGAATAGGACTGTGAGCTCGCGACATGTGCGGCGGTTGCTGCCGGGGATGTGCCTAGATCGGCAAGGGTTGGGGACTCTGCTGAGGAAGACTCTAAGTTTGAAGCGCTTAACTTGGATCCGATGTCTACCGCAGTGGGGCTTTCCTCCCCAGCC
>Ga0306926_10004579_pt1 | contig 14543 bp, 14 predicted proteins | sample flu12Cox44000178_FD_203759 | JGI IMG/M metagenome (GOLD analysis project Ga0306926, IMG submission 203759) | Lab enrichment of tropical soil microbial communities from Luquillo Experimental Forest, Puerto Rico - flux8day.12C.oxic.44.000.178 (v2)... | ecosystem: Environmental > Terrestrial >...
GCCGTACTCGTGACCCACGCGGAAGAGATGCTCGCCGGCCTGATCGAAGAGCTCGGTGGGAAAGGGCCCCGCGCCCACGCGCGTGGTGTAGGCCTTGACGATGCCGAGCACCGCATCGAAGACCTTGGGTCCAAGGCCGGTGCCGGTGGCGGCGAAGCCGGCGGTGGTGTTGGATGAGGTGACATACGGATAGGTACCGAGGTCGACATCGAGCATCGCGCCCTGCGCCCCTTCGAAGAGCACGTTGGCGGAAGCTTCCCGCAGCGCCTGCAGCTCCCGCGTCACGTCGGTCACGAGCGGCGCGATGCGCTCGGCCATCGCGAGCTGCGCGTCGAGAGTCTTCTGAAAATCCACCGGCGGCTGGCGGTAGTAGTGCTGGAGCACGAAGTTGTGGAAGTCGAGCACCTCGCCGAGCTTCGCCGCGAAGCGGTCGCGCTGGAAGAGGTCCGCGACGCGCACGGCCCGGCGTGCCACCTTGTCCTCGTACGCGGGCCCGATACCGCGGCCGGTGGTGCCGATAGCATTCGCGCCACGCGCGCGCTCGCGCGCCTGGTCAAGCAGGACGTGCGAGGGCAGGATCAGGGGACAGAGCGGTGAGATCCGCAGCCGCTCGAACACCGGAACGCCGCGCTCGATCAGGGTGGCGCTCTCGGTGAGGAGTGCCTCGAGCGAGAGCACCACGCCGTTGCCGATGAAGCAGCGCACCTGCTCGCGCAGGATGCCGGCGGGTATGAGCGAGAGGACCGTCCGGTGCCCGCCGATGACGAGGGTGTGCCCGGCGTTGTGACCGCCCTGGAAGCGCGCCACAGCCGCAGCGCGCTCGGTGAGCAGGTCCACGACCTTGCCCTTGCCTTCATCGCCCCACTGGGTGCCGATGACGACCACGAACTGTCCCACGCTCAACCTCGGACTAGAAACAGGATGATGACGCCGACCAGCATGCTGCCGAGACCGGCGTAGCGCAACTCGCGATCGTGGACCTGCAGCAGCCGCGCGAAGGCGCGCTTCACTCCCTGAGGATTTAGGAAGGGTGCGATGCCCTCCAACACGAGGAACAGGCCGAGCGCGGCCAGGAGATCGGAGACATTCAGCGACACCGCTAGTGCCGCTTCGGCGCGGTCCCGGAACCTGCGTCCTTCAGGTAGTGGAAGAATTCCCCATCGGGAGTGAGGACCAGCAGGTCGCCCTCCCTGCCGATCGAGCGCTCGTAGGCCTGGAGGCTGCGATAAAAGGCATAGAACTCGGGGTCGCGTGCATAGGCATGCGCGTAGGTCTCGGCCGCGGCCGCATCGCCCTCACCGCGCAGGCGCAGTGCATCGCGTTCGGCATTGGCGAGAATTACTGTACGTTGCCGCTCGGCGGTCGCGCGGATGGTGGCGCTTTCCTGCTGTCCTTCGGCGCGCAGCTGGCTCGCAGTCTTGGCGAAGGACTGCTTCATGCTCTCGTACACGCGCGCCGCGACTTCATCGGGCAGATCGATGCGCTGCACGCGCACATCGACCAGATCCACGCCCAGGCCCTCGGCGTTGCGGCTGGCCGCGGTGAACATCTGCCCGGTGACCTGCGAGCGCTCGGCCGAGACGATCTGCTGCAGCGTGCGCTGTGCAACGACGCTCTTGATGCCGTCCTTGACGATCTCGGCGAGCCGCTGCCCGGCGATGGCCTCACTGCCGGCGGCGGCGCTGTAGTAGGTCGAGGGGTCCCTCACGCGCCACTTCATGTAGAAATCCACGATGAGACCGCGGCCGTCGTTCGTGAGGAAGGTCTCGCCGGTATAGGACTCCGACAGGATGCGGCGGTCGAACTTGGTCACCCGGTCCCAGGGCCACTTGAGATGCAGGCCGGGCTTGTAGCGGGTGTCGATGATCGCCCCGAAACGCGTGCGGATCGCGTACTCGGTCTCGCTCACCGAGAAGAGCGAGAACGCGACGAACAGCAGCAGTCCCGCAACGACGAAGAACCAGGGGAAGAGGCGCGAGCTCACTTCAGCGCTCCCCCCGCGAACGGGTGCCTTCGATGGTGACCTGGTCGGTCTGATCCTTGGCGCTGCCTGAGGAGCCCTCGGCACCCGCCTCGGACTCGGCTTTGATGCTCTTCTCGAGCAGCTTGTCGATGGGGAGATACACGAGATTGTTGCCGGCGTGCGAGTCGATGATCACCTTGTGGGCATGGGCGAGCACGTTCTCGATGGTGTCGGTGTAGAGCCGGCGCCGTGTGACTTCCGGTGCCTGTGCGTAAGCTCCCTCGAGCTGAGTGAAGCGCGCCGCCTGCCCTTCCGCGATCGCCATCACCTGCGCCTTGTAGGCCTGCGCATCCTGCTGCATGCGCGCGGCAGTGCCCTGTGCCACCGGCAGTATCCCCTTGGTATAAGCCTCGGCCTCGAGGATGAAGCGCTCCTTGTCGGCCTGCGCCTTGTTGGCGTCGCGCTGCGAGGGAATCACAGCATCGGGGACCTGCACGTCCTCGAGGTTCACCGTCGTCACGGTGATCCCTGCGTTATAGGCATCGAGCACGGACTGGATGAGCTCCTTGGCGCGGCGGGTGATCTCGGGGCGCGTCGAGCCGACGAGGAGATCGTAGAGCGTGCTGCGGCCGACGATCTCGCGGATGGCGCTCTCGGAGACTTCACTCAGCGTGCTCTCGGGATCGCGCACCCGGAAGAGCTTCTTCACCGGATCGGAGAACTGGTACTGCACGGCGAAGTGCAGATCGACGAGGTTCACGTCCTCGGTGAGCACGCGGGACTTGAAGTCGCTCGAATTGACGCTCGCGACATTGACCACGCTGACGCTCTCGATCGGCCAGGGGAGACGGTAGTGAAGCCCGGGCGCAGTCGTCTCGATATAGCGCCCGAAACGCTGCACGACGCCACGCTCGGGCGCTTTCACCTGGTAGATGCCGTTGGCGAGCCAGATGAGCACCGCGAAGGCCACCGCGACGAGGAGCAGCGAGCCGCTGTCGGTGCCGCGGCCGCCGGGCCGGAACAGCGACTCGAGCCGGCGTTGCCAGCTCTTCAGCCGCTCGTCGAGGTCACCGCCCGGACGGCGTCCCCATGGACTCTGCGGACCGCTTGGTTGGTTCCAGGGCATATAGGAGCAAACAGTGCGCGGTCAGCGCAGCTTGCCGGCGCTTGAGGCGGCGGTCGATTGTAGGTAGGCGTTACCGGGCGCACAAGACGTGCCCGGTCCCTGCACCTCGAGGATCTGTACGCCGGCGGTGCGTGCGAGCGCGAGCAACTCGGGGTCCGGGAGCTCCACCGAAAGCTCGATCGAGCCATCGGCGTCGGTGCGCTCCGCCCGGACCGCGCGCGCTGCGTACAGTCGCGAGCGCAATGCGCCGGCGCTCGCCGGCACCTTGACACGCGCCTGGCGTGCGAGGCGCGACAGCCGCTCGGCGACCGCCTCCTTGAGGAGATCGAGTCCCAGCTGGCGCTCGGCGGAGATCCATACCGCCGCGGCGCGCCCGTCCGCGTCGCGATCGATGCGCGGCGCTGACTCGAGCCGGTCGATCTTGTTGTAGACGAGTATCTGGGGGATCGGACTGGCGCCGATCTCTTCCAACACCGCATTCACGGCGAGCGTCTGCTCCTCGCGGCGCGGGTTGCTGGCATCGACGACGTGCAGCAGTAGCGTCGCAGCGCGCGCCTCGGTGAGGGTCGACTGGAAGGCGGCGACGAGCTCGTGCGGCAGCTCGCGGATGAAGCCGACGGTGTCGGCCACCACCACGGCAGTGCCGCCCGGGAGGCGGATGCGCCGTACGGTGGGATCGAGCGTGGCGAAGAGCTGGTCCGCCACGTAGGCCTCGGCCCCGGTGAGGGCACGAAAGAGTGTCGACTTCCCGGCGTTGGTGTAACCGACGAGCGCGAGCGATGGCACCGGGATCTCGGCGCGCATCTGCCGCCCGGTCTCGCGCTGCTGTTTGATCTTGGCGAGGCGGCGGGTCAGGACACGCACCCGCTGCGAGATGATGCGGCGGTCGGTCTCGAGCTGTGTCTCGCCGGGACCGCGCAGACCCACCGCACCGCCCCTCTGGCGCTCGAGGTGGGTCCAGCCGCGCACCAGGCGGCTCGCGATGTGCTTCAGTTGCGCGAGCTCGACTTCGAGCTTGCCCTCGTGGCTGCGGGCTCGCTGCGCGAAGATATCGAGGATCAGGCCATTGCGGTCGAGCACGCGCCGTTCGATGAGCTTCTCGAGATTGCGCTCCTGGCTGGGCGAGAGCGCGTGATCGACGAGAATGACCTCCGCGTCGTTCGCGGCCGCAACTTCGCGCAGCTCTGCGGCCTTGCCGGTACCGAGGAAGTAGCGCGGGTCGGGGCGCTCGCGGCGGCCGGTGACAGTCGCGACCGGAAGCGCACCGGCCGAGAGCGCCAGCTGCGTGAACTCCTCGAGGTCCTCCGGGTCGATCGGCGCGCCTAAACCCAAGCGCACCAATACGGCACGCTCACCGGTCCGCGGGCGCTCGAACACTCAGGCTTCCCGTGGCAAGGGGCATTATTCGGCGGGCGTCTCCGCGGCAACGCCCTCTTCCGAGGCCAGGCGGACGTTGCGCGCCGGCACGACGGTGGAGATCGCGTGCTTATAGACCATCTGGCTCACGCTGTTTCGGAGCAGCACCACGAACTGGTCAAAGGAATCGATCTGGCCCTGCAGCTTGATGCCGTTCACGAGGTAAATGGAAACCGGCACCCGCTCTTTGCGCAAGGCATTCAGAAAAGGGTCTTGGAGGGATTGGCCTTTGGCCATCGGGTTCTCCTTGTTTTTCAGCTTCGAATTGTTCGCTGCACACGCAGACCGCAGGTCAACTTCCTTGTTTAGCGGTCGCTGAAGCAAGCAAAAAGCCTCGCCAGGGCGAGGAACCGACATGACAATCTTAACATGTGGCCTCCCTCAAAGCCCAAGCCGAGCCAACTCCCGAATTATGTCTCGATTCCACGACACCTCGGACGTGGCCGGATCGAGCCATTGCGCCTGCTTTTCGCTGCGCAGCCAGGTCAGTTGGCGTTTGGCCAACTGTCGCGTCGCAGCGATGCCACGCCGCACGGCCTCGGTCAGGTCATACACCCCTTCGAGGTGCGCCCATAACTGCCGGTAACCCACGGCCCGCATGGAGGGGTGCCGCGCTGTCAGATCCCCACGGTCCCGCAGCGCGCTAACCTCCTCCAGAAACCCAGCCTCCATCATGGCCGTGAAGCGCCGGGCCAGACGCTCGTGCAGCTCCGAGCGGTCCCTGGGCGACAGAACCCAGTAGCTGAGCGGCCACCCTGCCAGGGGACTTGCGGTGTCCCGCTGGAGCTTCGAGATGGGTTGGCCCGAGCTCAGGCAGACTTCCAGCGCCCGTTGGATCCGCTGGCTGTCGTTTGCGGAAATGCGCGCGGCGGCTTCGGGGTCGAGCCTCCCGAGCTCCGCGTGCAGGGCGGGCCACCCCTCCCGTGCTGCGCGGGCGTCGAGCTCGGCCCGAAGCGCGGGAGCCGCGGCCGGCAGCACCGCCAACCCATGAAGGAGCGCACGCAGGTAAAGCAGGGTTCCGCCGACCAGGAGCGGCACGCGCCGCCGCGCGTGGATCGCCGAGATTCGCTCGAGCGCATCGGCCACGAAGCGGCCGGCGGAGTAGCTTTCGGCCGGGTCGCAGATGTCGATGAGATGGTGCGGGATCCGTGCACGCAGCTCCCTTCCAGGCTTGGCCGTACCGATGTCGAGGCCGCGGTACACGAGGGCCGAGTCCACGCTCACGATCTCGATGGGTGCGGTCTCGGCAAGGCGCACCGCCCAGTCGGTCTTGCCCGCCCCGGTGGGGCCTGTCAGTACGTAGACCGGGAGTGGAGTGGTGTCAGGGGACCGGGCCGTCCCCACTCAGCGACCCCGCAGGAAGAGCTGATCCAACTGCTGCAGGCTCAGGCGGGTCCAGGTCGGGCGGCCGTGATTGCACTGGTTGGCGCGCTCGGTCTCCTCCATCTGCCGCAGCAGCGCATTCATCTCGGGCAGCGTCAGGCGGCGATTCGCATGGATGGCCGAACGGCAGGCGAGCGTCCCCAGCACGCGGTCGGCCACACCCTCGAGGTGGTGGGTGTCAGCATCGAGGGTGAGATCGTGCACCAGGTCCCGCACGATGCGCGGGATCTCTGCCGTCTGCAGGAAGGCCGGCACGCGGCGCAGCGCCAGGTGAGTGTTCGATAGTGCGTCGATCTCGAACCCCGAGCGGCTCCACTCCTCGCGCTGCTCGAGGATGACGTCGAGCTCGTGCGGTTTGAGGGCCACGGTGAGGGGCTCGAGCAGCAGCTGTGAGGCCACCGTGCCGCTCGCCCGATCGGCCTTGAGCTTCTCGTACAGCACCCGCTCGTGAGCGGCGTGCATGTCGACCAGCACGAGTCCGGATGCGGTCTGCGCCAGGATGTACACGCCGTGGAGCTGTGCGATGGCGGTGCCGAGAGGCTGCTCCTCATCGCCGAGGCTCGAGGCGAGGCTCTGGGGCGCTCTGGCCGCCGTGGATGCCGTGGGCACCACGGATACTCCGTCGGCCGTCTCCGGCGCCGCATCGGCGATGAGCGCCGCGATGGTCCAGGGGTCGCGGGAGCGCGAGTAGAGCGGCAGCGCAGAAGTTCCTCGCCAGAGCCCCGCGCCGGCCGAGGATGCCCGCTCGAGTTGCGCCGGGGCGCTTGCGGCGGGTGCGGCGTTGGCTTCCGGCGAAGTCCCGGCGAGCGCGCGCTCGAGCGCCCGGAACACGAACTCATGGATCTGACGGCTGTCGCGGAAGCGCACTTCGAGCTTGCCCGGATGCGCATTCACATCCACGAGCTTGGGATCGAGTGTCAGGTAGAGCACGTAGGCCGGATAGCGGCCGTGGTAGAGGACATCGCGATAGGCGAGCCGCACTGCGTTCATCAGCAGGCGGTCGCGGACGCTGCGGCCGTTAACAAACCAGAACTGCTGGTCGGGCTGCGCGCGCGAGCGTGTCGGAAGCCCGGCCCACCCCGAGAGCATCACGGGGCCCGCGGCATGGCTCACCGCGACCGCGCCCTCGGCAAAGTCAGCGCCCAGCACCTCGGCGAGCCGCCCGAGCTCGTTCCCTTCACCATCGAGTGCCGGTACGTCGAGGAGCACCCGCATGCCGTGACGCAGCCGGAAGCTGACATCGAAGCGCGATAACGCGAGCCGCTCGATGAGGCGCGCGATGTGGCCGAGCTCGGTCGCCTCGCTCTTCAGGAACTTGCGCCGCGCGGGCACGTTGAAGAAAAGGTCGCGCATTTCGACCGTGGCGCCGGTCGGGTGCGCGGCCGGTTTTACCGCAGCCAGCTCGCTGCCGTTGACGGCAATCTCGGCGCCGCGATCGGCCGAGGCGGCACGCGTCAGGATGCGGAGGCGTGAGACCGAGCCGATGGAGGGCAAGGCCTCGCCACGGAAGCCGAGCGTCGTGACCGCTTCCAGGTCATCGAGGGATGAGATCTTGCTGGTCGCGTGCCGCGCGAGTGCGAGCGGCAACTCCTCAGATTCGATGCCGCGGCCATCATCGCGTACGCGCACAAGCCCGATGCCGCCGCGCTCGATGTCGATCTCGATGCGGCTCGCCCCGGCATCGAGGCTGTTCTCGATGAGCTCCTTGACGACGGACGCCGGGCGCTCGATCACCTCGCCCGCGGCAATCTGGTCGATGAGCTCATCGGGGAGGACCTTGATCGCCATGAGCCAAGTGTAACCGCCCTCGAGACCTGAGGCGGGCGCGCGCGAGGGTGTCCGGGGCGATAGTTAACCCGTTGGTAAAGTGTCCGCGCCCGGAGCACCTGTGGAATCCGTGGCGGCGGCGACGGGATGTCAGGGAGTCAGGGAGTCCCGGCGGCGGCTTCCGAGCTGCTCGCGAGCGTGCTGCGGCGTTCCTGCTTGAAGCGCGTGCCATCCGGCGGGTACTGCGCGAAGTAGCTGCGGACGCCGCCCGCTATGGCTTCCGCGAGACGCGTCTGCTCCACGGTGCTGCGCAGGCGGCGCTCTTCGCCTGGGTTCGAGATGTAGGCCGTCTCGACCAGCATCGAGGGGATCGCCGGGGATTTCAGCACGACGAACCCGGCACGCTGCACCTGCGCCTTGCGGATCTCGCCGACGCCTTCGAGCGCAGTCATGACGAGCTCGGCGGCGCTGGCACTCATGCCGATGATCTGGTCCTGGGCGGCATCCACCAGAATGGCCCCGAGCACACCCTTGTCGTCGATGGGTATGCCGCCCATCAGGTCAGCCGCGTTCTCACGGTCGGCGAGCACCCTCGCGGCCTCACTCGATGCGCCATGCACCGACAGTACGTACACGGAAGCACCGGAAATGCTGCGGTCCCTGATGGAATCCGCGTGGACGGAGACAAACATGTCGGCATGTGCCGCGCGCGCCCGGGCGATGCGGTCCCAGAGCTCGACGAACTCATCGCGGTTGCGCGTCAGCACCGCCCGCATCCCCGGCTCTGAATTGATGCGCTCGGCGAGCGCTCGTGCGATCGCGAGCGTCACGTCCTTCTCGCGCGTGCCGCCGTGACCGATGGCACCCGGGTCCACTCCTCCATGCCCCGCATCGACGGCGATGATCACGTCCCGGTCGCCATCGCCCGGCGCGTGCATGGCACGCACGGTTTTCGCTCCTGCGGGGGTCGCGACGGCGACCATGGGCTCACCCATCGTGACCGTCAGGTCGTGTCTCCCGGACCCCGCGCCCCAGGCGCTGTGGACGGGTAGCGCGCTGCGAAGCTCGATGGCGATCCGTAGCGTCCCATGCGGCTGACTGCCGAAGCGGACGCTGCTGACCACTCCCGTGGGGGCTGGCGCATGTACACCGTGCATGACCTGCGTGTGCGGCAGGTCGATGACGATGCGATCCGGGTGTTCGAGGCTGAAGATCTTCTGCGGTGCAGCGTCGGTGAGATCGAGCGTGAGTTGGGCCGAGTTCGCCGCGGATGAGAGGCCGATGCCGCGGAGCTCCCCTGCCAAAGCCGGAGTAATGAGGGCCATGCCGATCAATACGGCAGCGAGTCCCCGGCGAAAAACCTTTTTATTCATCGAGTTCGGTGCGCTAGCTTCCACATAATCTACGGCGGCGGCGGGGCCTTTTCAACCTGTCGGCCCCGGTGGGCAGTCGGGACACGAACGTAGCCGTCACGGTTGACGCACCACGTCGAACCGTGCCAGCCACTCCTCCCCGAGCGGGGAATGAGCCCGCACCCCGATGTCGTGGGCGGGAACACCGACGGTGAAGGTCAGGATGAGATCCGGCGGCGGGAGGCGGCTCGCCGCACGGTCCGGCCACTCGATGAGCCAGAGGCACCCGGGCCGCGCCCAGTCCCGAAGTCCCAGCGAGTCGAGCTCGGAGGGATCGCGCAGGCGATAGAGATCGACATGCAGGAGGGTCTGGGAGGGGAGCTCGTGCAGCTCGAGCAGCGTGTACGTGGGACTCCGGACGGCGCCTGTCACGCCGAGTGCAGCGAGGAACCCCCGCGCAAAGGTCGTCTTGCCGGCGCCGAGCTCACCGGTGAGCCAGAGGACCGCGAGCGCGCTGGCGTCGCCGGGCCGGGCGCCCGCGAGCTGCCGCCCGAGCGCTTCGGTCTCTCCGGCCGTGTTCGTCTGTATGTGCACGAGGCCGCTAGAGGTTCACGCAGTGCGGGAGCTCCCGAAGGAGATCACTCGCCAGCACCCCGCGCTCACCGCCGCGCGCCGCGGCATCCCCCGCCATCGCGTGCACGAGTACCCCCGCGCGTGCCGCGGCCCAGGGATCTGAGCACTGGGCGAGGATGCCGGCGATAGTCCCGGTGAGCACATCGCCCGTGCCCGCGGTCGCCATGCCGGGGTTGCCGCGCTCGCACAGTCCCGGTGTGCGGCCCGCCGCACCGACGAGCGTGCCGGCGCCTTTCAACACCACCGTGCCGTGCCATCGCTCGAGCAGACGGTCGAGCGCGGCGAGACGATCCTGCTGCACCTCCTTCGCATCGGTTCCAAGGAGCCGCCCGGCCTCGCCCGGGTGTGGTGTCAGGATCCAGTCCTCACGCGCTTTCGCTGTGCCTTCGGCCAGGAGGTTCAACGCATCGGCATCGACCACGAGCGGCTTGCCGGAGCGAAGCACGGCATTCAGCGCCTCGTGCGCCCAGTCGGTGCGGCCGAGCCCAGGCCCCACGGCGACGACGTCTGCACGGGAAAGCGCCTCGGTGAGCTCGCCCTCCTCCTTCACGCCGAGACAAATGAGCTCGGGGCGGCCGGCCGCAATCGCCATGACATTCTCCGGAGCCACGGCCACCGTGACGAGGCCCGCACCGACGCGGAGCGAGGCCTCGCCCGCCAGCCGCGCCGCTCCCGGCATGCCGCGCCCGCTCCCGACAATCAACACGCGGCCGAAGTCGCCCTTGTTGGAACTTCGCGGGCGGTGCGGCAGCGCGGTGTGAATCTCCGCCTCGACGATGCGGTTGAGGCGCGGCGCCAGTCCCAGCTGCGGCGCATCGGCTAACTCGAGATCATCGAAGAAAACGGTGCCCGCATACTCCGGGCCATCGCCCACGAAGAGCCCGGTCTTCAGTCCCACGAAAGTCACGGTCGCCTCGGCGCGGATCGCCTCTCCTGCCGCAGTGCCGGCGTCGCTGTCGAGTCCCGAGGGCACATCGAGTGCGAACACGGGTGTGCCGCACGAGTTGATGGCCTGGATCACCGGGACCAGATGCTCGCGCACCCTGCCCTTGAACCCTGTGCCGAGGATTGCGTCCACAATGACCTCGCCGGAGGAAAGCTGCTCCGGGGCAAAGGGCTTGACCCCGCCTTCGCTCGCGCGGAAATCCTCGTACGCCTGGCGTGCATCCCCGCGCAGCTCGGCAGGCTCCGCGGCCGCGAGTACCGTAACCGTGAGCCCGGAAGCATGCGCGAAGCGCGCGAGGACGTAGCCATCGCCCCCGTTGTTGCCGCTGCCGCAGACGATGACGATGCGGTGAGCCGTCGGCCAGCGGGTGCGGAGGTAACGCAGCGCTGCCTCCCCTGCGCGCTTCATGAGCGTGTAGCCGGGGACCCCCAACTCGTTGATGGCGTGCGCATCGATTGCGCGCACCTGGGCGGTGGAATAGAGAGCAACGGGCAACGCCATCGGCTGATTATACTGGCAGGCGTGATGGCTCCATGACGGAAGCTCAGCTAGTGGACCTGGAGGAGGTCAAACGTGAGTTAGCCTCGCGTGCGGCCGCCCTCGGCTTCGCTGCCATCGGGGTGGCGAGCATCGAGATCCCCGAGGACGAGCGGCACCTGCTGCGCTGGCTCGCGGGCGGCTTCCACGGTGAGATGGACTACATGGAGCGGCACGGCGTCATGCGCAGCCGCCCCCAACAACTCGCGCCCGGCACGGTGCGCGTGGTGAGTGCGCGCATGGACTACTGGCCAGGCGATGCGCGCGATGCGGACGAGGTGCTCCAGGATGGGACGCGTGGCTATGTCTCGCGCTACGCACTCGGGCGCGACTATCACAAAATCCTGCGCCGCGCGCTCGCCAACCTCGCGCGGGAGTTGCAGGATCGCATCGGCCCCGTCGGCTACCGGGTGTGCGTCGACTCAGCTCCGGTGCTGGAGAAGGCGCTCGCACGGCAGGCGGGCCTCGGCTGGATCGGCAAGCACACGAACCTGATTGCGCGCGATGCGGGCTCGTACTTCTTCCTCGGGGAGATCCTCACCGACCTCGCGCTGCCGGTCGATGAGCCGGCAAGCGCCCACTGCGGCACCTGCGAGGCGTGCATTCCGGCGTGTCCCACGGGTGCCATCGTCGCGCCGTACCGGCTCGATGCGCGGCGCTGCATCTCCTATCTCACCATCGAGCACCACACAGCGATCCCGGTGGAGCTGCGCCCGCTCATCGGCAACCGCATCTTCGGCTGCGATGACTGTCAGCTCGTGTGTCCGTGGAACAAGTTCGCACGCGCGGCGGCGCACCCGGATTTCAAGGTGCGCAATAAACTCGACAGCACGGCGTTGACGGAGCTCTTCCGCTGGACCGAGTCGGAGTTCGAAGAGCGCATGCGGGGATCTGCGATCCATCGGCTCGGGTTCGTGCGCTGGTCGCGCAACCTCGCGGTCGCGCTCGGCAACGCCCCGCACTCACCCGAGGTCGTCCGCGCGCTGGAAGCGCGCCGCGCGGACGCCTCAGCGATGGTGCGCGAGCACGTAGAGTGGGCGCTCGGGCGCCAGGGCGCTCCTTAGACTAGAGACGCAACATCTCGTCGAGATGCTTCAGCACCTTGGGCCAGGCGTCGCGGTGTCGTTGACAGAGCGCGTCATCCGGAAACCCGGCATGGGTCAGGCGCAGCTGCGTGCCGGTGCCGGCGGTCCGCAGCTCGACTGTTACCACCGTTTCGGCGCCTTGAGTTCCGGCCCCCGTCACCCAGGTCAGCTCGATGAGCGCATTGCGCTCGAGGCGCAAGAAACGTCCGTAGTGCGGGTGGCGCTCATCGCCGTAGTGCGTCTCGAAGAAGAACGGCCGGTTGACCTGCGGCTCCATGAGTGCGGTCCCGGGAGCGGCAAACCAGCGCTCGAAGCCTACCGTCCAGGCGTCATACAGCGCGGCGGGCTTGGCCTGCATCCGCTGCTCCACGCTCATATCGAAGGGGCGCGAGCTCAGATCCGGATAAGTGACCTTCATCGGGATTCCCTCCCCGCGTTGAGGATTCAGGGGCGTGTCACCTGCACGTTATCGATGAGGCGTGTCTTGCCGATGCGCGCCGCCGTCAGGATGACGAGCTCGCGCGCCTGTGGAGTCGCTGGGCTGAGATCCTCGGCCTTGCGCAGACTGAAGTAGTCAGGGCGGAACCCTGCGCCATCGAGCGTGGCGAAGCCCGCACGCTCGATGCTGGCGAAGTCCGCATCGCCTGTGCGCACGCGCGTCGCCGCCGCCTGCAGCGCCTCGAAAATCCGCGGCGCGAGCGCACGCTCTGTGGGAGTCAGGTACTGGTTGCGCGAGCTCATGGCGAGGCCGTCGGCATCGCGCATGGTCGGTGCGCCCACGATCTCAACCGGCATGCAGAGGTCCGCCACCATGCGGCGGATGACGGTGAGCTGCTGGTAGTCCTTCTCGCCGAAGACGGCTACATCGGGCTCCACGATATGAAAGAGCTTCGCCACGATGGTGCTCACTCCCTCGAAGTGCCCGGGACGGAACTCGCCATCGAGGATCCGCGAGAGCTGCGGGACCTCGATACGCGTCGCGCGCTCCGAGCCATGCGGGTAGATCTCGGTGACATCCGGCATGAACATCAGGCTGCAGCCGGCGGCGGCCAGCATACGCTCATCCTCGCGCGGGGTGCGCGGGTACTGCGCCCAGTCCTCGTTGGGTCCGAACTGCATCGGGTTGACGAAGATGCTGGCGACGAAACGCTCGCCGTGTCGGCGTGCCGCCTCGATGAGACTCACGTGCCCGGGGTGCAGATTCCCCATGGTCGGGACAAAGGCGACCCGCAGCCCCTCACGGCGCCAACGCTGCACGTGCGCGCGTACGGCAGCGATCGTGGTGACGGTGTCCAAGCGGGAGCCCGGCTCCGCGTCAGAAGCAGTGCTCGGGAGCGGGGTACTCGCGGCTCTTCACGGCGCGCACGTAACGCTGGAGCGCATCGAGGTTATCGCGCGCCCCCTCCATGAAGTTGCGCACGAAGCGGGGCTTGCGGCCGGTGGTGATATCCAGCATGTCGTAGGTGACGAGGATCTGGCCGTCGGTGTCGGGGCCGGCGCCGATGCCGATCACGGGCACATGCAGCTCGGCCGTGATCGACTTTCCGAGCGCCGACGGGATGCACTCGAGCAGCACCATGTCGGCGCCCGCGGACTCGAGCCGCCGCGCCTCATCGAGGAGCCGGGCCGCGGTCTCGCGCTCGCGCCCCTGCACGCGAAATCCGCCCGTCTTGTGCACCGACTGGGGCTTCAGGCCCACGTGCGCGCACACGGCGATGTCGTGACCGGCGAGGAACTCGACGATCTCGGTCTGCTTGCCGCCGGATTCGAGCTTCACCATCTGGGCGCCACCTTCCTGCATGAGGCGCACCGAGTGCTGGAGCGCGAGGTCCTTCGACGGGTAGCTCATGAACGGGAGGTCTGCGATCAGAAACGGACGATGGAGCCCGCGTGCCACCACGGCGCTGTGGTAGGCCATGTGGTCCATGGTCACGGGGACCGTGGTGTGGTGTCCCTGGATCACCATGCCGAGCGAATCCCCCACCAGGACGACATCGACGTCAGCGAGATCCAGCAGCACCGCGAAACTCGCGTCATAACAGGTGAGACACGCGATCTTCTCCCCGTCCGCCTTCATGCGGGCGAGCGTCGAGAGTGTCACCGGTGGACGGCTCTGATCGCGTTGTAAGTGGGTGTACATACCTGTTACCAGTGTAGCCCAGCTACTTTGCGGTGCAAAAAAGCGGTTTTTTGGGGCTAGATGGCCCGGCTTCTGAGGGGGTTGAAATAGAGCCGGCCGCGGCTCATGCGGCGGATGGCGGCGAGCAGCTCATCGTAGTCGCGTTGGTTGGAGATGGGGTCGATGGAGGCGGCGTTGACGATCAGGAGCGGGGCC
>Ga0306926_10004580_pt1 | contig 14543 bp, 13 predicted proteins | sample flu12Cox44000178_FD_203759 | JGI IMG/M metagenome (GOLD analysis project Ga0306926, IMG submission 203759) | Lab enrichment of tropical soil microbial communities from Luquillo Experimental Forest, Puerto Rico - flux8day.12C.oxic.44.000.178 (v2)... | ecosystem: Environmental > Terrestrial >...
CCAGGTGCTGGCCGTGAAGGGCCTGGGCGGCTACCACCTGGCCGTGGACGCGTCCAGTGAGGAAGCGGCCGGCGCGTTGCGGGCCCGTAAGCACCGTGAGGATAAGCCGTTCGCCGTGATGGTGGCGGATGTGGCCGCCGCCCGCCGGCTGTGCGAGGTGGACGAGGCCGCCGCCGCGCTGCTGGCCAGCAGCCGGCGGCCGATCGTGCTGCTGCCCCGCCGGCCCGGGGCCGACGGCGTCGCCGCGGCGGTCGCCCCCGGGAACCGGCAGCTGGGGCTGATGCTGCCGTACACGCCGCTGCACCACCTGCTGCTCGCGGGCGTCGCCCGGCCCATGGTGCTGACCAGCGGGAACGTCTCGGACGAGCCGATCGTGTACCGGGACGACGAAGCGGCGCAGCGGCTGGGCGGGATCGCGGACGCGTTCCTCACCCACGACCGCCCGATCCACATCCGGACCGACGACTCGGTGGTGCGCGCCTTCCGGGGCCGGGAGGCGGTGCTCCGCCGGTCCCGCGGCTACGTCCCGGAACCGCTCGGCGTGGCGGTCCGGTTCCCCCGGCCGGTCCTGGCCTGCGGGGCCGAGCTGAAGAGCACGTTCTGCCTGGCCCGCGAGAGCCACGCGTTCGTCTCGCACCACATCGGGGACCTGGAGAACGCCGAGACGCTGCGCTCGTTCACCGAGGGGATCGAGCACTTCCGGCGGCTGTTCGACATCACGCCCGAGGTGGTCGCCCACGACCTGCACCCGGAGTACCTGTCCACCAAGTACGCGGCGGACCTGGCCGGCGTGGAGCTGGTGGGCGTGCAGCACCACCACGCGCACATCGCGTCCTGCCTGGCCGACAACCGGGCCAGCGGGCCGGTGATCGGGGTGGCCTTCGACGGCACCGGCTACGGGACCGACGGCACCATCTGGGGCGGCGAGTTCCTGATCGCCGACCTGGCCGGCTTCGAGCGGGCCGGCCACTTCGAGCCGGTGCCGATGCCCGGCGGCGCGGCCGCGATCCGGCAGCCGTGGCGGATGGCCGCGGTCTACCTGGACGCCGCCTACCCGGAGGGCACCTACCCGGAGGGCCTGGAGGTTGCCCGGCGCAACCAGCGGCTCTGGCCCAGCGTCCTGGCCATGGCCCGGCGCCAGGTCAACTCGCCGCTGACCTCGAGCGCGGGACGGCTGTTCGACGCGGTCGCGGCGCTGCTGGGCGTCCGGGACGCGATCAACTACGAGGGCCAGGCCGCCGTAGAGCTGGAGCAGCTGGCCGACGCCGCCGAGCGCGGGGCCTACGCCGCAGCGATCACGCCGCAGCAGCCGTTCCTGGTCGCGGGCCGGGACCTGGTGCGGGCGGCGGCCGAGGACCTGGCCGCCGGGGCGGCCGCGCCGACCGTCGCCGCGCGCTTCCACCACGGGGTCGCGGGCCTGATCGCCGACGGCTGCCTGCTGCTGCGCGAACGCCACGGCCTGGGCACGGTCGCGCTGTCTGGCGGGGTGTTCCAGAACCTGCTGCTGCTGCACGCCACGGTGAGCCGGCTGGAGGCGCACGGGTTCGCCGTCCTGGTCCACTCGCGGGTTCCGTGCCACGACGGCGGGATCAGCCTCGGCCAGGCGGTGGTGGTGGCGGCCGCCGGTTAGTATTCCGGCCTTGCTTCGAGAACGCGGTCTATCTCAGCTACGCCACGTCGGCTGGGCAGCTATAGCACTAAAACGGCTGCCGCGTGCGATGGTTTACTCGCCGTTTGGCGGCTCCCGACCGGGTCTAGCTGTTTGCCCTGTTCGATAGACCCCCCCTAGGGGGTACTCGTCCGCTGAGAGGGTATTCGTCCCTGTCCGGGGGTTCGCGAAATGGCCTAGTGTGCGGCGGGGGAGGAGCGAACAGGACCCGCTCCCCGCTCGAGACCGACGCCTGGCTCGGGCGCCCCTTCCCGCTGTTGGAGGCACCATGGTCACTGATGCCGCCGGAAAGCACCGGAGGTCCGATGCCCAGCTGCCATCGGCACCCGACGGGATGCCGTTCAGCTCAGCCGAGTACCTTCCAGCGCCCGTGGATGTGGCAGACCCTGTAGCCGACGCCAACGCCGTATGGGGACCTGGGCGTGGCGGGACGCTCGTACCTCAGGTCGGCGACAGAGCCCTCGCCACGCCGAACGGATACCCGGCGCCAGCCGATCCAGACTGGCCGCCGGACCTGGGTGGCACAGGCTCCTGGCCGCAATGGGGCGGACCGCCGCCCCAACTCCATCCCGATCATCCGTCAGCTCCGATACCGCGCGTGCGCCCGCCGCAGACATCGGAGCGGCGGCCACCAGGGCCGGCCGGGCCGGGACGGGTCCCGGCTGGCTACCCTGGCCCGCAGGCCCGGGTGAACCCCTTCGACGGGGCCACTCCGCCGCCACCACAGCAGCGGCCGGGCGGGCCCAACCCCGGGAACCGGACGCCCCGGGCCAACCCCGCGGCGCAGGCCGATCTCCCGGCCCGTGGCTACGACCCGGGTCAGGGCTACAACCCGGCCCAGGGCTACGACCCAGCCCCGTACCCGGCTCAGGGCTACAACGAGCCCCCGAGGTACGGCCCGGGCCACGGCTACGACCCAGGCCAGGGCTACGACCCGGATCCTGGTTACGGGACGGCGCATGGGTACGACGCGGGCCCGGGGTACGGGTCGGCCCAGGGGCACGCCATGGCCCAGGGCTACAACCCGGAACCTGCTCATCGGGCCCAGGGCCACCACCCGGGCGCTCGCGGCGGGCGGCGGCTCTACGCTGTTCCCGATGACGCCACCGCCACGGGCATGCAGCCTCGCGGCGGTCAGATGGCCCCGTACGCCGGGGAGCAGGATCCGTGGGACCAGGCCGCCGCGACACGCCGGGCCGTGCAGGAGGCCGCCGAGCTCCGACGGCAGGCAGCCGAGCAGGCCGAGGCGATCCGCCAGGCCGCTGAACGGGAGGCCGCCGAGCTGCGGTCGGCGCTGATGACGATGTCGGCCCAACTGAGTCAGGTAGCCGCGTACGTCACCGACTACCTTGGCGAGCACTTGTTGCGAGAGGACCGGCCGGAGCATCGGGTGACCACCGGCGCCGCGACGGAGCTGGCTCCGGGGGAAGCGGCCGTTGGCCCGGCGAGCCCGGCCACCCGGCCCGAAAGGTCGCCGGCCGTCACCGGGCCTGCGCCTGCCGACCCCGTGCTCGCGCAGCCCGGCGCCGGGACGGCTGGGCGGCAGGCCGCAGCCATGCGCAAGGCGGTGATTGTCATCACGGCCGCTGTCTCGCTCGCTCTGGTGGGCGGGGGAACGCAGCTGGCGCTGCGCGGATATCAGTTCTTCGTCTTCCGGTCGGCAGGGACCGGCGCGACAGACAACAACGGTCTTCAGGAAAATCAGGGCCCGGGCCAGCCGGACGCGCCGCGAGCGCACGTTGCCGCAAAGCCGGCCCCGGCCAAGTCGGCGCCCCATCACCACGCTCTAACGCCGAAGCCGCATCACCCCCGGCAGCGGAACAAGCCATAGGCAGCCTCCCGTAACAGCCGCCGAGGACTTGGAAAGCCCGGCCAGCACCCTGGTCCTCACGCCGGACGAGACAGCTGGTTCCCTACTGGGACATCGTCAGCGTTTGGGTTCCCCTTCAACGTTTGAAGCCGGGCCAATTCTCGCCTGGGTGAGGGGGCTGGGCGTTGTTGTCATCCGTTGACGGGTTGCTCCCTGAAGGCGCTGATTCCCTTGAACATCAGTTCGTTAATGATGAAGGCGTAGGAGAGGATGAACAGCGCCGCCAGCGGCACGAAGGCGAGGTAGACCAGCCGCTGCCGGCCCTCCCTCTGCTTCGTGTCGACCCAGCGCTTGACCGGCGGCATCCGGAGGAGGAGCAGGGGGAGGCTGCACGCGGCGAGCTGGTACAGGCGCTGGTGCATGACCGGGTTCTGATCGAGCTGAGCACTCGGCCCGTTGGTCCCGTGCTGGAATCCGAATCCCTCCAGCAGCGCCAGGTGGATGAACAGCAGCGCCCACACGACGTAGGTCAGCCGCTGCAGCGGCTTCCAGTACTTCCCCAGCGCCCGCTGCGCCCGGTTGTTCGATGTGAACGCGAGCGGGGCCATGATCATCACCATGAGCAGGCCGGCCAGCAAGAAGGTGTGCCCGGTGAGGTGGCCGATAAAGCCTCCGGCGAACGATGAGGTCAGTCCCCCAACGATCGCGTCGGTGGTCGCGGTGACCGCGAGCACGATGCCGAACCAGCGGCGGAGCGGAACGAACCAGTGGCTCCTGGTCAGCGTCACCAGCGGGGTGATGCTCAAGGTCGCGAGCAGAAGCAGCATCGAACCGGTGCCCCCGATGTCGGGTTCCACCTGGTTCAGCGTGTTGGAGTCCACCTGGATGATCGGGCGCGAGATCAGGAAAAGCGGCGTCAGGGCGAAGATGCCCACGACCACGCACGCGACGGTCCTGCGCTTGACGCGAGAGCCGGCGAACTTGAAGTCGTGCTCCATCCAGGCATCTACCGCAGTCCTGGACGCCACCAGCGGCGGCGGCTCTTGCCCATGTGGGAAACGTTCCTCGACCAGTGGTCTAGCCATGACCCTGCCTCCCTGCGGTGCCCTCGCCCTTCACATGGCCCTGCTCGGCCTCGGGTAGCGGGACAACACCCCGGGACCGGCGTTGGCCCCGGTGTGGGGAGAGTATCCAAGCCGACCCCCCGCTGGGCTGCAGTTTTAGCGCGGCTTGACACTCCCGCGGCAGACGAATATCCCCTAGGGGACCCGACCCCGGGCCTGATGATCACCAGGTTCGCCGCTGGGGATCCTGGTCGGCTGGGCGGCGATGTAGCCTGTGCCGCGCCAAACCTGCCACTGCCAGCGGCGGGTCCGGCAAGCAAGAACACCAAGTCCGGTTGGAGTTAGGCGGCCCGGGAGGGTGGGCCGTGGCTGTGCGGGGTGCGGCTGCGGTCGGGGCTGGTCGCGACGACGGTCCCGTCGGGGAGCAGGGCGATGCCCCAGCCCCACCGGTGTACCGCGATCAGGTGATGGAATACGCACAAAAGCAGCAAATTGGTCAGGCAGGTCCGGCCGCCCTCCGACCGGGGCAGGATGTGATGCGGCTGGCAGGCGGCCGGGGGCTGTTCGCAGCCAGGGAACCGGCAGTGCCGGTCCCGGGTAATCACCAGCCGGCGCAGGTGGGCCGGGATGGTCTCGGTGGCCGCGCCAGTGTCGAGCGGCAGGCTGGCCGCCGCGGCGGGGCCGTTCAGGAGGCCGGTACGCAGGTAGGCCGCCAGGCCGGCGGGGCCGGACATCAGGTCGGCCGCGTGAGCGAGCACGATCTGCCGGGCGGCCTGCCCGGCCAGCCGGCGCCGCGCCACGTCGGCCTCGTCGTTCTTCCCGCCCGGATCGCGGGCGCGGTCAGGGCCGTCTCGGCTGTCCAGGCGGCCCGGGCCGCCGGTCGCGGCGCCTCGTCCGGGCGATAATGCGGCGGCGAGGCGGTCCAGGACGTCGGGGTCGATGTGGCCGGTGGCGACCGGGACGATGGTGGCATCGCAGTCATAACCCGGGCCGGCCGCAGCCGGCCGGCCCAGGCGGCTTCGGCCGCGGCAGCGCCGGGCAGGCCGCGCAATTGGTCCAGGGTCAGGTGCAGCTGGATCTGGGTGGGCTGGCCAGCCCGTTCGGGCAGGCATCCGGCCGCGATCAGCCGGCGCATCGCCTCTTCCAGCGCATCGTGATCGCGCTGCCGCTTCGAGCGCAGGTCCTCCGGGCCCGCGCGCTTGCCCAGCGCCTCCAGCACCGCGGCCAGCGCCGCTGCGCACTGCGGGGTCAGGTCGCCGTGCAGCTTCCCGGCGCCGCGGAAGGTGGTGGCCAGCCGCAAGCTCCGGTCATCGAACCCGTCGTCCTCGTCAGCGTCGGGGCGGGCGGTGCGCTGGCGGATCTGTTCGGCCAGCCCTTCCAGGTCGCGCAGCCTGGCGCCGCCCGCCGCCGCGCCGAGCAGGATCGTGTCCGCCGCGGCGCGGTGCTGCTCCGGCAGCCTTTCGGTCCAATCGCAGATCTGCCGCGCCCACGACTCAGAGATCTCCGCCCCGGCCAGCGCGTCGCCGACCGCGGGGTGGGCCGACAGGCGCCGCATCCAACCGAGCGCCCCGGCCGCCGCGCCGCCGGTGATCCTGGTCTGCCACTTCAGCCACGTCCGGGTGCTGCCGTGGCCGTCGTCCTCACACCCGCCCCGGTCGTGGAACGCGGCCAGCAGCCGGGCCCGGGCCGCGGTGTGCATCGCCGCGGCCTGTTCCAGCGCCCGCAGGCAGTCCGCCTGGTCGGCGCTGGTCAGCGACGCCGTGCCGGCCTCGTTAAGGTAGCTGAGCCCGGCGCTGATCGCCGACAGTGCCTCACCCGCGGTCGCGGGCGGGGCGGGCGGCAGGCCGGGCAGGCACACAGTCGGGGCCTCCCTCCGGAACGGCGGCTGGTCCTCAAGACTCCTGATTCCCAGGCTCGATTGTCAGTTCGACTCTACCGAGGGCATCTGACATTCCTCGGCCCGACGAGCGGCACGCTGAGAAGGTCTGCGGCAGAATCCGAACGGCCCACGGACATGCCCGAGGAGCCACATTTCCGGATCTCTGGCGAGCCCGAGGCCAAAGGCCGACGCGCGTCAGCTGACTTGAACGACGTTGGCGCCGACGATGACACCGTGGTCAACGGTGTACGTGCCCTGGTAGATGTGGACGGTGCCGTCGGTCTGCTGCGCGGTGAGCCGCGCGGTGACCACACCACCGGACACCGACAGGATGGTCAGGGTGTCCCTGGCGGTCGTGCCGAAGCCGCTGACGAAGCCGGCGTATGACCCGCTGGTGTTACGGCCGCCCAGGCTCCAGGCCCGGGCGTAGTGGTGGCCGTTGATCGCGGCTATGTACGCGCGCACGGTGTCCGCTGGGCCGGTCGGCGTGCGCGCCGGGACGGTAGGGCGCGAGGTGGGAGCGGCGGTGGCCGGGTGGCCGGACAGCGTGCTCGTGGCGCCGTGGGTGGCCTCGTGGCCCGCGGCTGCGGGCGGGGTGCTCGCCCGATGCGGCGGGCCCGAGAGGTAGACGTACCCCGCGATGCCGAGCATGATCACGAGCGCCAGCGCCAGCACCGGTATCCAGTTCCGCCGGCGCTGCCCCGATTCCTCGGCCGACGTGAACAGCTCGTCCAGGCTCACCGCCGACAGCACGCCAGGCGCGCGGTGCACCTCGTCGTACTCGCGGATCAGCGGTTCGGCGTCGGCCCCGACGGCCTTGGCGATGCTGCGGATGTCCGCCCGGGCGTAGAAGTCGCCTCCGCAGGCTGAATAGTCGTCGTCCTCGATCCCCCTGATGATCGTTTCCCTGATGCGGGTCCGCTGGCTGACCTCGGTCACGGTGAGGCCGGCCCGGTCGCGCGCCTGCGCCAGGGCCTCTCCGATGCCCACGCCGCGCCTCCACTGCTCCATCGCGCCGCACGCCGGGCCCATCTGGGGAGCTCAGGCGGCCAGATTCACATCATTACCGCTATGCCCGCCGCGGAACCCTTGTCAACATAAGCCACACGTGTGCGCTGAGGCCGCCCGTCATCAACCCTGCTGCTGTGCGCCCGGGCCGGCCGCCGCCTGACCCGTGAATCATCGGGGCCAGGGCCGCGAGGTAACAGTTCTCTTACCGGCGACCGGGCCTGTATCTGGCCGGCCAGTCCGGACTCCATCAAGTTACTCGGTCGTTTCCGACCGATCGGGGTCTTAACGCACAATCGTCGCGCTTCTTGACGGGGGATTAACCATGCGACATGCGTTCTTGTCCGGAGCTCTCATCCTGGCCATCGCGAGCGGGCCGAGCCTGGCCAGCCAGGCTGCGGCCGGGGCGAGCCCGGCCGACTATTCACCGGGGGCAGCAGCGGCGAAGGCGCCGAGCGTGCTGCTCGTCTGCAACGGCAGCACCGTCCGGTGCCCGGCGCTACCGCGCTCGGCCGGGCGGTACTACCGCACCGTTCAGGGGGCCGTCAATGCCGCGCGCTCCGGCGACTGGATACTCATCTATCCCGGCGTCTACCACGAGAAGAGCAAGCAGTGGCCGGCCGCGGGCGTCTGGATCCAGAAGCCGAACCTGCACATCCGCGGACTGGACCGCAACCGGGTGATCATCGACGGCAGCAACGGGACCGCCGCGCGCCCGTGCCCGTCGGCCGCCGCCCGGCAGGACCTGACGCCGCGTAACGGGATCGAGGTGTGGAAAACCAGCGGGGTCACGATCCAGAACCTGACCGTGTGCGACTACCTGGCCAGGGGAGGCGAAGACGGTAACGAGATCTGGTGGAACGGCGGCGACGGCAGCGGCACGATCGGCCTGGGCGCCTACTCCGGGTCCTACCTGACCGCGACGTCCGAGTACGCGCCCGCGCAGCTGAACAGCCCTCGGCTGGCCCTGTACGGCATCTTCGTCAGCAACTCGCGCGGCCCGGGACTCATCACGAACTCGTACGCCAGCAACATGGCCGACTCGGCTTACTACGTGGGCGCGTGCCGCCGGGTCTGCGACATGACGCTCGCGAACGACACCGGGGTCAACTCGGCGCTCGGGTACTCGGGCACGAACTCAGGCGGGAAGCTGGTCATTAAGAACTCGGTGTTCCGGCTCAACCACGCCGGCATCGTGCCCAACTCGGAGAACAACGACGACTCGCCGCCGCCGCAGGACGGCCGCTGCCCCGGCAGCGCCACGAAGTCCTGCACGATCATCGAGGACAACCTCATCCAGGCGAATAACAACCCGAACACGCCCGCCGACGGGTTCCTGGCGCCGGTGGGAACCGGCATCCAGATCGCCGGGGGCGCGTACGACACGATCACCGGCAACACTGTCGAGGACCAGGGCTCGTGGGGGATCCTCACCAGCGACTTCCCCGACGACGAGACGCCGCCGGCGGGCGCGCACTGCCAGGGCGGCATCTGGAACGACCCGGTGCCCGGGGTCTGCCTGTTCCGGGCGCGCGGCAACCAGATCTACGGGAACGTGTTCAGCCACGACGGGACCTTCGGCAACCTGACCAACGGTGACCTGGCTACCGAGACGCTGTCCTCGTACACGCCGCGGAACTGCTTCTACCGCAACACCGACCGCGGTGGCCCGCTGACCTCCGCGCCCGACAACATCCAGAGCGCGAGCGTGGACGGGCTGCCCTGCGCGGGGGCAGGCACGGGCACCGAGCTGATGCTGGCCGCCCAGCTCGCCTGCGCCACCCAGGGCGAGCCCTGCCTGCTGCCGCCCGCCCTGGCGAGCTACCCGCAGCAGACCCGCACGGTGATGCTGCCGCTGCCCCGGCTGGCGAGCATGCCCAAGCCCTGCGCGGGCGTGCCGAAGAACGCGTTCTGCCGGTAACCGGGTCTGGCCGCCCGGCGCCGCCTCCCGCGGCGCCGGGCGCCGCCCGCTTTGGGGTTACTCCGGTGGCGCCAGGATGCGGCGGCGCAGCCAGTCGTACCAGTCCGGCATGCCGGTACCGGTCGTCGCCGACAGCTGCAGCATCAAGGCGCCGGGGCTGGTCTTCCGGACGTCGGCGGCGTGCCGCCTGGTGTCGAAGTCCACGTACGGCAGCAGGTCGGTCTTGCTGACCAGGACCAGGTCGGCGCTGCGGAACATGTGCGGGTACTTCAACGGCTTGTCGGCCCCCTCGGTGACCGAGGCGAGCACCACCCGGGCTTGCTCGCCCAGGTCGAACAGGGCCGGGCAGACCAGGTTGCCGACGTTCTCGATCACAACCACCGAACCGCCGGGCGGGTCGAGCACGCGCAGCCCTTCGGCCACCATCTCGGCGTCGAGGTGGCAGCCCGCGCCGGTGTTGATCTGCACCACCCGGCAGCCGGCGGCGCGGATGCGCGTGGCGTCGAGCGCCGCCGCCTGGTCGCCTTCGATGACCGAGATGGCCATCTGGCCGCCCAGGTCGCGGGCCGTGCGCTCGAGCAGCGTGGTCTTCCCCGCGCCCGGCGAGCTCATCAGGTTGATGGCGAGGATGCCGCGCTGGCGCAGCCAGTCCCGGTTGGCCTCGGCCAGCCGGTCGTTCTTGGCCAGCACCTTCTGCTGCAGCTGGACGGTCCGCTCGTGCTCGTGGCCGAGGTGCTCGTGACCGGGGTGCTCGTGGCTGTCGTGTTCACCGATCTCGTGCTCGTGGCTGGCCGGGAACAGCCGCACCACCGCGGCGGAAGAACATCCGCAGGTCGCGCACATCAGGCTGCCGCCTGAACCGAGGCGATCTTGAGTTCCTGCCCGGAGAGCACCGCGATCTCGATGCTGCCGCACGGGCAGATCATGATCGGGCCGTCCGGCTCGAAATCGCGGCCGCACACCCGGCAGTGACACCGGCCCGCGATCTCGGCGATCTCCAACCGCGCCCCCGCCAGGTTCGTTCCCTCGGTGACCAGGTCAAAGCAGAACCGGACCGAATCGGCCACGACGCCGGACAGCGCGCCGATCTCCAGCCGCACGCAGGTGATCCTGGCGTCCGGCAGGCGCTCGGTCACGGCCTGCACGACGCTCTCGGTGATCGCCAGCTCGTGCATCGGCTCAGCAGATGCGCGGGAGGGGGTCGCCCACCAGCAGGTCCACGATCCGGGTGCCGCCGAACGCGGTCTTGAGCTGCACGATGCCGGGCGGATCCGCGGTGACGTGGCCGATGACGGCGGCCTGCCCGCCGAGCGGGTGTGCCCGCAGCGCGGCGAGCGCGTCACCGGCCGCCGCGCCGTCCACGACGGCGACCAGGCGGCCCTCGCAGGCCACGTACATCGGGTCGATGCCCAGCAGCTCGGAGGCGCCGCGCACCTCGGCGCGCACCGGGATGTCGTTCTCGCTCACCAGCACGCCCACGTTGGCGGCCTTGGCGATCTCGTTCAGGATCGTGGCCACGCCGCCGCGGGTCGCGTCGCGCATCGCGCGCACCCCCGGGGTCGCCGACAGCAGGCCGGCCGCGAGCCCGTTCAGCGGCGCGGTGTCGGAGGTGACGTCGGCCTCGATGTCCAGCTCGCCCCGGGCCAGCATGATCGTGACCCCGTGGTCGCCGATCGGGCCGGTGACGATGATCGCGTCTCCCGGCCGCGCGTTCGCCACGCCCAGGTCCAGGCCGCGGGCGATGGCGCCGACCCCCGCCGTGTTGATGTAGCAGCCGTCGGCCTTGCCCCTCTCCACGACCTTCGTGTCGCCGGTCACGACCTGGACGCCCGCCGCGTCGGCGGCCTCGCGCATCGAGGTAACGATCCGGCCCAGGTCCGCGACGGGGAAGCCTTCTTCCAGGATGAAGCCGGCCGACAGGTACAGCGGGGTGGCGCCGGACACCGACAGGTCGTTGACCGTGCCGTTGACGGCCAGGTCGCCGATGTTCCCGCCGGGGAAGAACAGCGGCGACACGACGTAGGAGTCCGTGGTGAGGGCCAGCCGCGCCTCGCCGACCCGCAGCGCCGCGGCGTCCTCGAGGGGCTCGAGCAGCGGGTTGCGGAACCCGTCCAGGAACACCGCCTCGATCAGGGTCTGGGTCGCCTTGCCGCCCGCCCCGTGCGACATCGTGATCCGCTCTTCCTTGACCCGCGGGCGGCTGCGCCGGGCCCGGTCGATGCGCTCGAGCACCAGTTCCTCGCGCACCGTCCCCGCCCGCGGCTGCGGCGAGCCCCGGTGGCTGCCGCGGGCGGCTTCCTCCTCGGCCGCCTGCTCCTCGTGGACCCGCAGCGCGTCGCGCACCCAGCCGGACGGGCCCGCGTGCGATACCCCCGCGCTCTGCTGGTCGGAGGTCATGACGTCGTCGCCTCCTTGACCCGCTGGCGGGTCAGCCGGCCGTAGTTGTAGTAGGCCGCGCAGGCGCCCTCGGGCGACACCATGCAGGTGCCGATCGGGGTCTCGGGGGTGCACGCGGTGCCGAAGACCTTGCACTCCCACGGCTTGAGCACGCCCTTGAGGACCTCGCCGCACTGGCACGCCTTCGGGTCGGCGACCCGCACGCCCGGCACCGAGAACAGCAGCTCGGCGTCGAAGTCGGCGTACCGCTGCGACACCTTCAGCGCGGAGTGCGAGATGAAGCCGAGGCCGCGCCACTCGAAGTACGGGCGCAACTCCATGGTCTGGCCGATGGCCTGGAGCGCGACCGTGTTGCCGTTCCAGGGCACCACGCGCGAGTACTGGTTCTCCACCTCCGACCGGCCCTCGGACAGCTGCAGCATCAGCATGTAGATCGACTGCAGGATGTCCAGCGGCTCGAACCCGGCCACTACGACCGGCTTGCCGTAGTCGCGTGCGATGAACTCGTACGGCCGGCAGCCGATCACCGTGGACACGTGCCCGGGCCCGAGGAAGCCGTCGAGCCGCAGGTCGGGCGAGTCCAGGATCGCCTTGATGGCCGGGATGATCGTCACGTGGTTGCAGAAGACCGAGAAGTTGGTGAGGCCCTCCGCCTTGGCGCGCAGCAGCGTCATGGCCGTCGACGGGGCGGTCGTCTCGAAGCCGATGGCCATGAACACGACCCGCTTGTCCGGGTTCTTCCTCGCGATCTTCAGCGAGTCGAGCGGCGAGTACACCATGCGGATGTCGGTGCCCCTGGCCTTGGCGTCGAAGAACGACCCGTTGCTGCCCGGCACCCGCATCATGTCGCCGAACGAGGTCATGATGACGTCAGGCTCGGCCGCCAGGGCCATGGCGTCATCGACCCGGCCCATCGGGATCACGCACACCGGGCAGCCCGGGCCGTGCACCAGGGTGATCTGCTCCGGCAGGTAGTCCTCGAGCCCGTGCTTGTAGATCGTGTGGGTGTGCCCGCCGCACACCTCCATCAGCTTGTACTGCCGGCCGGGCTCGCACAGCGCGGTGATCTTCGCAGCGAGCGCGTGCGCCGTGTCGGCGTCACGGAATTCGTCGACGAATCGCATGACGTCCCCTATTCGATCCGTGATTCGGCGAGCGCCGCGAGCTCGTCCTCGTAGGCCTGGCCGATCCCCTCTAGGAACTGCATGGCCGCGGCGGCCTCCGCCTCGTCGATCTTCGACAGCGCGAAGCCGACGTGGATCAGCACCCACTCGCCGGGCTTGGGCGGGTCATCCGCCAGCAGGCCGACGTTGATCACGCGGCGCACCCCGCTCACGTCGACCCGGGCCAGGTCGGGCTGATCGGGCAGGAACTCGATCACCTCACCGGGTATGCCGAGGCACATAGGGATCAGCCCCCTTCATCGTTCGTCGTCCGCGCCCCGGCCACGGCGGCCGCGCCGCTGCCATCGTCGGAACTGCTGTCGGCGTCGGCGGCGCGCACCAGGCTGTGCACGATCTGCACCGCCCTGTCAACCGCGTCCGCGACCGGCGCGCTCAGCCCTATCCGGGCATCGATGCTGGCCGGCTCGCAGCCGACCAGCAGCACCCGCCCGGCGTCGGCGCCGAGCATGTCCAACATCCCGAGCACCACGTCGGGCTGCATGCCGTGCCCGTCCAGCACCGGGACCGGGACGCCACCCGGCGCCGGGGCGGTCCGGTCCTCGGTACTCAGCTCCATCACGTACACCGTGCCCGGTGGCTCGCCGCGCGGCGAGGCGTCGATCAGGATCGTGGTCTCGAAGCCCTCGGCCAGGTCGTAGGCCAGGTGCATGCCGCTGATCCCGTAGTCGGCGACCCGGACCCAGTCCGGCAGGCCAGCGTCGGCCAGGCGGCGGGCGACCTCGACCCCGAAGCCGTCGTCGCCCAGGAAGATGTTGCCGACCCCGGCGATCATCATGCGCCCCGTCATCGGCCCGGCCCCGCCTCGCCGGCCTGCGCCAGGCAGCGCTGGATGAGCTCCCACAGCACGTGGTAGACGGTGGTCTGCGCCTCCTGGATCCGGTGCACCGACGACGACGGCGCGACGAACAGGTAATCGATGCTGTCCAGTTCGGCCATCTTCCCGCCCTCGTAGCCGGCCAGGCCCACGGTGAGCAGCCCGCGCCTGCTGGCCTCGTCGAACGCGCGCAGCAGGTTGTCCGAGTTGCCGCTGGTGGACAGCCCGACCGCGATGTCATCGCGGCGGCCCAGGGCGGCGATCTGCCGGGCGAAGACCACGTCGACGCCGATGTCGTTGCACAGCGCGGTGACCACGGAGATGTCGCTGGCCAGCCCGAGCGCGGGCAGCGGCCGGCCCGTGCTTGAGGAAACAGCCCCGCCGGGGTTCAGGAACAGCGCGGCCAGCTGCTGGGCGTCGGTGGCGCTGCCGCCGTTGCCGAAGGCCAGCAGCCGCCCGCCCGCGGCGAACCGGGCCGCGGCGTCGGCGGCGCAGGCCGCCAGCCGGGCGCCGTCGCGGGCGCCGATCACCCGGCGCAGCTCGGTGATCTCCGCGGCCTTGGCCACCGTGGACTGGCGCACCTGCTCCAGGACCGCGTCCAGGTCGGTGGTGCCGGAGTACAGGAACGGGTAGAGCGACTCCATCGATCCCGCGGCGGGCTGGCCCTGCGTCATCCGGTCACCTCCCCACGACCGCGATCGCTTCCTTGGCGTGCACCAGGACCGTGTCCCCGGCCGCCGCGCGGACGAGCGCCACGCTGACCTCTTCCTCGCCCCGCCCGGTGTCCACGATCGCCA
>Ga0306926_10004581_pt1 | contig 14543 bp, 10 predicted proteins | sample flu12Cox44000178_FD_203759 | JGI IMG/M metagenome (GOLD analysis project Ga0306926, IMG submission 203759) | Lab enrichment of tropical soil microbial communities from Luquillo Experimental Forest, Puerto Rico - flux8day.12C.oxic.44.000.178 (v2)... | ecosystem: Environmental > Terrestrial >...
CACGCGCGGTCCGGCAACAGCGACTCCGCGGTTGAAGGGGTTGATTTCGTACGGATTTTTCACTTTCTGCTGGCGCGCGTGCCGCCACAACTCGCGTCCGGTTCTGGCGTCGAGGGCGGCAACCACGCCGGGCTGCGTCACGTACATCACGCCGTCGACGACTACCGGCGTCGCTTCGAGCACCGACTCCCCCGGCATCGGATAGGTCCAGGCGACGCGAAGGCGCTTGACGCTGGCGGCGTCAATCTGCGTCAGACGGGAGTAGTGCGTGGCCTGATAGTCGCCCCAGTACATCAACCAGTTCTGGGGCTCCGCTCCCGCGTTCACGAGCCGATCGACGGTGACGCCGCCTGTGACTGGAAGCGCCGGCGCTGCCGCCGGGGCCGCCCCACTCTCGACTCGATACGATCGAAGCGACGACTTGTCGAAGAAGTGGAACGCGCCCGAGGCGTCGGCCATTTGAAGAGAAAAGGTGTCCTCGTTGAGACGCACACCGCGAAGCTCGCGCCCATCCTTCGTGGTGACCACGACCGACGGCGGCGGCGGGGACGATCTCGCTGAGGCAGCCGCGGCCGCAAGGCTGCGGAGGTATGAGACGAGCTGCCACGTCTGCTCGTCCGACAGGCTCGCAAACGGCGGCATCTGCGTTCCGGTCACCCCGGCGCGGATCACGTGGAACAGATCGCCGTCCTGGTTGCCGTGACCGAATCGGCCGGTGTTGAGCGCCGGACCGCGATCGCCTTCTCCCGCAGGTCCGTGACACGACTGACACGTTCTGTCGTACACCTGCCGCCCGGCAGCCGCGGCGTCCGCGCGTCCCGCCAACGGATTGGTGGTCGTGTCGGACTGCTGTGCCAGCGGCCTGCTCGCCGAGATCCCGGCGACCGCAAGAGCCACAGCTATGCAAGCGAATAGCGACGTCTTCATTTCGACCGCAGCTTGTAAGTTTTGCTGACGTTGTTTCGGCCGTTAGTCACCACATATCCGCCGTTGGACGCGACATCCACGCGGATCCAGTGACCCTTGCATTCAGTGGACGGCTCGACGTTGGCAATCATCTCGTCGCTCGTGTTGTGCGCCGCATCGTTCGCCAGTGCGAGATGCGACTGCCACAACGCTTCGAGGCCCGGCGTCTTCTGAATCCGTTCGAACGCCGCCGCTGCGAGTCCCTTGCGCGGACCGTTGTTGGCGATCACCACCTGCGGCTGAATGGCCCAGAGCAGCGCGGGAGCGCCGGACTGGTCGTTGAAGAACCCGTGATGAGTGGCCAGCATCAGGGACACGCGGCCCAATTTGTTCACCGGACACGCGAGATCCATTTCCTTGTCCCACGTGAGGTCGCCAACATCGAGGAACGTAAAACCACGGTACGACATGAGCACCCCGGTCGTCTGCGAGTTCTCGGTCGTGTTCGGCGGCTTCACCTCGGCGTCCCGGCAGTACGGATTCGCCGTCCCGCCGCCGTTGATCGCCTTGCTCAACACGGACCCGTGCGAGGCGACGACGTCGACATGCACATCTCCAAACGGGATAGTGTCCCCCGCGTTCACGATGGTGCGTTTTCCGTCGGCGATGGCAAGGTACGCGCGGTAGCGCTCCTCACCCGAGCGGTTCTGTTCCCATTTCGGATCCATCTCGCCATGATCGAAGAATCGGTCGAAACGGGCGACGGCGTTGGCACCCGGTGCGCCTCCGACGTGATCCCCGTCGTAGTGGGTGGTGAACAGGTAGTTGATCTTCGACAGGCCGGCCGCACGCATCGCGTCGGCAATACGCATCGAGTCGCGCTCGGCCGCAGGTCCCGGGCTTCCGCTGTCGATCAGCATCGACTGACCGTTTGGCGCCACCACAAGCGTGGCGCCGCCGCCTTCGACGTCGACCACGTAGACCCGAAGACCACCGGCCGGCTGGGACTGAGCGACGCCGAGCAGTCCCGCCAGAATCAGGGCATGGACCTTCATGAGGCGGAGACTACTACAGGTCGGGCACAGCCGACGCGAAGGACTACAGCGTCACCGGAGGCGCCGCATGCCGCGGAGCCAGCGATCGTGATCGGCCGCGCGGCGCCGCACGAATTCCGCCACCTCGGGATGCGGGAGGATCAGGAAACGCTCGTCTTGCAGTCCCTTCACCACAACGTCCGCCACCTGCTCGGGCTCCAGCGCGGAGTCCAGCAGGAACGAGCGGCGCGTGCCTTCTGCTTCCGCGCGGAACAGCATGTCGGTCCGCACACCCTGCGGACAGAGTGCTGACACCTTGATACCGCGATCGCCGTACGTCATCGCCAGCCACTCCGCGAATGCCAGGGACGCGTGCTTGCTGACCGCATACGTGGCCGACTGTGGATGCGTCAGCAAGCCCGCTGCCGACACCGTCTGGAGCAAGTACCCGCTGCCGCGCGAAAGCATGTGCGGCACGACCGCACGCGCGGCAAATACGTGCGCCATCACATGAACGTTCCAGCAGCGGTTCCATTCCGCGTCTGGTGTGTGCTCGTCGCCGTTGATGGCGATGCCCGCGTTTGAACAGAAGAGATCGATGCCGCCGTGCTTCGCGATCGTCTGCTGCACCAGCCGCGCCACGTCCGCCTCGCGCGAGACGTCGGCTTCAACCGCTGTCCCGTCAATCTCATTGGCGACCTGTGCCGCCGTTGCCGCGTTCAGGTCGGCGACGACGACGGCCTTTGCCCGTTCGGCCTTGAACCGCCGGCACAGCGCGCGGCCGATCCCGTTTCCGCCTCCTGTCACAACGACGACCTTGTCAGCTACGAGCACCGCGAGTCCTTTTTACGAAGCCTTGCTCACCGCGGCGTCGTTGCGCATCCAGGTCTGCAGCTTCGCGACGTCCTTCTTGACGGTGCGCGACGCCGCGAACAGGACGACCGCAAGCGCAGCGGCAAGAATCGGAACGATGTACATCGCGTCATGCAGGCCCGCCGCCCGATACGGCTCCAGCGCTCGCAGGTTGAATCCCTTGGACTCGCCCACGAGGCTCCGCAATTCCGCCGTCATGATGTCGCCGAACGGCATCGGTGCAACGGCGCCGGCGGCGCTCGCCTTCTGGAACGTGAAGTAGTCGCTGACCAGTCCCGTCCCGACGGGCCCCATCGACGCGCCCAGGACGTACATCGCGAAGAAATACAGCGCCATCGCGGTCCCGCGCAACGATGGCTCGACGACATCGTGGATCGTCGAGTACACGGTGGAGTAGTACGCGAACATGACGCCCACGCCGAGTCCCATCAGGAGCGTGAAGCCGACGACGTCGCCGGCGGGTCTGCCAAGACCGAGGAACATCAGCGGCGTGCAGATGACGATTGACGCGGCGCCGACGATCAATCGGCCGTCGACTCGTTTGGCATATAGACGGTCCGCCAGCCAGCCGCCGATCGTCAGCCCGCCGATCCCCGAGAAGCCGTACACGAACGCCGCGACCCACCCGGCGCTGACGAAACTCATGTGATGGAAGCGTACGAGAAATGGCGAGACGAACGCGCCGAGCGCGTACATGTTGAAGTTGTGCAGGGCCCCCGACGCAATGATCCACAGCATCGTTGGAATGGAGAGGACCAGCACGTACGGATTGCCGGCGCGCCGCCGCTCGCCGACCGCGTGCGTTTCCAGCGTACCGCGCGCCGGCTCGTGCATCCACCATGCTGCGGCTGCGCAGAGCAGGCCCGGCACGGCCGCGACGTAGAACGCGTTGCGCCAGCCCCAGTTCTGCAGAATCCAGCCGCCCGCTCCGTTCGCCAGGCCGAGACCGAGCGGCAGGCCGAGCATCCAGACCGCGATCGCGCGCGCGCGCGCCGTCGACGGATACAGATCGCCGATGAGTGAGGTCGACGCTGGCGAGCAGGTCGCCTCGCCCACACCGACACCGAGGCGCGCGACGATTAGTTGCGCGAAGCTGCGGGCGACGCCGGAAAGCGCTGTGAGCAGGCTCCAGACAAAGACGCCGGCCGCAAGGATCTTGCGCCGGGCCATCCGGTCCGAGAGCCTGCCGAGCGGCAGGCCTACCACCGCGTACAGCAGGGTGAAGACCGTACCGAGCAGGCCCAGCGCCGTATCGCTGAGCGCCCACTCGCGGCGAATGCCCTCCCCGACGCCGCCGATAATCTGACGGTCGAAGAAGTTCATCAGGTTGATGGCGAAAAGCACGACGAGCGCATATCCGGAACCAGACATCCGCGTCTCCTACCGTTGTTCGCTCGGCTGAGCCTTCTTCGAGCTCGTGAATTTACAGGGGGTACTTCCCGGCGTCGATGACCGCGCTTGCGATCCGCCGGCGCGCGGCGATGGCATCCATGCCGCCGTACGCCGCAAGACGCCGGACGCCTTCGGCAAGCGACGTGTCCGCACCACGGGCGTTGAGCGCGGCCACCACCTGTCGCGATGCGGCAGCTACGCGGTCTGCTGCATCGTTGACGTAGACCGCGGCGATGTCGGCGGCCAGCCTCGCGCGGTTGTCTCCGGCCGACGCCATTTTCTCGGCCCGCGCGATCCCGCTCTCGGTCGAGTACGTCTCGATGATCACGTCGGCGATTTGCGCGAGCACTTCCTGCTCGTCCTTGAGCGTCTCGCCGTACGCCGCCGACGCGCTGCCGAGCAGGGCGATCGAGAGCCGCTTCAACCGCGCGACGTACTCGCGCTCGATGCTCAACGGAGACGCCGCGCCGGGAGCCGGCGTCTGGGCCGCCAATGCGGTTCGTGCGCCGTCCGCGCTGAACAGCTCCGGCTGCTGTTTGAGCAGCCGCGTCGGCACGAGCATGCGGTTGATCTCGTTCGTGCCTTCGTAGATGCGGGTAATACGGGCATCCCGGTACATCCGCTCGAGCGGAAACTCGCGCGAATAGCCGTTGCCGCCGAACACCTGCAGCCCTTCGTCCACCGCCCAGGCGAGCGCTTCGCTCGTCCACACCTTGTTGATCGAGCACTCGACCGAGAAGCCCTCAATCGTTTTCAGCACGAGCGGACCGTCGGCGCGATCGCCCGCCTCGATCGCCCGATCCACGTCGCCGAGCGTCCGGTACGACATCGCATCGCCGACGAAGCCGCGAATCGCGATGCCGGCGAGCTTCTGCTTGATCAGGCCGAACTCCGCGATCGCCTTCCCGAACTGGCGGCGCTCCTTCGCATATTTCACCGCGTGGTTGAGAGCCGTGCGCACGCCGGACATGTTGCGGGCGCCGAGTTTCACGCGGCCGAAGTTGAGGACGTTGAACGCGACCTTGTGCCCCTGGCCGATCGTGCCGAGCACATTCTCGACGGGCACCTTGACGTTGTCGAGCATCAACGCGGTCGTCGACGAGCCGTCGAGCCCCAGCTTGATCTCGTCGCGGCCGCTGACGACGCCCATCCCGCGCTCGACGAGGAAGGCGGTGAACTTATCTCCTCCGACTTTCGCAAAGATCGTGAACAAGTCGGCAAAGCCGCCGTTCGTGATCCACATCTTCTGGCCATTCAGCTCGTAGAAGCGGCCGTCGGCAGTCAGCGTCGCGGTGGTGCGGGCGGCCAGGGCGTCGGATCCCGACTGCGGCTCGGTCAACGCATAGGCGCCGATCAGTTCGCCGCTCGCCAGCCGCGGCAGGTACTTGGCTTTCTGTTCGTCACTGCCGAAGTAGACGAGCGGCAGCGAGCCGATCGACGTGTGGGCGCCGAGCGATCCTCCGAAGGACGGATTGATCGCGATCTGTTCGCCGACATACGACGCGCTGATGAGATCGAGGCCCAGTCCGCCGTAAGCTGGAGGGATTTCCAGGCGCAGCAGATCGAGATCGCTCGCCTTTTTCAGCAGCTCGCGTGTCAGCGCCCAGTCGTGATGGTACAGACGATCGACGACCGGCAGCACTTCCTTGTGCATGAACTCGGAGGCCGTCTGTCCGAATAATCGCTGTTCGTCGCTCAGGTCTTCCCGGACGAACACCTCGCCCGGGGAGGCCGTGGAGGTGAGAAACAACCCGCCGCGAGCGGGCGCCTGCGCCTGTGTCTGTGTCTGTGCCATGGTCGATGCTCTGCTAACGGCACGCGCCGCTCACGGCGGGTATGGCCCGCACGAACGTTCGCGCGCCGATGGTTGACGGCTCCAGCGGGTCGGAAGTATAAGCCTGACAACGTGCCAAGCATCAACGAATTGTTCAAGCTCGATGGCCGCATCGCGATCGTCACCGGCGGCTCGCGGGGAATCGGTCTCGAGATGGCGGAAGGGCTCGCGGAAGCCGGCGCCTCGCTCATGCTGTGCGCCCGCCGCGATGAATGGCTGACGCCGACGGTCGCCGCAATGCGCGCGCGCGGATTCCGGGTCGAAGGCGCCTTGTGCGATGTGTCCAAGGCGGCCGAAGTCCAGTCGGTTGTCGACAAGACGATCGCGGCCTACGGCCGCGTCGACATTCTCGTGAACAACGCCGGAGTGACGTGGGCCGCTGAACCGGAAGACATGACGCTGGCGCAGTGGCAGCGGGTCGTCGATATCAACCTGACCGGCGCGTTTCTGTTCGCGCAGGCCGCAGCCCGTGACATGCTGACGCGTCAGTGGGGCCGCATCATCAACATCGCCTCGATCGCGGGGATGCACGCGTCGGTGCAGGGACCGCATTACGCACCATACGCGGCAACCAAGGCCGGTCTGATCGGGCTGACGCGCGAGCTCGCGGTCTCGTGGGCCCGCAAGGGTATCCGTGTCAACGCCATCGCGCCCGGCTTCTTTCACTCACGCCTGGCCGACGGCGCCATCGCCATGAACGAGGCGTCGATCAAAGCCTCGAGCCCGATCCCCCGCGTCGGCGACGCCGGCGAGCTCAAGGGCGTCGCCGTGTTCCTGGCCGCCGACGCATCCAACTACATCACCGGGCAAACAATCGTCGTGGATGGAGGGCGCACAATCGCGTGACCACCGGGACTTCGTCTGCCACCGCGCGGCCGTGGCTGCGCCATTACGATTACTGGGTGCGCTCGAACTTGTCCTATCCGGGACGGCCGTTGAGCGACGTCCTGAACCTGACCGCCCTCGAGCGGCCGGATCGTCCGGCCACGCTATTTCTTGGCGCGGAGCTCACGTTTCTGGACCTGAAGAAACGGGCCGACTCGCTCGCCGTCTCGCTCGCGCGTCTCGGCATCGTCAAGGGCGACCGCGTCGGCATCCTGCTGCCCAACTGCCCGCAGTACATCTTTTCCGCGTTCGCCGTGCTGCGGCTTGGCGCCATCGTCGTCAACATCAATCCCAGCTATACCGCCCGCGAAGTGGTGACCGTCGCGGCGGACTCCGGCGTGCGCCTGGTGATCACGCTCGATGCGCTCGCGCCGCTGGTGCTCGGCGTGCGGTCGCAAACGAGCATCGAAACCGTCGTCGTCACATCGCTGGCTGAGTACTCGGCCGCGGCGTCGGATCCGCCGCGTGTCGAAGGCACGCACACGATGGCCGATCTGCTCGCGCCCGTGGCCCAGGCGGACGTGCCGCGCCCGGCGATCGATCCCCATGATGTGGCGGTGCTGCAATACACGGGAGGAACGACCGGCACGCCGAAGGGCGCGATGCTGACCCACGCCAACATCTGGGCCAACATCGTCCAGACCGAGAGCTGGACCAACCCGGCCTACATCTTCAGCGGCAACGAACGCTACCTCGTCGTCATCCCGTACTTCCACATCTACGCGTTCGCAGTCTGCATGATGGTGGGACTGCGTATCGGGGCCCTGCAGATCATCCATCCGAAATACGAGCCGGAGGCGGTGCTGGCGTCGATACGCGATCTTCACCCGACCTACTTTCCAGCGGTGCCGACGGTGTTCGTCTCCCTCCTCAATCACCCGAAGGTCGCCGAACACGGACTGGAAAACGTTCGCCTGTTCAACAGCGGCGGCGCGCCGTGTCCCGTGGAGGTCATGGAGGAGTTCGAGCGGCGCACGGGACGGCCGCTGAATGAGGGCTACGGGTTGTCGGAAACCTCCCCGGTGACGCACTCAACGCCGCAGCTTGCGTTCCGCAAGATGGGAACCGTCGGACTGCCGTTTCCCGATACCGACACCAAGATCGTGGACGTCGAGACCGGCGAGCGAGAGCTGCCGATCGGCGAAGTCGGGGAACTGTGCATAGCGGGCCCGCAGGTGATGAAGGGCTACTGGAACAAGCCCGAAGAAAGCGCCAACGTGCTGCGCCGGGACGATGCAGGGCGAGTCTGGTTCCACACCGGCGACATCGCGCGCATGGACGAGGACGGCTATACGTCGATCGTGCAGCGTAAGAAGGACATGATCATCGTGGACGGCTTCAACGTCTACCCGTCGGACGTGGAGTCGGTGCTCTACGCGCACCCGGCGGTGCGTCTGGCTGCCGTCATCGGCGTGCCGGACGCCTATCACGGGGAGACGGTGAAAGCGTGTGTCGCGCTGAAGCCCGGAGTGTCCACGACGAGCGAGGAGATCATCGCGTACTGCCGCGAAGGCCTCACCGAGTACAAGGTGCCGCGTCTCGTCGAGATCCGCGACACGCTCCCGATGAGCGCCGTGGGCAAGATCCTGTACCGGGTTCTCCGCGATGAACACGCCGGCACCGTGAAGCGATGACGCACGTCGAAGCGCGCCGCACGATGAGCGGCCTCGAGTTTTTCCAGCGGATGCTCGCCGGCGAGATGCCGCCTCCCCCGATGATCGATCTGCTGGGCATCCGGCTCGCCGAAGTCGAGGCAGGGCACGTCGTTTTCACGGCGACCTGCGAGCCACGCTTTTACAATGGCACCGGCGTCGCGCACGGAGGATTTGCCGCCACCCTTCTCGACACGGCGCTGGGGTGCGCCGTCAACTCGGCCATGCCGGCAGGCCGGCGATTCACGACGCTCGAATTGAAGGTGAACCTGACGCGCCCGATCACCGAGCACGCGGGCCTGCTGCGCTGCGAAGCCCGCGTGGTCCACATTGGCGGACGCACGGCCACGTCGGAAGGCCGGATTGTGGATGCGGCCGGCAAACTCTACGCGCACGGCACGACGACATGCATCGTCGTCGATGCTCCGCGCGGCACGTTGGAACCCTAGCTGTTCCCGATGATGAACCGGTAGGTCTCCGATGCTCGAAGCCGTCGGCCGCGACGTCAAGTACGCTCTTCGCGGCATGCGCCGAACGCCGGTGTTCACCGTCGTGGCGCTCGCCACGCTCGCCCTCGCCATCGGTGCCAACACCGCGATATTCAGCGTCGTCTATGGATTGCTGTTCCGGCCGCTCGCATATCGGGAATCCGATCGGCTGGTTGCGATTGAAGCGACGCGCCAGTACGAGGGGACACCGCGTCCCAGCCGCGTCACCTGGCCGCTGGATGCGGCGACGCGCTGGCAGGAGTCGCTTCACGATTTCTCGGACATTACCTTCTATGCAGGCCAGGTCTATCAGCGATCGAGCCCGAACGGGTCTGAGTTGGTCGACGGCGCAACCGTCGCGCCGTCGTTCTTCGCGACGGTCGGCGGGCCGATAATCGCCGGTCGCCCGATCACGTCGGCCGATGCGCTGACGCCATCGGTGGTGATCAGCGATCGTTTGGCGCAGCGGCTGTTCAACGGCGCCGCGTCGGCGTTGGGAGCGCACCTCGACCTCAACTCGACCGATTACGTCGTCATCGGCGTGGCTGGACCGCAGTGGGATTTGCCCTCGTGGAAGACGGACGTGTGGGAATCTTCCGGGTTCGCACGCCTTCGAAACCCGCAGTGCTGCAACGTTCAGCTGCTTGGTCGCATGCGGCCTGGAGTCCCCCTCGCGGGCGCGCGCACCGACGTCGCCGATTCCGCCCGCACGCTCGCCGCGGCTGACGCGAAAACCTTCGGGCGGCTGCACACAACGGTGACGACGCTGCGCGACAAACAGCTCGGTGACGGCAGGCCCGTCCTCTTGCTTCTGTGGGCCGCTGTCGGGCTGGTGCTGATTGTCGCGTGCGCCAACATCGTGAACCTCCTCGTCGCGCGCAATGTCGGACGCAGCCGTGAGATCGCAATCCGGCAGGCCCTCGGCGCCTCGCGTGGCCGGCTGATCGCTCAGGGACTGATCGAATCCGGACTCCTTGCAGCCGGCGGCGTTGCCGGGGGGCTCGTCATCGCACGCGTTTCGGCGGCGATGCTCATGCGGATCGATCCCGCCACGTTTCCGCGCCTTCACGACGTGCACATCGACCCGATCGTGCTCGCGTTCGCCGCCGCGCTCGGCGTCGCAACGACCCTCGCCACGGGAATCATGCCATCAGTCCAGGCGGCGGCCGCACCGCCTCGGACAGTGAACAACGCGCCGACCCGGCGCCACCGCCGGCTCCAACAGCTGCTCTGCACCGCGCAACTCGGCGCCGCCGTTGTCCTGCTCGTGGCAGCGACCTTGCTCGGAAGAAGTCTCGCCAGCCTGCTCGAAACCGATTTAGGCGTCGCCCCTGAGCACGTCCTCACGGCATCGATCAACAGCGCGTTTGGCCGACCGCATTCGGCTGAAGACGTCGCCGCGACGATGTTGAGGGTGGTCGATCGCGTGCAGCAGATTCCTGGCGTGCGCGCCGCCGGCGCGGGGACAAGCCTCCCTCCCGAGACGAGCCGCATCATGATGTCGCTCCGGCGAAAGGGCGACGAGGTCGACTACGTCGCGACCGCCGTGTCGTGCAGCCCGGGGTACTTTCAGGCGCTCGGCATCCGCCTGCTAAAGGGCCGCTTCTTCAACGACGCGGACGATCCGCGGCATGCGCCCGCGATCATTGTGAGCGCCACGACGGCGCGGCACCTGTTCGGAAACGCCGATCCGATCGGCGAGACATTTGGCGTCCCGAAATTTCAGTACCGTCTGTTCAACGGCACCGAAGCCACGGTCGTCGGGGTCGTCTCGGACGTGAAGTACTCGGGAATCGACGCGACGGCTGGCGATCAAGTCTACTGGTCGATGGCACAGGCGCCCTGGCTCTCGACATTTCTGACGATTCGCACCGCGGGGAACATCGAGATCGCGAACGAACTTCGCCAGGTCGTCGCCTCAGTGGATCCGACGATCGCGGTGTCCTCTATCCGATCGCTCGACGGCATTATCGCCGCCGCGACGGCGCCGGCGAGATTTCGCACGATCTTGATCGTCGCCTTCGCGCTCGTGGCCGTGGCGATCGCCTCGATCGGGCTGTACGGCATCGTCGCCTACTCCGTTTCGCAGCGCACCGCGGAGATCGGCGTACGCGTCGCACTCGGCGCAGGTCGCCATGATGTGATGGCCCTGGTGCTGCGCGAAGGCCTAGCGATCGCAGCTGCAGGTGTCGCCATCGGGCTTCCGGCGGCGTTCGCGGCGAGCCGAACGTTCGCGGCGCTGCTGTTCGGCGTGAAGACGACCGACGTGTTCACTTACGTCGTGTCGGCGGCGGCGCTGATCGGCGTGGCCGTTGCCGCCAGCTATGCGCCGGCTCGTCGTGCCGCGCGTGTCGATCCGATCGTCGCGCTTCGCGCTGAGTAGACGCATCTGATACTCTACCCACCTTTTTTCAGGAGCGGCCATGCCGGATCTCGTTCGGTACGAAGTGAAGGACGGCGTCGCCGTCGTGACCATCGACAACCCGCCGGTGAACGCGCTGGCGCCGGAGATCTGGGGACAGATCGACGAAGCGATCAAGCGCGGCGTCGCCGATCCGGCGGCGCAGGCGATCGTCTTCATCGGCGCCGGCACCACCTTCATCGCCGGCGCCGACATCAAGGCGTTCGATTTCCTCAAGACACCCGCCGATGCGATGGCGCGTTCCGAAGGCACGCACGCGCTGCTCAAGCGGATGGAGGATTCCTCCAAGCCGCTCGTCGCCGCCATTCATGGCAACGCGCTCGGCGGCGGCCTCGAGGTCGCGCAGGCGTGTCACTTCCGCGTGGCGACGAAGGACGCGAAGGTCGGTCAACCCGAAGTGATGCTCGGGATCATTCCTGGTGCCGGAGGCACTCAGCGCCTTCCCCGCCTGGCGGGCGCGAAGATGGCGCTGGAGATGTGCACCGACGGCAAACCCGTTTCCGCGCCGAAGGCGCTGGCCGCGGGAATCATCGACCAGATCGTGCCCGAGCTGCTCTCCGGCGCAATCGCGTTTGCCAAAACCAAAGCGGGCGCGAAGGAGATCCGCAAGGTTCGCGACATCGCACACAGCGCTGAAGGTGTGAAGGCGGGGCTCGACGCCTGCGCGGCGATGCGTGAGTCGCTCAAGAAGACCGCGAAGGGCATGCGCGCGCCGTACGCCGTTGTCGACGCCATCGAAGCGGGATTGAAGCTGCCCTTCGATCAAGGCTCGATTCGCGAGCGCGAGCTGTTTGCCGAATGCGTTGTCTCGACGGAGTCCAAGGCGCTACGGCACCTGTTCTTTGCCGAGCGTGAAGTCGCCAAGGTTCCGGACGTGCCGAAGGACACGCCGACTGCCGAGATCAAGCGCGCGGCTGTCGTCGGCGCGGGGACCATGGGCGGCGGCATCGCGATGAACTACGCGAACGCCGGCATCCCGGTCCTGCTGAAGGAAGTGGACCGGGCGGCGCTCGATCGGGGCCTCGCGACGATCCGGCGCAACTATGAAGTCACGATGTCGAAGGGCAAGATGACGGCGGAGCAGGTCGAGAAGACCATGGCGTTGATCACGCCGACGACCAGCTACGACGGCTTCGATCAGGTGGATATCGTGACCGAAGCCGTTTTCGAGAACATGGATCTGAAAAAAGCCACGTTCGCGGAGCTGGGCAAGGTGACACGCCCCGATTGCATCCTCGCGTCGAACTCCTCGACGCTCGACATCGATCAGTTCGCAAACGCGAGCGGCCGGCCATCGCAGGTCCTCGGGCACCACTACTTCAGCCCGGCGAACGTGATGAAGCTCCTCGAAATCGTTCGCGGCCGCGAGACGAGCAAGCAGGCGATCGCCACGTCGCTCAAGCTCGCCAAGCGGCTCGGCAAGGTCGGCGTCGTCGTCGGCAACTGCTTCGGGTTCGTGGCCAACCGCATGCTGGCCTACTACATGCGCGAGGCGTACCTCCTGCTCGAGGAGGGCGCCAGCGTCGAACAGATCGATCGCGTCCTGACGGAATTCGGCCTGCCCGTCGGCCCGTATGGCATGCAGGATATCGCCGGCATCGATGTCGGCGCGCGCATCAGGCAGTACCTGAAGTCGATCGGCAAATCCCGCGCGGAGGGACCGCAGTCGGCCATCCCCGATCGGCTGTTCGAGATGGGGCGCTACGGCCAGAAGACAGGCGCGGGCTGGTACAAGTACGACGCGCCAGGCAGCCGAAACCGCACCACCGATCCGCTCATCGAGGAACTCGCCAACGAGGAAGCGCGGAATCGCGGGATCGTGCGGCATCCAATCGCCGATGACGACATCATCGCGCGCATCACGACTGCCCTGGCGAACGAAGGCGCGCGAGTGCTCGAAGACAAATTCGCGACGCGTCCTGGCGACATCGACATCATCTACGTGTACGGTTTTGGATTCCCGCGCCATCGCGGCGGTCCGATGTTCTACGCGGACACCATCGGTCTGCCCACCGTGTTGTCGCGCGTGAAAGAATACCGTGCCCGGTTCGGCGACTATTGGGAGCCGGCGCCGCTGCTCGAGCGGCTGGTCGCCGAAGGTCGCGGATCCTTTTCGTAGGACGAACGAGCGATCCTGATGATCGACATCGACGTGCGCGCACTCGACGCCCGGCTCGGCCAACAGATCGCCGTCAGCGACTGGTTCGAGCTCACACAGTCACGCATCAACCAGTTCGCCGACGCCACCGGCGATCATCAGTGGATTCACGTCGATCCAGTGCGTGCGGCTGCCGAACTACCGTCACACACCACCATCGCGCACGGTTTCCTGACGCTGTCGCTGCTCAGCACGCTGATCCGGGAATCGATTCGAGTCACGGGTCTCCGGATGGCCATCAACTACGGCCTCAACCGCGTGCGGTTCGTCTCCCCCGTTCCGGCCGGCTCCCGCATCCGGGCACTCATCACCCTCAAGGCCGTGGACGCCGTCAGCGACGGATTCCAAGTGACGTGGGAGGTCACGATCGAGCGTGACGGCGCCGAAAAACCGGCATGTGTGGCGGAATGGATTGTGCGGTATTACCCCATCGTCGCGGATCGTTAAGGCGCCGATCTGCGCTACAATCGAAGAGCCAGCCAAGCCGCCTGAGTAGTTGGGTTTTCCGATGAGTTACGCGAAATCGATCGGCATCGTTCTGACGACGTTGGTCTGTGCGACCGCGTTGGCGGTCAACGCAGAAGCGCAGCGCGGACATGCAGGAGGAGGTGGCGGTGGTGGCCGCGCGCCGTCCGGCGGCGCGGGTATGGGCCAGGCGGCGCCGCGTGGCGCAGGCCCGCAAGGCGCCGTTGTCGCAGGTCCCCGCGGGGCGGTGGTCGTCGGCGGACCGGGCCACGGTTATCCGATCTATGGGTATGGCCACTACCCGTACTACGGGTACAGACCCTACTACGGCTACGGCTACCCGGGATTCTCGTTCGCGTTCGGCTGGGGATACCCGTACTACGGTTACTACGGTTACTACGGCTACCCGTATTACTATGGCGCGTACGGCTACC
>Ga0306926_10004585_pt1 | contig 14538 bp, 13 predicted proteins | sample flu12Cox44000178_FD_203759 | JGI IMG/M metagenome (GOLD analysis project Ga0306926, IMG submission 203759) | Lab enrichment of tropical soil microbial communities from Luquillo Experimental Forest, Puerto Rico - flux8day.12C.oxic.44.000.178 (v2)... | ecosystem: Environmental > Terrestrial >...
CACTCGGCGATCGATCCGGCGGCGATCGTGCGTGACTTCGTCAAATGGGACGACCAGCCGGCGTCGCTGCAGCATTTCGCCGAGTCGGCGGTGCGCGCCTACAAGGTCGCGACCACGCCGCCGATGGGGCCGGTGCTGCTCTCGCTCGACGCCGAGTTGCAGGAAAACCCGATCGCCGACCGCGGCAAGCTGCGCATCCCCAAGGTGAGCAAAGTGATCCCGCCGGTCGCCGACCCGGGTGCGCTCGCCGAGGCCGCAAAGCTGCTCGCCACCGCCGAGAGCCCGGTCATCGTGTGCGATCGCCTCGCGCGCACGCCTGCCGGCATGGCGCGGCTCGTCGAGCTTGCCGAGACTTTGCAATGCGCCGTCGTCGACCAGGGCGGGCGCATGAATTTCCCGACGCGCCACCCGCTCAATCAGACCTTCCGCGCCCGCGCCGTGATCAGCCAGGCCGACGTGGTGCTGGGCATCGAGATGAACGACTTCTACGGCGCGCTCAACGCGTTCCACGACCGCATCGTGCGCTCCAGCTATCCGGTGCGCAAAGGGCCGGCGAAGACGATCTCGCTCGGCAACCGCGATCTTTATCTCAAGAGCAATTATCAGGACTTCGGCCGTCTCGCCGACGTCGATCTTGCCATCGCCGGCGACGGCGAGGCGAGCCTGCCGCTGCTCACAGAGCAGGTGAAGCGGCTTGTCGACGAGGTGCGCCGCTCCGCCTATCAGGCGCGCGGCGAGAAGCTCGGCAAGGCCAAGCTCGCCATGGTCGAGCAGGCGAAGTCCGACGCCACTATCGGCTGGAACGCGAGCCCGATCACCACCGCGCGCATGTGCGCGGAGGTCTACACCCAGATCAAGGACGAGGACTGGTCGCTGGTCGGCAACGCCATCCGCAACACATGGCCGCAGCGGCTGTGGAATTTCGACAAGAGCCACCGCTGGAACGGCGTCTCGGGCGGCGCCGGCGTCGGCTACAACGCGCCCGCTTCGGTCGGCGCCGCGCTTGCCAACAAGCGGCACGGCCGGCTCACGCTCGCATTCGGCGGCGACGGCGACCTGATGTTCGTGCCGTCGACGTTGTGGACGGCGGCGCACCACCGCATCCCGCTGCTCTACATCGTGCACAACAACCGTGCCTATCATCAGGAATATATGTATCTCGTCGCCATGGCGACGCGCCTCGGCCGCGGCATCGACAACTCCGAGATCGGCACTACCATCGCCGACCCGCATGTCGATTACGCGACTGTCGCGCGCGGCTTTGGCGTGCACGGAGAAGGCCCGATCAGCGACCCGGCGGAACTAGCGCCCTCGCTCAAGCGCGCGATTGCGGTGGTCAAGAGCGGCCAACCGGCGCTCGTCGATATCGTGACGGATCCGCGGTGAGGAGGTGGCGATGCTTGTGTTGTTGACGCGCGCCGTCGCCGCGGCTTTGTTTGCACTCTCGCTCGCCGATATCGCACTCGCCGAAGAGCCGGCCGGCGACGCCGCCAACGGCAAGCAGGTCTATTTGAAGCTGCGCTGCTTCACCTGCCACGGTCGCGCCGGCCAGGGCGGCGCTTTCAACTATCCAGTCCCTGCCCTCGCCGCGCTCGAACTCCCCGTTGAAGCCTTCCAGGCGTTCCTGCGCGAGCCGCCCAACGACATGCCCGCGTTCTCGCCCGCCGTCCTCTCGGACAAGGACGCCGCCGATATGTGGGTCTGGCTGCACTCTCTACCTGGGCGGAAGCAGGCGAAGGAGTTGCCGCTGCTCAATCAGTAGGCAGAGATGGTATCGAGGCGGCAAGAAATCCCTTGGGGATGCTAGCTGCCGCTGGGCGAGGGATAGGTCATCCGCTCGCGCAAGTGCGGGGCGGCGGCAATGTTGAACAGGTTGGCAAGACTGCGCGCGCGACCGGAATTGAGACGGACCTTTTGCGTATACAGGCCGAAATCCTATACGAGCGCGCCCACGCCGTTCAGCAAGGCGGCGAGTCCGAACCGCCACCGCCCAATCCGCTCTACCGCGCACTGCGCGCCGTGATCCCACCTCGCTGGACGGGCATGAGCAACGGCGGTGAGGATGAGGTGCAGGTGGGAAACGGCAATGCCAATGAACCCGGAGATGAGGCCGACCCAATTTCCGCAATCGATTATTTGACCGACGATACTGCCGACCCGACCCGCACCCTGACCTATTGCTTCCTGCGGCTTGCCAATCTCGACAATGGGGCGTTCAGGCGGCTTAGTCGCTATGAGGCGACGCTGTGGCGTCAGGCCGTCCAGACGATGTTCATTCTACGGACGATTTGGCACAGGTAATCCAGATAGTCCGCTCCGGCTCGTTAAGGGATACCCCAGCAACAATATCGGATGATGGCTTCTCGCGATCTGCACCTGTTATTGCTTTGACACGCAAAAATGGGTTCGTTTCGCAAAATGAACCCACAATGCGGGCAACATAGCTCGGCAGCGGCACACCGGCGATCGAACGTGCGGGGCAATTTTACGGAACGAACCCATTTCTTACCCCATAATCCGGCGCTTTCCCTGCATTGGTTGTTGGCCCCTATGGAACAGTTATGACCGCCTGTGCCGGTCATCATCAGAAAGATGGTCCCAAGGCTCCGCGCGCAACGCCCTGGCGAATCTTTCGAGTTGTCCGATATCGCGGTTCACGATCGGGGTGTGGCTTTGGTGCGGGCGGGGGGACTCGAACCCCCACGGGGTTACCCCCAACGGATTTTCGTACCAACTACGGCTTTCGCCGCCCCGCCGCCGCGCGTTCGCGCTTCGGCGCGTTCGTGGTCTGGACTATCCCTTCACCATGCTCCGGCCCCCGGATCGCTCCGGGGCATGCTCCGGGGGTTAGGTGCTGCCCGTCTAGTCTCTACACCTTCCCGTTTCCGGGCTTGGCTCGGGATTGCCGTCGAGAGGTTTCCCCGAGTTTGGGCAGTTCTGCGTCCGTGGTTTCCCGCGGCGCACTCAAATGCTCAAGTCCGTTGCGTCTGCCATTCCGCCACGCCCGCGTGGCGGCAAAAGCTATACCCACGCTACCCGGAGTCGCCAAGGCTACCGGTCTTGCGAAACCATCGAAAAACCCTGCCGCGGACCTGATCCGGGGTGAAAACCGGCCTGCGCGAAGGCCTCGTTCGGCTCATGTGATGACGATTCGAAGAAAAGTCATCGCGCTTTAGCAGCAAAGATGAAGCGAGTTTGTCTCGCCTTCGCGCACACTTCGCGCCAACTTCGCCGCTTGGTTTCGCCCAATTGGGCTTGAATTGCCCCGCGCGTGGCAACGCGGGCTTCAAAGCTCATGGCGCAGACTTGGCAGCGTCGGCAACCAAATCAGGAGTCGGCCATGACCAAGCTGTTGGCCATTTCCGCGTTCGTGGGTGTCGCTTATCTGTTCGATCCCAGCTCCGCGGGCAATTTCGACACGCAGATGCGTAATCTCGCCTACAAGATCAATTCGGCGCTCGACGTGAGCGCGTATCTCGGCGGCCGGTAAAAAATTAGTCGCCTCCGGCGCGGATCGGCGGCTGGAACGCGAGCCCCGTGTCCCAGGGGAAATGGATCCACGTGTCCTGCGACACCTCGGTGATGAAGGTGTCGACCATCGGCCGGCCCATGGGCTTGGCGTAGACCGTTGCGAAATGCGCCTTGGGCAGGAGCGCGCGCACGATCTGCGCGGTCTTGCCGGTGTCGACGAGGTCGTCGACGATCAGCACGCGGTCGCCCTGGCCGCTGCCGATGCGGGCAACCGAGTCGGCAATGCCTTTGAGCACGTGCAGTTCGCCCTGACGGGTTTCCGGCCCGGAGCTCGTGTTTTCCGCGCCGTAGCTCGTCACGCACACGGTCTCGATCAGCCGCAGGTTAAGTTCGCGCGCGACGATCGCGGCCGGGACGAGCCCGCCGCGGGTGATCGCCACGATCGCCTCGAACGGACCGGCGTCGGTCAGCCGCCAGGCAAGCGCGCGGGCGTCGCGGTGGAATTGGTCCCACGAGACCGGAAAGGCCTTCTCGGCCGCCTGCTGCACGCGTCTCCCCAGCGCCGGCCTGTTGTTCGCAACGCGGCCGCCGGCTGCCACCGCCGCACTTTCTAGCCGAGGTCCAGAACAAAATCGAACCGGCCGAGCAGGCGGTCATCGGCCCGGTTAAGGCGCATCGCAAGGTCGCGGCGGTACAGGCCGTCCGTGCGGTTGAGCGGCTCGTCGGGGAAATAAAGCTGGGTCGTCAGGATCGGCCGGTTCGGCGCCTGCACCTTCACGTGGATATGGCGGGTGCGGCCCTCGTAGGCGCCCGGCACGATGGTGCGCAACATGAAGCGGCCGGCCGCGTCGGTGAACAAATGCCCGCGCAGGCGAAAACCGCGGTTGTCGTAGCGGCCGCCATCGTCGGCCTGCCACACGTCGATGAGCGCGCGGGACACCGGCCGGCACGATCGGGTCACGACGAAGCCGGTGACATAGAGGGGCCGGCCGGGCGGCCCGCCATCGCGCAGGTCGGCGCGCTCGGGCGAGGACGGCTTGTAGAACGGGCCGTCCGTCTGGCGCACCGTCTGCGCGTCGCCGTCGTGGCAGGCGGGCGTCGCGGCGAGGTCGGCTTGCGCGAAGGCAAATTCCGGCAGCGCGAGCGCCGCCGCGGCGCCGATGAGATACCGGCGGGTGAGGATGTGGGGCATGGCGAGGCTCCTTCGGCTCGTGTCGCGGATGCGGTGCAGCGCGTAGCGCAGCGGAGCGGTGCGCCGCTGATCCGGGACCCAGCTATCAGATATGGACCCCGGGTCTGCAGCGCACCACTTCGTGCTGCGCTGCGCCCGGCGAACGCATCCTCACAAATTCGCCTTGACCCGCACGAGCATCTCCTCGACCGCCGCCTTCGCGGCGGCGAGGCTCGCCGGATCGCGCGCGCGCACCACGATGTTGGTGTTCGGCCCGCGCGCGTCATCGAAGAACGGATAGCTGCCGATGGTAGTTCCCGGATGCGCTTTCGCAACCTCGCCGAGTTGCGTGCCGATGTCGCCTTCGCGCGCGTCGGCGCGTACTGACACGGACAGCATTTTCGTGCCGGTCCTGAGCTTCGGCGCCACGTCGTCGAGCATCGCCTGCATGATCGAGGGCACGCCTGCCATCACGATCACGTTGCCGATCCAGAAGCCCGGCGCCTTCGAGACTTTGTTGAGCACGAGGTCGGCGCCCGCCGGGATGCGGGCCATGCGCTTGCGCGCCTCGTTGAGGTCGGCCTCGGAAAAGCGTTCGCGCATGATGGCAAGCGCGCGCGAGTCGTAGTCGATCGACACCCCGAACGCCTTGGCGACGCAGTCGGCGGTGATGTCGTCGTGGGTCGGACCGATGCCGCCGGTGGTGAAAACGTAAGTGTAGCGATGGCGCAGCGCGTTGAGGGCGGCGACGATCTCCGCCTCCTCGTCGGGCACGACACGCACCTCTTTGAGGTCGACGCCGATCGCCGTGAGGTATTCGGCGATGTAGCCGATGTTCTTGTCCTTGGTGCGGCCCGAGAGGATTTCGTCGCCGATGACGAGAATGGCGGCGGTGACCGCCGGCTGGCCCGAAGCGCTGTCGTTCATGGTCCCCTGCCCGGGTTAAACGAGACGGACAGCTTGCCATCGTGCAAGATGGCCTCGCAAGAGACGAGCACGCCATGACCGCCCCCGCCCGCGTCACGCCGCAGGTAAAGCCGTCGTTCCGGCCGATCGCCTACGCGCCGCCGGACATCCGCAGCGAGCGCGCGGCGGACGGCAGCCTGTTGATCCGCTCGGCAACCCCGCTTGCGCCGCACGACCCGAGCCTTGCGCGCCTGTTCCGCGCGAGCGCGGCGGCGCAGCCGGCGCGGATTTTCCTGGCCGAGCGCGCCGGTGACGGCTGGCGCACCGTCACTTATGCGCAGGCGCGGCAGCAGGTCGACGCGCTCGCCCAGGCGCTGATCGAGCGTGGCCTATCGCCCGCGCGACCGGTGATGATCCTCTCGGGCAACGCGATCGATCACGCGCTCATGATGCTCGCGGGGTTCACCTCCGGCGTGCCGGTGGCGCCGATCTCGGTCGCCTATTCGCTGCAGAGCCAGGACCACGCCAAGCTCAAACAGATTGCGGATTTGCTCGAGCCGGGGCTCGTTTACGTCGCCGACACGGCACCGTTCGCGGGCGCACTTGCCGCACTCGATCTAACGAATATGGAGATCGTCGCGAGCCGCAACGGCGCTGGCCGGCCAGGCATCGCTTTGTTTGATGATCTGGTGCAAACAAAATCTGAGGCCACCGTTGATGCCGCTGTCGCCGCCACCACCGCCGACACCGTCGCGAAGATTTTGTTCACCTCGGGCTCGACCGGCGCGCCCAAGGGCGTGATCAACACCCACGGCATGCTCACCGCGAACCAGCAACAAATCGCGCAGCTGTGGCCGTTCCTGAATGAAGACCCGCTCGTGCTTGTCGATTGGCTGCCGTGGAACCACACCTTTGGCGGCAATCACAACTTCAATCTCGCGCTGCGCCACGCCGGCACGCTCCATATCGACGGCGGCAAGCCGCTGCCGGCGCTGGTGGCTGAGACCGTGCGCAACCTCGCGGAAATCTCGCCGACCGTTTATTTCAACGTGCCGGCCGGCTACGCGGCGCTGCTGCCGCATCTGGAAAAAGACGAAGGTCTCGCGCGCGCGTTCTTCAAGCGCCTGCGGTTGATCTTCTACGCCGGTGCTGCCCTGCCGCAGGATCTGTGGGAGCGGCTCGAAGCGGTGTCGGTGCGCAGGCTCGGCGCGCGCGTGCCGATGACCTCATCGTGGGGAACGACCGAGACGGCGCCGCTCGCGGTCGCGGCGCATTATCTGATCGAGCGCGCCGGCGACGTCGGCGTGCCGGCGCCCGGCTGCGAGGTCAAGCTCGTGCCCGCCGGCGCCAAGCTCGAGGTGCGCGTGCGCGGCGCGAACGTTACGCCCGGCTATTGGAAGCGTCCGGACCTCACCGCGGCGGCGTTCGACGCCGACGGCTTCTACCGGCCGGGCGACGCGATGCGGCTCGCCGACCCGAACGATCCGGCCAAAGGCCTGCTGTTTGACGGGCGCCTCGCCGAAGACTTCAAGCTCGCGACCGGCACCTGGGTGCACGTGGGCGTGCTGCGCGTCGGCGTGCTCGCCGCCGCCTCGCCGGCGCTCCAGGACGCGGTCATCGGCGGGGAGAACCGCGGCTTCATTGGCCTCCTCGCCTGGCTCAACCCGACCGGCTGCCGCAATCTCATCGGCGCCGGCGCACCCGAAGCCCTCGCCGAGCTGACGGCGCATGCGGCGGTGCGCGCCCATGTTCGCACGGCGATCGCGCGGTGGAACGCGGGCGCAACCGGCACCTCGCATCGCATCGCCCGCGTGCTGCTGCTCGCCGAACCGCCGTCGATCGACGCGAACGAGATCACCGACAAAGGCTACATCAACCAGCGCCGCGTGCTCGAGCACCGCGCCGCCGACATCGAACGCCTCTACGCGGCGGCACCCGACGACGATGTGCTTCTGATACAGTGATCTGCCCATCCGTTGGGCTGACGGCGATTAAACGCGCGGCACTTGCCTCTCCCCGCAGGCGGGGAGCGCACCCATTGGTTGGCGCGCGGCTTGCAGTTAACATCGCGGTGAGGTCTGAGGGGAAGCCATGCCGGCACTAGCGCAGGCGCCGACCACCGCCGCGCCGATCGCGTTCGACGAAATGTCCGGGACCGACGGTGCGGTACGCGCCGCCTACACCGGGCTCAAAAATTGGCTCGGCGAAGTCGCCGCAGATGTGCTCGACCATCGGCGGCGCGAGGCGGAGCTTCTGTTCCGCCGCATCGGCATCACCTTCGCGGTCTACGGCGAGTCCGAGGCGCAGGAGCGGCTCATCCCGTTCGACGTGCTGCCACGCATCATCGCGCGGCACGAATGGGCGACGCTCGCGCGCGGCCTCGAGCAGCGCGTCAAGACCATCAACTTCTTGATCAAGGACATCTATTCCAAGCGCGAGATTCTGCGCGCCGGCGTCATCCCGGAAGATTTGGTGTTCCAGAACCCGGTGTTCCGCCCGGAAATGAACGGCCAGCGGGTGCCGCACGACATCTATGTCTTCATCGCCGGCATCGACGTGGTGCGCGTCGACGCCGACACCTTCTATGTGCTCGAAGACAACGTGCGTACGCCGTCCGGCGTCTCCTACATGCTGGAAAACCGCGAGGTGATGCTGCGTCTGTTCCCTGAATTGTTCTCGCGCTACCGCGTCGCCCCGGTCGACAATTATCCGGACGAACTGCTGGCGACCTTGCGCTCGGTTGCGCCGGCGAGCGCATCGGCCGAGCCGACGGTCGTGCTGCTCACGCCCGGCGTCTTCAACTCAGCCTATTACGAACACTCGTTCCTCGCCGACAAACTCGGCATCGAGCTCGTGGAAGGCAGCGACCTCGTGGTCAAGGGCGAGACCGTCTACATGCGCACCACCGAGGGGCTCAAGCGCGTCGACGTGATCTACCGCCGCGTCGACGACGATTTTTTGGACCCCCTCGCCTTCCGGCCTGACTCCGCGCTCGGCGTACCCGGCCTGATGTCCGCCTATATCGCCGGCAACGTGACGCTCGCCAACGCGGTCGGCACCGGCATCGCCGACGACAAGGCGGTCTACAGCTACATGCCGGAGATCATGAAGTTTTATCTGGAGGAGGAACCCATTCTCAAAAACGTGCCGACCTGGCGCTGCCGCGAGCCCGACCATCTCGCCCATGTGCTCGACCGTCTCGACGAACTGGTGGTCAAGGAGGTGCACGGCTCGGGCGGCTACGGCATGCTGATCGGCCCGATGGCGGACAAGACTACGCTCGGCGCTTTCCGCGACAAGCTCAAGCACAACCCGCGCGGCTTCATCGCGCAGCCGACGCTCGCACTCTCGACCTGCCCGACCTGCGTCGACCACGGCGTCGCGCCACGTCACGTGGACTTGCGGCCGTTCGTGCTCACCGGCCGCGATCGCGTGCGTATCGTGCCGGGCGGCCTGACGCGCGTCGCGCTCAAGGAAGGCTCGCTGGTCGTCAATTCGAGCCAGGGCGGCGGCACCAAAGACACGTGGGTGCTGGACGAATAAATGCTTTCGCGCACCGCCGATAATCTCTACTGGCTCTCGCGCTACGTGGAGCGTGCCGAATACCTCGCGCGAATCCTCGAGGCGACGCAGCGGCTCACCGCGCTTCCCCTTGCCTACAGCGGCACCACTAACGAATGGGAAAGCGCGGTGTCGACTGCCGGGTGCGTAAATGCATTCTTCGCGGCTTTCAACGAGGCGAACGAAGAGACCGTCACCGAGTTCCTCGCCTTCTCGCCCGCCAATCCTTCCTCGATCCGCAATTGTTTCGAGGTGGCGCGCACCAACGCCCGCGCCGTGCGCACCGCGCTGACCATGGAAATGTGGGACGCGATCAACGGCGGCTGGCACGAGATCAAACGGTTCGGCGGCGCCGGCGCGACGCGCGAGGAACTGGCGCAGTTCCTGCGGCTGGTGCAGGAATGCTCGCTGCGCTTCGACGGCTCGGCCTATCGGACCATGCTGCGCAATGACGCCTATTGGTTCTCGCGCCTCGGCGTATTTATCGAGCGCGCCGACAACACCGCGCGCATCCTCGACGTCAAATATCACCTGCTACTGCCGGTCGAGGCGCGCGTGGGAGGGCCGCTCGATTATTTCCAATGGGCCGCGATCCTGCGCTCGGTGTCGGCGCTCACCTCCTACCACTGGGTCTACCGCGAGAGCCTCAAGCCCTGGCTCATCGCGGATCTCCTCATCCTCAACGACCAGATGCCGCGCTCGCTCGCGAGCTGCTATCAGAATTTGGTGCAGAATCTCGATTACATCGCCCGCGCCTACGGCCGTCAGGGCGCAGCGCAACGGCAGGCGCGCAAGGTCCGCACGCGGCTCGAGAACAGCCGCATGGACGACGTGTTCCAGGGCGGGCTGCACGAGTTCATCGGCGAGTTCGTGGTCGACAATAACCAACTCGGCACCACCATCAGCCAGCAGTACCTGGTCTGAGATCAGATGACAGATGACAGATGTCAGAGGTCGGAAGTAGGACCATGTTGATCTGATCTCTGACATCTGACATCTGTCATCTATGCGTATCCGCATCTCGCACGAGTCGATTTATCGCTACGCCGCGCCGGTAGCCGGCGTGATCCAGACGCTGCGCCTCACGCCGCGCAACCACGACGGCCAGTACGTCGTGTTCTGGCGCATCGACATTTCCGAGGATTGCCGTCTCGACCATCACGAGGACGCGTTCGGCAACATCACGCATACGTTCACGGCGGAAGGATCGTTCACCGAGCTCGGCGTCACCGTCGACGGCGAGGTCGAGACCCAGGACACCCACGGCATCGTGCGCGGCGCGATCGAGCGGTTTCCGCCGAGCCTGTTCCTGCGTGAGACCGCACTCACGCGGCCCGACACCGCGATCCTCACCTTCGCGCGCGAGGCGCGCGCGGCCGCGCGCGACGACACGCTGGCGCTGCTGCACAGCATGACCGAGCGGCTGCACCGGGAGATCGTGTTCGATCCCGACCCCACCCACACCGCGACCACGGCGGCGGAATCTTTCGCGATGCGGCGCGGCGTGTGCCAGGACCTCTCGCATATTTTCATCTGCGCCGCGCGCAGCCTCGACATTCCGGCGCGCTACGTCGGCGGCTACTTCCATCGCGCCGACGGCGTCATTCAGCAGGAAGCCGGCCACGCCTGGGCCGAGGCCTTCGTGCCCGACATCGGCTGGGTCGGCTTCGACCCCGCGAACGGCATCAGCCCGACCGATCAGCACGTGCGCGTCGCCATCGGGCTCGATTACCTCGGCGCCTCCCCGGTGCGCGGCGCGCGCAAGGGCGGCGGCACGGAGGCGTTGACCGTCACGATCCACGTCGATCAGGCCGCCGGGCAGATGCAGAACTGAAGCGTTGGCGATTAACCCGGATCGCCGGTATAAATGCGACGATTCTGCGCGACGGGGACCGGGTATGACCTATTGCTGCGGGATAGTCGTGCGCGACGGCTTGGTGATGATTGCCGATACGCGCACCAATGCCGGCCTCGACAACATCTCGATCTTCCGAAAGCTGCACGTCTTCGGCGTACCGGGGCAGCGCATCATGGCGCTCGCCTCGTCCGGCAACCTGTCGCTCTCCCAATCGGTGGTGAGCACGCTCACCGAAGGGCTAACCAACCCACAGACCGGGGAGGTGGAGACGCTGCTCAACGCGCCGACAATGTTCCAGGCGGCGCAACGCATCGGTTACGCCATCCGCGACGTGCACGACAAAGAGGCGGCGGCGCTCAAGGCGGCCGACGTGCAGTTCGATGTCTCCTTCCTGTTCGGCGGACAGATCAAGGGCGACCGGATGCGCCTGTTCATGGTCTATGGCGCCGGAAATTTCATCGAGTCGACGATCGACACGCCCTACCTGCAGGTCGGCGAGCACAAATACGGCAAGCCGGTGCTCGACCGCGCGGTGAGCTACTCGATTGATCTTTACGATGCGCTCAAGATCGGGCTGATCTCGATGGACTCCACCATGCGCTCGAACCTCGGCGTCGGCATGCCGATCGATTTGCTGGTCGTGCGCCGCGACACCTGCACGGCGGAACTGGCCTATCGCATCGAGCCCGGCGAGCCTTATTTCGAGGACTTGCGCAAGCGCTGGTCGGAGGCGTTGCGCGCCGCTCACATGGGGATCTCGCGTCCGCCCTACACGAACCCGCGGGAGGAGCCCGCCGCCCGGCCTGTCACCGCATTGGGACGGTAGCGCGGTATTCCGCGGCTTGTGTTCCAATTCCGAAGTTCGCCCCACCTGCAGCACGACCGATGCGAACTTCGGAATCGAGGGACACTGGGCAACTCTATGATTCTAGTGCCGCTTTGAACCCGAAGTTCGCAACCGGACTCGCGGCGACTGCGATGCGAACTTCGGGTTCGCGGCACGAGGCGTTTACGCCCTATTAGCGAAACCGGCCAAATTTCCTTCATTTTGAGGGGCTTGCGGCGGCCGCCCGGTCCGCGCGCAAGCGTTTAACAAGTTCTTTTCCTTAGGTATTTGCCACCAGAACGGTCGACGGGGACCTCGCGTGTGGCGTGAAGTTCGGACCCGGCTTGCCAGGATTTGGGCCGGCGGCGACAGCCGCGTGCGGCGCAGCGCGGTCGCGCCGATCGTTCTCATCATCGTCTTTGCCGTCGTCTGCGTGATCGTCGCCGTGCAGTGGTCGGCCTATCGCGCCGACGACGTGGCGCTGCATCAGGAACGCCAGCTGTTCGCTCAGGCGATCGCCCAACGCCGCGCCGAAATCCTGCGCGACATGGAGAGCATCGTCGCCTCCGACAATGCGGTGAACCGGCTGTGGCACGGCTTTGATTGGAACTGGGCGCACAACCGGGTCGGCCTGCGGCTGAAGAATTATTTCGACCAGAACCATGTTTTCGTCGTCGATTCGTCCGACCGCTTCGTCTACGCGATGGCAGGGCGCAGCAGCGTCGATCCCACGTGGTTCGGCGCCGCAACGGAGGACCTCACTCCCGTAATCGATGCGGTGCGCGGCCGACCGAGTCCGCTCAAGGCCGAAAACATCGATATTGCGCATGCCGAGACGGCAGGATCGGCGGGGCGGCCTCCCCGCGCGGCGCGCGCGCAGATGTTCATTGGCCGACCGGCGATCGTCGCCGCCATGGCAGTGACGCCGTCAACGGGCCAAGCGCAGCTGCCGGATCAGGCGCCGACTATCGTGGTGACGGTGACCTATCTCCGCGACAAGTTCCTCGCCTCCGTGAGCCGGCGCCTCGAGCTGCCGCGCTTGCGCATCACCGGGCTTGCCACCCCGGTCGGCCAGGACAACACGTTTGAACTCTATGACGAGGCCGGCCGGCCGCTCGCCCGCTTCGCCTGGACGCCCAAGCGGCCGGGCGCCGAGATCATTCGTAACGTCATGCCGTTCCTCGGCATCGCGCTTGCGGCCTTCGTGCTGCTCACCTCGTTGGTGGTGCGCTACATGCGCCGCACCGAAGCCACCATCGCGGCCGGCGAGGACCAGATGCGCCACCTCGCCATGCACGATGCGCTCTCGGGCCTTCCCAACCGCGCCTTCTTCGGCAACCGCCTCGCGGAGCTGATCCACGAGGTGCGCCACACCGGGCACACGGCCGCCGTGCTCTCGATCGACCTCGACCGGTTCAAGGAGGTCAACGACACGCTGGGGCATCTCATCGGCGACGCGCTCATCCGCACCGTCGGCCAGCGCCTCGCGCGGCTGCTGCGTGGCAGCGACCTCGTCGCGCGGCTGGGCGGTGACGAGTTCGCGGTGATCACGCCGGACGTGGGCGAACTGGGCGATCTCGACACGCTCGCGGAGCTGATCATCACTGCGCTGCGCGCGCCCTATGCGGTGATGGGACACACGCTCAACATCGGCGCCAGTATCGGCATCACTTCGATCACGCCGGAAACCGGCGAGGTCGCCGACATCATGCGGCGCGCCGACGTCGCGCTCTACCGCGCCAAAAACGAAGGCCGCAACCGCGCCTGCATCTACGATGCCGACATGGATGCGGATTTGCGCGAGCGCAAAGAGATGGAGCGCGACCTCAAGGACGCGATCGAATACAACGACCTGATGATCGCCTATCAGCCGCTGGTCGGTCCGAGCGGCGAGACCATGGTCGGGGTCGAGGCGCTGTGCCGCTGGCACCATCCGACCCGCGGCGAAATTCCGCCCGCCAAATTCATTCCCGTGGCCGAGCACAGCGAGCTGATCATTCCGCTCGGCGAATGGGTGCTGCGGCAAGCCTGCCTCGAGGCCAAGGCCTGGCCGGCGCTCACGCTGGCGGTCAACGTGTCGCCACTCCAGTTCCGCCGGCCGGATTTCGTCAGGGTGGTCGCGCGCATCCTCGACGAAACCGGCTTCCCGCCGGAACGGCTGGAGCTCGAACTCACCGAAAGCACGCTGGTCGGCAACGTCGAGGAGGCGGGGACGGCGATGCGCGAGCTCAAGGCGCTCGGCGTACAGTTCGCACTCGACGACTTCGGCACCGGCTATTCGAGCCTGCTCTATCTGCGCACGTTCCCGTTCGACAAGCTCAAGATCGACCGCAGCTTCGTGCGCAACATCGAGAGCGCGGCGGATTCCGCGGCGATCGTCCATGCGGTGGTCAGCCTCGGCCGCGGCCTCGGGATGAAGGTCACGGCCGAGGGCGTCGAGACCGCGGAGCAGCATCTCTTCCTACGCGCCGCCGGCGTGCACTGCCTGCAGGGCTTCCGCTTCGGCCGGCCGGGCACCGCGCTCGACATCACCGCGCGGCTTCTCAAGCAGGCCGACTCGGGGCCGCGCACGCTCGCGCCGCTCGCCTCGCTCGCCGGCTAACGCCGGCTGGCACTGCCTAAAATCCCAGGTAAATTCAGTGCCGGACGGGTGCCGCTTGCGGCGGCCGGAACAACATGCGTTCGAGCGCTCGCGGTGCGGGCATAACGGGAGGAATCTTTCCAATGGCTGGAGCTGGCAAAGTC
>Ga0306926_10004586_pt1 | contig 14537 bp, 7 predicted proteins | sample flu12Cox44000178_FD_203759 | JGI IMG/M metagenome (GOLD analysis project Ga0306926, IMG submission 203759) | Lab enrichment of tropical soil microbial communities from Luquillo Experimental Forest, Puerto Rico - flux8day.12C.oxic.44.000.178 (v2)... | ecosystem: Environmental > Terrestrial > Soil...
CTGGCCATCGGTCCGGGCGCCCGGACCGTCTACGTGACGGATCTCTTCCACAGCGGCTCGGTGAGCGTGTTCCGGACCGCCGCACCCTGACGGGCGGGTCAGGCCTCCCGGCCTGCCAGCGGGACCACCTCGATGAGCGCCGCCAGCCCGGCCTCGTCGAGGAGGTCCGCTGGCCGGAGTGTCTGGTCATGGCGCACGTAATAGAACGCCGCCCGGACCTGGTCAAGCGGCACCCTGGCCAGCGTCGCCCAGGCCACCCGGTAGGCGGCGAGCTGGACGGAGGCGGCGCGCAGATCGGCGGCCGAGGCCGGCGGCTCCCCGGTCTTCCAGTCCACAACGTCGTACCCGCCGCCGACCGGGTCGGCGAACACGGCGTCGATCCGCCCGCGGACCGTGCGGCCCGCGACGAGCGTCTCGAACGGCACCTCCGCGTCCACCGGCCACCGGTTGCTCCACTCCCCCGCCTCGAACCGTTCCCTGAGCAGGGCGAGGTCGGCGTCGTCGGGATCGTCTGCCGGGTCGTCCGCCGCTCCCAGCAGGTCGGTGGGGTCGATCAGCCGCTGCTGCCCGAACCGCTGCTCGAGCCAGCGGTGGAAGGCGGTGCCCCGGCGTGCCTGCGGCACCGGTGGGCGAGGCATCGGGCGGCGGATCTGCTGGGCCAGCCTGCCCGGGTCGGCCGCCATCGTGACCAGCGAGGAGACCGACAGCTGCGCGGGAAGCGGTACCGCCGCCCCGGCACCGGCGCGCCGCTCGGAAAGCTCCCGCAGCAGCAGGCCCGCGTCCCTGGACCAGGCGCGGGCGAGCGCCCGGTCCGCCTCGCTCAGCTCACCGCCGGCACCATCGGCCTCGTCCTCCTCCGCCTCGTCAAGCAGGGCAAGCTCGCGCTCGACCAGCGCGGCCGCCTCCCGCACGGCCGCGTGCCGCGGCCCTTCCCCGGCTGGTGGCCATGACACGACGGCGGGCTCGGCCAGCGCCGGGTTCTGCGCGCCGTCCTCCGGCGGCGGCTCCCAGTGCGCCACGGTGCCCGGGCCATCCGCGCACGCGGCGCGGACCTCCTCCAGGAACAGCGAGGGCCCCAGCGGCGACGCAGCCTCGCCCCACCAGTAGCCGGAGCAGGCGACCCAGTACGCGGCCCGGGTCACCGCCACGTAGGCGAGCCGTCGCTCCTCGGCCAGCTCGCGTGCCGAGCAGGTGCCGGTGAACTTATCCCGCGACGCTTCCTCCAGGTCCCGCAGCACCGGCAGGTCCTCCGCATCGCCGCGCAGGGAGAACGGCAGCAACCGGGGGTTCTCCGTCCACCGCGTGGTGACCCTTGGCTTGGCGGGGAACACCGAAGCCCTCGGGCCGGCCGCCAGGCCCGGCACCACCACGGCAGCCCATTGCAGGCCCTTGGCGGCATGCACGGTGGTGAGCGTGACCGCGTTGGCCCCGCTTGGCTGGCCCGATTCCAGGCCGAACTCCTCCGCCTCCGCGGCGGTCAGGTACGCGAGGAACGCGCCGAGCGTGGGCTCCTCCTCGTCGTCGGCGAACGCGGCCGCCGCGTCGGCGAACGCGTCCAGGTCGGCGCGGGCGGCGGCCGGGTCCCGCCATGGCTGCGCCGCCACCTCGACGTCCAGGCCCAGCGTCCGCTCGACCTCCCCGACCAGGTCCGGCAGCGGCCGGCTGACGTGCGCGCGCAGCACCCGCAACTCGCCGGCCAGCGCGGCAAACCGCTGGTAGCCCCGTGCCGAATACGCGCCACGGTCCCCCAGGTCGTCCAGTGCCTCCACCAGGCTGCCGGGCATGGCGGTCAGATCCGTGACCGCTTGCGCCAGCGCATCATTGGGCGGGGTGGCGGGGCCGGGGCTAGCAGAGTGCGGGGTGGCGGGGCCGGGGCTAGCAGAGTGCGGGGTGGCGGGGCCAGGGCTAGCAGAGTGCGGGGTGGCGGGGCCAGGGCTAGCAGAGTGCGGGGTGGCGGGGCCGGGGCTAGCAGAGTCATGCGCTACGCCGCTGCCCCCATCCCCGGTCCCAGCCGTGTCCCCGCCGCCGGGGCCGTACTGGAGATCGGCTGCGCCGGGCCGGGGCGGGCTGCCCCCGGGCGCAGGTTCCGTGGGGCGATGCGCGCCGGGGCCGGCCGGGTCGCGGGGCTCGCGGGCCAGCTCCCTGGCGCGCCTGCCCAGGGCGACCAGGTCGCGGGGACCGATCCGCCACCGTGGCCCGGTGAGCAGCCGGGCCAGCGCGGCGGACTCCGCCGGGTCGTGCAGCACCCGCAGGGTGGCCACAATGTCGGCGACCTCGGGGACGGTGAGGAGCCCGCCGAGGCCGACCACCTCGACCGGGACCCCTTGCGCCTCGATCGCCGCGCGCAGCAGGGCGAACTGGGACCGCTTGCGGCAGAGCACGGCGATGTCGGACGGCTGGACGCCGACCCGGTCCCAGGGCTCGCCGTCGGGCGCGATGCCCGCGGGCAGCCGGAGCAGCCCCGCGACCCGTTCGCCCACCCAGCGGGCTTCGGCGGCGGCCGTGTCGAGCAGCGCGCAGACCACGGCGCCGCGCCCGGCCCGCCCCGGCGGCGCCACCAGCCGGGGAACCTGGGACACCTGGTCCCGCAGGTCCCGCTGGATCACCGCGGCGGCGTCGAGCACCTTGCCGGTGTTGCGGAAGCTGGTAGCAAGCTGGGCGACCCTGGCCGGGTGCGTGCCTGCGGGGAACTCACGGGCGAAGCGGGCCAGGTTGCCCGCGCTGGCCCCGCGCCAGCCGTAGATCGACTGGCAGGGGTCACCCACGGCGGTCACCGGGTGCCCGCCGCCGAACAGCGCCCGCAACAGGACGAGCTGTGCGTGGCTGGTGTCCTGGAACTCATCCAGCAGGACCACCTGGTACCGGGCACGCTCGATCGCGCCCACCTCGCGGTGCCTGGTCGCGATCCGGGCGGCCAGCGTCACCTGGTCGCCGTAGTCGATGACCTCCCTGGCCCGCTTGGCCGCGGCGTAACCGGCCACCAGCGGCAGCAGCTGCTCCCTGGTGCGCTGGCAATCCAGGATCTTGCGGACGGCGCTGGGCAGCCGGGGCAGCGCCCGTGACGCCGCCTCCAGCCAGTCGCCGATCTGGTAGACGTCGCCGGGGTTGGCCAGATGCTCGGCTAGCTCGCCGGCGAGGTCAAGCACGGCCGCGGTCACCGTTTGGGGGGACCAGTGGACCGCATCCATCGGCCCGGCGTAGGCGGCCACCACCCGCGCCGCCATCTGCCACGCCACGGCCGGGGTGATCAGGCGCACGGTGGGTTCCAGGGCCTCGCGTAGCGCATGGTCGGCGACGAGCCGGGCCGCGTAGGAGTGGTAGGTGGACACGATGGGCTCGCCGTCCAGCAGGTCATCGCCGGGCGGCTCGCCGGCTGCGAGCCCGCTAGCAACGCCCCACGCCGCGGCTCCGCCGGACAGGCCGGCCGGCACCCGGCCGTCCAGGGCGCCGAGCACGGCCGGACTGGCCAGATCGGCTCCCACTCGGCTGCCCAGCCGCCCGCTCGCCGGGCCGCCGCCCACCTCGTGCGGGCCGCCGGGCAAGCCGTCCCCCAGCCCGCCGCCCGCGAACCCAGGGTCCGCGAACCCGCCATCGGCAAGCCTGCCGTCCGCGAGCAAGCCGGCTCCCGCGCCGCCCGGCAGGCCGCCCGCTTCCGGGCCACCCGGCGGACCAGCCGCCGGATCGCCGCCCGTGACGTCCAGGCCCGCCCGGCGCAGGCCCGCGAGCCGGGCGCGCACCCGCTGCCCCAGCTCGGCGGCTGCCTTGCGGGTGAAGGTGAGGCCGAGGACCCGTTCCGGCCGCACCATCCCGTTGGCGACCAGCCAGACCAGCCGGGCGGCCATCGTCTCGCTCTTGCCAGAGCCCGCCCCGGCGATGACCGCGAGCGGCTCCAGTGGCGCGGCGATCACCTCGGCCTGCTCCGCGGTGGGCTCGGGCAGCCCGAGCAGCCGGGCCAGGTGCCCGGGCTCGTACCGGACTGTGCTCATGGCCTCCCCCACGGGCCATGGCGCCAGAGGCGCCCAGACAGCGCGGGCCACAGGCACACCGGGCAGCACCGCGCACCGCCGTTCCTAAGGGCCGGGCTCACCGGGTCACCTGCTCGCCGTCGGGGTGCACGGGGCAGCAGGACCGGACCGGGCAGTTCCGGCACCCCGGGTTCACCCGCGCCTCGAACAGCGGGCCCGCCATGCCCGCGGCCACGGTCTCGACCAGGTCCCGCGCCCAGTCCGGTTCCGGGTCGTCGGTCAGCGACTGCTGCGGCTGCACCCGGACCCGGGCGGACAGGCTCGCGTTGCCCACCTGGATCAGCTCCGCGCCGCCCGGCTCGGTCAGGCCGAACCGCTCGAACGCCCCGAGCAGGACGGCGAGCTGGTACACACCGAGCTGGGGGTGCCGGTCCAGGTCCGTGGACGGCACCGGGGTGGACCCGGTCTTCAGGTCAACGACGATGGCCCGGCCGTCGGGGTCCCGCTCCAGCCGGTCCACCCGGCCGGTGATCTCCACGGCGCCGACCTGGGCCTTCAGCTGCTGCTCGACCGCGACCAGTTCCCTCGGGTTGTCCCGGTGCCAGGCGAGGAACTTGTTCACCATGACCGTGGCCCGCTCCCGCTCCTTCTCGCTGTACCAGGGGCTGCCGAAGTCCAGGTGATGCCAGATCTCGTCGATCCGGTCGCTGATCATGGCCTTGTCGGCGCCGGTGGCGGCGAGCACGGCGGCCGCGTGGATGAGGATCCCGAAGTGCCGGATCACGTCCGAGGACCCGGCGCCCGCAGCGACCTCGAGCAGCCAGCGCAGCCCGCACCGGTGGAACGACTCGACCTGGGACGGCGACAGGCGGACCAGCAGGCCGTCCGCCGCGGCGGGGATCGGCCCGGGATCGGAGAGCTCGGTGAGCTGGTACCACTGCCCCGGGTGGGCGCCACGGACCCCGGCAGCGGCCAGCCGGGCAAGCTGGGCGGCGGCGGCCCGGCGCAGCGCGGGCGGGCGGTCCGGGTCGACGGCGGCCCGGCGCAGGTCGGCGGTGAGCGCAGGCAGCGAAAGCCACCGCGGCGTGCCCCCGGCGACGTCCTCGATCTCGATCTCGTCACCGGCCAGCTCAGCCAGGAACCGGGACGGCCGTTCCTGGCTGTCGTCGCTACCGGACGCGGTGACCACCAGCTGACGGCGGGCGCGGGTGACCGCGACGTAGAACAGCCGGCGCTCCTCGTTGAGCAGCTTGGCCGCCAGCGCCGCGGCCATGGCGTCGGTCCCGGTGCCCGGCACAAGCACGCCCGCGGCCGCGTCCATGAGCTCGTCCATGCCGAGCAGCGACGAGCGCATCCGCAGGTCCGGCCAGTTGCCCTCCTGGACCCCGGCCACCACGACGACATCCCACTCCAGGCCCTTGGCCCGGTGCGCGGTCAGGATCCGGACGGCATCGCCGTCCGGTGCATGGTCGGCGAGGGTGTCCCCCGCGATCTCCTGGCCGGACATGCTGTCCAGGAACAGCGAGGCCGAGCCCGGCGGCAACCGGACGGCGAACCTGGCCGCGGCGTCGAACAGCGCGCACACCGCGTCCAGGTCACGGTCGGCGGCAGCACCGCGGGAGCCACCCGAAGCGGACACCGCCTGCCACGCGGAGGCCAGGCCGGACGCGTCCCACACGGCCCAGAGCACGTCGTGCGCGTTGCCGTCGGCGGCGGTCTGCCGCGCCAGCGCCAGCAGCTCAGCCAACCGGCGGGCGGCGGCCGCGGCGGGGGCCCGGATCAGGGTCAGCTCGCGCAGGTCGTTCAGAACGGCGGCCAGCGGCTGCGGCGGGCCGTCCTCGCCCGCATCCCTGGCCGCCGCGCGCAACGCCCGGCGGAGCCGGCGCAGTCCCAGGGCGTCGGTGCCCCCGAGCGGCCCGGCGAGTAGTTCGATCGCCGCCTCCTCGTCGAGGGTCTCGGGGTGCAGCGCGCAGCGCAGCAGCAGGAGCAGCGGGCGTACCCCGGGCTCGGCCTCCAACGGCAACTCGTCGCCGGCGATCACCGAGGGCACCCCGGTCGCGGCGAGCGCCCTGCGCAGCAGCGGCACCTGGCCGATCACCGATCTGACCAGAATCGCCATGGACGACCAGGGCACCCCGTCGTGCAGGTGCGCCCGGCGGAGCGCATCGGCCACCACCGTGGCTTCCTGGCTCGCGCTGGAGGCGACCACAACCCGGAGCGAGCCGGGTGGCGCGGACGGCACCGGCCGCAGATCGCGGTGACCGCCTGGCGGCTGGGTGCCCCGGGTCTGCCCACCGCCCGGCTGGCCGCCGGGGGACTGCCCGTCGGAGTGCTGGCCGTCATCCGGCCCACCGGCGCGGTGGCCGTTGGCTGGCCGGGTCGCCGGTGCCACGGCGGGCGGCGCAGGGAGCCTGGCCGCGATCCGGCGCGACGCGGCGAGCAGGGCGGGCCCGCTGCGCCGGCAGGTACCCAGGGCGACGACCCGGGCTGGGCTGTCGTCCGGCGTGCGGAACCGGTCGGGGAACCGCATGATCGCGCTGACGTCCGCGCCGCGGAACGCGTAGATGGCCTGGTCCGGGTCCCCGACCACGATCAGTTCCCGGCCGTCTCCGGCCAGGGCGTGCAGCATCGCCTCCTGGGCCGGATCGGTGTCCTGGTATTCGTCCACCAGGACCACGTCGTAGGCCTTCCGCTCCCGCTCGCGGACCGCACCACGGGACAGCAGCGCCGCGGCGATCCTGATGATCTCGGCGTAGTCGTAGGCCGGAACCGGCGCCAGGTCGAACCGTGCGTCGTAGCGGGCGAGGAACGCACCAGCGGCAACCCAGTCGTCCCGGTCCCGCTGCCTGCCCAGCCGGGCGAGGCCCCGCCCGTCGAACCCGCGTTCCGCGCCCCGCAGCAGGAAGTCCCGCAGTTCCGTGGCGAAACCCCGGGTGCCCAGGGCCGGCCGCAGCCGTTCCGGCCAGCGGCTTCCACCGTCCTCGGCCTCGCCGCGCAGCAGCCGCCGCACCTCCAGCAACTGTTCCGGACCGGACAACAGGGTCGGCGGCTCGTCACCGGCCAGCGTGAACTCGCGGCGCACCAGCGCGTAGGCGTAGCTATGGAACGTCAGTGCCAGGGGCTCGCGGGTGGTTCGGCCCAGGCGGGCGGTGATCCGCTGGCGCAACTCCTCCGCGGCCTTGCGGCTGAACGTGAGCACGAGGACCCGTTCCGGGTCGATGCCACGCTTGGTGATGCGCTCCACCACGGTCTCGACGATCGCGGTTGTCTTCCCCGTGCCGGGTCCGGCCAGAACGAGCAATGGCAGGCCTTCGTGGCCCACGACGGCCTGCTGCGCCGCGTCGAGGGCCGGGGCCCCGGGCGCCCGGGCTGGCGGGCGGACGAGGTGATAGGCCGGGGAATGTTCGCTCATCTCAATTAGGCAGGGACGGACCGTCCGGGGCGGTCCAGGGCATCCAAGCCGCTCGTCTTTAGCAGTAGCACGCGGCCACGACAGTCCGCGCTTGTCCACGCCAATCCGGGGCGGTTGGCTCCCGGAATTAGCACCCAGCACTTGCGAAGGCGGCCCGCCGCGGCCGCCGTCGTGGCGTACCGGGTGCGCCAGCGGCGGGCAATCGGCTCCGCCCGCGTGTCACGGCTCCGGCCGGCGGCCTGGCAGCGCGCAGAGCCGCTCCAAGCGCCGCAGCGCCCGGCGATCGAGCCGACGCGGCACGGCGACCGCCTTCGCCTTGTATCAATCGGCGGCGGCACGCCCTCTACGTAATCAGAGGGCCGCGATCCTGGGTAACCAGCCCCGGGGTCGCGGCCGGCAAATGTCTGCTGAAGCGGCCATGTCTGACACGCGGAAGGTCAAGCATGGCCCGTTGTCTTAGGAGGAATCCGATGATGAAATCTGCTCGCTGGGCCGGTGGCGCGCTCGCCGGGGTTACCGCGATCGCCGCGGTGCTGGCCCTCACCGCGGGCGCCGGGGCCGCGACGTCGTCCGGGAAGGGGCACGTGGCCGCGGCAGCGTCCGCGACCCTGCCGCACTGCGCCGCGTCTGAGCTCGGCGTCTGGGTGGCCTACGATTACAAGCAAGGGGCGCTTGGAAGCACCTTCGTTCCGCTGGAGTTCACGAACGTAGGTAACCGGACCTGTACGCTGACGGGCTATCCGGCGGCCGCCGCCCTCGACAGCAACGGGAACCAGCTCGGTCCCGCCGCGGTCCACAATCCCCTCATCACGCCGAGCACCATCACGCTCGGGCCGGGCCAGACCGCCCACGCGGTGCTCCAGTACATCCAGGCGGTGGCAACCAACTGCCCGCCCGCCCAGCAGGTTCCCGCATTCGATCTGCAGGTCAACCCGCCGAACCGGACCAACGCAGATCACGCCCTGTTCGACCTCGAGACCTGCCCCGGCAATACCGTGTACCTGGAAGTGACGGCCATCCGCGGAGGCACCCAAGGCACCTGACCGAAAGGTCAGCGTCAGTTTCCAGTCGGTGTTGCTGGTAGGAGTAGCACCACTGCCTAGCCCGGACGGTGACGGCAAAGCGGGTCCGTCACCGCCCGGGCCATTTCACGTTCCGGGCTCATGCGGTGGGCTGTACCCACACCGGCCGGCAGCCTGGCTTCCGTCCTTACGGTGGGCTTGGTGGTTAGCAGGCCGGGGCGAGCCAGCGGGCGCGGCGCATGTCGACGCCGCGAACCTCGCCGTCGGGGGCACGGCGCAGCGGCGTGCCCTCTTCCAGGTAGTGGGACAGCGCTTCCCGCTCGTGTCCAGCCAGGAACGACCCGTCGGCGTGGATCACCCGCCACCAGGCCACGCCGCCGCCCCATTGCGACATCACCCGGCCGACCTGGCGCGGGCCAGCCTGGCCCAGGTATTCGGCGATGTCCCCGTAGGACATAACGCGCCCTCGCGGGATGCTCTCGGTGACCCCAAGCACCCGTTCGGCGAACTCGGGCGGCTGCGCGGTCACCATTGGCCGGACGAGGGCCAGGTGTCATCGTCGACGGCGGGCGGGTCTGCCGCCCGGTTGTCCAGCAGGTTCTGCGGCTCCGCGGATTCTCCGAACCCGGTGACCGGGCCGGTAGCCGCATCCGGGGAGCCGCTGGCCCGGGTCTCGAACGTCCCGGGGGCGCCTGGCATGCCCGGCAGCGCGGAACCGGTGGATCGCCCGTAACCGGTGGATCGCCCGTCACCGGTGGCCAGCCCGTCGCCGGTGGGTGGTGCATAACCGGTGGATCGCCCGTAACCGGTGGATCGCCCGTCACCGGTGGCCAGCCCGTCGCCGGTGGGTGGTCCGTAACCGGCGGGTGGTCCGTAACCGGCGGGTGGGCTCTGCTTACGCGACAGCCCATAGCCTGCATGCGGCCCGGAGTCCGTCGGCGGCCCGGAGCCGGCCGAGGGCTGGTTACCTCCCGATGCCCCGGATCCCGTTGACGGCCCGGAGGCCGCCGGCAACGCATCGGCCGCCGCCGGCCCGGACGCCGTTGGCCGCCCGGAGGCCGCCGGCCACGGCTCGGCTCCCGCCGACGCGGAGCCCATTGGCTGCCCGGACGCCGCCGGCCACGCATCGGCTCCGGTCGGCCCGGAACCCGGCGCCGGGCCGGGCGCCGTCGGCCGCTGGTAGCCCTCGGGTGCCCCATATCCGGTCGGCTGTCCAGCCGCCGCCGACCACTCGTGATCTTCGGCCGGACCGGGAGCGGCTGGCGGCCTGGGATCGGCCGACGGCCCGGTACCGGCGTGCGGCTGGACACTGTCGGTCGATCCGTATTCGGAGGGCGACGGGTAGGCGGCCGACGGCTTGTAGCCGCCGGGGGCCCAGTAGTGTGCCGATTGGCCATAACCTGGCGCGTCCCCGTCTGACCAAGCTCCACCCGCGCCGGAGGCGGCGGAGCCCGGGAGGGCGGCGTCCGGCGGGCCAGCGGCTTGCGGGACGCCACCCGCCCAGCCACCAGACGGGCGAGCGTCAGCCGGACCAGCTCCCGCCCAGCTCTCAGACGGGCGAGCGTCAGCCGGACCAGCCGCGGCCCACCCACCAGAAGCGCGAGCATCCGCCGGGGCGCCTGCCGCCCAGCCACCAGACGCGCGAGAGTCAGCCGGGCCACCTGCGGCCCAGCTCCCAGAAGGCCGAGCGTCAGCCGGGGCGGCTCCCGCCCAGCCACCAGACGTGCGAGAGCCGGGCGGGGCGCCTCCGGGCCAGCCGCCGGGCGCGCCTGGGCTTGTCCAGCCGCCGGGTACCCCGGCTATCGCGGGCTTGCGCGCCACGATCAAGCGGAACGCCAGGACCAGCACGGCAGCGAGGCACATCAGGGCGATCCCCGAGTCGAGCAGGAACTTCCGGCTGGTCCGCGGGGCCACGGGAACCGGCGGGATGGCCGCCGTGCCGCCGCCGAACAGCGCGGCCGCGATCTTGTCCTGTCCGGTGCGCTGGGCCCGGGCCAGCCGCGCGGCCATCCGCAGCGCGGCCGTGGCATCCACCGTGCCGAACCCGACCGCCTCGTCATAACCCCTGTGCGGCTTGGCCCTCGTACTCGCGGTGATGGCCTGCACAACCAGGGCCGGGGCCAGCGTGGGATACACCGACTTGATCAGCGCGGCCACCCCCGCGGTCAGCGCGCAGGCCGGGCTCGTGCCGCTGACCAGCCAGTACTGGCCATCTCTGCCCTGCGCTGGCACGCGCACCCCGGGCGCCGCCACCTGGACGGAAAGGTTATCGCTGGAAAACCCGGCGGGCATGCCGTCCTGCGCCACCGCACCGACCCCGAGCACCCCGGGATAGTCGGCGGGGAACGAATAAGGGGCGTTCCCGTGCGAGCCGCTGGAGGCGCCGCCGGAGTTGCCCGACGATGCGACCACCACGATCCCCTGGGCAAGCGCCTTGGAGATCGCGACGCGGACCGGGAGGCTGGCCCCCTGGTAGCCCAGGGACATGCTGATGACGCTGACCCGCTTGCTCGTCGCGTAATTGATCGCGTTAGCGAGGTGCCCCTGCACCCGGGACTCTGATTCGTGCTGGTAGTGGTGGTAGCCCGGATCGCCCTGATCGGTGACCGCGCGGATGGAGAGGATCTTCGCGGCGGGCGCCACCCCCATGATTCCGCTGGACCCGCCGGCGTGCCCGTGACCGGCGATCAGGGACGCCATCCAGGTGCCGTGCACTCCCCAGTTCGTGTTCGTCGGCGGCGTGTTCACCCCGGAAAAGTCGCGCCCGGCCGTGACGGAACCGGTCAGGTCCGAGACCTGCCCGTTCACTCCGCTGTCGATCAAGGCCACGGTCACACCGGACCCGTGAGTGTGCTGCCACACGCCAGCCACGTCCATTGCGTTCAGCACCCATTGCTCTTGCTGGCGGACGGCATCCGCCTGCGCCACGCTCGCGGAGCCGATCGCGGCCGCGGGCGCCGCCAGCAACGCGGCCAGCACCCCGGCCAGGGTGCGCCACCGGCGGGGGCGGGACGGCCTCAGCATCCGGGACTGCCCGGGCAGTGCGGTACCGGCGGGGAGGCGCCGAGCCGGGACGCCACCGAGTCCAGGACCCCGGTGGCCAGGCTGCGCAACTCGGCCTTGGTGTAGGTGTCGTGCCCCTGCTGGAGCCACGGCCTGCCGTCGGCATAACCGACGGTGGCCAGCACCAGGTACGGGCCCTTGGCACTGCTCAAGCCGACCTTGTTGCCCGGGCCCGCGAAGTGTGCGGTGGTCGTACGGCGGAACGACACCGCCCGCAGCCACGGCTGTGCGCCGCCGCCGTGGTGCAGCGCGGTCGACGCCTTGGCGGCCGACGTGGCCGAGGAGACCGGCATGACCGCGACGCCGACGGTCACCGCGAAGGTCTGGGTGGTGTCCTGGTAGGTCGCCCTGAGAACGGCCAGGCAGCCTTGCTTGGTGAGCAGCGGCCCGGCCGCGGAACCGGTGGCGCCCCGGCATGAGCTCTGGCCGGCGATGCCGACCCGCTCCGCGCTGAGAGCCAGCGACCGGCCACCGCCGAACGCGGACGCCGGAAGGTTGTACCCGATGGACGCGGGGAAGATCCGCCCGGCGGGCCAGCTTCGCCAGCGCTTGCCTATCTCCCAGGCCATAATCTGCTGGCGCTGCGCCTGGCTGAAGTGGCGCGGCAGGAACTGGATGGCGGCCGCACCGGCCGACAAGACCAGCCCGCCCAGCCCTACCACGAGGGCGATCATCAGCAGCACGCGGCGTGCCCGGCCGCGCGGACGGCCCGTGGCCCGCGGCAGGTACGGCGGAGGAGGGCCGCCGCCGTAGTCGGGACCGGCCGACTGGCCTGCGAAAGCGCGGTCAGAAGGCACGCCCTCCGGCACCCGGGGACCCGGCGGAGCCCACGGCGGCACGGCTGGTGGTCTGCCCGACCCGGGGCCCCCGTTCTCCAGCTCGTCCCGCATCGTCACAACGGAATCGTACGGCCTGTCCGGCCCGTCCCGCCCGGCCGACGCAGGCTTGGCGGCCCCATTGCAGGCCGCCGCCCGCACTGGTTACCCGTCAGTAGGCGGGCAGCGAGGGGTCGATCTGGCTGATCCAGGCCAGGACGCCACCGCCCACATGGACGGCGTCGGAGAAGCCCGCGTCCTTGATCACGGCCAGCACCTCGGCCGACCGCACACCGCTCTTGCAGTGCAGCACGATCCGCTTGTCCTGCGGCATCTGCTCCAGTGCGGCACCGGACAGGAACTCCCCCTTGGGGATCAGCGTCGCGCCCGGGATGGACACGATCTCGTACTCGTTCGGCTCCCTGACGTCCACGAGGAAGATGTCCTCGTTGCGGTCGAGCATGCCCTTCAGGTCGGTGGCCGTGATGGTCGAGCCCGCCGCCGCCTGCTGCGCGTCCTCGGAGACCACGCCACAGAACTCCTCGTAGTCGATGAGCTCGGTGATCGTGGGGTTCTTGCCGCAGACCGGGCACTCGGGGTCCTTGCGGACCTTGACCGTGCGGAACGTCATGTCCAGGGCGTCGTAGATCATCAGGCGGCCGGCCAGCGGCTCACCGATCCCGGTGATGACCTTGATGGCCTCGTTGACCTGGAGGGAACCGATCGTCGCGCACAGCACGCCCAGGACCCCGCCCTCGGCGCAGGAGGGCACCATGCCCGGCGGCGGCGGCTCAGGGTACAGGCAGCGGTAGCACGGCCCGTGCTCGGCCCAGAACACGCTCGCCTGGCCGTCGAACCGGAAGATCGAGCCCCAGACGTACGGCTTGCCCAGCAGCACGCAGGCGTCGTTGACCAGGTAGCGGGTGGCGAAGTTGTCGGTGCCGTCCACGATCAGGTCGTAGTCGGCGAAGATCTGCATGGCGTTGTCGGAGTCCAGCCGCTCCTCGTGCAGGTTCACCCTGACGAGCGGGTTGATCTCGTTGATCGTCTCCTTGGCCGAGACCGCCTTGGACTTGCCCACGTCCGAGGTGCCGTGGATGACCTGGCGCTGCAGGTTCGACTCGTCGACCACGTCGAAGTCGACGATGCCCAGCGTGCCGACACCGGCCGCGGCCAGGTACATCAGCGCGGGCGAGCCGAGGCCGCCGGCGCCGACGCACAGCACCTTGGCGTTCTTCAGGCGGCGCTGGCCGATCTTGCCTACGTCCGGGATGATCAGGTGCCGGGAGTAGCGCCGGACCTCTTCGATGGTCAGGTCATCAGCGGGGGAAACCAGCGGCGGCAGCGACACGGCGGGTCTGTCTCCTAGGTCGTGATGTGCGGGCACGTTCCTTGCCCGTCCAAAGTCAACCAGGGCCTCTGGCGCGGCATTCCCCCCAGGTAGCGGCCTTGCCATGGCCGAGGCGCGAAACATGCATTACGACGGCCGGGCCTGGCCGAATGCCACGGCGCGCGGAAATGTCACCGCTGGCAGGTAGAACAAGGGGCACGCGGAAACGTTCGGGGGCGGCGAGCGTGAGCCAGCCGAATCGCCCGCGCAGTCGGCAAGAGCCCATTCACGGGAGGTTTCCATGCCCGCAGTGCCCCCCGAACGGCCCGGATGCCCGAAGGCGCCAGGCGGGCGCCGGCCGCTCCCCGACCCGGCGGCCATCCAGCTCTTCCTGGTCCCGGAGTCGGCCCCGCCCTACGACGAGGACCTTCCCGCCGGGGAAACCGGCGGCGGAAGGTTACCGGCCGGGCCGCCGCGCGGCGAAGAGCCGTGGGTCCGGGGCGACGGCAGGCTTGCGGGCCACCCGCCGCACGGTACGGAACCGTGGGACCGGGGCGGCGGCGAGCCTGGGGGCCGTCCGGCGAGCGGCACGACGCGGAGCGCGCCCCGGCCGGCCGCCGTCCCGGGGGTGCCGCCCGGCTGGCAGAACCGTTTCGCCCAGGTCCTGGCCGAAACCCTGGCCGGGGCCCGCCCGCCGCGCCAGATCGTGCCCTGGACGACCGAAGAGACCCTCCGGCGCATCCAGCGACTCGGGCCACGTCTCGCGTCGGAGCAGCGGCCCAGGGTCCGCCGGGTGCTCACCTCGCTGCCCGCCCCGGACGTGATGGAGATGGCCGTGGTGGTGGGGTTCGGGCCACGGGTCAAGGCACTGGCCGTGCGGCTGGAGCACACCGCGCCGCGCCCGGCTGCCCTGCCCGCTGCGGGCACCGC
>Ga0306926_10004587_pt1 | contig 14537 bp, 12 predicted proteins | sample flu12Cox44000178_FD_203759 | JGI IMG/M metagenome (GOLD analysis project Ga0306926, IMG submission 203759) | Lab enrichment of tropical soil microbial communities from Luquillo Experimental Forest, Puerto Rico - flux8day.12C.oxic.44.000.178 (v2)... | ecosystem: Environmental > Terrestrial >...
ACGGGTGTCGAATCTGCCCGCACCACCATCGAAACCTGCGCCCGCCTCAATATCGAAGCCCTGACCCTCTACGCCTTTTCGGTGGAGAACTGGCGCCGTCCCAAGACCGAAATTGAATTTCTCATGAAGTTGCTTCGCCAATATATCCGCAATGAAATGCCGCTCATCCAGCGCAACAACATCCGTATGCGCTTTCTCGGTCGCCCGGACGATCTGCCTCTCGCCGTCCAGAAAGACACGCGCGACGCGATCGGGGCTACGGCTTCGAACACCGGCATGGTTCTTTCGATAGCTCTGAACTACGGCGGCCGCGCCGAAATTGTCGATGCCATGAACGCCATCCTCGCCGAGCGCCGTCGCCACAACGGCCACCACGATTCGGCGCCTATCACTGAAAAACAACTCGCTCGGCATCTCTACACTGCCGATCTTCCCGATCCTGATCTCCTCATCCGTACGAGCGGTGAGATGCGCGTCAGCAATTTCCTTCTCTGGCAAATCGCCTACGCGGAGATTTTTGTCACGGATGTCTTGTGGCCTGACTTCAACCGCGCTCGCCTCTTCGAAGCGCTTCTCGAGTTTCAGAAGCGCGAACGCCGCTATGGCGGGATTGAAGCCGCTCCCCCCTCTCGCGCCGCCCGCTGATCGCGGGTCGTGTCTTCTTTCTGATATCCTTTTTCCCGATGACCCTCACCCGCGTTCTCACCGCGCTCGCCCTCATGCCCTTAGCCATCGTCATCGTCCTCTTCACTCCCACCTGGTCCGTTGCGATTGCCGTCGCTATCCTTACCATCCTCGCCCTCTGGGAGTATTTCGCGCTCGGCGACGCCATCGGCCACCGTGCCTACCGCCTCTGGACGGTCTTCTGCGCTCTCGTTTTGATCTATGGAAACTACCTGATTGCTATCACAGACGCCTCGATTCACGGGAACTGGATGCGGCTTACGAATCGCTTGTGGCCATTTCCCGGATACCGGTCGGACCTTTCGCACGTGTTTTTCTTGTTCGTGCTTGGTACCACGGTTCTAACGCTCTTCACCCGCCGTCCCCTTGTCGAATGCCTCCCCGCGGCTGGCGTCTCCTCGAGCGCGCTTCTCCTCGTTGCCTTTCCTCTTTCCTTTACAGTGCGCCTTCACGCCATTAGCGACGGCCCTCGCCTTCTCCTCTTCGCCCTCGCGATCACTTGGGCTGCGGACACGGTCGCCTACTTCGTCGGCCGTTCCTTCGGCAAACATCCTCTCGCGCCGAAAATCTCCCCCAAAAAAACTTGGGAAGGCTCCATCGGCGGCCTCCTGGGCTCGCTCCTCATCGCCTACGCTTTTCACTTCTGGCTCACGGTCGCTCTTCCGCATCTCTTCGCCATGGCCTTTATCGGCAACATTGCGGGACAAATGGGTGACTTGCTCGAATCCGCGTGCAAGCGTTCGGCCGGCGTCAAAGACTCCGGCGGTCTCCTCCCTGGTCACGGTGGCATTCTCGACCGCATTGATGCCCTCATCCTCTGCATCCCGGTCATCTGGTATTATCTAGTTTTGGTGAATCCGCGTGCACTCTAGGGCTTGTTTCCCCGATATTTTTTGGTCGTAGGTATCGGAGAGCGGTGATGCTGTGAGCGGGTGCTCCACTCTAGGCTTTCGCGCGTGGGTCTGGCTTTCGCTACGGAATAACAAGCACTAGCTTCCGACCTCTTATGAGACATCTTTCCATCCTCGGTTCGACCGGTTCCATTGGCCGACAGACCCTCTCGGTTGTCGAATCCCTGCCCAATCAATTCAAGGTCGTCGCGCTTGCGGCCGGCAACAACCTCGATGAGTTTTATCGCCAGATTCTTCGGTATCACCCCGAGGTGGTGTCTCTGTCCACTCCACAGCTCGCCGACGAGCTTGCCCGCCGCCTCCGTGAACAAAATCTCCAGCCGCTCCCCGCGATCCATCATGGCCGCGAGGGAATGCTCGCCGTCGGTACGCATGCCGGTACCGATGTCGTCGTTTCCGCGGCGGTTGGCGTCGTCGGGCTCGAAGCCACCTACGAAGCTGTGAAGCTCGGCCGCACCGTCGCGCTGTCGAACAAAGAAGTGCTCGTCGCCGCCGGCGAACTCGTCATGGCGGCCGCAGCGCAGTCCGGTAGGGAACTGCTCCCGGTTGATTCCGAGCACAACGCCGTCCACCAATGCCTCCGCGCTGGCCGCCGCTCCTCCCAGGTGGCGCAGACCGACTCACCGCCATTGCGAGCGCCGTCCGTGGAGCGAGGAATCCCTCTTCCTTCCACGAGTCACCCGTCACCCCTCACCCGTTACGGTTCCCTCTATCCGGAAGTCCGCCGCCTCGTTCTCACCGCTTCCGGCGGTCCTTTCCGCAAGACGCCGCTCAAAGACCTCGCTCATGCCACCGTCGAACAGGCTCTCGCCCATCCCAATTGGCGCATGGGCAACCGCATCACCATCGATTCTGCAACCATGATGAATAAGGGCTTCGAAGTCATCGAGGCGCACTGGCTCTTTGCAGTCCACCCTGACCAGATCGATGTCGTTATCCATCCCCAGTCCACGATTCACTCCATGGTTGAATTCATCGACGGCTCGATCATTGCCCAGCTCGGCCCCACGGATATGCGTATGCCCATTCAGTACGCGCTAACCTATCCCGATCGCTTGGCATCTAACGGCTTACAGCTGGACTGGACGAGACTTCGCCGCTTGGACTTCGAGGAGGTGTCCGCGCGGCGTTTTCCATGTTTGCGCCTGGCGCGCGAGGCCCTCGGAAAAGGCGGAGCGTTGCCGTGTGCTTTGAACGCTGCCGATGAAGTCGCTGTCGCTGCTTTTTTGGATCACCGGCTGCCTTTCCTGGGAATTCCGGAAGTTATCGAGGGCGTGCTCAGCCGCACGTCGCGGGTTGGACTCTCGTCCATCGACGACGTTCTCGCGGCGGACGTAGAGGCCCGCCGCCTGGCAGCGGAGGAGGTTGCCCGGCTTTCTGCGAAAGCAGCTGTGGTCTAGGGGTTGACCTTAGTCTCTGCCTGTCGCCGGCAGGTTAGGGTGCGGCAAGCTGCCTGGAAAACGGCAGGCAATCGGCCCTCTAAGGTGGCGGGAGTTTTTGTTAAAATAGTTCCACGGAGTCAATCGTTCGCATGAACACCCTTATCGGTATCATTCTTGTCCTCGGCGTCATCATCCTGGTTCACGAGTGGGGACACTTCATCGTCGCACGCCTTTTTGGCGTTCGCGTTGATGTCTTCTCCATCGGCTTCGGCCCTCGTCTTTTCGGTGTCAAACGAGGCGCCACAGACTGGCGCGTCAGCGCTCTCCCGCTCGGCGGCTACGTCCGCATGGCTGGACAGGACATCACCGATATCGATTCCGGCGACCAAAGGCCCACGGGAGCACCCGACGAGCTTCTCTCGAAGAAGCGTTGGCAGCGCGCTCTTATTTCCTTTGCCGGCCCGGCCGTCAATCTGATTTTTCCCGTTATTCTGCTTGGCGTTTATTACCTGGCGGTTGGATTGCCCTCTGACAGCTCTCTCTCAAAGCCGGTCGTTGTTGCTGGCCTTCCCGCTACGCAGCAGAACCAGTCCGAAGGTCTGGAGATAGGCGATAAAGTCCTGTCCATCAACGGCACCAAGAATCCCACATGGGAGCAGGCTCTTTCGATTTCTTCACAGACCGCTCCCGGCAGTGCACTAAATCTCGAAGTCTCTAACAATGGCGTCACTCGTCATGTGCGACTGGCACCCGTTACACACGGACCGTATGTCCGTACCTTCGGATACGCGCCGATTTCTCCGGCGATCGGTGAAGTGGTCCTCGGCACACCCGCCGATCGTGGCGGTCTTCGTTCTGGTGATGTGATTCGCGCTGTCGATGGTCATCCCATCGCCTACTGGGACCAGTTCGTTGATTTCGTTCTGGACTCCGGCGGCAGGGCTCTTCAGGTCGAGGTCGACCGCAAGGGGCAGCGCCTTACTCTCGCCGTCACTCCGAAACAAGGGGTCATGGACGCGGCCGAAAAATACTACCTGATCGGTGTTCAGCGCGAATTTTCGCCCTCGTATACCCGCGTTGGTCCGCGTGAAGCGCTACGGGCTGCTACCGGGCTAACTGCCTCGCTCGTCACGCAAACCATCGACGTGGTTGCCAAGCTAGTCAGCGGCCGTGTTTCCGTCAAGCAGCTACAAAGCGTTGTCGGCATCTCCCGCACCGCTGGTGAAGCCGTCTCCCAAGGTCCCTTCGCCATCATTTCCTTCATGGCACTCATCAGCGTCAATCTAGGCATCCTGAATCTTCTACCCATTCCCATCCTCGATGGCGGGCACATTCTTCTTTTGTCTCTTGAGGGCATTCGTCGTCGCGACTTCAGCCTTGCCTTTAAGGAACGGTTCATCCAGGTGGGATTGGTCTTCCTCCTCGTGCTCATCGCCTACGTCATGTACAACGACGTCATGCGCATGCTGCCCACTCACTCCTGATTCGAGTCCGTAGACTAAAGTGCGTAATCTGAAGTGTGGGGCTCACGGCGGTTTCTGAGGGTGGGCCTTGGAGTCGCCCACTAACCTGTCCGCAAGTCATTCCGAGCCTGCCTGCCGCGGGCAGCCTCGGCGAGTAGTCCCTTTTCCATTTTCCATTTTCGAATCCCCCCTGCTAAACTCCTCCTAGGATCGTTCTCATGGCCGCTACTCCATCTCATCGTGTCTCCAGCGGCGAACGCATCAACGCCGCCGAATCGTCCGGCCATCTCCAAAAAGCCTTACGCCAGCGCGGTATTCGTCTGACCCGCCAACGACGCGTGATTCTCCAGGTCATGGACGCTGCCGAAAAGCACCTCGACGTCGACCAGATCCTCGACCGCGCCCAGAAAATCAGCCCGGAAGTCCATCTGGTCACCGTTTACCGCACCATCGACCTATTGAAAAAAGAAGGTCTCATCGACGAACTTGACCTCCTCCACCTCCGGGGCGACCGGCACTACTACGAAACCCACGGCCCTCGCGACCACATCCATGTTGCCTGCCTCCGTTGCGGCAAGGTCCGCGAATTCGAGTCCCGATTGTACGAGCAGCTCAAGGGTCAGATCGCCCGCGATTGCGACATCCAGGTTACCGTCTCGCGCACCGAAGTTGGCGGCATCTGCAACGACTGCCTCTTGAAACAGCAGTCGCTGGCCGGTAGCCGGTAGTCAGAGTCGGTCGGCCGCCATCTCTAGTACGTCGGCATGCGCATCCCTCTCGCCCGCACCTTCCTCAGTCTCGCGAAATACGCATTCGCGGCCGCAATGTCTTTCGCAATCTGCTCTTTCAATTCCTCCGCGCCCGAAAACTTCTTCTCGTCTCGCAGCTTCCTCCAGAACCTCACCTCGATGCGCTTGGGCGAAAAATTCCCCGAATAATCCAGCAAATGAGTCTCGACACTTAGTCCCGACCCGTTGAACGTCGGTCGTATCCCCACATTGGTCACGCTTCGATGACTGCTCATCTCTTCATCCAACACGGTCCGGGTAATATATACTCCGCGCGCTGGCAGTAACTCCTGCTCCGCCTTCAAATTCAGCGTCGGAAACGTGAACTTTCTCCCCCTGCCTGTGCCGCTGACCACTTCACCCGTCAGCGCAAACGCCCTCCCCAGTAGTCGTGCCGCGTGTCGCACGTCTCCTTCGACCACCAGCTTGCGAATTCGGGTGCTCGAAACGACTTCGCCTTTCAGCGTTACAGGTTCGTGAACCACCACCTCGAACCCGTATTTCATTCCAAGCTGTCTCAGTAATCTCACATCTCCAGCATGCTTGTGGCCGAAACGGAAATTCTCTCCGACGACCACCGCACGCACGTCCAATCGCCTCACCAGAATCTGGCTGACAAAGTCCCCCGGCTCCAGCGCTGCCAGCTCCTTCGTGAACGGCAGCACCACCGTCGCTTCCATTCCAACCGCGCCAAACCAGTCCATCCTCTGCTGATTCGTCGATATCCGAGGCGGTGCCACGTCCGGCCGCAACACCTTCAATGGCGGTGGTTCAAACGTGAGCGCCGCGGCGACCGCTCCCTTCTCCTTCGCCTTGGCAATCGTGAATTCCAGCAGCCGCTGGTGTCCCAAATGAATGCCGTCGAAAGTTCCAATCGCAATTACACTTCCGCGTCCGCTCGCTCGATAGCGCGCCGCCCAGTCTGCCGCCGAATAAAATGCGCTCATTCCTCCACTCGGGGTGTGAACGTGCGCCGCCAGGGCCTCTGCGGCCCGTTCCACCGCTGGTGATTCCGTGCTTACGTCAAACTGCAGCCCGTCATAGGCCAACTTCACGTGTGGATAGCCAGACTTCCGCAAGCGCTCATTCGTCGCTTCGTGGGGCAAATCGTGCGCGATGTGCGTGAACCACGCCCGCTTGGGCCTCAGCCGGTCGACCAGCGCTAACGCCTGCTCCACCGTCTGGTGCATCGGATGCGGCACATCTCGCAGCGCATCGAGAATCAGGTCGTCCAGATCTTCGAGCAACGGCAGACTGGCTTCCGGCAAGCGGCTGAAGTCTGTTAAGTACGCCGCGCGCCCGAACCGGTAGCCAGTCACTTCCATCTCCCCGTGCTGCAGCGGCACAGGAATAAAAGGGGTCCCAAGCAACGGAAAGGGTCCATTCACTTCATGCAGCACCACGCTCGGAATGGCGCTCAGCGTCGGCTTATTGTCGAACACATATGAAAACACGCGCCGCAGTACGCGAAAAGTATCAGCAGTTCCATAAACCGGAATCGCCGTTTTCTGCCGAAAATTGTAGGGCCGCAGGTCGTCGAATCCGAGGATGTGGTCTGCGTGACAGTGGGTCAACAACACTGCATCGAGGCGATCCAAGCCGACGCGCAACGCCTGAGTGCGGAAATCGGGCGTCGTATCGATCACCACATTTTGTCCGCGGCGGGAAAGCAGGAGGGAAGGACGCAATCTCTTGTCTTGCGGGTCCGTCGAGTCGCATACTCGGCAGTGGCACGCCAGCGTCGGCACTCCCATCGACGTGCCCGACCCCATTACCGTCAGCCGTATCGGTTCCGTTCCCATGCGCCTATTGTACTTTGGAGTGCTGTGCCGCGCCGCGGCTTTTGCGGCCGATCCCTGCAGGTTCAATCAAGCTAAACCGCTGCTGATCTGCGTTCTCTGTGCATCCGTGGCCAAGCAAAAACAGAGGCGGCACGCCTCACGACGTGCCGCTCAACCGACTTCCATCTCTAACAACCCAAACCCAATCTCTGCCCCTCTACTTCTTCCCTCCACGAGCTTGCGCTGACACCTTTGCCACCTCCGCAGCCATGGCCTTGTTTACTTCCAGATAGGTCATCTTCAATTTTCCCAGCAAGTCCATTAGCATGGCGTCCTCGTCCGGCGCCAGATTGCCCTTCGTCTTTTCGCGCAGCGCGTCCAGCATGTCGATTAATTCCCTGGCCGCGTCGGGATCAAACATTGGCTGGCCCGTATTCGGGTCCGCGTACGCACCTAACACCATTGCCGCGTTGCTTCCAATCATTCTGATCAGATTCTCAAACGCCGGCGACCTCTTTGCCGTTCCCGCCGCTGGCGCAGCCGCTTTTTCTTGCGCTGGCGCAGTCTTCGCTTCGGCTTTTTCCTTCGCTTCCTCGCGCTTTGCCTCGCGTTCCTGTTCCTCCACAACCTCTTTGCGCAGTTCGCCCTCTGCAGTGAACGGCCGCCGGTCAACTACCTTGAAGCCATCTTCAGTGTTATCCGCCACGTGTGTTACCTCTCCCCTAAATGTCGTATTCAGTCTAACATGCCTGCCTTTTCCCCGGCTTGCCGGCCGCTCCAGGCACAGTATGGACCGAAGACCAATTGGCTACAGGAGCAAGGCGCAGGCTTTCGCTGGCTTGCCGTAAGGGTTCTATTTTTTCTGTTGGAAGGAAAGCGGGAAGTCAAACACGAGATCTCCCGCCGGAACGCGCAGGGAGAGTTCTCGCGCGCTGGCATCGCGGGCGAACCACATCACGCCGGCCGTGATCTGCCCTTCCGGTAAAGAGACCTTTTTCAACGCAACTGCGCGGACGTCCACAGACTCGGCGCGCGCAAACGCAGCCGGGTGGCCCGAAGCTGGCGCCAAGTACGGGCTCAGATAGTCAGGAGCCGGATTATTCCGATACGACAGTGCGGAAAGGGGCGTGGAATCGGCCGAATGCAGTTCGACGGCGCTTGACGAGGGCTGCGCGTTGGCCATGGCCCACAGCACCTGGTGTGTGTGGTTGTGGGCGAGTTCCTCAGGCTCCGTGGCGTACAGCGCTCTCAGATTCGGTTGCAACTCGTCGAGGGTCACGATACCGGGAATTACTTCAACGGTTCCCTCCCCCTTGTTCGAGATGGCGATGCTCGCGGCGTATTTCCATCCCGTATCCTGCAAGGAAACCTGAACGGTGAGGCCGTTTGCAGTGATCGACTCAACGAGCCGCCCGTGGCTCATAAACTCGTCGCAGCCGGGCGCTCCAGCGTGCCAGCGGACAACACCATCGACCGGGGTGGCGTTTGAAGCCTGCCGCTCGGGTACGGGCGCAAGGCGTTCGCCCAGTGCGAGATAGATCAGCGCGACATAGCCGTCGCGGCCGTCAGCGGCGCTAATGTGCGCCGTATAGCCTTGAGTATCCGACAGGACCACTACGCTTTCACCGCAAGCAAGAGTGCCCACAAGTCGCAGCGGTAGAACTTGCTCCGCATCAGCGGTCATTGGAACGCTGGTGATACCCGGGCACTTCACGATGGCATGAGGCACGGACGGAGCGACCGGTGCACTGCCTTCTTCGGCGGCACGAGCCGTGCCCGTCGCCAAAAATAGGGCGGAACTAAACAGAAGATATTTGGCGGAGTCGAACATAGTGTCTTACCCTCCCTCAGGTCTTTCTAATGCGCTAATTGCGCCACGCTACGAGTATGAGTGTTGCGCCAGCGAGTACTAGCGTCCATAGGACGCTCGTACCAGAGGATAGTCGCAATCATGAGAGGCAGTGCCACGGAAGAGACTATTCACAGGAGTGTAACTTGACCGACACGGATGGCTGCGCTAGGTTGAGAGGAGTTTCTCCCTGTCCGGGCGGGAGGTCAGCCAGAAGTTTCCAGGAGGAATTCCATCGGCCACCCGTTTCGCACGGCAGCACAATCGCCCAAGTGGATGAAGCGCACGATTCACATCACCGGCAAGATCGAACCTTTCTTCGGTACCCTAGACGAAAACATACGGATGTTGGAAGACGCTTTGCAAGTGCGTACGCATTTGCATGACACCAGGCTTACGGTTGAAGGCGAGCAGGATAGCGTCGAACAGGCGGTTCGTATCGTCGAGGAGTATAACCACCTCACGCGACACGGCCGCCTCTTATCAAGCGAGGAGGTCAAGTCCTTGATGCGGGTAGCCACCGAGGAGCCGAATGAGTCTCCCCGGGGCATGTTCGAACATTCCCGCACGCGGTCATTTGGCAAAAAGACCGTGACGCCGAAAAACGCAAGCCAGCGCCGCTATATGGAGGAAATCGAGACGCACGACATGACGTTTGGGATCGGTCCCGGCGGGACGGGAAAAACCTACATTGCCGTTGCCATGGCTGTTAGCGCGCTACTTACAAAGCAGGTCAACCGCATCATCCTGGCACGCCCGGCTGTGGAAGCCGGGGAACGCCTGGGGTTTCTGCCGGGTACGCTGCAGGAGAAGATCGATCCATATATGCGGCCCCTGTACGATGCGCTCTACGACATGCTGGACGCGGACAAACTCGAGCGTTTCCTGGAAAAAGGGATAATCGAAGTGGCCCCGCTGGCGTTCATGCGCGGGCGCACGCTGAATGATTCGTTCGTGATTTTGGACGAAGCCCAGAACACCACGAGCGAACAAATGAAAATGTTCCTCACGCGCCTTGGGTTCAACTCGAAGGCCGTGATTACGGGAGATGTCACGCAGATTGATTTGCCAACCGGCAAAAGGTCGGGGCTGCTCGAGGCACTGGACATCTGCGGGCATATTCCGGGAATCAGCGTTATCCAGTTTGGAGAAAAAGACGTTGTCCGCCATAACCTCGTTCAGCAGATCATCCGGGCTTACGAGGAGTACGACGCCGCACATCCCCAGCGTGGGGGTAACGGGAAAGCACTGGCCCCGGTCAGAGAGCCAGCAGCGCCAGAAAAATCCAGCTAGCTTGAATGGTCACGAAACAAAAAGGGAGAAGTGCCTCCGCTGGTAAAGGCGGCTTGCAGGTGATCGAAAACCACCAGCGGAAGGTGCGCGTCGCTGTTCGAATCGCGGCGCAATTTCTGGGTCGCGTCACTCACGAATTGGGGGTCGGGAGGGATTCCGTCTCACTGTGCTTTGTCACTGACAGGGAGATGGCGCGGTTGAACCAGACTCACCGTAAGAAGAGGGGAACCACGGATGTTCTGTCGTTCCCCGCAGAAGAGCGCCCGAAGCCGGTCACTCTGGCCAGGAAAGCAAGAGAGTTGCGCGGCAAATTTCTTGGCGATATCGCAATCTCGCCTGCGGTGGCCCGGCGCAATGCCGACTCGTTTGGCCGAAGTCTGACGGGAGAAATTCAAGTCCTCATCCTGCATGGCGTTTTGCACCTTCTGGGATATGATCACGAGACCGATCGCGGCGAGATGGATCGCGTGGAAGGTCGGCTGCGGCGGCGATTGAGACTTGCCGGATGACGCTCTGGGGATACGTCGGCAGCGTTCTAGTGCTGGCACTTGGCCTGCCAATCTTCTCCTATCTCACACTGATTTACCGCGAACTCGGCCGTATGACTACCGGCCGCGTCCATGAACACCTCGACATCTTCGAAGCGGAAATCGAACCAAAGCTGCGAATCACCCGCAGGAGCGGCGCCCGAACGTTTCGCATCCTCGGCCATTTCTGGTTGGCATTTGTGGTTCTGGAAACGACGAGGGCAATCGTCTACATGGTGCCCAATCGCTGGGAAGCGGGCGTGCAGTTCCTGGTTTTCCTGAGCCTCGAAGTTGTGATTGCCATGCATTTTATGCCGGACATGCTGCTGTACCGCACCGACGGGCGCTGGCTCCTGCCTCTTCTTCCCCTGATTCGGGCAGCGATGCTGTTGGTGTGGCCGATCCGCGTGTTTCTCGAAGGCGCGGAAACGCTGGCGCGAATCTCTGAACAGGAAGTCGAGAGAACGGAAGAACAACGAACCGAAGAAGGAATTGAGGCGCTGGTGGAAGTGGCTGAAGAAGAAGGCATCATCGAACCCGAGCAGGCCAACCTCATCGAGCAGGTTGTGGAGTTCAGCGACAAGCGAGTGCGCGAGGTGATGACGCCGCGGCCCGACATTGTCGCGATGCAGGCCGAGGCTTCGCTCGAAGAAATGCACGCAAAGTTTGTCGAGACGAAATTCGCGAAAATGCCGGTGTATGCCAAGTCGTTGGACGACATCACTGGAGTCGTTCACGCGCAGGACCTACTGCAGGTGGCGGACACGGACCTGCCGAAACGCAAGGTACGTGAACTGGTGAAACCAACGCTGTTTGTGCCGGAAACGAAGTCCGGCTCCGACCTGCTTAAGGAAATGCGGCAAAAGAATCAGTCGATGGCGATCGTGATTGATGAGCACGGAACGGTCGCGGGCATCGCGACAATCGAAGATTTGGTCGAGGAAATTGTGGGGGAGAGCGGCGCGGACAATATGCAGCCCGCGCCGGACGCGGTGCGCGAACCGGATGGCAGTCTGGTTCTGCGAGGCAGCATGACCATCTCCGAGGTGGAAGAATTGCTGGGAGTTCATTTCGGAGAGAATTCAGACGAGACCGTGACAACCATTGCCGGTTTGCTCAGCCATGTGCTCGGCAAAGTGCCCGCTCCCGCGGATAAAATCGATCTCGAGGGTTACCGCTTCGAGGTGCTCGAAGCGAATCAGCGCAAAGTGTTGCGATTGCGCGCGCGCCGGCTTGCGGCTGCCAGTATGCAATCCTCTCCATAAGGGCGAAGCGACAGAAATGCCGAAAATAAAGGCAAGCAAGCGGCGAGCCGGGTTTGTGGCCATTATCGGGCGTGCGAACGCGGGCAAATCCACGCTCCTGAACCGGTTCGTAGGGCAAAAAGTAGCGATTGTCAGCGCAAAGCCTCAGACGACCCGGAATCGCATCCAGGGCATAGTTACGAAGCCCGAAGGGCAAATCGTCTTCATTGACACGCCGGGGCTGCATGAAGCGGACTCGGTATTGAACCGCCAAATGATGCGGGAAGTAGCCGCCGCGCTCGAAGGCATCGACGTGCTGCTGATGATGATCGATGCCACCCGCACCCTGCCGCACTCGGATTCGCTGCTGCTCGAGAAGGCACAGCGTTTTGGCGGCAAGACGATACTGGCACTGAACAAGATTGATCGTTTACCGAAGCCGAAGCTACTCCCGTTGATGGATGCTTTTTCGAAGGTTTTCCCATTTGCCGCGCTGGTGCCAGTTTCAGCGTTGAAAGGGGACGGCTGCGAGGAACTCCTCGAGGAGGTCGTGAAGAACCTCCCGGAGGGGGAACCGTTTTTCCCTGAAGATCAAATTACCGACCAGCCCGAGCGATTCCTGGCGAGCGAAATCATCCGCGAGAAGGCGATCGATTTGACCTATCACGAGGTGCCACATGCCCTTGCGGTTGTTGTTGATAGGTTTGCGGAAGAGCCGAAGATTTTCAGAATTCACGCAACGCTCTATGTCGAGCGGGATTCGCAGAAAAGGATTCTCATCGGGCACAAGGGTGAGATGCTCAAGAAGGTTGGGACCCTAGCGCGCCAGGAACTGGAAGCGCTGCTGGGAACGAAGGTCTTCCTGGAACTGTTTGTGAAAGTCGATCCGGGCTGGCGGGAAAATCCGATGAAGGTGCGGGAACTCGATTGGCACGCGCAGTTGGAAGCCTTGGCGGAAGATCAGTCAGGCAAAGAAGGGATCTAGAGTTCGACTACTCCGGCGCGGCGATGCCGAGACTCTTCATTTTGCGATAGAGATGAGAACGTTCCAGGCCCAGGGCCGAAGCCGTTTGCGTCATATTCCAGCGATGCTCCTGGAGTTTGCGGAGAATAAATTCGCGCTCGTAGGCGCTGCGGGCTTCGTGCAGCGTGGAATACGGGTGCTGGGGACTTTCCGCCACGCCACGGAACAATTCTGGCGGCAGGTGATGCGGCTCGATGCGGGACTGAGGGCAAACAATCACGAGCCGTTCGACGAGATTCTTCAGTTCGCGCACGTTGCCGGGCCAGGGGTAGCGGATCAGAACTTCCATGGCTCCCTCGCTAAGCTCGCGCGTCTTCTTTCCGTAGTCGGCGCTGAATTCCGATAGAAAGAAGCGGGCCAACACTGGAATGTCTTCCTTGCGCTCGCGCAGAGGAGGCACGAAGAAGGGAATTACGTTTAGGCGATAAAACAGGTCCTGGCGAAAACCGCCGCGCGCGATCTCCTGCTCCAGATTTTTATTGGTTGAAGCAATCACGCGCACATCCACAGTGAGCGTCTGATTGGAGCCAATGGGCTCGATGCGCTGCTCCTCGAGCACGCGAAGAACTTTGGATTGCGTGCGGTGACTCATGTCGCCGATCTCGTCGAGGAACAGCGTGCCGCCTTCGGCCTTTTGGAACTTGCCGACCTTGTCGTCGTTGGCACCGGTGAAGCTCCCTTTCACGTGCCCAAAGAGTTCCGATTCGATCAATTCTTCGGGAATAGCGGCACAGCTCACTTCGACAAAGGGTCCCTTGTTCCGGAGACTCTGGGCATGTAGTGCCCGGGCGACGAGCTCCTTGCCGGTGCCGCTTTCGCCATAAATGAGAACGCGTCCGTTGGTTGGCGCAGTCACGGCGATCTGCTGGCGCAGCGCTTTCATGGGCACGCTGTCACCCATCACCTGGTACTTGTGCACGAGTTCGCTGCGCAAGACCTGGTTCTCTTCCTCCAGTCGCCTCTGTTGCACGGCGTTGCGCACCAGCACGATGATTTTTTCCAGCGAGAGAGGCTTTTCGATGAAGTCGAAAGCGCCCAACTTCGTGGCGCGCACCGCCGTTTCGATGTTTCCGTGGCCGGAGATCATAATGACGGCAGGCGGGCGGGGCGAGGCCTGGATTCGACTGAGCGCCTCGAGGCCGTCGATGCCGGGCAGCCAGATATCCAGCAGAATCACTTCGAAGCTATTCTTGCCGACGCGCTCGAGGGCTTCTTCGGCAGATGCAACTGTATCGACCGCATAGCGCTCGTCGCGGAGGATGGAGCTGAGAGATTCGCGGATGCCCGCTTCATCATCCACGATCAGTATTCTTGGCTGCCCGGTCATCGATCCCCGTCCATTCCGTTCCGTTCCGTGGCCGCAGCGGCGGACAATTCGGCAACCGGCAACTCGATCAGGAAGCGCGAGCCGACCGGCTGGTTATCTTCGACGCGGAGCGAACCACCGTGCTCCGTAATGATGCGGGCGGCGATGGCTAATCCGAGTCCAGTGCCCCGGTCTTTGGTGGAGAAGTGTGGGAGAAACAATTTGTCTTTGTCTTCGGGAGAAATGCCATGACCGGTGTCGGCGACAGTGATCTCGACGGTATCA
>Ga0306926_10004589_pt1 | contig 14535 bp, 8 predicted proteins | sample flu12Cox44000178_FD_203759 | JGI IMG/M metagenome (GOLD analysis project Ga0306926, IMG submission 203759) | Lab enrichment of tropical soil microbial communities from Luquillo Experimental Forest, Puerto Rico - flux8day.12C.oxic.44.000.178 (v2)... | ecosystem: Environmental > Terrestrial > Soil...
CCGCTTTTCTTTGTTTTCGTAGCGTTGCTTGTTCAACGCCAAGGCTTGGTTATAGACGAAGCGGCACGAACCGGCAAAGCGTCGCAGGTTGCGAAGTTGTTCCGCCATTCGGCAGGGCTTCGAATTGGTAGCCTTGCACCCTCAGCACGGAAGTATCGTAGTTGGTCTATGGCGAGACATTCAAGACACTTGCCATGGACACTTGGTCTTCATCACAAAGTATCGGCATCGAGTATTCGATGGAGATGCTATCAAGAGGCTTCGAGGGTTGTTCTCCGAACTCGCTCAAAGGCGTATCGAGCAGAATGCCCGACAGGAGAGACCTGACTTTGCGGCTCGCTATTGGAAAGGCGTGCTCTGGTCGCCACCTTACTTCGCTGCTCGTTGCGGGGTGCGCTTATCAACATTCTGAAGGACTATATCCGACAACAGAAAACACCACTCTGAACGGGCTTGAATCCCTGCCCTAAAGGACCGGGCTTTACGCTCGAGCGGGTAAGTCAGGCTTTGCCCACCTAAAGAATTTGCGTGAAGTGGTTGCTAGTCAGCCGCTTCCGCCGAGGTTTGAACGACGTACCCCGCCCAGAGCTTGCGGGTGGCGAAGTACATGCCAAAGCCGGCGAGAATAATAATTGCGCCGAAGAGCAAGCCGTTAACGCCGAGCATGGTCTCATGCTCGCTCTCCACCATCGCGAGGATGAGCAAGGCCAAGGGGAAGATGCCACAAGTTACGGCACCAGCCATGCCGCCCGGCACACGGAAGGAGCGGCGCAGCTTCGGCTCGCGAACGCGCAAGACGACGAGGGTAACAAACTCCAGCATCAGCGCCGCGCCGTAAAGCATGATGTCCAGCGTGACCAGGCGTTTGAAATCCAGCCAAAGGCACAAGGCCCAACAGGCCGCCAGGACGAGGATCGCGACCCAGGGCGTCCCGTTGTCGCGAGTAACTTTCGCAAAAACCTTCGGCATCATGCCATCGCGCGCCATGGCGAGTGGCAAGCGCGAATAGCTGAGCACAAGGGCATTGAACATGCCGAAGGCACTCATCATGCCGCCGACGGTCACGAAGAAGCGCAGCCACTGGAAGCCCATGATGGTGCCGCCGATTTGGCCAGCGACAGTCGCCCACGAGCCGTCTCCGTTGAAGGCCGACGCGGGAATCCTGGCGAAGTAAACGGCCAGGAATGGAGCGATGTACGTAGCGGAAACCAGAATAACGGCCGCGATCATCGCGCGCGGGTAGGTCTGGCGAGGCCGCTCCACTTCTTGAGCGATAGTGGAAGCGTTGTCCCAGCCCATGTAGTTCCACATGCCGACGAGAACCGCACCCAGCAGGCCCATGCTCGCGCCGGCGGACGCAGCCTGCGGGTCCGCCGCCGCAGTCTTCAATGGCGAAAGCAGCACGACCAGGCCGAAGGGCAGCGACAGGAGAAAGAACAGCCAGAGAGAAGTCAGCCCAACGACGCGAATACCTGCCAGGTTCAGCGCGGCGCAAGTGACCACAACAAACAGGCCGGCGAGAATGCCATGGTTGTGATCGCCGAACCAGGGCGCCATCTGCTTCAGGTAAAACACGAAAAGCGTCGGATAAATCGCCATATCAAAGATGCTGGCGGCGAGCGAAAGCCACGCTTCCTGGAATCCCCAGAAGTTGCCGAGGCCGCGGCGCACCCACGCGTAGTAACCGCCTTCAGCCGGCAAAGCGCTCGAAAGCTCGCCGATCATGAACGCCGTCGGCAGGCACCACAGAAGCGGAAGGAAAGCCAAAACGAGGATGCCACGTCCGTAGCCGGCGCCAGAGATGATGGCTTCGGTTCCGTAGGTGCCCCCGGACACCATGAAGAACGTAGCGGCAACAAGCGGCCAGAGCGTCAGTTTTGCGGCTGCCTTTCTTGTTGATGGAATTACGTGGGAGGGAAGCTGTACGGGGAGCGATGCAGTGCTCAATTTTTTTCTCTCGTCCTCCTAAGGTGAGACTCGCTCTCGTACCGCGAAGCAAGCTCACCTTGTGAAGAATACAAGCTCTGCACACGCATGCAAGGGAAAAATGCGCCGGAGCGAAAATTTTTTGAGCCGGGCAACCGTACTTTCGTACTACGTCAATGAACGAGAAACGTTCGTGCGCACCGGCGACCGGCCGCTTGCTTCGTCTTGTCTTGAAGCTGGGTGGCGGGGCATTGAGCAGACGCGCGTGAAGGAGTTGGCAGCGCGGAGTACTTCCCGGGCCCCGGAGCCTGTCGGATTGGCTGTGCTAAACTGGCCTGTACCGCATTCATCCTGATTTTCATCCGGGGGATTCACCCGCATGAGAGTTCGTCTGGCTGTTTTGCTGTGCCTGGTTGGTTCGGCCGGCTTCGCGCCGCGCGTGATCATGGTGGACGACCTATTTGGGGTTCGCGAGGTGCACGACCCGCAGATCAGCCCTGACGGCCAATTCATTGCCTACACGGTCAGTTCGACATCGCTCAAGGAAGACAAGACCGAGACGCGAATCTGGATGGTTTCGACCGCAGGGGGAGAGGCCGTGCCGCTCACGAGCGAGGGAGTTTCCTCGGACCACCCGCGGTGGTCGCCGGACGGCAAGTTCCTGGCGTTCCTTTCCGAGCGCAAAGAAACGAACGGAACCGAGGGGAAGACTCAAGTTTACCTGCTGAACCGGCTGGGCGGGGAGGCACAGCGCCTGACGGACACGGTACAGGATGTCGAGGACTTTGCCTGGTCACCCAAGGGAAAGCGCCTGGTTTTGATCCTGCGCGACCCTTCGCGAGAGGAATTGGAAGCGGCCGCCAACAGGGTCAAGGAGAAGGAGGAGGGTGGCGCGGACAAGCCAGTCGCCAAAAAAGCCAATGCGCAGCGACCCTGGGTGATTGACCGGCTCTATTTCAAGGAGGACACCATCGGGTACCTCGATCGGCGGCGGACACACCTGTACGTGGTTGACCTGGCGTCGAAGGGCATGGCTCAGGTGAGTTCGGGTGATTACGACGACACCACGCCGGCATGGTCCCCTGACGGCAAGCAGCTGGCGTTCGTGAGCAACCGCTCGAAGCCGGACCCGGACGCGACGTATGCTTCAAACATCTGGGTGGTCTCCGCGGATAACGCAGACAACGGGACCTCGCCAATACAAGTCACGACGGGGTTGGGAGGCGATCACCACCCTGCTTGGTCGCCCGACGGCAAGTGGATCGCGTATTCCACGCGGCTCGATCCCAAGCTGTTCGAATACGGCACCAGCCACATCGCCATGTCTCCCGTTTCCGGGGGACCTGCGAAGGTACTGACACTAGCGCTCGACCGCAACGCCACGAAGCCTCAGTTTGCGCCAGACGGCAGCGGTGTCTACTTCATTGTGGACGATGACGCCACGCAGAACCTCGCCCTGGCGAACCTGGCTGACGGCAAAATCACGCGGCCGGTCGGCGGACGGGTGATGCTAGAGGGCTTTTCGGTAGCGAAGGATGGGGCCCTGGCGGTGAACGTATCGACGATGGACAGGCCTTATGAACTGTTTACGGTCCCGGGAGGCCAGCTCACACGGCTGAGCCACGTAAGTGACGGTTGGCTCGCGCAGTTCAGGCTTTCGCAAGGGGAATATGTGTCGTTCAAGTCTAAGGACGGCACAACGGTCCACGGATACGTGTATAAGCCGGTCGACTACACGCCAGGGAAGAAGTACCCGACCATCCTAAGGCCGCATGGCGGGCCGGTCTGGGCGTATTACGCCGAGTTCCAGGATCTGGCCCAATTGCTTGCCGCGAACGGGTATGTCGTGCTCCTTCCGAATCCCCGGGGCTCCTCGGGCTATGGCCAGGACTACTGCAAGGCGATCTTCGCGGACTGGGGTAATAAGGACTACCAGGACGATATGGCAATCGTCGACTACGCGATTGCACAAGACTTGGCCGACCCGGACAAGCTCGGTGTGGGTGGGTGGTCCTATGGCGGCATTTCGACCGATTTCATCATCGGGCAGACGAATCGGTTCAAGGCGGCCATATCCGGTGCTGGCGCAGCGGAATTCACAAGCATGTGGGGCCACGATGAGTACGTGAGGGATTACATTGCGGAGTTGGGCCCGCCTTGGGAGCAGCGCCGCGTCTGGGACCGTGTTGCGCCGTTCTGGAATGTAAAAGACATCCTGACGCCGACGATGTTCGTCGGCGGGAACATCGACTGGAACGTCCCGATCCTAGGCGGGGAGCAAATGTACCAGTCACTCAAGACGCTCGGACGCGACACCCTGCTCGTCGTATACCCCGACGAGTACCATGAGTTTAAGACCCCATCCCATATTAAGGACCGGAACGAGCGCTACCTCGCTTGGTATGCGCACTACGTTAAGGCGGACGGGACTCCAGCCCGGCCGGCGGAGAAGTCAGCGGCTGACTCGAAAAACACCAAGGTGCCCGAGTAAACGAGCGAAAGGGCTGGCTGGTTCGGACCAGCCCCTAATGAACATGCGGCTGGTTGACCTGATCGGGCGTAAAGCTTGCCGTTTTAGGGCGCGGATATAAGCCCGCTTTTGTGATATCTTTGGGCTCCGAGGCGGGACACGCCTTTCGAGCCTGTTCCCAGTCTTCGGGTAAAGTAGGCCCGTCGTGGCAGGAACCCACCGAAGTCATCCTGCAAAACCAGCAGGAGAGCGTAGGAATCCTCCGCCCTTTACGCGGAGGAGGATGTCAATTGCCGAGCTTTGCGCCCGTGCCAATGATCTCGCCGGATACGACGATCTCAACGCGGCGGTTCTGCTTCCGCCCAGCCGCGGTGCTGTTATCCGCGATCGGGTTGGCCTCGCCGAAGCCTTTGGAACTGATCGTGTCAGCCAACAGTCCCTGCGAAATCAGGAAGTCGCGGACCGTATCCGCACGCTGCTGTGACAGTTTCATGTTGAAATCCGCCGCGCCCGTGGTGTCAGTGTAGCCTTCGATTGAGAGGTTCAAACCGGGGTGGGCTTGGATGATGCCCGACAGCTTGGCCAGCTTGAGCTGAGCGTCGGTGCTCAGGTTGTATTTCCCGGTTTCGAATAAAACGTCGGCCATGTTTACCACCAGACCGCGGGGCGTGTCCGTGGTCTGAAGCACGTCATTCAGCTGTTTTAGGAGTTGCGCACGCAAGGCCTCGGTGGCGGCTTGCGCGCGAGCAGCCTCTTCTTTGGCTGCTTGTTCTTTTGCCTTGAGCGCTGCCTGCTCCGCTGCGGCCTTGGCGGCGGCCGCGTCTGCCTCGGCTTTCTGTTGGGCTTCCCTGGCGGCAGTCAGCTCGGCCTGACGCTTGGCTTCGGCGGACGCTCGAGCGTCGGCTTCGGCTTTGGCCTTTGCGGCCGCTTCAGACGCTGCGGCGTCCTTTTCCTGCTGGATGCGCTCTGCTTCCACCCGTTGTGCGGTCAAGGCCCGAGCATCTTCGGCGAATTGGATCGTCGCGCGGGCGTTGGTGATGACCTGGTTCCTGTCGGCGCCGGAGGACAGGGAATTCTCCGCCATTTGCAGGCTGCTCTGCGCCTTGGCGAAGACATCCGGTGCATACTTGGCCGCTCCCCGCGACTTCGCGATGTCGACGGCATTGCGGGCTTCGTACATGTCCAACGGAACGTTCTTCAGGTCGGGCGTAAGGGCCAGCGGGTTACCCAACTTGGCGTACTGGCTGCGCTTCATGAGCTTGTAGCTGTTTTCCGGGTAGATTTTCCCCTCGGTCTTTTTCGTGGTGTCGTTGACCAGCACCACAACTTCGCTTGGTATGGGGACCGCATAATAGGGCTCAGCGGTGACACCCATTGCAAAGGTTTGTGATTTCGCGACGGCTTTTAGCTTGCCTTCCCCATTTTTGTCGATTGGGATTTCGCCGAGATTGGTAGTGGCGCCATCGGGCGTGACGATCCAAAGCACGTAGGTCAGGAATTCCGCTCCAAATGTCGTCGGCTGAGGCATCCCTGTGACTTTCACCTCAATGTTTGTACCAGTTTTCTTGGCATCCACTTTCGCTTCGCCGCTGGCGTTCGGAGCCTCGCTTGTACCCACGAAAACTACCTTCGTAGACCCACCACCGACCTCATAGCCAACGGCCTTGATGGATTTACGGATGACGTCGGATTCGGGGGTGGTTGGCTCCGTCTGAGCCATCGCCGTACAGCTGAAGAGGGGAATGCACACGAAGCATAAAACGATCATCAAGGCGAATTTCATCGGAGTTCTCCGCTTGGTTTGCCTGCCAATTCGAGTCCGGGCGGGGGAGGATCAGCAGCGGTGGGATTTTACACCAGATTTGCCCCTAGAATCAGTGTTCCTCGAAAGTCGTGGGGCGACCGGCGTTCGTTACTTTGGTTGAGGATTCTGCGCTTCGGTGCAAGCTTCGATGCCCGCTTGAAACTTGTTGGTTACCCAGAACAGATCGAATGGCCGAACCTGCGCCTGAAATACGTGGGCATTCACGGCGGGGTCGTTCTTCATGATGGTTTCGGCCTCTTCGGGAGAGGCGGCTTCAAAAACGATGATCGCAGCGTTATCCCAGTAGTCGCCATTCATGGCACCCGCAATGATGGCGCGTCCGGATTTGAGTTGCTGTGTCCAGTAGGCGGAATGGCCTTCGAGCGCCTTGTTGGCTTCGGGATCGTCCGGCCATACGCCGGTCTCTTTCCACTTCGCGTAGATGTCGTAGCGCAAACGAAGCAGCATGATGTACGCCTGAATCTTTGCTTTGTAGGCCTTGCCAACGCAGTTCTTCTCTTCGGGAGCCGCAGGTGCTTGGGCCTGCGCGCGAGCGAGGAAAACCGGCTTGCCATCGCTGTCGGCGCCGCAAGCGGTGCGGGCAGGCCCACGATTGCGGGAGCGGTTGCTCGTAGCTGCTGTTCGTCATTCCTATTTTTTCGAACACGGCCTCGCGCATATACTCTGGAAAAGGCTTTCCGGTTACATCAATCATCAGTTGCTGCTCGATAGTGACGCCTCCGCCCGAGTAGCGTTCTTGTGTACCGGGAACGATGTCGACCCGAATGGGCTCGGTGTTGGCGGGTTTTTCTCCGTTGAATATTTGCACGAGGGTAGGGAGCGGGACACTCACGTCGTACCCGGGAAAGCCGTGAACCGTCAGTCCAGCCGTGTGCGACATCAAGCGGCGGAGCGTTACTTTCTCGGTTTTGGTGAATTCGTTCTCGGGCACTTTCCAGGATTTCAGCTTCAGATTCACATCCTGATCGAGCGAGAGCTTGCCTTGCTCTACGAGAACCAGTGCACCGGTGGCCGCCACCGGCTTACTGATCGAGCCAGCCTGAAATAGCGTCGTGGTCGTCACGGGTTTGTTCGAGCCGGCGTCCGTCACTCCGTAAGTCTTGGTCCAGGCGATTTGATAGTTGTCAATAACGGCTATGCTCAGACCTGGAACTTTGAAAGTTGCCATGAGTTTTTCGAGGTCCATCTGGAGCGGCGGCTCGTCTGGGCTCAGTCGGATGTTCACGGCCGAGGTTTCAATTCTGCGGATGCGTTCTCCCTGGCCTTCGGCTTTCGATTGCGAGGCGGCCCGGGGCGCGAAACAACCGAACGAAATGCCCAGGAACAGTACGATTACGCGGTTCCGTCCGCGTAGCAGCATGAGGGGATTCCTTTCGTCCGTATGAGCCATAGGACTGACGGAACGCCGAAAGGTTAGCACGGCTCGGCGAAACCTCAGGGCGTCCAGCGCCTTGGCCGGTCCGGGGTGACGTCCTACCAGATATACGGAATGAGCCGGTAGCGTGTTCCTTCACAATATTCCGGATATCCGGGCAGCTCTCGGCGCAGGACTCTCTCCTCGTTCAGCAGACGAAAGATGAGCGCCGGAAGGACTAAAGCAAAAACGGGCAGAGCTACGTAAGAGCCTAGTGCCGGAGGCGTAAAAACCATCATCAGCAGCACGGCGGAATACATCGGGTGACGGACCCATTGGTACGGTCCGGTGGAAGCCAGCTTCTGCCCGGCCTCGACCCGGATGGTGCGCGCCGCGTAGCGATTCACATCCATCACCCAGATCGTCATCAGATAGGAGGCCAGTACGATCAACAGGGAAGCAATCTCGAACCACAGGGGCACTGGTCCGGTCCATCGGTCGGTCCACCCAAAGCGGAAGTCCAGTCCGGGAATCAAATAGGCCAGCGAGAAAACCAGAAACACCACGCCCATGATCATTTTCTGGACCTTTTCTTTCTCCTTGCTTTCGAGCCTTCGCTCCACCAATGCCGGATCGCGCTTGTAAAAGTAGAGAGAAAAGATAATCCCAGGAATGAACCAGACTGCGAGATAAGCCCAGCCTTGCCAAAACCTCAGTGTGCCTGCCGGGAGGAACAGAACCACCGCGATGACGAGCATCCCAATGGAGATTCTCAGTACAAGTCTTGAGGCGAGGCTCATGCGGAAGTTCCTCTCGCGGAGGAATCCCCGTATTGGGGACACTGGCAGTTTCTAGAGACCACAGTATCGGAATTCACCTGTCCCGGCTACCACGTTTGCTCTTCTTCGAGCCGCCGCGTTATTCTCCATAGTTTCGTGGAGGATGCGCATGTCCCTTTTTCGAAGTAAGGGGTGGTTGCTGTTCCTTGCTCTCGTTGTCCCTTCGTTGCCGCTTGCGGCGCAGCAGTTCGGCGAGAAGCTCTACGCCGAGATGCGCTGGCGATGCATCGGGCCGTTCCGCGCCGGCCGCACCGTAGCGATCGCGGGCGTGCCGCACGAGCCCAGCGTTTTTTACATGGCGGCGGTGAATGGAGGCGTGTGGAAGACCGACGATTTCGGCAATACCTGGAAACCGATTTTTGACGAGCAACCCTCGGGTTCGGTGGGGGCGCTGGCCGTTGCTCCATCCGATCCCAACATTATTTATGTGGGAAGCGGAGAAGGATTGCAGCGGCCCGATCTGGCGGTTGGAGATGGCGTTTATAAGTCGACGGACGCCGGGAAAACGTGGACGCACCTTGGGCTTCGCGACGCGCAGCAGATAACCGCGATTGTTGTCGACCCCAAGAATCCGGAGCGCGTGTTTGTCGCGGCCGAGGGGCATCCTTATGGGCCCAATTCCGAACGCGGGGTGTTTCGCTCGCTTGACGGGGGCAAAACCTTCGAAAAGGTCTTGTATAAGGATGAGAATACCGGCGCGGCCGACCTTGTGATGGACCCGAGCAATTCCGAGACTCTCTTCGCCGCGCTTTGGGCGGCCCGCGTGGCGCCGTGGGAAGTTCGCAGCGGCGAATCGTTCACGATTCCCGGCAGCGGTTTGTATAAGTCGACGGATGGCGGAACCACGTGGCGCCCGATCGCCAAAGGATTGCCCGGCGCGGACGATGGCTTGGCTCGTATCGGCATCGCGATTGCTCTGAGCAACCCTAAGCGCATGTATCTCACGGCCGAGGCGAAAAAGAAGGGCGCAGGGGTCTACCGTTCGGATGACGCGGGCGAATCGTGGCAGACCGTCAACAGCGATCACCGCATTGGCGGCCGCGGTCCTGGCGCAATGGGTATCGTCGTTGCACCGGAAAATCCCGACACCATTTATGTTGCCAACACGACGACCTGGAAATCCACGGACGGCGGCAAGACCTTTGTGGGGTGGAAAGGTGCTCCTGGCGGCGATGACTATCAGCGCATCTGGATCAGCAATGAGAATCCGCGAATCATTGCCCTCTCCTCCGACCAGGGCGCTGTTATCAGCGTTAACGGCGGCGAGACCTGGGGCAGTTGGTACAACCAGCCAACCGCGCAATTCTTCGACGTCACAACCGACAATCGTTTCCCCTATTGGGTCTATGGCGGCCAACAGGAATCGGGCAGTGTCGCCACAAAGAGCCGCAGCGACGACGGCGAAATATCGTTCCGTGACTGGAGCATCCCTGGCGTATTCGAATATGGTCGCGTTGCTGTCGATCCCGCCGACGCGAACATTGTTTATGGCGCAAAGCTGACACGCACCCGCCAAGACATCGGCGAAATTGCGGATATTGCTCCCGAGCCGGTGCGTCGCGGCCAATATCGCTACAACCGCACGCTTCCCCTGGTCTTTTCGCGTTTTGATCCCAAGACCCTTTATTTTGCGGCGAACGTGCTCTTCAAGACCACCGACCGGGGCCAGAGTTGGAGCATTATCAGCCCGGACCTGACGCGCGAATCTTACGAGATGCCAGCAAATCTGGGCGCGTTTTCGGCCGGTGATCCGGAAAAAGGCAAGCATCGCGGCACCATTTATGCCGTTGCTCCTTCGTTCAAGGAAGCGGACACGATTTGGGCGGGCACAGACGACGGGCTTATCCATCTGACACGCGACGGCGGAAAGAACTGGAAGAACGTGACGCCGCCGCAACTTGTGCCTTGGGCGAAGGTGGCGATGATCGAGGCGTCACATTTTGACGCGGGAACGGCCTATGCCGCGATCAATACCTTCAGGCTCGATGATTTGCGCCCACACATCTACCGGACGCGCGATTTTGGTGCGAGTTGGCAGGAAATCGTTTCTGGCCTGCCGCCCAATGCTCCTTCCAATGTAGTTCGCGAAGACCTGCAGCGTAAGGGGCTGCTCTTTGCCGGGACCGAAACGTCGGTGTTCGTCTCCTTTAACGATGGCGATTCCTGGCAAGCGTTGCAATTGAACTTGCCCCACACCTCGATGCGCGACTTGACCATTCACGGCGATGACCTGATCGTTGGCACGCACGGGCGCTCGTTCTGGATTCTGGATGACATTACGCCATTGCGGCAGATCAGCGATGGCATTCTCGGTTCCGCGGTGTTTCTTTTCGCGCCGCAGGAAGCGCTCCGCTGGCGCTGGAATCGAAATCCCGATACGCCGTTGCCGCCCGAAGTCCCGGCAGGCAAGAATCCGCCGGACGGAGCCATCATCGACTATTACCTTTCGAGCGCCGCAAAGGGCCCGGTAACGCTCGAGATTCTGGACGATCAGAGCCAATTGGTGAGGCGCTACGCCAGTACCGACATGCCACCGTCGATCGAAAAGATTGCCGCGCAGCATCCCATCCCGATGTACTGGGTGCGCCCGACAGAGATACTCTCAGCCGAAGCCGGGATGCATCGCTTCGTTTGGAATTTGCATTATCCAAAGCCGGAGGCGCTCGAAACCGAGTTCCCGATCTCAGCCATTTTTCATGACACGCCGGAGTACCCGCTGGGAGCGCGGGTGCTCCCCGGACATTACACCGTGAAATTGACCGTGGACGGGAAGAGTTACACCGAGCCGCTCGTCGTGAAGATGGACCCGCGAATCACAAGTTCTGTCGATGATCTGCGGAAGCAGTACGACATGGAAGCTGGCGCCGTGGAGGGAATGAATGACAGCTATGAATCGCTCGAACAGGTGCAGTCGGTGCGCGCGCAGTTGAAAGAACTGACCGCGAAGGTTGGCGGAAACGAGAAATTGAGGGGTGGCCTCGCAGCCTTAGACAAGCAATGCGCCGAGCTCGAGGGAGGCACGCAGCCCGGCTTTTTTGGGACACCGCCGAGCGGAAAACAGCCGGAGAATTTCTCGACGCTAAACCAGCACTTCTCCACAATTCTTGCCGTCGCAGACAGCGCCGATGCCGCGCCGACCGCGCAGGCCGAAGCCGCCTATCGGGAACTGGAGGACAGTTCCACGATGCTGCGTAAACGATGGAGTGTGCTTTGTGAGCGCGAGATTTTAGACCTGAACGCGGAACTCAAAAAAGCAGGCCTTCCCGAAATTGATCCAAAGAAGCCGTTGCCCGAGAAGCCTGCGGGTGCGTCTGGCGGGGAAGACGAACCATAACGCAAACCTCCTGAAAGACCATGGTTTGACCATGCTCAAACACTTGCTATTCTCTTTCTAATTAGGTACTTACTGTGGACGAAATTGCCATCTCCAAATTCAAGACCACCTGCTTGGCAGCGGCCGTAGAGCAGCCACCGAAGCAGATCAGGTTCGGGACGGGTGCCCGAGCGATGACCATTCACGGCGATATCGTAGGGCCAATCAGCGAGATCTCGGATTGGGTAGCGGCGCGCGATCCGGACGACGAGGAAAAATGAGATTCTTGCTGAACACAATATCTGGCTGTGGAGTTCTCGCGAACCGATAAATTATCTTCCCGGACGCAACAAGTTTTGGGTGATCCTGAAAACGGCAGGCTCCTGTCGCCGATCAGCATTGGGAGGCGCTGTTGCTTATCGAGAAGAAGAAACTCGTTTGCGAAGTTTTCGGGGTACGGCGGACGATCTTCGCTTGGAGGAGGCCGTCGTCACCTCGAAGGTTGTGCGCGATATGCGTTCCATTTTGCCGAATCACAGGGATCCCGCTGACCGGTTTCTGGCCGCAACAGCGGGTAGCTACGAGCTGGTCCTCGGCACGGCGGACCAGAAGTTGATGCCCGTGCCAGGCTTGAAAGTCTTGGCTAACTTTTAAGGTTGAACCCTACGGGTGGTAGATCCGAGGGTTTTGCGGAAGAAAGAAGCGACACGCTTTTCGGCATCGGCCGTGGCTTCGGGACGATAGCCATCCTTATTATTGGGATTCTCGAAGGCGTGACCCGCTCCGCCATAGATTTTGATGTCGGTGCTCTTTCCGGCGGCTTTCATGGCCTCTCCAAATGCCTGAACGCTTTCGGGCGGGATGCCCTTATCCTCCGCACCGAAATTCCCCATCATGGGCGCACTGATTTTGGCGATGAGGGCCTTGTCGGTGGGGAGTGAACCATAATTCACCACAAAGGCGGCAAGCTTCGGCTGATCTTCCGCCAGCTTGATGGACCAACCCCCGCCCATGCACCAGCCGATCGAGCCGATTTTCTTCGCGTCAACATCCGGCCGGGAGGACAGATAAGCAAATGCCGCTTCGAGGTCGCGCAGGCCGCGGTCGTCGGGCAAGCCGCGCATCAGGACGTGGGCTTCGTCGGGAGTCTTGGCGACCTGGCCGCGGTAGAGGTCTACGGCCAGCGCCATGTAGCCCTGCGCTGCGAATTTCTGCGCCTGATCCTTCACCCAATCGTTAAGTCCCCACCATTCGTGGATCACAATGACGGCCGGATGCTTCCCAACGCCGAGGGGGAAGACGAGGTAACCAGTGACTGTGTCGTCTCCGCTCTTGTAGGTCACGTTTTCGATCTTTTGCGCCGCGGCAGGCGACGGCAGGAAAAGGCTAAGGGTTAACGCAGAGCCGAACAAAAAGAGCGCAGAACGAAGCATGAATACCTCCGGGGAAACGCGATTGTAACGCCAGGGAAATTCGATAACAACAAACCGTCCTTAGCTGCTCTTGCCGAGCTGCTCGATAGCGGAAAGCACGTCGTCGCTGTGCGTCTTCACGTCGACGCTCGTCCAGACTTTTCGGACTACGCCGTTGGGGTCGATCAGGAAGGTGTGACGCGAGGAAAGTTTTGCGACGCCGAGATTCAAAACGGAATCGTATTTTTCGGACACATCGCTTTTCGTATCGGCGAGGAGTTTAAAGGTCAGACTCTCTTTCGCGCAGAATTCCTGATGGGATTTTTCGTTTTGCATGCTGACGCCGAGAATAACCGCATTATTGGCCTCATATTTGGCGAGATCCCTCTGAAAGTTGTGCGCTTCGATGGTGCAGCCAGAAGTCATATCTTTCGGGTAAAAGTAGAGCACCACCCACTTGCCCTTGTAATCATGCAGACTGACAGGTTTTCCGTCCTGCGAATTCAGCGTGAAATCCGGCGCCGAAGAGCCCACGGCAGGCGTTTTGTCACCGGCACGTAAAGCTATCCCCAGAATCCCAATCAGGACAATCGCAACGAGAATGATCGAAACGAGAATCAGCATACGCGTAGCCCTCATAAGCTTACCCCCGGGAGACAATATCAAAGAGCGTTGCGGCATTGAAACAAAAGTTGGATGCGGGGTCGGGCGAGGGCTCTGTCGAGGCGTGGAGCGTTGACGAACCCAGTCAGGTCTTTATTTCTTTTCTAAACTGGCTCTAGCTCGGAGGGCGCAAAGCAAAGCGCTGCGCTTAGGGACTTCGCGGATTCCAGTCCTCTGACGGAAACGAGGCGTGCCAGATGCGAAGTGATTGAGCACGGGAGGTTCTGACGCGTACAATTTCTGCATGGCTCAAGGCAGGGGATTTCTCGCGCGACGAAATCTCGGGACGATCCGTAGAACAAACGGTTGTGTGTTTGGACTAACGCTGTGTGGCTCGGTGCTTCTCTGCGCGCTTTTGTATGGGCAATCGGCCCCGCCGGGCGCAAATGGGAGACCGAAGGAAGTCACCTTGAGGGTGATTGTCGTCCGTACTCCCGAGCAGGCCAACCAAGCGCTGGAAAAACTCAAGGCCGGTTATGACTTTTCGACGCTGGCCAAGGAAAAGTCCATCGATCCGACGGCCGATTCGGGCGGCTTTATGGGACGAATGAACCCTGCCGACTTGCGGCCGGAATTGCGCGATGCTCTCCAAGGAGTTGCTCCAGGCCAGCTCTCGCCCGTCACGCGGATTCCGTCGGGCTATGCCATTCTGAAAGTGATTCCGGAGAGCGAGGCAGCGAAAACCGAGAACCCTCCCAGAGCGCGGCTCGACGCGCTGTCCGCCTACGGAAGC
>Ga0306926_10004593_pt1 | contig 14533 bp, 18 predicted proteins | sample flu12Cox44000178_FD_203759 | JGI IMG/M metagenome (GOLD analysis project Ga0306926, IMG submission 203759) | Lab enrichment of tropical soil microbial communities from Luquillo Experimental Forest, Puerto Rico - flux8day.12C.oxic.44.000.178 (v2)... | ecosystem: Environmental > Terrestrial >...
GTCCTTGAACAAGGTCGCGATGCGAGTGGCGAGCGTGGTCATGCCGTTGCCCGGCGGGCCGAATAGCAGCACGGTGCGTCCGGCGTTGATCGCCGGCAGCAGCTTGCGCAGGTAATGCTCTGGAACCACCAGCCCATGGAAGCTCTTGCGGAGAGCATCGGCGTCGAGCATCTCGTTGCCGATGCGCTGGCGCTGGATCTGCTCCTGATATGCCGTCAGACAAACCGGCGCCGGTCCGAGATAGAGATTTTTGATCGAGCGCATCCTTGGCCGCCACCTTGCCCTGGTCACTCAACGCGTAGCGGATCGACGGAGTAATGCCGCCGCGAACCGAGCCCAGCGCCTGCAACAGCCGTTGCTGAATGGCGTCGTCCAACAGCTGCTGGATGACGCGGTGCGGCAGCTTCATGTGACCGGCCAGATCGGGAACCGTCTCGCACGATTCGACGTGCATAAACTTCAGCAACAGATTGAGCAGGCTGCGCTGGGGAATGCCGGTGTCGGCGATGGCCATCGGAATGGGCGGCGTGCCGTGGATCACCGACAACAGCTGCTCGGCCGTCAGCAATCCCAAGGCGATCAGATTATCACCCAGCCGCCCACCGTCTTTTCGCTGGCGTTCCAGCGCCGCATCGATGTCGTCGAGCGTTACCAAGCCGCGACCGACAAGCAACCCACCCAAGCTCATGACGATACCCTGCTTTGCGCCCCACCCACGGCGGCCGCCAAAGTATCGGTTCGGTTGCTTAACAAAAACGCAACCAGGGCCGTCGGGGAGTGCGGCGAGGGCGCCTCACCCCGGCTCCTCTCCCCGCAAACGAGCTAGGGCATGCACACATCACATCCCGCGGCCAAGGCCCCCCTCTCCGCCCCTGGGGGCGGAGAGGGTCGGGGTGAGGTGGGGGAAATGCTGAGCAGCGACACCGCCCACCTCACCCCCCCTCGCTGCGCGACGGGCCCCTCCCTCTCCCCCCGCAAGCGGGCGGAGAGGGGCCAAGTCCCGCGACACGAAATGTCCAGGCGAACATGTGCGCATGCCCTAGCGCAAGCGGGGCGAGGGTGATGGGGCTAGGCGGAAGGCATGATTTCGATCGCGTAGTCCTCGATGACCGGGTTGGCGAGCAGCTGCCGGCACATCGCGTCCGCCTGCTGATGGGCGCGTGCCGGGTCGGTTTCAGCCAGCTCGAGCTCGATCAGCTTGCCTTGACGCACCCCGTCGATCCCGCCAAAGCCAAGCGCTGCCAGCGCATTGCCGATTGCCTTGCCTTGCGGATCGAGCACGTCCCGCCGCAGCATTACCTGCACCCGCACTTTCATGTCCGAGACCTCACTCCTGGTCCATGACGTCACGCCACGGCGAGGGGTTTGGCAGCCATTCGGCAAAGCGGAACACCGGGCGGCGATCCGAACCATCGCGGGCCGGCAGGGCGACCAACGCGCTCGACAACGTGCCATAGCCGTCGGCACGAAAGCGCATCGCGGCGGTAGGGGGCTCGTTCGGCGGTGCACGGGTGCTGCCGAGCAATGACTGCCAGCCGGACCAGTCGGCGCGATCGGGATCCGGCGACGGCCATGCGCGGAAGGCCGGCAAGGCAAGCTCGAGACGCCGTGTCCCGAGATCGTCGAGATCGCCTGCCGCGATCATCGATAGCCCGTCCTTGAGCGGCTTGGCCTCGATCCGCGGGCCGCCGGCATGGCGCAACCAGAACCCGTTTCTCTCGTCAGCAATGATCAGGTTGAAGGTGCGATAGGCCGCGGGGTCGAAATCCGACAAAGCCTCAGCGGCGGCGGTTGCATCGGCATGGTCGAGCGCCTCCAACACCAGCTCACCGCGTGAGCGCTGGCCGGGGTACGGGCCCAGCGAGCCGTGGCGGTTGAGCACCGCCGCGGCAACACCCCAGTCGTTGATCCCGAGCCAGGAGCCGCCAGCGAGTATGTCCAACCCTGCCACGAGCTCCAGCCGATCGGGCCAGTGCCGGCCGGGCGGTTTTGACGGACGGTCGATAATCTCATCGCGGTTGGCGCCGATCAGCACCGGCCAGCGATGCCCCGGACGGCGGAGGATCACCAACGTGCACATTCACCCTCCGGGACCGTTCGGCCACTTGTGTGGTAACCTCAAATCTCGCCGCCCATCTATAAAGCACCAGATCTCGGGACGAGAAGACAATGACCACCTTCGACGCGCGCGAGAAAGAGTTCGAGGCCCGGTTCAAGCACGATCAGGAGCTGCAGTTCAAGATCACCGCTCGGCGCAACCGGCTCTTGGGGCTATGCTGGGCCTGCTCGGAGATAGTGCCGAAGCCTATGCCGAAAGGGTCGTCTCGGCCCAGCTGCAGCCGGGCGGCAACAGAAACGTCGTCGCCAAGCTGGCCGCCGATCTTGGCGCCAAGGACCCGACATTCACCGCGGCTCGCATCCGTTTCGAGCTCGACCACTTCGCCGAGCAGGCGAAGCGGCAGATGATGCAGGAGTAGAAGCTCTCCCAGGTTTTGCACCTTCCGGCTCATCGTCATGCCCGCGGAAGCGGGTATTTAGGGCAGCGGGCGCAACACCTATCCCCCTGGGCCTCCGCTTTCGCGAGGGCGACGGAGAAAGGCTCCGGGGGATCAAGCTGTTTGGTTGGTATCACTAGACCGGGCGGTCGCCCTTGACCGTGACCCGGTGGCCGGAGCGCGTGTGCGGCCAGTAATCCCACATCGCATGGTGCTGCGCACACCGGTTGTCCCAGAACGCGATCGAGTTCTCTTGCCAGCGGAAGCGGCACTGAAACAGCGGGTTTGCCATGTGCTGGAAGAGATACCGCAGGATGCCGTCGCTCTCGTCGCGCGGGATGCCGTTGATGTACCGGGTGAAGCCGCCGTTGACGTAGAGCGCCTTGCGCCCGGTGACCGGATGGGTGCGCACCACGGGGTGGTCGGCGTAGGGGTAGCTCTCTTTGTCCTTGATCCCGTAATTGGCGTATTGGCCGCGGTAATGCTCACCGTTGTGCCGCGCGGTCAGCCCGTCGAGATAGGTCTTCATCCGGTCCGACAGCGCCTCATAGGCGGCGTACATGTTGGCGAACAGCGTGTCGCCGCCGCGCGGCGGGCATTTCCTGATGTAAAGGATCGAACCCATCGGCGGCTCGGGGTCGCACGAGACATCGGAGTGCCAGCCCTCGCCATTGGCGCGCGGGCTGTCCTTGTCGGCGTGAATGATCATCAATTCGGGATGGCCGGGCTCGGCGGGTGCGGCCGGATGGATGTGAAGCTCCCCAAACCGGCGGCCAAAATCGAGGTGCTGCTCGTCGGTCAGGTGCTGGTCGCGGAAGAAGATCACCAGGTTCTCGGCCAGCGCTCGGTGGATCTCGTCCATCTGGCGGTTCGACGGCGCGCGGAGGTCGACGCCGCCGATCTCGCCGCCGATGATCGGCGTCAATTTGTCGACGGTGATCGCCTCATAGGGCGAGTCTTCCGGGGTGTACTTGACCCGCGGGCCGCTGAAGCTGCGCAGCGAACTCTGCATCCTGGTTCTCCCGTACTGGTGCTATTCGCCAAAGACGCGGCGAAAGATCGTGTCGACATGCTTTAGATGATAGGCGGTATCGAAGAGCCCGTCGATCGTCTGCGGGTCGAGCAGCCGCGCGATCGCGGGGTCGCGCTTTAGCAGCTCCGAAAAGCGTCCTTTGCCGTCCCACGCAGCCATCGCATTTCGCTGCACCGTGCGATAGGCGTCCTCGCGGCTCATGCCCGCCTGGGTCAGCGCAAGCAGCACACGCTGCGACTCGACGAGCCCGCCGAGTGAATCGAGGTTTGCCGCCATCCGCTGCGGATCGACGATCATCCGATCGATCACCCGGGCCAAGCGGTCGAGTGCAAAGTCGAGCGTCGTCGTCGCATCGGGGGCGATGAACCGCTCGACCGAGGAGTGCGAGATATCGCGCTCGTGCCAGGTGACGATGTTTTCAAGCGCAGGGATCACCGCCGAGCGGATCACCCGTGACAACCCGGTCAGGTTTTCGCTCAGCACCGGATTGCGCTTGTGCGGCATCGCCGAGGAGCCCTTCTGTCCGGGCGCAAAGAACTCCGAGGCCTCACGCAATTCGGTGCGCTGCAGATGGCGCAGCTCGGTGGCAAAGCGCTCGATCGCTGCGGCGATCAGCGCCAAGGTCATAAAGAATTGGGCGTGGCGATCGCGCGGGATGATCTGGGTCGACACCGGCTCGGGCTCGAGTCCGAGCTTTTTTGCGACGTAGGCTTCGACGCGCGGGTCGATGTTGGCAAACGTGCCGACGGCCCCCGAGATCTGGCAGGTCGCGATCTCCTTGCGCGCGGCGATAAGGCGGCCGCGGTTGCGCTCAAACTCGGCGTAATGCCCGGCGAGCTTGAGGCCGAAGGTCGTCGGCTCGGCATGGACGCCGTGGCTGCGTGCAATGGTCGGGGTGTATTGATGCTCGAAGGCGCGTTTCTTCAGCGCCGCCAGCACCGCGTCGAGGTCGGCGAGCAGCAGGTCGGCGGCTCGGGTCAGCTGGACCGCGAGGCAGGTGTCGAGCACGTCGCTCGAGGTCATGCCTTGGTGCACAAAGCGCGCCTCGGGGCCGACATACTCGGCGAGGTTGGTCAGAAACGCGATCGTCTCGTGATGCACCTCGCGCTCGATGTCGCGGATGCGCCCGACGTCAAAGGCGCCGCGCTCGCGGACCGCCTTCGCCGTGCCCCTGGGAATGACACCGAGCTTTTCCTGCGCCTCGCAGGCATAGGCCTCGATGTCGAGCTGGATGCGGAAATAAGTTTCCCGTTCCCAGATCTCGGCCATTTGCGGGCGACTGTAGCGCGGGATCATGCGGTGGCGGCCTTCAGCGGATTGTTGACCGGATCATAGCCCAGCCGTTCGAGCGCCGGGAGCATGTGCGGCGGCACCGGGGCGGTGATTTCCAGTGGCGGACGGTTGGGGTAAAGCGGCAATTTGACCGACCGGGCGTAGAGCTGAAGCGCTCCCCGGCTTTGCCGATCGCCATAAACGCGATCACCGGCCACCGGGCAGCCGAGCACGGCGCAGTGGACGCGGAGCTGATGCGTCCGGCCGGTGCGCGGTCGCAGCTCGAGCCACGTCCGGCCGCGGTCGACGCCGAGGAGCCGATAATCGGTGACCGCCCGCTGCCCGGCGGGATCGACGACCATGCGCCAGCCGGTGCCGCGCGTCAGCTTCTTGAGCCCGGTCTCGATCCGGCCCTCGGCCCGGGCCGGTTGGCCGTCGACGACGGCCCAGTAGACCTTCTCGACGAGCCCGCCGGCAAACAGCGCGCCGAGCCGGCGCAGCGCCTTTGGATGACGTCCGAGCACGAGGCAGCCGCTGGTGTCGCGGTCGAGACGATGAGCGAGCGCCGGCGGGTATGGCAGGCCAAAACGCAGCGCATCGAAGCCGCTTTCGAGATCAGGACCACCGCCGGGACCAGGATGCACGGCGATCCCCGCGGGCTTGTCGATGACCAATACGAGCCCGTCGCGGTAGAGGACGCGGTCGGTGAGATCCCCCTCACCCCACCAGCCTCCCCGCCCCCTCCCTAACCCTCGCCCGCTCGCGGGGGAGGGAAGGGTGGGGGCTGAGCGGGGAGAGGGAAGGACCCGAGGGATAAGCTTCGACCGAGGCATTTACTCGGCGGCGTTGCGGAGAGGACCGCGAAAGCGCTCGCGCAGCGCGTCCCATTCGTCGGCGCCAAAGCGGCGGAACATCTCCGGCACGGTCATCTCTTTGATCGGGGCGGGATGGCGATGGGTCGTTCTCAGCTCGGACAGCACCTTGTCGCAGATCCCGACCACGCTCTTGATCAACAGCCCCGGCACAATCGCGAGCTTATAGCCGAGCTGCTCGGCGTGGCGCAGGTCGATGTCGGGTGTCTTGCCGCCGCGCACGACGTTGAGCAGACATGGTCCATTGACGAGGCGGGGCACCGCGGCGACCTCATCCTCGGTCTGCGGCGCCTCGATAAAGGCCATGTCGGCGCCGGCATCCAAAGCTGCGTTGGCGCGGGCTATCGCTTCGTCGAACCCAGCGACGGCGCGGGCGTCGGTGCGCGCGATAATGATAAAATTCGCGTCGGTGCGCGCGGCGACCGCGGCGCGGATCTTTGCCAGGTAGTCCTCGCGCGAGACGATCTCTTTACCTTCGAGATGGCCGCATTTTTTCGGGAAGTCCTGGTCCTCAATGTGGATCCCAACGACCCCGCGGCCTTCGAACTCGCGCACCGTGCGAACCATGTTGAGCTCGTTGCCGTAGCCGGTGTCGGCATCGGCGATGACCGGCAGGTCGACCGCGGCGACCAGTCGCCCGGCATTGGCCACCATCTCCGACATCGTGACGAGGCCGAAATCGGGATAGCCCAAAGTGGCCGCCGTACCGGCGCCGGTCATGTAGACGGCGGCGAACCCCGCCTGTTCAATCAGCTTGGCGGTGATGCAGTCGTAAGCCCCGGGCGCCACAACCATGCCATCTCGGCTCAGCAGATCGCGAAACCGGCTCGCCTGCGTCATCTCTTCCTCCCATAATAGCGCTACAGCATAAGCTAGGGCGCGGTCCACGGAGGCGCAAATGTACGCTTTCAACCTCAAAGCCGAGCAGGCCTTTGATCCCAAGAAGCATCTGGAGAGGGTGCTCGGCAGGACCGGCGAAGGCGATGTGACGATTGCCTGCTGGGAACCCGGCCAGACGAGCCCTTATCATTGTCACCCGACGCGACCGAGATCTATTTCTGCTTTGAGGGCGGTGGCATGATGCGGACGCCGAGCGAGACGATCGCGCTCGAACCCGGAACGTTTGTCGTCCACCCACGCGGCGAAGTGCACGAATACGCCAATGGCGCTCAACGCACCGTGCTGTTTCGCGTCCGCTATGGCGGGGACATGTCCGGCCGGACCAAGGAATGGCCGAGCAACCCGAACTGGACGGCGCGCCTGGAGGACCTCGAATACTTTAGACAGAACCCGAGCGGCTAGCGCGATTTCCGATCGAGTTGCGCCCCCTCACCCAGCTCCGGGTAAGGCTCGGCGTTGCCTCGCCAACCCTTCACAACCCTCTCCCCCTAATTTGGGGGAGAGGGAAGGGTGAGGGGGCCACTCCGATGCCATCCGATCGAAATGCGCGCTAATTCCCTCGGTTACGTTCTGACGTTCTCGCACCCCTCGGAAAAGCCCTATTGCGTCACCGGAGTGCCGGAGCTCCTAAAGGCCGCGACCGTTGCTCTGGCGCCCGCAGTCTCTGCCGAGATGGGTTCCACCATGACCGACGCCACGCCGGCCCGTTTCATGCCCACCTCGTCGGCAGCCCGCAGCGAGAGGTCGATGATAAATCGCCGGATTCACGGGCCACGGTCGTTGATCTTGACGATCACCGAACGGCCGCTGTCGAGATTGGTCACTTTGGCATAGGAGAGGAGCGGCAAGGTGCGATGCGCTGCGGTAGGGGTGACCGCATCGAGGCGCTCGCCGGTCGAGGTATGGCCGCCGACGAAGTTATACCACGCCGCTTTGCCGAACTGTCTGCCGCCCTGTCCTTGCGCGGGCGCCAGATAGGGATCGGGCGGCTCACCCCGGGCATCGGCGACCGGGTGCGAGACCGCGTGCCGATACTGGGACGAAATCGTGTGACGGGCCGCATTTCGCGTAGGTGTTCGGGTGTACCCGCCCCTGTTCAAAGCCACTTGCCGATGGACAGCCCGCTGCTCCGCCTTGTGCTGTTTGGCGCCCTGCGGCTGGCCGGGATGATGGGATGCGGACTTTTCCGCGGTTTTGGCCATCGCGCCGGCGGAGATCGCCAGAAACGCGAGGGAAATACCGAGCGCTCGGCACATGTGCATCCGGCACAGTCTCCTTTTGTGCTGGCGTCTCCTCGTCGGGGACGCACGATCGCTTGGCCATGCCAACGGTATTGGATGGGCTGGGGGGAAGCAGATCGGTGTCGTCCCGGATTGTTGCCGACGCATCCGGGTAGGACAGGGGGGAACTGTTCAAGCTAAACAGGGTAAAATGGCAATGTCAACACTAACTGCATTTTGTCCCGGGACCACCGTTTCCCGGACTGTCATCGGCTCAGCTACGCGGAGAGAGCTGACCCGAAGCGCGTTGCTCACGCGCCGGCTGAGTATTATTACAAGGTGCCGTTTTTATTGCGAGACATCTTCAATTTTAAACGTCCGAAAAACGAAAGCGTCGGGGGCTAAAATCGCGGTTTCAAAATTTTGTTAACGAATTGTGTCCTGCGCATTGACGCTCCGCCCGGTTATTTAAACCGGCGGCCCACGAAGCCAGCCCTCGGCGCCCCGCGACCGCCTCGTCCGCCGCCACATGAGACAGCGAAACTGCCGGACAACGTGCTTAAAGCGCGATTGTGCGCGGGTGCGGCTGCGGGATCATGATCCTCGGGTCGGCGGCGTGATATATCAGTCGGCAGCCAGGGAGGCCGGTATGGCTCTTGCCGTAGCGATCCAGATGGATCCGATCGACACGATCAACATCGACGCAGATTCGACCTTTGCGCTCGCCCTCGAGGCGCAGGCGCGCGGGCACGCGCTCTATCACTATCTGCCCGATGCGCTGACCCTTCGCGACGGGCGGCTCCACGCCCGCGGCCGGCCGCTCGAGGTCGCCCGGCGTCACGGCAAGCACCATCGCTTTGGTGCCTTTGAGGAGCTCGACCTCGCCGGGTTCGACGTGATCCTGATGCGCCAGGACCCGCCCTTCGACATGGCGTATATCACGGCAACACACCTGCTCGAGCTGTTGCCATCAGACGGACCCCTCGTCGTCAACGACCCGGCCTCGGTGCGCAACGCGCCCGAGAAGCTCTTTGTGCTGCGCTTTAGGGAGCTGATGCCGCCGACATTGCTGACCCGCGACCGCGACGAGATCCGCGCCTTCTGGAAGGAGCACGGCGACATCATCTTGAAGCCGCTCTTCGGCAATGGCGGGGCCGGGGTGTTTCGGCTACGCTCCGGCGACGAGAACCTGACCGCGCTGTTGGAGATGTACGAGCAGGTTCAGCGCGAGCCGGTGATGGTGCAGCGCTACGTGCCCGAGGTCCGTCAAGGTGATAAGCGCATCATTCTCGTCGAAGGCGAGGCCATGGGTGCCGTCATGCGGGTACCACCGGAGGGCGAGGCGCGGGCCAATTTGCATGTCGGAGCCCGCCCCGAACGGACCGAGCTGCGCCCCCGCGACCGCGAGATCTGCGAGGCCATCGGGCCGACTTTGCGCGACCAGGGGCTGGTGTTTGTCGGCATCGACGTGATCGGCGATTGGCTGACCGAGATCAACGTCACCTCGCCGACCGGCATCCAGGAGATCGCACGGCTCGACGGTGTCGAGATTGCGCCGAAGATCTGGGATGCGATCGAAACTCGGCTCGCCGATCGCGCCGAGCGCCGCCCGGCATGAAATCAAACCGCGAAGGAGCTTTACGATGAGTGAAGCGCGCAACGTTCTCGGCGAGCCGCTCGCCGAATGCTGCACCAAACCGATGACCGGGTTCTTTCGCGACGGCAGCTGCAACACCGGACCCGAGGATGTCGGGGTGCATACGGTATGCACGAAGGTCGATGCCGCGTTTCTGGCGTTTTCAAAAGCGGCCGGAAACGATTTGTCTACGCCGGTGCCGGCATTCGGCTTTCCCGGCCTCAAACCGGGCGCCTGCTGGTGCCTGTGCGCCGAGCGCTGGAAGGAGGCGTTCGAAGCCGGCAAGGCGCCAAAGGTCAGGCTGACGGCGACCCATCAAGCCACCCTTGAGGTCGTCCCGCTCGAACTCCTCAAACGCCACGCGATCGATCTGAGCTGATATAGGGGCGACAATGCTGGAAATCGGACTATTCGAGGCGATCTATACGGCGCGGTCCTTGCGCCGCCTCAAACCGGATCCGGTGCCCGAGGAGCTGATAACCAAGATCCTCGATGCGGCGATTCGCGCGCCCTCCGGCGGTAACGCGCAGAACTGGGCCTTTATCGTCGTGCGCGACCCGGAGCAGCGGCGGCGTCTCGGCATGATCTACCGCAAGGCCTCGGACATCGCCGAAGCGATATATGCCGCGCGCGGTCGCCCTGCGCACCTGACGGAGCGGCAGTTTGCCCGCCTGATGGCCACCGGCGCCCACCTCTGGCAGCATATGGGCGAGGCGCCGGTGCTCCTCCTCCCCTGCGGGCGCCGCCCCGCCATGCCGCTGCGCGAGGCGCTGGCTCCGGACATCGCCGCCCGCTGGGAAGACGAAGTCGCCTACGCTGAGCGCATCCGCGGCGCCAGCATCTATCCCGCCGTGCAGAACATCATTCTCGCCTGCCGGGCATTCGGTCTCGGGACAACCATCACCACCACCCACATCCGCTGCGAGGAAGAGGTCAAGGCGCTGCTCGGCATCCCCGAGGATGTCGCGACCTTTGCGCTGATGCCGATCGGCTGGCCGCTCGACCGATTCGGGCCTTTGACACGCCGCCCACTCGCCGAAATCGCTCACGCCGACCGCTGGGGAGCCGCCTGGCCCGGCTGACTGCGCGTCCCGCGTCGCCCGATCTAAACTGAAAGTTAGTCCTTAGCTGTTTTCGCTTTGCGACAGCGTGTTTATACGATAGAACGTAACAGGAACATAAGGGCAGCAGCTGAGATGGATACGGGCGTCCTCATCGGTGTTGCGACGTTGCTGGTGGCGATGGCCGCGGTTGCCGGCGTGGCAGTCGGACGTCACCTCTGGCCGGCGCCCCGAAAGAAAGAAGCGGCGGCTCTATTGGCGCGCGAAATCGAGGTAGCGCGGCTTACCGAAGAGTGCCGCGGGCTGCGCCGCCGCGCCGATCAGCTCGACGCCGAGCACAGAGCGGCGGTGTTGGAAGCAAAGGCGGCGGCGACCGAAGCGGCGCGGCTGACGGAGCGCGAGAACGCTCTCTCCGAGCGGATCGCCGCCCAAGCCACACAGCTCGCCGACATGCAAAAGCGGCTCACGACCGAGTTCGAGAATATTGCAAACCGGGTTCTCAAGGTGAATGCATCGGAACTGTCGGAAAGCTCGCACAAAGCGTTGGCGGCAATTCTCGACCCGCTGCGTGAGCGCATTCAGAAATTCCAGAACAAGGTTGAAAGCACCTACGCGACCGAGGCTCGCGAGGTCCTGTCCCTCAAGGAGCAGATCAAGCTGATCGTCGAAACCAGCCACGCGATTGGAACCCAAGCCGACGGCCTTGCAAAGGCGTTGCGCGGCGATTCGCAATTGCTTGGTCGGTGGGGCGAAATCGCTCTCGAACGCATCCTCGAGACCGCGGGTCTGATGGAAGGCCGGGAATACATTTCGCAGGGGCGCGGGTTGGGGTTAAAGAGCGATGCTGGCGGGGTGCAAAAGCCGGACATTATCATCATGCTGCCAGAGCAGCGCACGATGATCATCGATTCAAAGGTTCCACTCGCCGGTTACGAGCGCTTGATCGCCGCGCAGGAGGAGATGGACCGGCTCGCCGCGGGCGACCGGTTCGTGCGGGATGTCAAGGCGCATATCGATGATCTCGCCGGCAAGCGCTACCAGGACAACGGGAAGCTCGTGGCGCATGATTGCGCGCTGATGTTTGTGCCGATCGAGGGTGCGCTTACCGCCGCCCTCGCACGCGAGGGCGAGCTGTTTAGCTATGCCTGGGATCGCCGGGTGGTGCTGGTCGGCCCGTCGACCTTGTTGATGACGATGCGGACGGTTGCTTCGATCTGGCGCTACGAGCTGCAGGGGCAGAATGCGCAGGACATCGCTCGATTGGCCGGGGAGTTGTGTGACAAGGTGAGCCTCAGTCTCGGCGATCTCAACGGTGTCGCAGAGAAGATCACAGCGGCATTGAATACGCACAACGAGGCAGTCAAGCGGCTGTCCACTGGACGAGGCAATGTCCTGTCGATCGGAACTCGCATGCGCGACTTGGGCGTCAAGGCCAAACGTCCAATGCCGGCGATGCTGGTCGACGGCGGGCTTGTCGGGCCCACAGCCGAAGAATTCGCCGAGGCCTGTCTCGACGACGGAGCTATCAGCGGTGCTCGAACCCCCAACGCGCTAACGCCGAATTAGGCTTCCATCATGCCGCCCCAGGCCGGCTTGATGGGCGCCGACAGCGAACGCTGCGCCATTTAATCCTGCCGGTTAACCTGCATCATTCGTCTAGGTCAAGGACACCGGTGCCGGCGTTGGGTAATGCTAGAGTGCGCGTAAAGTCTGCAGGGGGCGGCGGGCGGACGCGCCGACAAAATGACCGGCTCGGAAAGACCGGCGAGCCTTGAACGTGAGAGGCTGAGGCCGAGGTGCAGCGACCCTCTCCACGAAATGATCAGCCATCCGAGCCGCTGATGCGACGTCTCGACCGTATCGCCGGCGAGATCAACCCGTTTCTGATAATTCTTGTGGTAGGGCTGGTCATTCTGACCCTCGTCCGGCTTGCCACACTGGGACTTTCGAATATTGCGATCACAAAGATGGACCCGAGTTGTATGATGCCTTGGCGTCCACAATAGGCGGTGGCCGGTAGGGTCACCCAGCCTCGACAAAAGCACAATGCGGGGCGCAGCATCGGGAGGGCGCGTTGCTGGAGAAATTGGACGCACAGCAAACGCTGACGGCGAACCAGTGGAAGATCGCCTTCGCCGCGACGATCGGTGACATGCTCGACTTTTTCGACTTTGGGCTGATCGCCTTTGTTCTGGCGTTCATCGTCAAGGACTGGCACCTGACTTTTGGAGGGTCGGGGTTGATCCTGCTGGCTTCCGGCATCAGCGCGCCGTTCGGCTCGCTGCTGTGGGGGTGGGCGGCCGACAAGATCGGCCGGCGCAAAGCGATGATCGGTACGGTGCTGAACACCTCGATCGCCACCGGGGCAATGGCGCTGACCCCGGAGCACGGCTGGATCTATTTGGTGATCTGCCGATTTTTTGTCGGGTTTGGCGTGACCGGGATGTACTCGGTTGACATCACGATCATTCAGGAATTTGTGCCGACCGCCAGGCGCGACTGGCTGACCGGGCTGACCACGACGATGCTGCCGGCAGGTTCTCTGCTCGGCGCGTTGTTGGCGGCCTATGCCACCCCCTATATCGGCTGGCGTGGTCTGTTTGCCGTCGGCCTGTTGCCGGCCTTTCTGACCCTCTACATCCGCGCCTGGGTCCCCGAATCCCCGTACTGGCTGATGCGCATGGGACGCTTTGAAGAGGCGCGGCAGTCGGTCGGCTGGGCCCTGCAAATGGACCCGAAAGACATCACATTGCCGGCGGTGGCGCCGGCGGTCGAGCACACCCGCTGGCTCGAGCTCTTCAAATACCCGCGCAGCATCTTTGCCGGTGCCTTGACCGGCCTCAGTCAGACCGGCGGCGTCGGGCTCGGGCTGTGGCGGGTGACCTTGCTCGTTATGGTCCTCCAAATCACCGCGCCGGTGGCCTCGGGCCTCGTCGTCTGGCTCAGCATCTCGGCGATTGTCGGGCGTTTCTTCTGCTCGTGGATATCGGACGCGTGGGGACGCCGAACGGGCGGTGTGTTTAGCTGCCTGACCGCGGCGCTGACCATGGCGCTCGCCGGTTATTTGCACAATGTATTCATCGCCGGCGTATCATTGTTGGACTGAACGGCTTTGCCGAGAGGGAGCGCGGCATCGCCGGTAGCGCCAGTTGAAGGTATCTCTTCGCCCGTTGGGCCGGATGTGGTCCGGCCGAAGCTGGGAACTGGAGAGCTTTTTCGGCAGCGGTAACCACTCGATTGTCGGCCCCTATATGGGCGAGCTGTGGCCGGGGCGGCTGCGGGGCAGCGGCATGGGTTTTGTCTACGGTGTCGGCAATCTCGGCAAGTTCATCGGTCCGGCCGGGCTGGCGGTGATCGCCGGTTCGTCGAACTATGTCAAGCCGGCGGCGACGCTCGACGCGCTGATCCCGGGTTTTCTCTATTTCGCCTTCTGGTATGTGCTCGGGGCCTTCGCCTTCTGGTTCATCGGCTTTGAAACGAGCCGCCGATCGATCGCCGAGATCGACGACGCGCTCGGCAGGCCGGTCGCTGCCGCGGGGCCGGGTGCGGCTGCGCGCTCCGCCGGCGACTGACGAGAAACTTCTGGTCGGGCGGTTAGATAATCGCTACTGTCCACCTGCAATAAACGCCGACCCGTAAACGGGCGGCAAGAGCGGGCGTCTGAAGCCCGCTTGATTGAACAGGAGGTACATGGGATGACGCGAGACCTGCGCGTGCTCGCCGCAACGGGTTCGCTGTTGCTGGCATTGTCCGCTGCCAATGCGGCGTTCGCCCAAAAACAGGGCGGTATCCTAAGACTGGGGCATTTTGATAGCCCGGCGAGCATGTCGATGCTCGAGGAATCGACCCAGGCAGTAAACCGGCCGATGTCGGGCGTGTTCAACAATCTGGTCATGTTCGATCAGCAGGTGCCGCAAAACAGCCTGCGCTCGATCGTGCCGGATCTGGCGACGAGTTGGGCCTGGAACGAGGAGGGGACTGAGCTGACTTTTCCGTTGCGGCACGACGTCAAATGGCACGACGGCAAGCCCTTCACCGCCGCCG
>Ga0306926_10004595_pt1 | contig 14527 bp, 23 predicted proteins | sample flu12Cox44000178_FD_203759 | JGI IMG/M metagenome (GOLD analysis project Ga0306926, IMG submission 203759) | Lab enrichment of tropical soil microbial communities from Luquillo Experimental Forest, Puerto Rico - flux8day.12C.oxic.44.000.178 (v2)... | ecosystem: Environmental > Terrestrial >...
TTTCCACTTAACATTAGGCTGATCGACACAATCCCATTGGCTGATAGCAGCGCCATTATCCTGTGAGCCGCCATTAACCTGCAGACATTTGTTCGATGCCTTATTGATTATAAAGTAATATCCCCCTCCTACATCTTGCTGTCGCCATAAGTAATCGGTCCGGTCTGAATCGGGCGAAGAGTATTGACAATCCCATTGCAGAATAGGGGTGCCATTATTCTGATTAATTACAACGCCACTCCTCTTGTAAAGGACGCTAGCGCATTTACCACTGTGGCTTGCTTCAAGATTGAAAAATCCGCCGGGGGGGCCACCCCGAAAATGCCACAGAACATTAGGTTGTTGCAGACAATCCCACTGACTAATAGTGGCGTCATTATCCTGTGACGCGCCATCTACCTGCATGCATTTCTGACTATGCATGGCCCATATAAAAAAATTATTGGGCTGGGCTATGACCGGGGAGGATCGGACTAGCAATGCAACCAATGCAGTGCTGAGCACGATACTTCCCATCATGATTTTTGCTTGATTTGACATGGTTGGTCCCAATATTCATTTCGGTTGAATTCATTCCATATTTTACGACAAATCAGTGAGCGTCCCTGTGACCTGTGTCACACAGGTGCCAAGCGGCGTTTCCCTGCAAATAAGCGGGCGAAAATAAAAGGCCCCGGCCCTTGGTGTGACCGGGGCCTTCGCTCGTCGCGTCATCACCCCGCTTCGAGCTAACCGCGCGTTTGTCATCCGCTCTGCTCGGCCTGCTCCCCCATAACCGGCTAAGATTGGCTCAGGGGCGCGGGGGAAAGCTTCGGCAGCGCGCGGTAACGGCGATGCAATCCGTGAGGTGATACTGGCCGCATAATCTCCTCAGTCTGGAAGGACTCCGCCGATAGGTTCATTCGTCCTTAATGACCTTGGCCTTTTTCAGCTTCATCATTTTGAGCTTTTGTTTCGCGTATTCTTCGACACTGACTCCTGCCGCTTCGGCATGCTCGCGTTCGGCCTTGCTCAATGTGACGCGGCTGCCTTCGCCCGGCTCATAGTCGGCACTGTAATGCTCGGCTCCGCGCGATACCGGTGCACTCACAGCCACGCTGGCCGCTTCGGGTTCGTGATCATGTTCGGTTTTCTCAACGTCGATGTGAATAGGCGGCGGCATTGGCGACGGTGAAGGTGCTGGCGCGGGCTGCGCCATTTGTTGCGGCGGCAAGTGGCCATAGGCGTTGAGCATGGCCGAGAGGAAATGGAAATATTCCGGACTATCGACCGGGATGTGACGCTGCCCGGCAATGAGATGCGCGTCATTCAGCAAATCGAATCGGAAAACGCCAAGCGGATTGTTATGCAGCCATTGCCGCTGGGCCGGTGACAGGTTCGGCATTTGATCGATGTAGCCGTGAAGCTGCGCGATCCGCTGTTGCTGGGCGAAGGCCCGTTGCGCACGCATTTGCTCGCCAAGCCCGGTCGCAAAGTGTGGCGCGGATTCGGGTGCAGCTTGCGGCTGCGATGCGGGTTCGCTTTTCCCGTACTCGCCTATCGGCTGAACTGGCTGCGCGAGGCTGTCGTCGCCCACAGGATCGTGCGGCCGTTCTTGCTGTCCGGCCGTCGAGATTGCCTCGGAGCGGTATCGTCTGCGAGCCACGGCTCATCAATACTTTTGCGATTTCTCAAGCCTGCCCATACCGCTATCGCCGCCGTACTCAAACGACGCCCAATCTTTGGTTGATGCCAAATGGCCATCGCTGCCTTTGTCGCGCGCGGCAGATGGCACACTGCGCCGGTCGTCGCGCACGGGCGGCTCACGGCCGGGACCGTCCTTAGCGCCGTGGCCGGTGTAGGAGTTTGACTTTGCGTACTTGCTCCACGCGCGCAGATTGTCGGCGGTGCTGATGCCGGATTTGATCGGAACGTGACGACCGTAAACGCCTGTCGTGAGGCGCTGGCCCTCTTTGATCTCCCTCTCAGCTTGCGGCGCGGTGTCATAGGTTACAACGCGCCCGGCCGGATTTTTAGTCAGGCTCCGGTCGCTTGCCTTATGGCCGAGATTGCGAACCGGATCGGGTTTGTTGACTGCCATGGCATTACCTCTCAGGCGGTTTCAGGCGGTTTCCATTCCGGCAGATCGCCGGGCGATACTCTGCCGCGTCGGCGCAAGGGCGTCGGCGCTACGGGCCGTTTAACAAGTCTTTGGTTCATGTCGAATCGGGCCGGTTCAACGTCGCGGCTGGCGTCGTTAAGCACATCGGCAACCAGATCGCGCATCGCTTGCCATGGGTCCGCAGGTTCCCAGATCGAAACTTCGCGCCGGGTCATGCCGTTCTTGACGACCACATGCCAGCGTTGCCCGCCGTCGCGCTGGCTAAATTCAACCTGCACGTCGCCGCGTGTCTCGTGCCGATAAGTGCCGCTAAACGAAGGCAATGGTCACTCCGGAATTTTTGGACCGGGTTCAAAAGTTGACCGGTGCCGATTTTGTCTCAGCGCGGAAGGATGATCGCCGCCGCCGGGCATGCTGACGTTAAGGCCTTCAGCTTGATGGCTGGCCTTCATGTGATCCACGGCGGCCTTGGCGGCGCGTTTGTCATGCCGTCTTGCCATTTCCTCGATCTGCGTTGGTCTCGCCATCAGCATCAAACCCGAATGGCGAATGCCGTCGTCGCGCTTGTCGCACATATGGTCCAAAGCGCCGCCAAAGTTGCCGCGCTGGACCGGGGCGTAGCCGTTTTTCACGCGGGCGGAAACCAGATTCGGAGTTGGCACGCCGCAGTTTTCAAAGCAGACCCATAAGAGGCTGTACCCCCAGTCGCGCTCGATGCCGCGCACAATGTCGGCATCGATGGAAAGCGGATTTTCCTGTTCAAATGGTTTGTATTCAAACCCTTCCAGCACGTCGTCGCTGCCGCTATGCGATCCACGGTGCGGCGGCGGCTTAATGTGCCGCTTGCTCGTTCTTGAACCTCGCGGCCGTCTGGGGCTGCGCTTCCCAGCAGTTTCAGCTTGTTGCTCGTCGCTCATGTTCATGTTTGACCCATCGGGTATTTTCCAGCACGTTTTTCTTGGATGAGGCGCTTCACGCCCTCGTTATACGTTTCGACGCTTACCGCGCCGTATTTGCTCTGACACGCGCGCAACGCCTCATCAGGCGAAGCAACCTCAAGCGACTCGGTGCCGTCGCTATTGAGGACGTCACATGCATGCGCGATGGCAGCGACGTATTCGCCGCTGTTGCGGTCGTAACCTCTCAGGATCAGGTTGTTTGCTGCCGCCAGTGCGGTACGCCATTTCACAGGATCGTTTGCAATCTGCGGATAGTCTCTGAGCAAGTCCCGCTCAGCGTCAGTGTATTGTTGCTGCGGTTGCTGCTGCTGTTGCTGCGTTTGTGCCTGCGGTCCCTGTTGCTGCTGCTGCTGCTGCTGCTGCTGCTGCTGCTGCTGCTGCTGCTGCGCCATACCGGCAAGCATGGCGTTGTACTCCATCGCCAGCGCCTGATAGCCGCGCTGCGCCCATGCTGCTTTGTCCACGTCGCCTTCCTGAATGTAGCGGTCATAGTCCGCGCGTTCGGCCTGCGCCTGATTGTAAATCTGCCGCAACGCGGCCTGCTGCGCGCTCTGGTTTCTGATGGCGAGTAAGTCGTCGTATTTATCGCCCATTGGCAACGACTCCGTTCATGGGCGGCGCTTGCGCGAACGGTGATTGCTGCGCCTGTGTCGGGGGCAACGGCGGTGCGAATTGGCCTTGCGCCTGCGCTTGCGGGCTGGGATAGCCGTACCAAGTCAACGACACGTCCAACAAATGGCGCACCAGTTCGCTGGTCGGTGCGAAGCCCGCGCACTTGTCGCGGTTAAGCCGGTTCAACCGTTCGCGCATTTCCGGACGAATGCCGGTGCAGAGAATGTCGGAAAACTCCGGGTCCTTTTTTGCCACGCATCGCATCCTTCACGTCAGACAACCACACTCATATCAGAACAGAGCTAAGGCGCGCGGACCTAATAAACATATTAGGCTTATGAAGCCCGAAGCGGCGTTGCGGTTTCGTGATAAGGATGCGCTGAGCATGCGATGAGGCGGTCATGGCTCTAGCCGATGCCGAAATTGGCGAGTTAACGCGCGCCGCGTTCGTTTATGCGATGGCGGGCTTCGATGTGCCTAAGCGTCCCGCGTTTCTTCCTTGGCCGCTACAGGCGCAACGGGATTGCTGGCCGCCGCAGTCGCCCGGCAAAGCCTACGTTTATGAAAAGGTTCGCAGGGTATGGGGCATGAGCGGGATCGAATATTGCAAGACACTGCCGCTAATGCGGTCGCACTAATGCCGGTCGCGGTTGACCCGAAACCGGTGAAACGACGCTGGGACAACAATCCGCGCATTGTCCGCAAGAAACCACAGCCTGCCGCTTTGACCGATGACCCGCTGCTGTACCGCGACGAAAAAACCTACCGCAACCAGCTTTGGCACGATTTCGTTCGCTTCGTCCGCGATGCTGGCGGCTGGGTGGTGACGCCGCCAGCCGAAGGCCGCGCGCGATGCCAAGTGCCTGACGGCTCGCCATTGTTGGAACGGCTCGCACAACTGTTGCGCTTTCCTGTTGTCGAATTGTCTGGCATATCGCACCGTCTACAAGGCGGCCGCTTCATTCCGGTTACTGAGATAGAGGTTACGCTGTGGCGTGCATGAAGGGTGTTGTGGTGCCAACCGACCGCGAACTAAAAGCGGCGGCCAGAAAATTGCGCCGCCTTGCGGGCGACGATCCGCGCGTTGCCGAAATCTGCGATGACGCCGAAAAACTTGCGGCTGGTTACACGATTAGGCGCGGGCCGTTCGAACCCAAGCGGGCGGAGCCGCTTCCGGAATGGCGAAAGCCGCCGCCTGAAAATCCGTAGCGCTGGCACCGGATTACCCGGCTTGGTTTTCGCGTGCGGTGGCCTGCTCGCGTGGTAGCGCAGGAAGCGGAAGGCGCAAGCGGTCGCCTGAACAAACAAATAAAGGGGAACAAGTACGGGCTGCTGCGAGGCGGCCTTCTGCCTGAATTTCACCTTGTGACACTGCACTTGATCCAGATCAAAGAACCTTAAAGCCTCCATCCTGTAATCTTTATTCAGACTGCCCAATCCCGGCTGGCCGAAGCCACAGGGCGACGTGTAGTGACGGGCAGCGAAAGTGCCATCGGCGGGCACTGCATCTCCTAGACCATCTTTTATTTGGTCCGTTACGAAGCTGGCGAGTTCGCGCGCTCCGGTGTGCTGGCAGCTTGGCGATCATGTGCTGCTGTCGCGCTGAAAGGGAAGTCAAATGAGCAAAAAAAGAAGTCACAAAAAAAGAAGTCATATGAGCAAAGTTAGAGCTGTCGGCAGTAAAGACCAGCTGCCTGAGGCGGAAGTTCTACCCCACTTTCGAGTCTTCAAGACGCCGCCCAGCGACTTCAATGTAATGACAGCCTCCGAACGGGAATTGCTCGTCTACGGATTGCCACCGCGCCCAAATGAGCGCACGCACCCACGGCTCGCGGCGAAATGGCAACGCATTGCTGAGCAGCGCCCCCATTTTATCCGGCCCGACCTTCGGGTGATGCCGTCGAAGCGACGAACCATCGATCGCGATCTCATCGTGCGAAGGGAGATTGCCGACAGGGAGCTCGCTCGCTACCACGAGAAGCTCGCATTCAAGTACACGGGCGAGGCGATCACCGATACCGATATCGATATCCATAGGATTCTCGCCGAGTGGTTCGCACTCAAGTACACGGGCGAGAAGATGGCCGATATCGATATCGATTGGATTCTCACCAGGATGATCCCGGAAACTTCGGGGATTTGGAGCGGTGCGTACGTCAAGCGACCGATTGCGGAGCCACTCATGACGGTCACCGGTGAGTGGAGAGTGCCGGGCGTGAACCCGCCACCCTCTGCGTGGAATAAAACAGGTTACGACGATGACACCTACATGTGCGCGGTTTGGGTCGGTATCGACGGGACGCAAGGGACGAGCGATGTGATGCAAGCGGGAACCGTGTCGGAGTGCGTCGTGTCGGGCGGCAAAGTGACGTCCAGAAGGTTTTCTGCGTGGACTGAGTGGTTCTCGGGGCCTTCAGCGTACGTTCATAACTTCCCGGTTGAGGTCGGCGACCTGATCTCATGCACAGTCTGCGCCGCGGTCGGCACCACGCACGGGACCGCGATGTTCAACAACCTGACGTCCGGTGCAACCACGAACGTCGGTATTGATCCCCCGGAGTCGACTAACCTCGTCGGCAATGTCGCCGAATGGATTGTTGAGGATCCTAGCAAGCGCGGTGGAGGTCCCTACCCCTTCCCGGACTACGGTTCGACCTTCTTCAGCGACTGCATTGCGGGATCAAAGAATATCGAGTTAGATCTCGGCTCGGCTAGGGAAATTGACATGGTGGACGCGGCGTCAAAGAACGTCATCTCAACCGCCACCATCGAGAGCAAAAGGACGCTGCTCTGCAGGTACACAGGTTACAGGGGCGCAATGGTACCCCGTCCTCCCGCCTGGGTTAGCCCCGGTCCTTAAGGCAACGTCACGGCCCTTACTTGCGACCGGCCTCGGCGGCTTAGCTCTGCTCGGCTGGCGCAGGAAGCGGAAGGCGCAAGCGGTTGCATAAAGCAAACAACAGTTGTTCTGTTTGTTAGGTCGCCTCTACCTCCTGAATTGGACCATCACGATTTGATCTAGATCAAAGAGCCTTATAGCCGAAGCCCATCTTTTATTTGGTCCATCACGCGGTCGTACGCACCGGACGATCATCGCTACCCGAAAAGGGAGGCAACGATTCGAGCTGCTGCCCGTCAGCGTCCCGCACGATGAAACAGTTCGGGGTTAGCTCGGCGGCCCGCGGCGGCGGGAAGCGGCGTTGTTGGGGCATGGCTGGCGTAGATTATAGCGGATGGCCCGGCTACATTTCGCCGAATCAAACGACGCCGGGCGGGTAACGGAAATGTGCGATGTGGTTTCCATTTCGCCGCCGCCTGAAAACATCTGTAGAAACTACACAACTTGCTAACCAGCTTATGATCGAGCTGGAAACACTAGCTGCCGAGCATCGTGACCGCGATGCCCGCGAGGGTGTCGTTTTGGTTGCCAACACGCTTATGGCACGGCTTGAGCTATTTGCGCCCGAACATAGAGACAGCGCGGCGGCGCTGGTCATCGCCAGCCTATGGCCACACTCACTTTGACCGGCTAACCACTGCCGTATTGATATACGGCTCGACCGTTTGCGCGCGCGCCAGAATTGCAGCCGAAGATGTTTGATTGACGAAGTGGTGGTGAAGCAAAGTGGCTTCACCACCAGCAGCAAGTATTAGAAGCTGAATGACGACATCACCATAATCCCAAGTCGAGGCTCTGTTTTGAAGCGAACCGCCGTTTCTCCTGCTGGCGGAGGTGCATTCGCAACGAAACCGTCACCGAGAACCTGAGCCTTGGGATCAATGCGGAGTCCCACCCCCAAATTCCAGCTTGTGTTGTCGGGCACGGGCTTACCGCTCGCGTCAAATTTTGGATGATGCAAGCCAACCATCCATCCTAGCGCGTATCCCGTGATCGGCCCGTTATTGGCTGGCTGTGCGGAGGTACCTCCCCCTACTTCGATGGCGACGAAAGGACCGTGCGCCAGTTCCGTACAATTGATCGCCTGATAATCGAGTGGTGCAGCAGCCTTCGCCTGTGCAGTGCACCCACCTGGACCCCTGAGTGCGGGATGACCGAAGTCGAAGATGAAGTCCCTTATGAAATAATGGGCCTCCAGCACGAAACTAACGCCTACGTTGGCGGAAGTATCCTTGACCCGCACGATGTTATTTACGATCGTCGCGTCACCAACTCGGGTGCCACCCGTATCGAAGTCCGCGGCAACTCCAAGTCCCCAGTTGAGCCCCGCCCAACTTACCGGCGTCACTCCGTCAGCCGCACCTGCAGCCGCAGCAGCGTGGATACCAAGTGCAACAGCCACAAATCCGACCGCAAGCTGTCGCAAGCAGCGGATTCTCGTCGACCTACAAAGCGCAGCAAGATATTCAAACATCGCTAGCTCCCATTGTTATGGGAGGCGAACACCTCGCGACCTAGCACAAGCATGCTGGCAATAAAGCTGCCCCCCAACGCCACCCCCGGTGGCGAAAAAGAGGCTATTCCAGGTCGAAATAAAGGAGACGATGAGAACGTGGCTTATGCGCTTAATACACAAGGTCGCATTACTTTATGCATGTATGTGCCTTAATCGCAACGACCGCAAGGAACTTTGATATTGATGCCGGACCCGGTCGTAGCCGCAGCATTCCCATGTTCCAAAAAGCCTCACGGCGGCCCCTCAGTGATGACCCGACGACGCAACAACGATGCCGAGCGGCAACGCCGCCGCGATGGCGAAGATGACGAAGGCGAGAACGAAATGCTTCATGCGGCGTCATCGGCCTTTGCGTAGGCATGCGCCGGTGGCTTCCCAGCGCGTTTTGCAATAATTAACCCACGAAGCACTTCAACGAGCACAAGCTCATCATGGCATTCGGCAACTTCGGCTTTGAATAGAGCTAGCAGAAGGTCGCGTATCGTCATCTGTTCTGGCTCGGTCATCTGTTCTGGCTCGGTCATATTCCGGTTCTCCTCTTTCGATATGCGCGAAGGCCGTCGCGCGGCGGTGTCGTCAAGCGGCGTCCGTATCTTCCGCGCCGGGCGCATCCGGTGAAATGGTCTGGCGGTATTCGTCTATCGCCAAAAAGGCTTCGTGCGCCCGCTTAACATCGATGCCGTCGCGCACGGTGACGGTGTTGAACAAGATGAACATCGCCAGCAATTGTTTGGTCGGATTATCAACCGGATGAACGGTGCCGTATGGCCCCATATCTATCGCTGGCAGCCACATATGATTCGGATATTCGGCTCGGTGATGAGTACCGTGACGCCGGACGCAAATATTCCCGGCATCGGCGGTGCCGCTGTAGATCGGTACCCACAAGACATCGGCTTTCGTGATTTTCATGTTCTGCCTTCCAGCATTTTCTCAGAATCCGCTTCGTCGGATTCCACAGCGGGCGCAGGCCAGCGTTTCGGTTTCATGTACTCCCACAGCGGGCCTTCACCGGCATTGGCCAGCCAGCCGACGAAATTCCAGTACTTCCGCCTGCTGATTGAGCGAACCATCCTCTCAAGCCTGTCAGCATCAGATTTTTTCATCACGAACTCCCGGCCGTAGGGCTGTCCGGGGTTAGCGCCCCCCAAGTGCCCCCCGGAGCGCACGGCCCTAGACGCACTTTTGCGCTCCCCAGTGGTTGACTAGTTATGGCTCCGACGCCGGAGCCAGTGCCGTTCCCGGATATGGCACCGACGCCAGACCCACTTGTTCTATTTTTTGCCTTGGAGCTTGGAACAAGTGGCTCCGACGCCAGACCCACACTGGCTCCGACGCCGGAGCCTCGGATTCTGTTTTTTAGGGCATGGAGTCGATGCAGGCGGCCCGCGTTTCTGGTCCGGTTGATTCGACTACCATCCCAACAGAGAAAGTCGCGGGTCGGCTCTTTGCCTAAATGCTTGCTTTCTGTCAGTCGCCAGTGCGGTGCCTTGCCGTGGCCGTTGACGCCGTGATGCGCCGGGCTAACCATCACGATGAAGCCGTAATGCGCCAGTTCGCGGAACCAATCCCGGACATTGTTGCGTCCCGCACCAAGTTCCTGCGCGGCGACCCGCGTGGAAACATAAACCGCGTTGCCGAGATTTTTGTTGTACCGCCATTTCAGCACGACATAGAGGCACCTAGCGCCGTAGCGCCGTATGAGAGTGCTTTCCATGCCGGTGTTTTTAGGGTGTCTTTGAGTAGCGGCACAAATGGACCTTCGATCTTGCCGCTGAATCGTTTTCTGCTCATCGCCGCCTCTTATGACTTGCGGCCCATTCATCGATCAGGAAGTTCGGTAAGGGTGTCGGCTCGGCTTTGCGATCTTGCGGACGTGGCCAAGTGCCGAAGATTTCTTTGAAGGAATGCGCCGCCCAGCCGGGATTGTAGTTTTTGGCCTGCGCGTAGTGCAGCAAACCGGCATAGGTAGCGGCTGGCCCGGCTTTCAGCATGTCGCCCAACAGTTCGTTGTGGCGGGCGGCATGCACCAAGCCATTGGAAACGGCTACGGCGTATCGCCACGAATATTGCTTGCGCGGCTTCATGCCCGGCCCTGAATGATTCTGCGGAGCTTGGTGGCGCAGCGGACTTGGGCTTGCCGGTGAAGCTGCTTAAAGAGGTTGATTATCCGATCTTCGATTTCCTGCGGATTCGGTTCGGGCGGCAGTATTTCCGGCTCCGGTTCCGGCTCCCGCTCACGTGAGCGGGACGGTTGCTGTTGGCGCTGCCGATAAGCCCGATTGATTTCCGCGTTTCTCGCTTTGGCCGCCGCGTGCGCCAGTTCTGGATTCATATTTGAGGCGATGGCCATAAGCTTTTCGGCATCGGCCCGGCTGCGGGTGAATTTTTGCTGATACCATTCCCACCAACTAATCTCGCCAGCCTCACCGGCCTCAATCCGCGCTCGCAATGCCAATAGCTCCGCGCCGCATTCGATGCGCGCAGCAGTGAATTTCGTGAATGCATTAAACGCCTGCTCCCATTTGCGATGAACGCGAAGCACAGCATCATCGAGGCTGATGAACGGAGTGATGGTCTGCTGTTCGGTCATCGTCGCCTCGCTATCCGGAGCATATCGGGCGCGTTCACGCGCCCTGTAGTTTGTCCCTCCGCTTGCTGGCTTGATTGCGCGGCGGGCATTGAGATATTCAATCGACGGTTTCATGGTTACGCCCGCCAATCATGACTACGCCCGCTAATCACGACGATGCCTTGCTAATCCAGCCGTGACGCGAGGCGACCTCGGCATATTCAAGCCCCAGCGCGGCAAGGCGCGCTTGCGTGAGGTAGAGCAACGTCGAAATGAAGGCGGATGATGTGAGTGTGGCGGATGATGTTGCGTCGGTCATAGCCTTGCGCCCTTTGATCGGGCGCGGTATGACCGGGCTTGGTGGTCCGGTTTTTCGCGCCCATTGCGAAAACCAATTTCAGCCCCGCGCTGGCAAAGGCGCGGGGCTTTCGTTTAAGTCTCTTGTTGCTTGCGCGGCTGGAATTCCTTCATTGGAGTACCCAGCCAGCTAAGATCGCGTTCGTGCTTGCGCGCCAAAATCCAAGCATCAATCTCGTCTTCGTCCCACGCGATGCTATTCGCGCCCAAGTTCATCGGGCGAGGAAACGAACCGTCGTGAACTTTCTGAATGATGGTCTTGCGCTTCCAGTCGATACCTTTGCGGGATTTCAGTTCGGGAAAACGAAGTACGCGCATTGAGGTCACCTCGTTAGGAATTGCACTAACGACGTTAAACCCACACGCGCGCTAAAGCAATGAATTTCAGTTCACTTCTTGGTCCGATCAACCTGCTTGCTACCAAGCACGATGGTGACAAAGAAAAAGCCGGGCAACGCGCCCGGCCTTGTCAGTTCGGAATTTTACTTCTGATCAGCCGCGCATCTGCACCACGTTGCTGCTGTCGCCCGCCACAATGCCGCGCAGCCGCTTCGCCCACGCATCGAGCGCGTGCCGCTTCTCATCCTGATAGGCGTGCTGATCGTAGACCTTGTGAAGCTCTGGCTTGGTGTGGCCGATGACAAGCTCGCGGACCAGATCGGTGACGTTCGGGATCGCCGACAAGCCGGTGCGCATGGTGCGGCGGATGTCGTGAACCACGAACGCATCGAGCTTGCTGCCAAGCTCCTTTTTCATCGCCTTATCGAGCTTTTCCTTCTCGGCTGAAAACCGCGCTATCGGCCGCACGCCGTCGCTCTGCGAGAATACAAAGTCGCCGCCCTTGCCACGCGGCAGGCTTTTTAAGATCGAAATGGCGTCAGGGGACAACGGGACTTCATGCGCCGCCCCGGCTTTCATCCGCTCGGCCGGGATCGTCCATAGCTTCTCTTTCAGATCGATTTCGGACCAGCGCGCACCGGCAACCTCATTGCGGCGCTGCCCGGTCAGCAAGAGCATTTGATAGAACTTGCCGTAAGGCCCGCTGATGGCTTCCGCCGCCCGCCACAACGCCCGCATTTCGAGATTGCACAGGATACGGGTTCGGGCTTCTTGTTCGCCAACGAGCTTGTTCGGCTTCAGCCGGGCGCATGGGGAATGCTCTAGGCCATAGGCGCGTTGATCGATGGCCCAATTAAAAATGCGCCGGATCAGGGCGAGCAAGTTGCGCGCCATGGCCTCATAATCGCGGGCCTTGGCTTTGACCAGATCGCGGACATGCGACTCGGTGATCGCGGTGACCGGGAGATCGCCCCATTTCGGCAGTAGCTCGCGGTGGATGGTCAGTTCGATTTCCTTGCCGCGCTTCTCGCTCGGCAATTTGTCCCTGATGAAATCCTCGCACATGGCGGCAAAGCTGTTTAACCGCTTGCGCTGTTCCTCGGCCCGTTCGCGTGCCTGCCGCTCGGCCGGATCAATGCCGTGCCGAATGTCATCGAGCCATTGCCGCGCCATGTCGCGGGCGCTGTCCAACGTGATCGCGCCGTATGAACCTAATGCACGTCGTGTCGGATTATCGCTGCCGGGAAAGCGGGCGACCAACACAAATGATTTTGCGCCAGAGTCGGTGACGCGGATTGCCATGTTCGGCACCACGCCGTCCATGATTTCATAACGTGCGCCCGGCTTGGCGGCTTTGAGTGCTTTGCAGCCTCTATCAGTGAGAATTTTTCGCGGATTCATTGTCCAGCCCTTTTGCTTCGGGGCAACGCTGGGGCAACATATGCCCCGGTGCTTGGGTGTTGCCCCAAGTAACACACGTAACACCGAAGGAGAGAGAAAGCAAGACATATTGGGTATTAGTGCGGGTATGAAAGAAAGGAAACCCTGATTTATCAATGTCCAGTAATTAGCACGTCTCCTTATGGGGGTAAAGCGGACTCCGCGACAGGTTTGGATTGCGTTAGACGTATTTGACTTTGGGATACTCAATCGGCCTGCGGAACTTGTCATATGCTGCCCTGGTCGAAGCGAACCGCAGCATCATTATTCCGTAGCGCGTCGCCGCCATCAGATCGTCACCCTCTTTCACGACCTTGCCATCCTTTCGATGATAGAGACGAAACTCTTCGAACCAGTCATTGAGGTGCTTAAAGACCTTTAGTTTGCCCATTTGCATCCGGGTCAGCATCGCCATTAGTCCAGCCTCAACCGATACGCTGCCGTCTTCGAACTGGGCGTGCTGGTGCAGCATGTTGAGGCCCTGCGCCCTGTATTGCTGCGCAAGGGCAACGCCGGCCCCCTCTAGCGTCTCCCGTCGGCCGTCGCGCGGCCATGCCCACGGCAACTCCTTTCCCCAACTGCGGAGCGCAGCAGCATGAATAATGGGTGTTGCTTCTTTTAATCGGTGCGTTTTCGCAACATAGACGACATCGGAGTCACGATCCCAAACCAGCTCTACGGCCGCAAATGGGTGATCCCAGCCGAAATCCATTCCGCCGATCTTCGGCCAATGGGCTGGGAACTCACGATGCTCGATGGCGAGCGCGTCTTCGGGAACCGGAAAGATCCGACCCGAGCCCAGTGCGGGAATGCCTTTTGTTCTCGCTTCCAACTCATGTGGGGGATAGCTCGCAATGATTGTTGCCTTTTCTTCTTCGGAATAGTGCTGCACATCGTCGATGGTCATTGACGTGATGTGCCGGGCGTCGCTGCGCTCTTGCAAAAAGCGCCGCACAACCTCAGACATGCCAAGCAATGGGGTGAACGTCATCCACACCGGATTGGCGCCGATATTGGTTCTGGTGAGCGCCTCGCTGTAGATGTCCATTGGCGGCTCTTCATCGAGCCAGACCCAACTCAACGTCTCGCCCTGAAATTTCTCGCGGCCGGAAAGATAGCTTTTCAGGCCGATTACCGATTGGCCGCCCGAGACGTGATTGACTTTGATGCTGTCGAGCAAGTCGGGAATGCCACGCGCCGAAACAAGCTCCGCAATGGCGTCCTTCGGGATCGCTCCCGTTCCAGTTTGGCTGGGACGCCCAACAAGCACGCGCTGCACGGTGTCTCTGACAACCTCGCCAGTAACGCCGCACGCCCAGCCGATAGTCGGTCGCTCAAAGCGCTTACCGGCCCACCACTCGGGGTAGCGCCCGGTGGCGTGCATTGCCGCCTCGAAACCGCCGGCTAAGGTTTTGCCGAGCTGGTTGCCCGCCATAAGCAACCGTTCGCGATGCGCGGCGCCGGCGGCATGAAATTCAAGCTGCTTCAGGTAGGGTTTGTAGTATTTGAGACGATCCTCAGTTAATCGTCTCTGTTTCTCGGCTGTCAACGCTGCGAGCACGTTCGGTAATTCTGCGTCGGGCGAATTCAATGAATGCGTCAAGCTCATCGTCTGGAATTTCCATCAAACGTGTTTCGGTGATTTCAAATTCTTTCGGCATCAAATAAGCCGCCGTTTTGAGATATTCGTGCGGTTTCTCAATACGCACGATCCTGATGACCTCAGCACCGT
>Ga0306926_10004599_pt1 | contig 14521 bp, 10 predicted proteins | sample flu12Cox44000178_FD_203759 | JGI IMG/M metagenome (GOLD analysis project Ga0306926, IMG submission 203759) | Lab enrichment of tropical soil microbial communities from Luquillo Experimental Forest, Puerto Rico - flux8day.12C.oxic.44.000.178 (v2)... | ecosystem: Environmental > Terrestrial >...
GAGGATCTCGTCGGTGTGCTCGCCGATGTCGGGAGCGGCCGTGCGCACGGAGGCGGGCGTGCGCGACAGCGTGGCGGGCGGACGCTGGAGGCGCATCTCACCGAGAGCGTGATGCTTCACGGGGACGGCGAGCCCGAGGTGCTGCACCTGCTCGTTCTCGAACGTCTCCTTGATGTTGAAGATGGGTCCCGAGGGCACGCCCTTGGCGTTCAGCAGCTCAACCCACTCCGCGCTGGTCTTGCTCGCCATGGCCTTCTCGAGCTCGGCGTTGAGGGCCTTGCGATTCTTCGAGCGCTCCGGCGCCGTCTTGAAGCGCGGGTCTTCGAGGAGCGGCTCGGTGCCCAGGGCCTCGCACAGTCGCCGAAACATGGTCTGGCCGGAGGCGGCGATGTTGATGTGGCCGTCCGCGGTCTTGAAGACGCCGGTGGGAATGCCCGTGGGATGATCGTTGCCCGCCTGAGGCGCGATGGCGCCGTCGATGAGCCAGCGCGCGGCTTGGAAGTCGAGCATGGTTACCATGGCTTCCAGCAGCGAGGTGTGGACCCACTGCCCCTTACCCGAGCGCTCGCGCTCGATGAGGGCGCACAAGATGCCCTGGGCGAGAAAGATGCCCGCGGTGAGATCGGCCACGGGAATGCCCACGCGCACCGGCCCCTGCCCCGGCAGACCCGTCACCGACATGAGCCCGCCCATGCCCTGGGCGATCTGGTCGTAGCCGGGGCGGTCGCGATAGGGCCCGGTCTGGCCGAAGCCGGAGATGCTGCCGTAGATGATCCGCGGGTTGATCTTCGAGAGCGTCTCGTAGTCGATGCCCAGGCGGTGCTTCACGTCGGGACGGAAGTTCTCCACCACCACGTCGGCCTTGGCGGCGAGTTTCTTGATGATGTCCACGCCACGCGGCGACTTGAGGTCGAGGGTGAGCGAGCGCTTGTTGCGATGCAGGTTGAGCGAGTCGAAGCCGCGGCGGACGAAATCGCCCTCGGTGTCCTCACGGGCGGAGATCTGGATCACCTTGGCGCCCATGTCGGCGAGCTGGCGCACGCAGGTGGGGCCAGAGCGGGCCCGCGTGAGGTCGATGACGGTGTAGGGCTCGAGGGGCAGGCTCATCGTCTCGGCGCTCCTTCTTTCTGAGGTTCGGGCGGCAGGATGGCCGAGGCGCTGAGGGAGGCCGGATTGCGCTGCGGCCAGCGCCCCGCGTCCACGGCGGTGAAGAAATCGAGGACGGCCCGGTTGAAGCCTTCGGGATCCTCGAGATTGATGGTGTGGCCCGCCTTGGGCATGATCACGAGACCCGCTGACGGAATGGCGCGCTTCATGAAGATGGCGGGGTCGAGGCACGGCTCGTCTTCGTCGCCCGTCATGATGAGGGTGGGCACGGTCAGCTTCTTCATGCCCTCCTCGAGATCGTAGATGGAGGTTCGCGTCATCTGCACCCCGCGCATGGTCAGCGCGTGGCCCTTGGCCGACTGCGCGCAGAACATGTCGTAGAACTCCTGCCAGCCCGCGGGATCCTTGTCCATGAACTGCACGCGGGTGGGGCCCTTCGTGTAGAACTCCGCCACCGCCTTCATGCCGTCGCGCTCGAAGAGATCCGCGGTCTGTGCCACGTCACGCCGGAACTTCTCCGTCTCGCTCCGCACGCTGCCGTAGCCGGCGCCCGCCACCACCAGGGAATTGGCGCGCTCCGGCCAGCGCAGCCCGAAGTGGAGCACGGCGTAGCCGCCCATGCTGAGCCCGCACACGTGAGCCTTGTCGATCTTGAGCGCGTCGAGGAGCCCCACGATGTCGGAGGCGGCGAGGTCCTGCGAGTAGGCCTTGGGATCGTCGGGCACGTCCGATGGTGGATAGCCGCGGGCATTGAAGGCGATACAGCGATAGCGCCGGGCGAAGAAACGCATCTGCAAGTGCCAGCTCTTCGCCTCGCCCGCGAACTCGTGGACGAAGACCAGTGGGACGCCCGCTCCTGCTTCCTCGTAGAAGATGTTGATTCCGTTGACGCGCGCGGTGGGCATGGCGGCAGTCTACTCCAGACGCCCGAGCCGCTCAACCGCGGCGGTCCCGAGGGGAGCGCTCATGCCGAGAGGTCCACGAGGACCTTCATCACCGGTCCGCCCTTGAGGGCCTGCTCCATGCCCTGCTGAAGCCCTTCCAGGGGAATCTGGTGGCTCACCAGTGGGCCGACGGGCACCGCGCCGGCGGCGGCGAGGCGGATCGCTTCCTCCCAGTCCGCGCGCGCGTAGAGCCGGCTTCCGTGCATGGTCAGCTCGCGGGCGAACATGGGGTAGAGATTCACGGCCATGGGCTCGGCGTGGATGGCGACCACGCTGATGGTTCCCCATACTCGCACGGCATCCGTCATGAGCCGTACCGCTGCCGCGTTGCCCGTGACCTCGAAGGCCACGTCCACGCCCTCCCCGTTGGTCCAGTCGTTCGCGAACTTGACCACGTCTACGCCGGGGCCGACCACCTCGAGGCCGAGGGACTTCAGCACGTCAACCCGGTACGGATTCACCTCGGAGACGATGACGCGGGCGCCGCGATGGCGGGAGACCAGCGCGATGAGGGCGCCGATGGGGCCGCCCCCGAAGACGAGCACGGCGTCGCCCGGACCCACCTTGGCCCGCGTGACGTCGTGGGTGGCGATAGCCAACGGCTCCATCACCGCGGCGTGCTCGTCGGTAAGGGAGGCGGGCACTTTGATGATGCGATCGGTGGGCACCGCCCAGTACTCCTGCATGCCGCCGGGCACGTCCACGCCCAGGACCTTGAGTTTGTAACAGAGAAACGGCGCGCCCATGGTGCAGGCGCGGCAGGCTCCACACACGCGCAATGGCTCTACCACGACGCGATCACCCGACGAGAGCCCGCTGCCGTGCGGTGCCTCCGCGATCTCGCCGAAGGTCTCGTGACCGATGATGCCGCCCTTGGGCACGCGCTGATCCAGGTGCCCCTGGAAGATGTGGAGATCCGTACCGCAGATCCCTACTCGCTTCATCCTGAGGACCGCCTCACCTTCGCCCGCCTTGGGTTCAGGGGCTGTGCCCGTCCGGAAACGTCCCGCGCCCTCGTAGAACGATGCTCGCATCTCACCGGCCCTCCAGGATCTTGCGCATGGTGTCTCCCTCGCGTTTGAACCACTCGAAGAGGATCTCGACGTCCCACCCCATGCAGAAATGACGGACGCCCAGATCGAGATATGGCTTGGCCTGGTCGGGTCGGCTGATCTCCGCCCGCGGCGCGATGCCCGCGGCCAGCGCCGTCCTGATCATCCGCCGCTCCGCCTCCACCACGCGGGGATGGTCCCACTGCCCGGCGAGACCGATGGACATGGAATAGTCCGCGGGGCCGAACTGCACCATGTCCACGCCCTTCACGGCGAGCAGGTCCTCCAGGTTCTCCACCGCGGGCGCCTTCTCGATCATGACGGCCACCACCGCGTCGTCGAGGGCCTGGACGAAAGCGGGCGAACCCACGTCGATGACGTAGCCGACGTCGCGGCGCATGCCCACCCCGTGGACGCCACCGTGCCCGGGCACCTCCGCTCTCACCGCGGCCACGCACTCCGCCACGTCGGCGGGCGTGCGTGGATCGGCGAAAAGCAGATTCTGGATTCCCGAGCCGATGGCGCGCACCCCGAGATAGGTCCGGGGCTGCTGCTCGATCTTCATCATGGCAGACAGGTGGGGAAAGGTGTCGACGGCGCGCGCGAGGTTCTCGAGGGCAAACAGATCGTAGGGCGCGTACTCTCCGGCGAACTCCACGTAGTCGAACAAGCCAGAATGCCCAACCAGCTCAATGGTGGCGGGCCACGCGGAGTGGATGTGGGTGCCGAGGGTCGGCTTGCCTGCCCGCAGGAGCTCCCGGAGCTTATTGGGACGCATGCGTTCGATCTCCTTGTTCGGCCGGCGGGGGACCGAGCAGCCGCCGCGCCACGGTGAGCCGCAGGATCTCGGTGGTGCCCTCGGCGATTCGCCACGATCGAATGCGACGATACAGCCGCGCCAGAGGATGTCCCTCCACCACCGCGGCGCCGCCCGAGAGCTGCATCGCCCGATCCACGATGTGGGCGACCGTCTCCGTGGCCACGGCTTTGGCCATTGCCACCTCTACCTCGGCGCCATCGCCCGCCGCCGCCGCCCGAGCGGCCGCGTAGACGGCCGCGCGCGCCGCGAAGAGCTCCATCGCGCTCTGGCCGAGCATGGCCTGCACCTGCTCGCGCTCGCCCAGGGAGCCGCCGGTCCGGTGCGGACGGCGCGCCTGGGCGAGGGCGTGATCGAGCGTCCAGCGCGCGGCGCCGCAGGCGGTGGCCGCCACCCGCAAACGCAGCGCGGTGATGCTCTCGAGCGCGCGCGGCAGGCCTTGGCCGATCTCGCCGATGACATCGTCCATGGTCACGGCCACCTGCGCCAGCTCGAACTCGCCGTGGAGCGCGCCGTCGAGAGTACGGGTCTCTCGCCGCAGAATGACGCCGGGGGCATCGCGCCGCACCACGAAGACGGCGGTGCCGGTGGGACCGCCCGGATTGTCCGTCACCCGGGCGATGGCGACGAGCAGATCGGCCTGCGGCCCGCCCGTGACGAACGACTTCACCCCGGAGATCACGAAGCCGTTGCCGCGTCGCGCCGCCGTGGTGCGTGGCCCTTCCCGCCCGTCCGTGAAGGCGAGCGAGGCGGTGAGTTCGCCGCGAAGCACGGGCAGGAGGAATCGCTCGCGCTGCGCTCCCACGGCCAGCTTCAGCAGGCCGCCGTCACCTCCCAGGATGCAGTCGTGGAGAACGCACAGCGAGCGTGCGAGCTCCTCGTGGAGGGCGACCTGGCCGAGCGGCCCCAGTCCGCCGCCGCCCAGCTCCGCGGGCTGGAGGACCCGATAGAGCCCGAGTTCGGCGGAGCGCGTGCGGGCCCAGCGGCGAAGCGCGGGCGTGGCCTGCCCCTCCTCCCGCACGCCGTCGCGGCGCTCGGCGGGAAGGACCTCCGCCTCGAGGAAGCGCCGGAGTGTCTCCCGATGACCCTCGATGGCGGGAGCCAGTGGCTCGGAATCCACGAAGGTCTCAGCTCCGCGAGGCATCCGGCGCCAACGCGATGCAAGCGAAGGCGACTTTGGCCTTGGTCGGCACGCCGAAGCGCGCGGTGTGCCGCGCGGGCAGGCCGCCGGGAAAATGCTTCACGTACTCGGCGTTGATCTCGCGATAGTCGGCGGGATCTTGAATGAGCAGCGTCATCTGCACCACGCGATCCAGCGAGGAGCCCGCCGCGCGAAGGATCGCCGCCACGTTCTCGAGAGCCCAGCGCGTCTGCTCGGTGGTCGTGCCCTCGCGGGCGGTGCCGCCGATGTCGTTGCCGGCTCCCGTGCCCGACACGAACACGAGGCCGGCCGCGCGCGTGGCGCGGGAGAACGCCCCCGGAGCCGGCGCGTCGGGAGGGTTGAAGAACTCGATCATGGCTGGGGCCTCCTGTCGAAGTGGTGCGAGCACGTCCGCACCGGGGGAGTGTAGGCGGCGCCGGCGCGCCCCGTCAACGGCAGGTAGAGCCCTCTGCTATACTCGCGCGGTGTCCGATCCGATGGCGCCACTCGCAGATCTCATCGTCCTCGACTTCACCCGCGTGCTCGCCGGGCCGTATTGCACGCGTCTCTTGGCCGATCTCGGCGCGCGCGTGGTCAAGATCGAGCGCAAGGGCGGCGGCGACGACATGCGCAAGGGCCATCTCCAGCTCGACGCGAGCCGCGACGATCAGAGCACGTACTTCACGCGGATCAACGTGGGCAAGCAGAGCGTCGGCCTCGATCTCGGTCGGGCCGAGACACGCGAGATCGTCTGCGACCTCGCCCGGAAGTCCGACGTGGCCGTGGAGAACTTCGCCCCCGGGGTAGCCAAGCGCCTCGGCATCGACCACGACACCCTCGTCGCCGTGAAGCCGGATCTCGTCTACTGCTCCATCTCGGGCTTCGGACAGACGGGTCCCTGGCGGGAACGTCCCGCGTTCGCGCACATCATCCACGCCGCCTCCGGTCTCATGCATCTCGAGCAAGGTGATCTCGACGCCCCGCGCTCCGCGAACCTCCAAGCGGCCGACGTGCTCGCGGGCACGCACGCCTTCGGGGCCATCCTCGCCGCCCTGTGGCGGCGGCAGCGTACGGGCCAGGGCGCGCGGCTCGATGTCTCCATGCTGGAAGCGCTGGTGGCGGCCGATGACGTCTCCATCCCCGCGGGTCTGAATGGGGGCGAGAAGATGGGCGCGCCGCGCCCCGGGATGGGCGTCTACGAGATCGGCGGGCGCCACCTGGCGCTCCAGATCGTGGGCTCCATGGATCTGTGGCCGCGCCTCCTCGTTATGATGGACCGGCCCCAGCTCGCCGACGATCCACGCTTCGCCACGCCAGTTTTGCGACGCCAGCACTGGCCCGAGCTTCGCGATATCGTCGGCGCCTGGCTTCAGCGCTTCAAGACGGTGGACGAGGCGCTCGACGCGCTCAACATGGCGCGCATCCCCGCCGCCCCCGTGCTCGAGCCGCAGGAGGTCATCGCCCACCCGCACCTCCTCGCGCGCGGCGCCTTCCCAGAGGTGCCTCATCCCACCCGCGGCACGGTGCGGGTGACGGCGAGCCCCTATCACTGGGACGGCAACCCGGTCCATCCGGCGGCGGGCGCCCCCTATCGCGTGGGTGAGCACAGCCGGCTGGTGCTGCGTGACCTTCTGGGCTACGATGCCGCCCGTATCGACGCATTGATCAGGAGCGGCGCCGTCGAAGCGCCCTGATCGCCAACCCTTCGCGCGGGAGCGAACGTCCATGGCCCGGATGACCGGCGGCGAAGCCCTCGTAGCCTCTCTTCAGCGTGAAGGCGTGCACGTGGTTTTCGGCCTCCCCGGTGTGCAGCTCTACGGCGTCATGGCCGCCCTGCGTGACGAGGAGCGGATCCGCTTCATCACCACGCGCCACGAGCAGGCCACGAGCTACATGGCCGACGGCTACGCGCGCACGAGCGGCGATGTCGGTACCGCGCTCGTCGTCCCCGGCCCCGGCCTTCTGAATGCCTCTGCGGGACTCAGCACCGCGTATTCCGCCTCCTCGCCCGTGCTCATGCTCTGCGGCCAGATCCCACGCGAGCAGATCGGTAAGGACATCGGCCTCCTCCACGAAGTCAACGATCAGCTCGACTGCATCGCGCCGGTGACCAAGTGGCGACGCCGCGTGCTCCAGGTGCCAGACATCCCCGCCGCCGTGCGCGAGGCCTTCGTGCAGCTCCGGAGCGGCCGGCCGCGCCCCGTGGAGCTCGAGATGCCGCCCGAGACCATGGAGGAGGAAGGCGAGGTCGAGCTGCTCGAGCCCACCATGGTGACGCGCGCGGTCGCCTCCGCCGCCGATGTCAACCGCGCCGCCGAGCTCCTCCTCGCCGCGAAGCGGCCGCTCATCTACGCGGGCGGCGGCGTGAATCTCTCCGGGGCGCACGAAGCCCTCCATGCGGTGGCCGAGTATCTCCAAGCCGGCGTGGCCACCACCGCCGAGGGCAAGGGCGCGGTGAGCGATCACAGCGATCTCTCCCTCGGGGCCGCCTTCTTCCGCGAGTCGCCGCTCCGCGCTGCCATCCACGACGCCGACGTGGTGCTGGCCGTGGGCTCGCGGCTCGCCCTCGTCACCTTCGCGCCGGGGACGCAGATCATCCAGATCGATGCCGACCCGCAGGAGATCGGGCGCTCACACAAGCAGACGCTCGGGCTGGTGGGCGACGCGCGTGCCACCCTGGAGGCACTCCTGGAGAAGCTCCGGGCGGGCGCGCCACCACGCCCCTCGCGCAAGGCGGAGCGCGAGGCCCTGCGCGCACACATCGCCTCCCATCTCACGCAGGAGCCGCAGGCCTCGATCCTTAGGAGCCTGCGCGCGGGCTGCCCCGAGAACACCATCTTCATCGCAGGCATGACCCAGATCGGCTACTACTCGCGTCCGCTGTGGCCGACCTACCAGCCGCGGACCTATCTGTCGTCGTCCTACTCGGGCAATCTCGGCTACGAGTATCCCGTGGCCCTCGGCGCCAAGGTTGCGCGCCCGGATCAGCCGGTGGTCGCCACGGCGGGCGACGGTGGCTTCCTCTACAACGCCCAGGAAATGGCCACGGCCGCTCAGTACGGCATCAACGTGGTCTGCGTCGTCTTCAACGATCAGGCCTTCGGCAACGTCGCCCGCGATCTCGACGAGGATTGGGGCGGCCAGTACGGGGCGGCGTTGCAGAACCCCGACCTGATGAAGCTCGCGGAGGCCTTCGGTGTACACGGAATGCGTGCGAAGGAGTCGACGGAGGTGGGCCGCCTCGTCGGCCAAGCCCTCGAGATGAACCGACCCGTGCTCGTCGAGGTGCCGGTGGGACGGATGCCCCGGCCCGTGTTCTTCCCCGCGAGGAAGGCGCCGACCAAGTACCAGCGCTAGCCGCCCGGCTGTCAGCGGGCCGTCCAGCACCTGACATAAAACGTCGGTATCTGGACGCCCATCACTCTAAAATGTCAGACTGAGCGTCATACCGGCGATGATGCTCCCTTTCTTTTCGGACGGTTAGCCGGTGGCATTGATGTTGCTCTTAGTGCGACAGTCCTGGAGTGTCCAGCAGGTCCGACGATCTGTCGCACGCAAGGGAAAGGGGCTGCCGAATGGACGGGGATATCAAACGAGAGGCCGCGTTCACCGGCCAGAGGGTGAAGCAGAAGGTCATCTTCGCCCTCGCGCTCTGTTCGGTCATTCCCCTGCTCGTCCTGACCTACGTGATCCACGGTCACCTCATGCCCGGCATGGAGACGACGACCAAGGGCGTGGTCGAGGCAATCGCCATTCCCACGCTCGTTGCCTTCACCGGTCTCCTCATGGCAGGCGGCGGCTACGTGGTGTGGGACCTGGCGAGCGCGGTGTCGCGCACGGCCAGTCTGGTGGCGTCGGCGCAGCCCGCCGGCGATGCCGCGGGGCCGCGACACGATGAGATCGGCACGCTCATGGTCGCCTTCAACCGCATGATGGCCACCATCGAGCAGCAGGCGGACGAGATCAACCAGTTCCCCAAACGGCTCGAACAGCTCACGCGCCAGGCCTTCCGTGACGCGCTCACCGGGTTGCCCAATCGCGCGCTCTTCAGGGATCGCCTCACCCACGGCCTCACGCGGGCCCGCCGTCGTCACGAGCACGTGGCCGTGCTCTTCCTCGACCTCGACCGCTTCAAGGTCATCAACGACACCCTCGGCCACACGGTGGGCGATCAGCTCCTCGTGGAAGTGAGCAACCGCCTCGGCTCCTCCCTGCGCCCGGGGGACACCGTGGCTCGACTGGGGGGGGACGAGTTCGGTCTCCTCCTGGAGGACGTGGCCGACGCGGAGTCGGCGGAGGCGGTCGCCGTGCGCATCGAGGAGGAGCTGGCCAGGCCCCTCCGCTTCGAGGGCCGCGAAGTATTCATCACAGCCTCCATCGGCATCGCGCTGACCTCGGAGCGCCTGGGCACACCCGAGGAAGTGCTCCGCGACGCCGATCTCGCCATGTATCACGCCAAGGCCAAGGGCAAGGCGCGCCACGAGATCTTCGAGGGCAGCATGAGCGCCCCGGCCCTCGATCGCATGGACCTCGAGATGGATCTGCGCTCGGCCATCACACGCCACGATTTTCGTCTGCACTATCAGCCCATCTTCCGTCTCGACACGGGCAAGATCACCGAGATGGAGGCGCTCATCCGGTGGCAGCACGAGAAGCGCGGCCTCCTCCAGCCCGACGCCTTCATCGGCCTCACCGAGGAGACGGGACTCATCGTGCCCATCGGACAATGGGTGCTCGCCGAGGCCTGCCGCCAGGCGCGCCAGTGGCAGATCGAGTATCCGCGGCATCCCGCCCTCGTCATGAGCGTCAACCTCTCCGCCAAGCAGTTCCAGAACCCGAACCTGGTCGCGGAGGTCGCCGACGCCCTCAACATGAGCGACCTCGATCCGAGCAGCCTCAAGCTCGAGATCACGGAGAGCGTGGTGATGCAGGACGCACCCGCCACCCTGGCCAAGCTACGGGAGCTCAAGGACCTGGGGGTGAAGCTCGCCATCGACGACTTCGGCACCGGATACTCGTCGCTCGGCTATCTCAAGCGCTTCCCCGTGGACACGCTGAAGATCGACCGCTCCTTCGTGAAGGGACTCACCCACGAGGGCGGCGACAGCGCCATCGTGCGCGCGGTGGTCACGGTGGCCAAGAGCCTCAACATGGACGTGACCGCGGAAGGCATCGAGACCGACCAGCAGCGGCTCGAGCTGAAGAACTTGGGTTGCGACCAGGGCCAGGGCTTCCTCTTTGCGCGGCCCGTGGCGCCCGAGCATCTCAAGCCGCTCCTCGCCATCTCGGTGAACGGCACCCTCGTCGGCGTTTAGCTCTCGAAGCTGACCCCCGGCCTGCCCCCGCTACTGTGAGGCGGGTGGTGCCGGGGGCGGGGGCGCGCTCCCCAGACCACGCTGAGTCGCATTCCGCGCCACCACTCTATCCCGCCACGAGACTGTGGTCCGCGGCTTCGACCACACGCAGAAGATACGGGTCTGGGGAGCGCGCCCCCGACACCACCCTTGAGGCAGAGATCTCAGCGAAAGGGACGAGTCCGCGGCACGCGCCCCGCGCCCACCCACCTCACTCTCGACGAGAACCGCCCGCGCTCACGCTCGTTCGGAGCCGAGGCGGTCAGTCGTAAGCGTGGGCGGCGCGCGCGATGGGCTGAGAGCGGCGGCGGACCTGGACCGCGGTGGCGATGGTGAGGAGCATGAAGGTCGCCGACGTGACGAAGACCATGCGCGGCTCGCCGTGATCGAGGAACCAGCCGAAGAGGAGCGGGGTGAGGCAGGAGCCGAGGTCGAGCCCCGAGTACACGAAGCCGTAGACCTTCCCCGAGGCACCGGGCGGCGTGGCCGCGCGCACGAGCATGTCGCGTGACGGCGAGATGGTACCGAGGCAGAAGCCCATGAGTGCCATCACGCCGGGCAGGAACGTGAGGGTGGGCGCCGCGCTCGCGATGATCAGGCTCAGGGAAGCACCGGCCACCAGGCCACAGGTCGCCACGAGATCGTGCCGGCGCGTGCGATCCGCCATGAACCCGCCCACGAGGATGCCGGTCGCGCTCCCGAGGAGGAAGGCGGTGAGGGCGCCCGTGGCTAGCCCGAGCGGCGCATCGAAGATTTGCACCATGGCCGAGACAGAGAAGGTCTGGATGCCGATGAGCGAGGTCGCGATGAAGGCGAAGAAGGCGAAGGCGGTGAGAATGGAGGGCGCGAGGAGCAGCTTGACGCTGGCGCCAAGCCCTGGCGCACTCGTGGCGCCGCGGAGCGCGGGCTCCACGCGATCGGCCAGCGTCGCGCCTTGGGTGGACAGCGCGACGGCCGCCGTCACGCCAACCGCGCCTACCGTGAGGAGCGAGCCACGCCAGCCGAGCGGACCGGCGAGCCCGACCACCACCGCGGGAGCCGCTGCCCAGCCCAGGTTTCCGCAGATCCCGTGAATGCCATAGGCGCGGCCGAGGCGCGCTGAGGACACGGAGGCGTTGAAGATCGAGTAGTCCGCGGGATGGAACACGCTGTTGCCGAAGCCGCCCAGGATGGACGCGACGGCGAGCGCCCAGTACGTCGAGGTGAGGCCGGCGAGGCCCATAGCCCCGGCGAGGAGGGCCATCCCCGCGGGAAGCACGCGACGGGCGCCCAGATGGTCGACGAGAAATCCCGACATGGTTTGGCCCACGCCCGAGGCCGCGTAGAACAGTCCCATGAGGAGGCCCAGCTCCGTGTAGGACACGCCGAAGTCCTCGCGGAGGAGGGGAAAGAGCGGCGGCAGCACGAGCTGGAAGAAGTGGCTGACGAAGTGGGCGGCGCTGACGAGAGAAATGATGCGCACGTCACGTCCCAAACTGCCGCGAACCGGCTCCGCTGCCGAGCGAATGCTCCACCTCCGCGTTACAGATCGACGCCCGGCCGGAGCCGGGCGCTCCTCCAGCGTAGCGCAGTGGGAAGCGGGGTGCGGCGGATTCTCGCCGCGTGGTACCATTCCGGAGTCTCGCACACCACGAGCGCTGCCTTCACGCGCCAGAACAGAAGGAGACCGTCATGCGGGCTGCCGTCCTCTACGAGCCGAACACGCCGCTTCAGGTCGTGGACCTCGAGCAGCAGGGACCGCAGGCGGGCGAGGCGCGCGTGCGCGTCAAGGCCGCCGGCGTCTGCCACAGCGACTGGCACATCATGAACGGCGACTGGCAGCTCCCCTTGCCCATGGTCCTCGGCCACGAGGCGGCGGGCATCGTGGAGGACGTGGCGCCTGGGGTGAAGCACATGAAGCCAGGCGATCACGTGATCTTCTCCTTCCGTCCGCAATGCGGGCGCTGCCTCTACTGCTCGCTCGGCCGCTCCATACTCTGCGATGGGCACAAGTCCGTGCGCTGGGCCATGCTCGATGGCAGCCATCGCCTGCGCCACAAGGGCCAGAACGTAAACCAGATGGCGCGCATCGGCACCTTCTCCGAGGCGGTGGTATGTCCCGCCGAGATGCTGGTGCCCATCCGGAAGGAGATGCCGTGGCCGCAGGCGGCTCTCGTGGGCTGTTGCGTTCCCACCGGCGTGGGCGCCGTCACCTCGTGCGCGCGAGTGGAGGCGGGCGCCTCCGTGCTCGTGATCGGCTGCGGCGGTGTCGGCCTCAACGTGGTGCAGGGCGCACGGCTGGCCGGGGCAGGGATGATCGTGGCCTGCGATCTTCTCGACAGCAAGCTCGGCTATGCCAAGGAGTTTGGGGCGACCCACACCTTCAATGGGAAGCAGGACAACATCGTGGAGCGGGTGCGCGAGCTTACGGACGGGCGCGGGGTCGATTATGCCTTCGACGCCATCGGCGGCGAGCAGACCACGCTGCAGATCCTTGACGCCATCCGTCCCGGCGGGGTCGCCGTCATCGTGGGCATGGCCGCCATGGCCGTGCGCGCGCCCATCACGCCGTACGCCATGGCCCTCCAGGAGAAGACCCTCAAGGGCACTATGTACGGTTCCGTGCGCCCGCCCATCGACTTCCCGCGTCTCGTCGAGCTCTACCTCGACGGCCGACTCAAGCTCGACCAGCTCGTGAGCCGCACCTACACGCTCGATGAGATCAACGACGGCTTCCAGGCGCTCACCTCGGGCCAGGTCGCCCGCGGCGTGGTGGTCTTCAACTAGTGCTGGGCCAACGTACTTCGCCAGATCGACTCAGCCCTCGCTTCGCCGCAGAGCGGCTCAGCTCGAACTGCCACGTTCTCGGTCGGCCGCAGCCCTCAACGTACACGCACGTCCGCCTCGGGCTGCAGCCTCCCTCGGGCCTCGTCTGGCTCGCAATTTCGTCCAGCCCTCTGCGGGATCACTCGCCGTATAACCAAGACTCGTTGGAGGCGCACTAGATATGGCTCCGCGAACGATCTACGAGGCGCCGCGCCCCGCCGCCGCGCCTGGCGAAGAGGTCTACACGAGCAGCTGCGCCCACAACTGTGGTGGGCGCTGTGTGGTCAACGCGCACGTGAAGGACGGCACCATCGTGCGCATCAGCACCGACCCGCGGCGGTGGACACCCGAGATGCCACCGCTCACCGCCTGCGTGCGCGGCTTCGGCGCCGCCGAGCGCGTCAACCATCCCGACCGGCTGCGTTATCCGCTGCGTCGAGTCGGTCCGAAGGGATCGGGCGAGTTCGAGCGCATCAGCTGGGACGATGCCCTCGACGAGGTGGCGGTTCAGATGCGGCGCATCCGGGATACGTACGGTCCCGCCGCCATCCTCGACTGCTCGCGAAGCGGCAGCACGGCCGTCGTGCACAATCGCGCAGTGGTGCAGCGATTGCTCCATCTCTTCGGTGGCTGCACGGAGCTCTGGTCGAATCTCTCCAACGAGGCGGAGATCTTCGCCCTCCGCCACACGTATGGTTCCAGGGCCGAAGCCAAATCCTCGGGTCGCGAGCCCACGGACTACGTCAATTCGCGTCTCATGATCCTCTGGGGCTGGAGCCCGGGCGACGGAACCTTCGGCACGAACAATCCGCAGTATCTCCACTGGGCGCACGAGCGCGGGGTGCGGATCGTCACCGTCGATCCGCGCGCCACCCGGACGAGCCACAAGCTGGCCGACGAGCACGTGCCCATCCGGCCGGGCGCGGACGCCGCGATGTTGATCGCCATGGCCCAAGTCATCGTGAGCGAGAATCTCCACGACCAGGCCTTCCTCGATCGCCTCGTGCTGGGGTTCGACGAGGGGCATCTGCCCGCCGGCGCGCCGGCCGGCTCGTCGTATCGCTCCTATCTCCTCGGCCTCTCGGACGGCGTCATGAAGACTCCGGAGTGGGCGGAGCCTCTCACCGGCGTTCCCGCCGCCACCATCCGGCGGCTCGCGCGCGAGTTCGCCACCCTCAAGCCCGCCGCGCTCCACTGCGGCTATGCGCCGGGGCGCACGGCGTACGGCGAGCAGTTCCACCGCGCCGCCTACGCGCTGTGCGCCATCACGGGCAACATCGGCATTGCGGGCGGCAACTCCG
>Ga0306926_10004602_pt1 | contig 14515 bp, 9 predicted proteins | sample flu12Cox44000178_FD_203759 | JGI IMG/M metagenome (GOLD analysis project Ga0306926, IMG submission 203759) | Lab enrichment of tropical soil microbial communities from Luquillo Experimental Forest, Puerto Rico - flux8day.12C.oxic.44.000.178 (v2)... | ecosystem: Environmental > Terrestrial > Soil...
CTGATGATGAGCGGGGTCTCCTCGAGCAACAGTCTTTGCATCTCTCCGGCCACGCTGCGCTGGGTCTGGAGGTCGAGCGCTCTCACGTAACGGCGGACGAGCGCATCGTAAGCCGCATTGCTGAAATGCGCGGCGTTCCAGCTCCCGTGGCTGAGCAATGAGTTCTCGAGCAGGGTGTTCGGCACGCCCCGGTGCGCGTAGTCGGTGATGCCGAGCGGGCTGTCGAGCCAGTCGGATTGCCCGGGGACGGACTTGCCGTAGTACAGCGCCTGTGTCTCGAGCGTGAGGCGCATTCTGATGTCGAGCATGCGGGCAAAGTTCTGGACGAGCTGCGCGTACTCGGGAATGTCGGTGTAGCGCTCGGTGGTGAGTGTGATGTCGAAGCCGCGCGCGTAGCCCGCCGCCTGCATGAGCTGTCGCGCCGCGACGAGATCCTGAGCGCGCTGCGGCACGGTGGGGTCGGTCGAGGGGTAGACCGGCGAGAACGGACTGTCGTTTCCCATCGCGCCCATTCCGCGACACAGCCCATCCACGAGCTTGCGGCGGTCGAGGCTGAGAGCCAGTGCCTGCCGCACGCGCTTGTCCGCGAAGGGTGGACGGTCGCAGCGCATATGCAGCTGACGGTGGTTGGCAGAGCGCACCCGAATGACGCGGATGTCCGGGTTGCTCTGAATGGCGGGCGTCATGACCACCGGGATCGCATCCAGCAGATCGACTTCGCCGGCCTCGAGCGCAATCAGCCGCGGCTGAATGTCGCTGTAGAACTTGAACTCGATCCGATCGGGCAGCGCCTTCGGTCCCCAGTAATCCGGGTTGCGCACGAACGAGGCGCCTTCGCGTGGCCGATAATTTTCGATCCTGAACGGTCCGGTTCCCTGGAAGTGCCGCTCGTAGTCGCCGGCCTGGTCGGCCGGCAGAATCGCGGCGTTGTAATTGTCGATCGAGACCGCGTAGGGAAAATTGCCGCTCGGCGTGTCGAGGTGGAACGCGATCGTCTGGTCGTCGATGCGGCGCGTGCCGCCCTTCGACAGCAGACCCTTGAAGACCGACAAGGCATTCGATGCGCCACCCGGGTCGGACAGGCGGTCGAAGGTCGCGACCACATCTGCCGCGGTCATCTCGCGGCCGTCGTGAAAACGAACCCCGCGCCGCAGCTTGAACGTCCACACACTGCCGTCCGCGTTGTGCGACCAGCTCTCCGCCAGCACGGGCTTCAGCGTCAGATCGGGCTGGGTGATGCAGAGGAACTCGGCCGCCTGGAATATCAGCTGGTAGCTGCCGCTGTCGTTGACGAGCAGCGGGTCGATGGCGCCGTGCGGCATCGCGACTGCCGCTCGCACACTGCCGCCGCGCATGCCGGGTGCGGCAGCCGGCGGCGTGGCGGCCGGCGGCGCAGCGAGCCCGAGTCCCGCCGCAGCCGCCAGAGCGTTCAGCAACGCAAGCGCGATCCCGAGCCGGCTGCCGTGTTGCAGGAAGGTGCGCCGATCGATCCGCCGCGCAAGCAGATCGTCGAGCAGCGCGTTCTCGGTCTCGCCGAGCCGGCGCCTGGCCTTCTCGATCACTCCCTTGCGGCGGCTCATGCCTCTGTCAGCTGTCGCGGATGGCACGGCGAACCTACGCGGGTGATACGCCCGCGTACACGACTGCCGTGCGCCCCGCGCGAGTTGCTCTGCGAGAAGTCGCTACCTGCCCTGCGAGAAATGGTAGTCGAACCGGATGCCGAGCACGCGCGGACGTGGCACCACCTCGGCCAGAACGAACTGGGAGCTGTTGATCTCCGTGGGTGAGTTCACGTTCGTCAGGTTCTGGGCGTAGAGCTGCACCGACCACGGATCCTTCGCGATTCCCGCCGAGGCGTCGTAGGTCGTGAGTGGCGGTATGTCGTAAGCGGGGACGTTGCCGGTGGCCGTCACCATGTGACCCTGGTGCGCGACGCCGCCCTGGACGAACAGGCCGAAATTGCCCACGAGCCAGTCATAGCGGATGCGGCCGGTGAGCTTGAACGGCGGCGAGTACGCGGTCGGACTCCCGAGCGGTCCGTACGGGTTCGCTAACGAATGGCCGTTATATTCCGTGATGGGCTTGCCGTACGCCGGCGCACTCAAGGGATTCGTGAGCAGGTCGGGATTGTTCGCGATCAGGTACGGTGAGTTGGTCTGCTCCGAGCTGTTCCAGGCCGCCGAGACATCCACCGTCAGACCCTGGGTGACGCGCCACAGCGTCGTGAGCTCGATACCCTTCACCCGATAGCTCGGCCCGTTGGTGGCGAAGGCCAGATTTCCGAGGCCGCCCTGCGGATCGAAGAAGCCGGTCTGCGCGTTGTCCCAGTTCTCCTGGTAGAGCGCGCCGTTGAACAGCAGATGGTTATCGAGCCACGTGGTCTTCCAGCCGAACTCGTTGTTGGTCACGTTGTCAGGGTCGGTAGTGGCCGGGATGCAGTACTGATTGATGCCCTGCGCATCTTTCAGGTGGCATGAGGTCGAGCGATTGAACGAGCCGGCCCGGAATCCCTGCGAGTAGGTGTAATACAGCATGAGATCCGGCATCACGTGCCAGGTGAGGTTGGCGCGGCCCCGGTTGCCGGTGTTGGTGACCTGCGTCTCCCTGAGGGCGAAGTTGGTGCCGTACGGGTTCTGGCAGAACCCGAAATAAGTCGTCGGGGTGAACTGCTTGCAGTAGAAGCTGCCGACATCGCCGCCGGTCTCGTTGCTGTCGTACTTGAAATGACGAATGCCGCCGCTGATCGTCAGCACCTTCGGGATGATGTCAAAGTCGATCGAGGCGAACTCCGCGAGCTGCTTGTAGCCGCGCTCGACGTCGTCGAAGAAGCCGGTCGGCGGGAGCGGGTTGAACTCGGGTGACCCCGGCCACGGCGTGAGGGCCAGCATGCAGTGGTTGTCGAGCCCGGTCGGGGAGCACAGCGGCACCGTCACGTACGTCCACTGTGTCTGATCGGTGATGCTGTATTTTTCCCAGAAGACGCCCACCAGCCCGCGAATGCGCCAGTCGTCCGGTGTGCTGAATCGCAGCTCCTGCTGGTTGTGCGTGTTGCGCAGGTTCTCCCGCCAGATGGTGCTTGGCGTGTAGCACGCACCGTCTGCCGGGTTCTTCGAATAACCCGCGCACTGGTAGTAGAAGCCGTAGACGCCGCGCGCATAGTTCGTGTAGTCCTGCACCTGTTCGACGTTGCGCACCAGGTAGGATCCGGCGTAAACCATCTTCACATCGCCAATGTGTCCATTGACGACCAGCGAGGTGTTCTCGAACTTGTCCTTGTTGAACGAGGGGTTGAATATGTTCACCGACAGCGGCGGCAGCGGATATTTGCCGATGGGCGCGCCCTTGGGGTCGAACGTCGTGCCTTCGGAGCCGTAGGGCATCTGGTAGAAGACCCCCTCGGCGTCGATGTTCTGGTAGCTCTGGGTGAGCAGCGCGTCCCAGGCGTCGTTGATCTTCCACAGGAGCGATGCCCGCATACCCGTGTAGGTCACGGGGTTGATGGCATTCGCCACCATGTTGTAATTGTTGATCACCGGGCTGTTCTTGGGAATCACACCGCCGTTGTAGCCGACAGCGCCCTCATCCGTGGGGAGTCGCGTAAAAGTGCTCGGCAGGTTGTTGATGTAGCCGCCCTGGCGGTCGCTGTAGATGACGCCGCGGATGGCGAGATGCTCGTCGATGAGCGGCACATTGAGCACCGCGGTGACGGCGGTATTCGGATCCCCGTGAGCGGTCGTTCCGTAGCTCGCCGAGACGCTGCCCTCGGTCACATCGATCTTCGGCTTGTTCGTGATGTAACGCAGCACGCCGGCGAGGGCGCCGCCGCCGAAGAGCGTCCCCTGCGGGCCCTCGAGCACCTCGATGCGGTCGAGGTCGGCTGCGTAGATATCGAGGTTGCGTCCCGGCAGCTGTCCCGACTGCTCATCGAGATAGATCGCAACCGCCGGAAAGGCGCCGGTCGTGCCGCCGCCCTGATTGCCACCGCCGCCGACGCTCAGGCCGCGCATGAAGATCTCGCCCTGCGCCGGCCCATTGGTCGACTGGGTGACATTCGGCAAGTATTTGATGAACTGGTCGAACGTCTGGACGTTCAGCTGTTTGAGCGTGTCGCTGGTGAGTGCCTGGATCGTGATCGGCACGTCCTGGATGTTCTCCGCGCGACGCTGGGCTGTCACGATGACTTCGCCGAGACCGCCGGACTCCGTCGCAGCGGCCTCGCCGGTGGGCCCGGCGTCGGCAAGCGCGTGGGCCGCATGCGCACTCAGAATGGTCGCGACGGCTCTGGAAACTTTGCGATTCATTTTCGACCCCCCCCGGGTTCTTAGTTCGAAGCGCCGTATCCCCCTAATCCACTGCCCCGGATCGAGCCACTGTGAAGCGATCACGCACGACCACAGGCATCACGGTGAGAAAACACTAGCTTCTGCCCGCGCGGTATGCAAGGTGGGGGTGGTCCGACCACTCGCCGATCAGCGAGCGCCGCGCTCGAAGATCACTTCGCCGGCGACGATGGTCATGTCGACGGCCACGCTGTGGATCGCGAGCGGCGGGGTCTCGAACATATTCCGGCCGAGGACCGCGAGATCCGCGGCCTTCCCGGCCTCCAGTGACCCGCGCGATCGCTCATCGTGCAGCAGATAGGCGCCGGCGCTCGTGTACGCGACGATCGCCTGCTCGAGAGAGACGCGCTCCTCGGGTTTCCAGGCGTGGTCCTGCTGACCCTTCAGGTCCCTGCCTCCGGGATAGCGATGCGTAATCGCAGTCTCGAGCCCCTCGAGCGGCGAGACGCCGGTAACCGGCCAGTCCGAGCCCCACACCAGGACCACGCCCGCCTCGAGGAGCGTCCGGGTCCGGTAGAGCTCGCCGAACCGCTCGGAACCGAAGAGACGCGGTGCGAAGATCGTCTCCCACGGGTCGTCCAGGCTCCACAGGGGAGTCATGTTGGCCACTACGCCGAGCGTGCGGAAGCGAGCGATATCGGCATCCGCGATGAGTCCGAGGTGGGCGAGCGTGCCACGATTGTCGCGAAAGCCGTTCTCGCGGCGCGCTGCCGCGAATGCATCGAGTCCCGCGTGCACCGCGCCATCGCCGATCGCATGCATGTGCACCTGGAATCCCGCGGCGTCGAGGCGCGTCACCAGGCGGTTGAGCCGCTCGGCCTCGACGAACAGCTTTCCGCTGCCGAACCTGCCCGGCTCGTCGCTGTAGGGTTGCAGCAGCACGACCGTGTGGGAGCCGTAGGCGCCATCGAGGAAGATCTTGACGCACCCGGCCTTAAGCCGCCGCCCGGCGAGCGCGGTACGCTGCGCCTCGAACTCACGGATCTGCGCATCGTCGTCCTTCCTCGGGCGGTAGAGCTGGCAGAGACAGACGCGCTGGCGGAGCTTCCCCGCCCGATCGAGCGTCTGATAGGCGCGCTGAATATCGGCGTCCGCTGCCGCGTCCTCGAGCGCGGTAATGCCGAGCCGGGCCATCTGCTCGAGCGCAGCAGAAAGATTCACGACCCGCTCCTCGGGGGTCGGCGGCGGAACTACGGAGCGGACGAGCTCCTGAGCCTCTTCCTGCAGGGCGCCGGTCGGCTCCCCCTGGGCGTTGCGCTCGATGCGTCCGTTCAGCGGATCGGGGGTCGCGGCAGTGATGTGAGCTGCGGCGAGCGCGCGCGAATTAGCCCACCCCTCGTGCCCTGAATTGTCGACCAGGAAGGCCGGGCGGTCGGGGACAACTGCATCGAGCATCTCCCGGCTCGGCTGTCCGCTCGGCAGAAATGCCGACTCATCCCAACCCTGCCCCAGGATCCAAGCCCTCTCGGGGTGTGCACGCGCGAACTGGCGGATGCGCTCGAGAACCTGCTCGCGCTGGATGAGCCCCTGAAGATCGAGCGTGTTGGCGGGATTCGGCGCATCCGCGGGATGGACATGGGAGTCCTGGAAGCCCGGCAGCAACATGCGGTGATCGAGGTCGATGAGGCGTGTACGTGGTCCGACCAGTTCACGTGCGCCCGCATCTGTGCCGACGTAACTGATGCGATCGCCCGTGACGGCGAGTGCGGTGGCCCAGCTGCGCGCCGCATCGACCGTGTAGACCGCACCGTTGATGAAGACGAGATCCGCCGGCGGCGCCGCGCCGCTCGTCGCGGCGTGGAGCGAGAGAGCGCAGGCGAGCAGGCGCAGCTTCATGTCGAAATCCCCGGCGCGAGTTGGAAATCGCGCTCGATTCTATGCGAGCATGTTTATGCGAGCACAGATTCAGCGCGCACACCACGAGTCCGGTTTCCGCAGTTCACGAGTTCATGGGAGAGGCGTCGATGAAACATCCTGCCGTCATTGCAGCGATCGTGTTTCTCAGTAGCGCGGTGGGCGCGGACCCGCTGAGCTCCGCCCCGACCGCCTATCATCCGATCGACTACAGCATGGCGGGGAAAGTCGTCACTCTCACGGGGTCCGACCTGACGATCGATCAGGTCATCGAGGTCGCGCGCCACGGGGCGAAGGTCGAGGTGACTGCGCAGGCGCGGCAGCGCGAGGCCGACAACTACGGTCTGCTCCTCGAGGCTGCGGCCGAGGGCATACCGGTGTACTGGTTCAACCGCGGCGCCGGCTCCCAGCGCGAGACGGTCATGTTTTCCGGTGACCCGCTGTCGCCGGAGAACAAGGCGTATCTCGAGAAGTCGCAACGGGCCCAATTCGGCGGTGGCGCGCTCAGGGGGTACCCGCCGGAAGTGTCGGACGAGGAGATCGTGCGCGCGATGATGGTCATCCGTGCTAACGGCATGACGCACAATGCGCCGAGCCCGCAGCTGGCGCAGATGCTGCTCGACCTCCTGAACCATCGCATCACCCCGGTCGTGCAGTCGCGCGGCACGCTCGGAGAAGGCGACCTCGCGCAGCTCGGCGACGTCGGTGCGACCATGGTCGGTGTCGGCGAAGCCTACTATCAGGGCAAGCGCATGCCGGCCGCCCAGGCGCTCGCCGCGGCGGGATTGAAGCCCCTGCAGCCTTTCGCCGCCGACACCAATGCGCTCACCAGCAGCAACGCCTATGCCACGGCGATTGCCGCCCTGGTAGTGAACGATGCGCGTGCCGCGCTCGAGTGGGCCGATCTGATCTACTCGATGGATCTCAACGCGATGAACTCGAGCATCACGCCCTTGAGTCTCGTGGTTCAGCGCGATCGGCCGTTCAAATGGTTGAACTGGGACGCCGCTCGCGTGCTCGGCATGTTGAAGGGCAGTTATCTCTTCAATGATGACCCGAAGCGCATCATCCAGGACCCTGAGAGCCTGCGCGCATCCTCCATCCGCGCAGCATCGGCATGGGAGGAGTGGGCTGCCCTGCGCGATGCCGTGGTCCTGCAGATGAATTCCTCGGATCACAACCCCGCGGTGCGCACCGACCTCTCGCCCGAGGACTCGTGGGAGCTCGCGACGCCACAGCTGCAGAAGTATTACGTCAAGGGCGGTGAGCACAGTCACGGCAAGCACGGTTACATCGTCTCGAACGCCAACTGGGACCCGTATCCGTTCGCCAACAAGCTCGAGTCCTTCGTCATCGCGCTCGCCAACATGGACATCACGGTGGAGCTGCGCATCGACCGCTTCAGCAATCCGTTCTTCACCGCTACCGATCCCGGGGCGGTGCTGGAGGTGCCGCCGGCCAACCGCATGGCGTTGTTCACCGTGAGCGGTGGCGGCTTCACCCCGGTCGATCTGCAGCAGGAAATCCAGAGCCTCACCAACCCCATCGCGCCGAGCGGCGCGGCGATCGTCTCCAACGTGGAGGACCTGCAGGCGCAGACACGCCTCAAAGCCTACCGGGCTCGGCACGCGGTCGACACGACGTTCGACCTCCTGGCGCATGATTTCCTCAACGCGGCGTTCTGGCTGGACGTGCGCAAGAAGCAGGATCCGGCGCGCGAGTTCGGCGCTGCCCCCACGGCCGCGTGGCAGGCGCTGCGCAAGCGGATTCCGCTCGACCTGAGTGGCAGCAAGGCGGCAGCGGAGTCGCCGCCCGTCGCCACCTCAGAGTTCATTCGCGAGACGCCCGCGGGTAGCTTCTATTCGAGTGGCGTGCCGATGCCCACCGGCGCGGAGACGGTCACGGGCGGCTCCGCAGGCCGGTAAGCGTCGCATGCGCACTCGTGCGAGCTGCGGGCTGACCCTCGGCGTCGCGCTTCTCGCGTTGCGTCTCGCTCCCGCGCACGCCGGCGCCGCCGAGATCCTCCCGCTGCGGGCATTCGAAGCCGCCCGCACGCTGGATGCGCCGGTGGCGAATGCCACATTCATTCCGGGTGCGGGGTCCGAGTCCGCGCCCGAATTCTCCGGCACACTCGCCTTGAGTCCGGCACCGCTGCAGATGCAGCCGCCGCTCGAGCAGCCGCTCATCATCGGTCGCGACGCGCGCACTTTCCCCGGGGTCCGCCTGGCGTTCTTCACTCTCGGCGACGTGCTCGTGCCGATCGAGCGGGGCGAGATGGTTCGCGAGAGCTCACCCGCAGCGACGCCGAGCTACTGGCGTGTCATCCCGCAGTTCGGGCGCGTCTGGCACGAGAAGGCGGACGGCGCCTGGTCACGCGCGGCTTTCCCGGTCATGCTGGTCAACGACACCGAGAATCACGCGCATCAGGGACTCGCCACCTTTCTCTATCGGCAGGGCGAGGTGACCGGGGTGATGGTGCAGTTCGTTCAGCAGACCGCGCCCTATCTCACCATGCACCTGCTGACGGCGTGGGGCTACGTGCCCGCGAAGCTCTCATCGATCGATGCGGGCCGGCTCGCATCCGAGCAGCAGGCGGCGAAAGCCGAGCTCGCCGACCGCTTGCCGGCGAAACCCTGGAGCGAGCTGCTGAAGACCGTGCCGCCGGGAGCGCTCGACGGATTTGGCGGCCCGCTCTATCCCAAATGGCGCGTCGCGGTGGCGCTGGTGCGCGGCGGCACTCTCTATTATCAGGACTCATCGACTCCATACGGCCCCTATCCGTATCCCCTCGAGATGCGGTTCGGCGTGCGCTCGGAGACCAAGAGTGTCATCGCCCCGCTCGCGCTGCTGCGCCTGGCGCAGGTCTACGGCCCCTGGGTTCTGACGCTCGACGTCGGCGATTACGTGCCGGGTCTCGACCCGAAGTGGCATCGCATTCGCTTCATCGATGCCGCCAACATGGCAACAGGCTTCGGCGGGACGGGCAGCCTCAAGACCCGCCCGAACGACATCTTCGACGGCTATCTCGGCGGCAACTACGACGCCTGGTACACCGCGCCCTCGCTCGCCGACAAGTTGCGGCAGATCAACGCCAATCTGCGGCCCTATCCCTGGCAGCCGGGCACGGTCATGCGTTACCGCGACCAGGACTACTTCGTGCTCGGCGTCGCGATCGACCGTTTCCTGAAGAGCGTGCGCGGACCGCAGGCCGATCTGTGGAGGATGGTGCAGACGGAGGTGCTCGAGCCGATCGGAATTCATCATGCGCCGGCGGTCCGCACCCTCGAGCCCGACGGCAGCGACGGGGTGGTGTGGTGCAACGCCGGCTACTACCCGACGCTCGATGACCTTGCCAAGATCGCCCTGCTCTATCAGACGCACGGCGAGCATGGCGGGCAACAGATCCTCAACCGCGAGATGACGACAGACCTGCTCGCGGGGCGCAATGCGCTCGAGAAGCGCGGCGACGCTTCCTTCGGGCCGCAAAAGGATATTGCGGACGAGACCGAGGAAGCCCGCTATCTCATGGGCTTTCACTTCATCCGCTACGTGAGCGCCAACGGCAAGGTCCATTACCTGCCGAGCATGCACGGCTCGGGCGACAACACCCTCATCATCTACCCGAACGGCATGATCTCCCTCGTCCAGGCAAAAGCCGCGCAGGAGAGGCTGAACGGCGAGAACCCGTGGTCGAACGAGGGACCGGTGACGATCCGCGCGGTGGAGCGCCTCGCTCCGTTCTGATCCGCTGCCGTTTTGCCAGCGCAGCCTCAGCCGCCGGATTCGAGCTGCGCGTAGTAAACGCGCGTCTCGTAGGGAAAGGCGACCACGCCGTGCTCGCTGAAGCGATCGAAGAGCGCGCGCAGACCCGCGAGCATGGGCTGGTGCTCAGGGTGCCCGGGCGCGGGTGCGTAGGATGAGGAGAGCAGCCGTCCCTCGAGCCCGGCGTAATCGAGCGTCTGAAGATTGGGGAAGCGCGCGATCTGCATCGCGCCGCCGAGGAACGCCTGCATGCTCGCCTCATCCGCGCGCCGCGCAGCGATCGTGGTGTATTCGGCCGCGTGGTGCCGCAGCAGCGCCTCGTACTCGCTGAGAAACGCGCCGGGCTGCGCCGGCCGCTCGTTCCACAGCAGCGCCGCAAAGCCACCCGCGCGAAGCACGCGCAGCGCCTCGGTGCGCGTGCGCGGCGCATCGAACCAGTGAAAGGCCTGAGCCGCGACCCAGAGATCGACGCTTTGCGGCAGCAGCGTGGTCGCCTCGGCCGTCGCAGCGACGCTGCGAAAACGCCGTTCCCCGCCGAGGTGCGCTTCGGCGGCCGCGCGCATGGCATCGTTCGGCTCGATGCCGATGACTTCCGCACCCCGCTCGAGAAGCTGCTCGCTGAGGATCCCCGTGCCGGAGCCGACATCGGCCACCACCGCGCCCGCGGTGAGCCCGCACCGTGTCGCGAGCACGTCGATGGCCGCCGGCGGATAACCCGGGCGGTAGCGCCGATAATGCTCCGCCCGACTGGAGAAGCGTTCCGTGGAACGCATCATGGCCAGCGCCGACGCTCGGCCGGAGGCCCGTGCGGCGCCTCGGGCTGTACTGGCGGGCAGGCGACACAGTCCATCTCAGCCGGGCCCCGGTCGTCTCTCCATAAAGGCATACGGACACGCTAGCGTATTCACGTGACAATCGCACCCAAGGAGCTCCCATGAGTGAGTCCTACAAACACATCGAGACGCAGCTGGTGCACGCAGGCGAGCCGCTGCCGCGCATCGCAGGCGCCGTGGAGATGCCGATCTTCCAGTCGGCGACCTTCGAATATACGGGCGAAGGCAGCTACCACGACATCCGCTACCTGCGGATCAACAACACCCCGAGCCAGCTCGCGCTCCACGCCAAGCTCGCAGCGCTCGAAGGGGGCGCCGCCGCACTCGTCACGGCGAGCGGCATGGCCGCCATCACCACGACGCTCCTTACGGTGCTCGCGCCCGGAGATCACCTGCTGGCACAGAGCGGGTTGTACGGCGGCACGCACGACCTCGTGAGCGGAGAGTTCCCGCGGCTCGGCATCGAGCGCGATTTCATCGACGCCGACCGGCGCGATTCCTGGGCGGCGCTGCTGCGCCCCAGGACCCGTGCCATCTATGTCGAGGCCATGACGAACCCGCTCCTGGAAGTCGCGGACCTGGAAGGGGTGGTGCAGTTCGCGCGCGAGCACCGCCTCGTCTCGATCATCGACAACACCTTCGCGACGCCGGTCAATTACCGGCCGCTCGCCGCAGGCTTCGATCTGTGCCTGCACAGCGCCACCAAGTATCTGAACGGCCACGCCGACATCGTCGCCGGCGCGGTCATCGGTGATGCCCCGACGATCGAGAGCATCCGTCACCGTGCCAACCACTTCGGCGGCTCGCTCGATCCGCACGCGGCTTTCCTGCTCAAGCGCGGGCTGAAGACGCTCGCGCTGCGGGTGCGATACCAGAACGACAGCAGCCAGCGCATTGCGCAGTTCCTCGAGTCCCACCCGGCGGTCGCGCGCGTGTACTACGCGGGCCTCGAGTCGCATCCGGGGCATGCGCGCGCGCGACGGCTGTTTGCCGGCTACGGTGGGGTACTCAGCTTCGAGCTCGAGGGGGGTGAGCGCCGTGCCGAGGAGTTCGCGCGGCGCGTGCGCATCCCGGCGGTTGCGCCGAGCCTCGGCGGTGTCCAGACACTGCTCACTCGCCCCGCGACCACCTCGCACGCCGGGCTCCCGCGCGAGGAGCGCTTGCGACTCGGCATCGCCGATGGCCTGCTGCGCCTGTCGGTCGGCATCGAAGCGACCGAGGATCTGATCGAGGACTTCCGCCAGGCGCTCGCCTGATGCGGACCGCCGAGGCAGCAGGCAGCACGGAAGCCCCGGCGCGCGCCGCGCCGGCCGCGGACGTTGCGCCCTGGCGTACGCCGGTCGAACTGACGTTGCTCGGTGCCATCTGGGGCGCCTCGTTCATGTTCATGCGGGTCGCCGCAGCCGACTTCGGGCCGTTTCCGCTCGTCGCCATGCGGCTGGCGTTCGGCGCATTGGTGCTGACACCCTTCCTGTGGCGCGCCCGCGCTCAGTTCACCGGAGTGCTGTGGTTGCGCATTGCCGGCATCGCCATGATGAATGCCACCGTGCCGCTGACGCTCTTCGCCTGGGCGGCGGAGCGGGCGCCCGCCGGCATCGGCGCCATCTCCAACGGCATGACCGTGATGTTCACGGCGCTCGTCGCTTTCGGGTTATTTGGGGAGCGCGTCGGCGCGCGGCGTCTCACAGGACTCATCATTGGGTTCGTCGGGGTAATCATCCTCGCCACTGGCAGAACTGCAGGGGTGAGCGTCGCACCGGCGGCGCTCGCCGGCACGGCGGCCTCGCTCTGCTACGGCATCGGCATCAATCTCGTGCGACGCTACCTGACGCCCTATCCTCCGGCTGCCATCGCGGCCGCGGCGCTCACGACCGGCGCCGTGCTCCTCGCGCCGCTCGCGGTCTGGAATTGGCCTCATCATCCGCTGCCGAGTGCTTCCTGGGTGAGCGCACTGCTCCTCGGCGTGGTGTGCACGGGCTTCGCTTTCGTACTCTATTACCGTCTGGTCGCGCGCATCGGCGCGCCGCGCACCTCGACGGTCACCTACCTGATACCCTTGTTCGGTGTGATCTGGGCGTGGTTGCTGCTGGGAGAGCCGCTGACGATGACGATGGCGATCGCCGGGGCCCTCATTCTCGCGGGAGTCGCCCTCAGCCAGCAGCGTGCACGGCGCGCTTGAATTCTTTTAAATCAAGGTGATGGGTGCAGGAGCAGAGCCGCGCGCTTGAATTTCCGAACCTGCTGAACGCTCGTGATCTGGGCGGCTATGCGACGACCGATGGCGCGCAGACGCGCTGGCGCTCGCTGCTGCGCGCCGACGATCTGTCGCAGCTGACCGAGCCCGGACTCCAGGCTCTCGCCGATTACGGCGTGCGCACCATCCTCGACCTGCGCTGGCCGCAGGAGGCAGAGCGGCACCCGAGCCCGGTGCCGGCGCGATTGCCACAGCTGCGCTACGCGCGCATCTCGCTCCTCACGCGCACCGAGGACGAGTGGCGGCTGCGCAGCCGCGATGCAGCCAAGGAGCTGTGGAAGTGCGAGGTGCTCGACCAGGTGCGCGCCGAGCTGCGCCACGTGCTCGGCTTCATTGCCGCTGCCCCGCCCGAACCGCTGCTGTTCCATTGTGTCGCGGGCAAGGACCGCACCGGTCTCATCGCGGCGCTGTTGCTGGCGCTGGCCGATGCCAGCCCCGCAGCGATCGCGCGCGACTACAGCGTGAGCGCGGAGAACCTGCGCGAGGGATATCTGCAACGCTACGCGGACACCGAGCGCGGGCGCATTCTCGAGGCCCTGCGTTGTCCCGAAGAAGGCGCGTACAACATGTTGGCGTTCCTCGAGAGCGCCGGCGGCGTGCGCCGCTATCTCGCGCAGATCGGTCTTTCGTCGCAGGAAATCGCACAGCTGCGCGCGCGATTGCGCGATTGATCCCGCCCCGGGGCGGCGGGAACGGCCGTCACGCTGAGGCCCATCGTCACGCTATTCACGAAACGTTCAGTGCCGGCTGCCCATACTCAACTCAGGCACCGGATGAACGGGCTCCCGAGTGGCCCCCTTTGATCAGCGCGGGCACCCATTAAAGCACGCTCGGATTTGAGCTCGATTCTCCGGTGCGCATCCCCTGCGGCGCATCCCTTCAGCTCTCCTCGTGCTCCAGCTATCCTCGTGCTCCGGCGCTTGCGCGCGCGAATGAGCATTTGCCATGAGCATCAGCGGTGGCTGCCTGTGCAAGGCGGTACGGTACACGATCAGCGCCGTCCCCATCGTCACCCGCGCCTGCTGGTGCCGGGTGTGTCAGTACATTGGCGCCGGCGGTGGCACCGTGAACGTGTGCTTCCCCTCCGACGCCGTCGCCGTGAGGGGCGAGCTGCGCGAATACCGCCGGGTGGCCGACAGTGGCAATCCCATGCTGAGGCGCTTCTGTCCGCAGTGCGGGACGCATGTCTTCACCAGCACCACGGCGCGGCCGCACCTGGTGTTCGTGCGTGCCGGCACCCTCGATGACCCTGAGCTGGCCCACCCCGCGATGACGATCTGGACCCGGAGCGCGCCGAGCTGGGCGTGCTTCGATGAGCGCATTCCCAAGGTGGAGGGGCAGCCGCCACCCGCCGCCTGAGGACCCGCTTGACGCCGGCCGCAACGCCAACAGTCCTCGCCTCGCCGGCTCGCGGCCTGCTGCGAGTCGTCGGGCTTGCCTTCGGGATAGCGGTGGTCGTCGGCGACACTATC
>Ga0306926_10004603_pt1 | contig 14511 bp, 12 predicted proteins | sample flu12Cox44000178_FD_203759 | JGI IMG/M metagenome (GOLD analysis project Ga0306926, IMG submission 203759) | Lab enrichment of tropical soil microbial communities from Luquillo Experimental Forest, Puerto Rico - flux8day.12C.oxic.44.000.178 (v2)... | ecosystem: Environmental > Terrestrial >...
AGCCGGGCCAGCCCTTTGCCCGGAAGGCGTTCATCGTCGCCCGCCGCCGCCGCACGGTGTACGAAGCAGTCGTTGATCTCAGCGCGCGCAAGCTGGAGCGTTGGGAGGCGGTTCCGAACGTCCAGAGCGCGATCCTGGCTGAAGAATGGAAGGAGGCTCAGCAAATCACGCGCGCCGATTCCGGATGGCGGTCGGCGATGCGAAAGCGCGGTTACATCGATTTCGACCACTTCTTTTGCGCCCCCCTCTCGGCCGGCTATTTCGCCGACCCGGCAGAGGAGGGTCGCCGCCTCCTCAGGGTAACCTGTTTCGATACGGCGGGCAGCCGCTCGAATTTGTGGGCCCGGCCGATCGAGGGGCTCTACGCCGTCGTCGATCTCGACGAGAAAAAGGTGTTCCGGCTTGTCGACACGGGAGCCGTTCCGGTCAGCCCGAACACCCATGAGCTTGCCCAGTCGCTCCCGCTGCCGGCATCCGAGCGCTCGGCGAAACGGAGCTTTATTCTTGACGGCAATCAGGTGCGTTGGCACCGATGGTCGTTCCACTTTCGTATGGACCGGCGCGTCGGGCTGATCCTGTCGCTGCTCCGCATTGCGGATCAGGGACGCCAGCGCATGGTGCTGTATCGCGGATCGATCGCGGAGATGTTTGTGCCCTACATGGATCCCGACGGCGGCTGGTCGTTCCGCACTTATATGGATGTCGGCGAATACGGGTTTGGACTGCTGTCGTCACCCCTGATAAGAGGAATCGACTGTCCGGCTCGCGCGGTGTTTATCGACGCGACCCTGCCGAACGATCGTGGCGAGCCCGAAATCGGTAGATCACGAATCTGCTTGTTCGAGCGCTCTGCCGACGCGCCGTTGTGGCGGCATGCCGAGACCGTCAATGGCGCCTATGCCGGGCGGCTGGCGACCGAGCTGGTGTTGCGGACAATCCCGAGCGTCGGCAATTACGACTATATCATCGACTGGGTTCTGACCCCGGCGGGCGCCGTTCGCATCGATGTCGGGGCTACCGGCATCGACGAAGTCAAGGGTGTCGCGTCGCGCACGATGACCGATCCCTCCGCCGCGCATGATACGGCTTACGGGACGCTGCTCGCGCCCAACCTGGTGGCGGTCAACCACGACCATTTTCTGTCGTTCCGGCTCGACGTCGATATCGACGGGCCCGAGAACACGCTGGTGCGGCAGAGCCTGGTGCAGCAACGTCTCGACAACAGCAGTGGCCGCCACAGCCTGTGGCACCTCGCCGAGGAAGACGTCGCCGAGGAAGGTCCGCTTGGCGCCGGTGATCACGACGGGGATGAGGTTTGGCGGATCGTCAACCCGAACCTGACGAACCGTCTCGGCCAGCATCCCGGCTACGAGCTGCGGCCCGGGCATTCGGTGACCTCATTGCTCGCGGCCGACGATCTCCCGCAGCGCCGCGCCGGGTTTTCGGCCGAACCGCTATGGATCACCGCCTACGACCCGAATGAGCTTTATGCCGCCGGCCCCTATCCGAACCAGAGCAAGGGTGGCGACGGCCTACCGGTCTACGCCGCGCAGCATCTTCCAGTCGAAAACGCGGATATCGTGCTGTGGTACACGATGGGCTTTCACCATCTGCCGCGACCCGAAGACTGGCCGGCATTGCCGACGATGTGGCACAGCGTGTCGTTGGTGCCTTATGGCTTCTTCGATCACAACCCGACCCTGGCCGTGACCCGGAAGGGCGCGCCTGGCGACCCCGTGAAGTAAACGCTCATGGGTGCCGCCCGGACATCTTTCAGCGCGGCGGCTCCAATTTCGAATTGCGGCGTAAGGTAGAAGCGTGCACGATAAACGATCGTAAACGGTGTTGACCGCGGAGCACCTGTCCTCCGCAGGCATAAGGCACCGTCGGGGAGACCCTGCATGATCCGCAGCACATTCCTACTCTGTGCGATCGTCCTGATGGCAGCGTGTTTTGCCTGCGCTCCCGTACCGCCACCGCCGCCCTCTCCGCCGCCGCCACCCTCACCGCAGCCTCTGGTCTGCAATGTTGTTGCGAATGTCGGTATGCTCCCGGCGTCATTCGATCCGACCGACGCGAACAGCACCCCGGTCGCAACCGGTCCGGCTCCATCCAGCTTCCAGGCCGATATTCAAGCAGCGTACGCATCCGCACCCTTATTCCAAAATCAGCTGTGCGGATTGGACGGCATCTTTCTTACGCCTGGCCCACAGTCTTGGGGTTATCGCAACCGAAACGACGGCAAACGCTATATTGCGCTTTCGACGACCTTGTGGTCGGGAAACCCGCCGACGGCACTCACCCTGGACCAGTACGAAAATCGAGTGTTCGGGCCGCCGCTATCTTGGACAGCTCAGATCGATACTGCTTCCCCACCGATTTATCTTCCAGCGACGCCGAACAATGCGGCAATACTCGCCGCCCTTGCACATGAGTTTGGCCACGTTCTTTGGGCTGATATTCTAATCTCTCCGCGGTTCACCCCTCCCCAGTCCGGTCGCTTCTGTAGCGGGATACTCTCCCAAGCTTGGAGCGGCGGCCTACAGTTTGCGGTTTGGACAGCTTTCGAAGATCGGGACACCAACCCTGCAAATATCGCGGACGACCCCAGTGATCCTCCTTCTCTCGGCGATCCAGGACCTTCAGAAGCAAAGGTCCTGAAACTGTGGAATGCGCTCCAACACAACGTTGCGAGAGCTCACAGAATATTGTGGCGCATTCTTGCGCTAGGGCGTCCGTTTCCGAGCCTCTTAGGCGCATTTTCTGCCAACGAGCAGTTTGTCGAGAGTTTCACGCTTTACACCTTGATGGGTGCGACAACTCCTCTGACTTCTCTCCCGCTGCAAGTTTCCCCTGGATTGATCAGGGATATCCCGGCGACGATTTCTCAGCGAAAACGCCTGTCAAAGGCGTTAAAGTGCTTTGATACTTTGTTCAATCCTCATCGCCCATAGGCATCGTCTCACGACCGCTTGCCACGCGACGGTCTCAGCGAGCGCGTAGGTCACCCGCAACCGCGGCGCGCCGGACTCCAGATGAGCCCCGATCGCGTTCAACATTGCCAATGCGTCGAGCCGCTTCTGGTCGATGCAGCCCCGCGGCAACCAGTCGCGAAGCCGCGCCAATCTGACGGCATCCAGTCCTGCAACGGCGGCGGCATTCAGCATCGCTTGGTAGCTCCGCTCCTTATAATATAAGGCCTTAGCAAAGGCGGTCAGCTCAGCCGCAAGCTCGTGGGACACAATGCAGGTAGTCGTCGCGGCTGTGAGCGTCGCTCGGATATTGACCATGGCCTCGGTTAGTGACAGGTAGCCGAGCTCCTCGGGACCGTGCAAGACCGCGACCTCGTCGTCATCCTGCAACACGCCGTCGCGAAAATCCTCGTAAACCCGGCCGATCCCTTTCATACCGAAGACATCGAGCTCGGCAGCGCGCAAAGCGCCGATGCTAGAAGCGCCAAAGACGTGGATGCCGTCCGCCATTGCCCACAGGATTTCCTTGTGCCAGACCGTCGGCGTGACTTCGAAATAGCCGTCGATGACGCCGATCACGGCCGGGTGGTCGAGCGCGGCGCGATAGAGCTCCCCCTGACGCACCGGGGGGCGCCAGTCGATCTCCAACCCCAGATCGGGCCTCGCATTGGGTGGCAATGACGGGCCGGCGAAGATAACGACCGTCATAGCGCTGCCACCTCCCGGGCCCGGGGCCCGGGCTGATAATTCGGGTGGTGCGGGTCCCATTCGAGTCCAGGGATCACCAGCCGGACGACCGGAATCATGAAATCCTGTCGGGTGAGGTCGACGGCAATGACTTGGTCGATCCCTACGGCGGAAAGGCGGCTCAGCGCGCACCGCAGATCCTCGGCGAGATCATCGGTGGCAAAGTTCGGCAGCGCGGCGAACAAAATCGGCTCGGTCTCGCGCGCCACTGCATCGATCAGGGCCTCGTAGATGTCTTCGTCCGGATCCGCCTCGTATCTCGCCGGCGAGATGTCGTCGCGGATCCCGGCAATGTAAGTGAGCCGTGTCTGCGCCGCCTCGGTTAAGGCCCGGGCCAGCGCAATTGCCCGATCAGCATGGCACCCGGAGCCGTGAAAGCGGGTTGGTTCTCGCAGATCGCCGCCCGAGAGATCGCGGATCTCGCAGAGAAACGCGGGGATCCCGATATCGGTTGTCACATTCCAAACCTTGACGGCGATTTCGGCTGCCTCGTACCGCGAGAGGAGCGCGCGGCAGTCCGGGTCGTCAACGGAGGTGAGGTCGAGAGCGCATGCGGCGCGGGGGCGCACCGGCCGGGCGGTCCATAAGGCGACCGCGTCGCGTTCGACCAGCTCGTAGAGCGCCGCATTGATCGCCTCGGTCAGGTGATTGCCCGAGGCGAGCCCATTCGAGCCGGCGAGGAAATAGCCATCCGGCCGCGGTAAAGTATAATCGGTGTGGACAATCTCGGCGGGAACCCAGCAACGTTCGCCGCGCAGCAGGTCGTAGCCTTCCACCCAGGAGATCGCGGCCGCGGTATCGAATTGTCTGGGACCGGCGCACAACGTCGCAGGGTCGACGACAGTCTCCGACCTTGCAAGATCCCGGTAGGCCGTATTCCGGACGGGACCGATCTCCTCGGCATGAAAGCCTTCACAGGCTTCCATCAAGGCCGACGCCATCGCCTGCGGCAGTTCGACGCCCTTGCCTTGCGATACCGACACCGAGCGGGAATTCGGCCGCACCGCCACCGCGACCGGAATGCCTATCCGATCGAGCCCGGTTATGTTACCGAGCCGAGTGATTCCCATCCGCCGGGCGAGGGGACGGACGCGGGCCAGGGTCTCGCCCGGTGCCGCCAGTCGATGCGTGCCGCGGCGAAACCGCTTTGGCAGCCTCTCGTGCAGAACCCGATCGAACGAGATTGGATTCGAGACCGCCAACGCGGCGGCTCGAACGGAGTTCAACAATAGCGGATCGCCCGGCTCAGGACGTCACTTTTTGGTGCCACTCGAGGTAGCACCAGGCTTTTCTGCCACCCTCGACCGTCCGACAGGCATTGTCAGGCCGGCGTCGGTGGGCCTGCCCGCCGCGCGGGTTGCCGAGCGGTTGGTTTTGTCCCGACCATTCACCTGGCTCGGTGGTGCCCAGTGAAAGCCGTCACCACCGCCGCCGACCAGGATGATGCGGTCGCGCAGAGCGCGCGGGGACGCGACATTTACGCCATCCCGCTCCAGCAGTTGCCGCAAACGACGCGCTTCCGGGGTATCGCCCAGCGCGAGCTCCTGAACTTCCCTTCCAGGCTCCGCGGTGTAAATCCGCCCGCCTTCGCTCCACACCAGCAAATCGCCAAACGTTTTGACGCTGTGCTGCGGTACGCGCGCCGGGCCGTAATCGGAGCGAACCGCCCCCGTATCGGCGTTCGCGCCGGCCGCCGAGAGCGCGCCCAGCCCGAAAAGCAGGGCGATCCTACTCGGCAAGTGCAGCCAGCTGCGCATCGAAGAAGGAATCATTGAAGCCTCCGCGCGGGCAGAATCTGCGGGTTCCTATTCCGCCGCGGCAGCATTCTAACGGCCGGAATTCTACGGAGAAACGCTAAAAGCGCGCAGAGATAGAACAACCCTGATTGGTGCCGCGGGACTTAACAAACCCGCTCGGTGACCGACCTTCTGCCCGCGCGCGTGGTGCGCTATAATTTTTGGTCGTTCCACGTCCCCCCGAGGGGTTGCCCCGCATGGCGTCCACTCGTCGTCTCGCCGCGATCTTTGCCGCCGATGTGGCGGGGTATTCGCGCCTTATGGGGATCGACGAGGAAGGAACGCATGCCCGCTACACGGCGCATCTTCGGGAGGTATTCAGCCCGAAAATCAAGCAGCATCAGGGTCGGATCGTCAAATCCACCGGCGATGGGATGCTGGCGGAGTTTTCCAGCGTCGTCGAAGCGGTGTCGTGTGCGGTCGAGGTGCAGTGTGCGATGAGCCTTCGCAACGCCGGGGTAGTGGAAGATCGGCGGCTCGCCTTCCGTATCGGTATTAATGTCGGCGACGTGATCGCCGAGCCCGAGGACATCTTCGGGGATGGCGTCAACATCGCGGCGCGGCTAGAGGGGTTGGCCGAGCCCAACGGCATCTGCATCTCGCAGACGGCGCACGAACAGGTCCGCGATAAGCTATCATACCAATTCGATGATCTAGGTACTCCAGAGCTCAAGAACATCGCCCGGCCGATGCGGGTCTTTGCGTTGCGGCCCGCAGCGATTGCGGCGCTACCGTTTTCGGATATCGCCCCGGCCGAGTTACCTGAATTGCCGACCGGCTTCAGGGCTGTACAGCCGCGCGCACCGCGCCTGTCCAGCGTTGTGCTGCCCTTTAGCAATTTGAGTGACGTTGGCGAGGATCAATATTTTGCGGATGCAATTACCGATGATCTGACAACCGATCTGTCACGGATCGCTGGCATGACCGTGATCTCCAGTAGAACGGCATGCACGTATCAAAATAGAGCTGTCGACACCCGACAGATCGGCCATGATTTAAACGTCCGCTATGTTCTCGGCGGGAGTGTCCGGCGATGGGGCAATCGGGCCCGCGTCAATGTTCAACTGATCGACGCCGAAACCGATACGAATATCTGGGCGGAGCGCCTTGATCACGACTCAGCCGAGTTGTTCACCCTGCAAGACGAGATCACTAGCAGAATTGCGGTGGCGCTCAATCTTGAGCTGATTAGCGCCGAAGCAGCACGGACTACCGAGCATCCCGATGCTCTCGACTACATTCTCCGTGGACGGGCCGCTCTCTATAGCTTTCGGGGGTCCAGCGCGGAAATTTTCATCGAGGCAATCGAGCGATTCCAGCAGGCGCTGGCGGTGAGTCCGGACTCGATCGAGGCGCGCGCCCTGCTGGCGCTCACTCTGATCGCACGGGTGCACGAACAGACCAGCGAGACGCGAGCTTCCGACATCACCCAGGCACAGGAGCTCATCGAGACGGTTGTAGCGGTCTCCCCGCGTCACCCGCTGGTGAGTCTCGTCAAGGGCCAACTGCTACGCGCCCAACATCGGTACGAATTAGCCATCCCCGAATACGAGGCGGCGATCGCCGTGAATCGCAACTCGGTAGTCGCGATCGCCGCGCTTGGGTGGTGCAAGTTTTTCATCGGTGCCATCGAAGAGGCGATACCTGCCCAGGAGCTCGCCATTCGTCTCAGCCCGCGCGACCCGCGCTTGCCGAATTGGTATTGGCGGATCGGAATGGTCCATCTGCTGCAATCGCGCAACGACGAGGCGCTCGTCTGGCTCGAAAGGGCGCGCAACGCCAATCCGCGGCTTGCCGGTCCGCGTGCCTGGCTGGCTTCCGCTTATTCACTCCGCGGCAATACCGAAGGAGCCACAGCTGAACTAGCCGAAGCACGAAGACTGAGTGGCGACAAGCGTTATACAAGCATCGCCAGCCACAAAGCGGCTCAACCCTTTGTTGCGCCAAAAATCCACGATCTCGCAGAGCGGACTTTCTACGCCGGCCTCCGCAAGGCTGGCGTACCCGATGAATAATCATTAGCGATGCGGAGCCGGCCGCGTACGGCGCTGGATTGCCTGACGTCGACTTGTTGGCCACGTTCGGCGCATGGCTTGCCTCCCACCTTTGTCCTTTGTCATTGTCCAAGCCTCGGCTCATGGCGCCGGCCGTGGGACGGGAGTTCATAGTCGTGAACTGGCTGCGCAGTGCCGCGATCATCGCCCGAAAGGACCCCGTCGCAGCGGGATATGTGACCAAGGACGAACGCGGCAGGTTGCTGCTGCCGTCCGTCTCCCCGGCAACCGGCTGGTTGCTTGCATGGAGACGAACAATGATCTGGGATCTCGTTTGAAGGGCACTGCCGTCACCGCCATGCCGCAGTCAGCGCCTTGGTAAGACGCAAGACCCCGCCTGGCAATCAGCCAGGCGGGGCAGCTGCCCGGCGTTGCCGGTCGAGAACACAATTCGACAAGGTCATGCGCATGCACGCGCAGACGGCGATGATCGAGAACGGTTTTGTCCGGCTGCCCGAGAAGGCGCCGTGGCTGGCGGAATACCTGGATGAGATGACGTTTTTTCCCAATGGCCGGCACGACGATCAGGTCGACTCGACGGCGCAGATGCTCGACTGGATCAAGCACGGCGACGGCCCCACCTCACACCCGCGGGATCTTCGAATACTACCGGCAGTTGGCTGAAGAGATCCGCCGCGGGCAGATGCCCGGCCCTATGGTCCGTCTGCGCGCGCCGCGCGGTGTCAGCCACGTCCAGCTGTTTTCCGGCCTCCACCGCGCCGTCGCCAATGACGGCACCGTCGAGATGACGGAATCGGATGCCGCGCCGCTGCTGAATGCACGGTGGGTGCGGGTCGATCCCGGCGACTAGGATGGGGAGGGGTAGCGGTTTCCTAAGCATCCCCGCGGGCGAATAATTCGAGCGGATCCAGCTGCCGCCAGGATTGTCGCTGCGCGATGCTGGTTCGGCTCCTCAGCGCCGATCTTGGTGCACAACCATCCCTCGGGCGACCCGGCGTCTCGCGCACCGACATTGCTATGACCGCGTGCTCATGCGGTCGGGCCGCGGCCGCTTTAGCACCGTTCTGGTGCACGAGATGATAGGCTGACGTTTGAAGGTACGGTCAGGCGCAGGCTGAGCTTACCACCAACGTTAGTATAACACCGAAGGGAGATATGCGCCCGCCGGCTCGTTGTAGAAACCGATGGTCATCAACGTCATCTGGTGCTCTAGGCGCAATCCATGTTGCAGACACCAGCGGAACAGCTCGCCGTTGCGCGTCGGCACCAGAAAGCCGCCGCGGGGAAACCCCGACGCGGCGCCAATCAATGCCTTGAGGCTTTGATTGCTTTCTGCGACCGCATGCCCGGAGAAAGCGATGTCTGTAGCGTAAGCGGTGATTTCGCCGAGATGCTCGACTACTCGAGCCGTATTCTGGTCTATCGCGTCATCGAGCTCACTACCGCGATGGTAGCCGTGTACTCCCTGGCACAGCGCGTTGCACGCAGGCGCCTCTCGCCGGGGTCCGCGTCCATTGAAAAGGCGGCGCGGTCGCCTCGGCGATTCAGCGACATCGGGAAATGCTCACGTCGTCTCGCCGAGCGCCAGCCGCAGACCCGAGAAGTAAAGCTCGCGATGGCGGGGATCGCGGAACGGGAGTTGATAGCTCACCATTACCTCGGGTGTGATCGCGCGCAGCCGCGCGATCGTCGCCCGCGCCTCGTCGAGCAGCCCCACATGGGCATAGCAGGCTGCAAGAAAGCGATAGGGGGTCTGGAAGCCCGGCGTGTCCTCGATCGCAACCCGCAGCCTCGGGATTGCCTCTGCGAAGCGCCGGCTGAAAAACAGTGCGGCACCAATCAGCCAGGACGTCATTCCTGCCTGTGCACGTGGACTGAGCCCCAGTGCCATAGCAGCATGCTCCATTGCCAGATCCGTCTGCCCGGCCCACAGCCTAAGAAAACCGCTGACAAGCCAGCCAAGCGCGTAGCCCGGATTCAAGGCGAGCGCGCGATCGACCAGTAGCATCATCGCGTCGATGTCTTCGCCAAAAACGGCAAGCGTCAATGCAGCGTCCGCTAGAACCCCGGGATCGTCGCCCGCCGCTTCCACGGCGCGGCGGCCAAACTCGATTCCCTTCTGCCGGATCGCCTCTCGATCCGGGGCGGAGGCGTCTGTGGCCAGAACATGGCAGCAAAGCCCTGCGAAGCCGAGAGCTGGGGCGTATTGCGGATCACGACGAATGGCCTCTTCGAGCAGAGCCAGCGCCACCCGCATCCGCCGTTGCGACGTATAAAACATCGCAAACGCGCTCAGATAGAGGTCGTAGGCGCTGAGATCGCTGGTCGGGCGGCGCGCTGAGCGGGCGGTTTCGGCCGCTTGCAAGGTCGGCTCGATGACCCCGGCAACCGAGATTGCGACCTTGTCCTGCAAGTCGAACACGTCTTCGAGCGAGCCGTCGAAGCGGTCGGCCCAGAGATGGGCCCCGGTCTCGGCCTCGATCAGCTGCACGGCGATGCGCACGCGGTTGCCGCCTCTCCGCGCCGAGCCTTCGAGGATGTAGCGCACGCCGAGCTCACGGCCGACCCGCTTCACGTCGGCCGCCTGGCCTTTGTAAGTGAATGTCGAATTGCGCGCTATGACGAACAGCCAGCGGATGCGGCTGAGCCCGGTGATGATCTCCTCGACCATGCCATCGACGAAATATTCCTGCTCCGGGTCGCCACTCAAATTGGCGAAGGGCAGCACCGCGATCGACGGCCTGTCGGGCGGCGCCAATTCCGGCCGCCGCGGTTCCGCTGCCATTTCCGGCCCAAATGCGGCTGACCTTGCATCCTCCTGCACCTCGCCGACAAAGCGCACCCCTTTGCGGGCGAAGGTGCGGATCAGGGTTTGCGCCGCGCCGCTGTCGCCGACCGCGCGCCGCGCTGCTCTGATCCGGCTGTCGAGCGTCGCATCGGAAACGATCCGCCCGCCCCACACCGACGTCAGCAAATCGTGTTTGCTGACGACGCGCTCGCGGTTCTGCAGCAGGTATACGAGGAGGTCGAAGACCTGCGGCTCCACAGCGATCTGCTCGCCGCCGCGGCTCAACTCGCGACGCGCGGTGTCGAGCACATGGTCGCCGAACAGAAACCGCAATTGGCCCCTCGGTTGGCAGCACGGGCGACTAGCAGTAATCCGGGCTGTCTGCAGGAATAATCATGCTGCTCTGCAGGAAAAATCAAGGCTGCCTGCAAGCGCGCGACCGTCTCAATGCGATACCCTCAGCGATTGAACAGCCGCGGCACAGAATGACGCACTAATGGGAGGCTCCCATGTATTCGCATCGCCGACAAAAACTGATCTGTAGAACGAGCCTGCCGGCTGCAATGCCTCGCCGGCGACTTCTGCAAGGCGCTGGAGCGCTTGGGGTCGCTGCGATCCTGCGCCCGACCGCGGTCTTTGCAGAGCCGGACGATGACAATGAACGGCTCGGCCCGTTTGGGCCGTGGTCCTCGCCGGTCAATCTCGGCCCGGTGGTCAATACACGGTTCGATGACAACCACCCCGCGATCTCGAAGAACGGCCTTAGCCTCTACATCACTTCGAACCGTCCAGGGGGCGTTAACGGCGCGAACTCCGCCGGCTCCTCGGAGATCTGGGTTTCACAGCGCGCCAGCCGCGACGCGGATTGGGGACCGCCAGTCAATCTGGACGCGTTCAACAGTGTACCCGTCGTCAATAGCGCCAAAAACAACACGGGCGTCCCGAGCTTTTCGGCGGATGGGCATCAGTTGTTCTTCGGCAGCGACCGCCCAGGCGGTCTCGGCAGCTTTGACCTCTATGTTTCTCGGCGAATGAACAAGCATGATGACTTTGGTTGGCAAGAGCCGGTCAACCTCGGCTTGATCAATAGTGCCGCAGCCGATACCGCCCTGACCTACTTCGAGGACGAAGAAACCGGGATCATCAGCGGGTACGTCACGACCACACGTCCGGGAGGGCCCCCCGGAAGCCTCCCCAACACCTTCCACATTTGGGTCAGCACGCTGGGCGATGATGGGTCTTTCGGTCCCGCCGTACTCGTCCCGGAGCTGAGCAGCCAGTACAACGATACGCGCTCGGCCATCCGGCGGGATGGACTGGAGTTCTTTCTGAGTTCCGATCGCCCCAACGGACGAATTGGCAAGAATGATATCTGGGTGTCGACGCGGGAAAATACACTCGAACCTTGGTCAACACCGGTCAACCTTGGTTCGACGATCAACTTCCCCGGCTATGTAACCGGCGCCCCGGCGCTGTCCTGGGACGGCACAACTCTTTACTTTTACTCCGACCGTCCTGGCGGCTTCGGGGGAAGAGACCTCTACTTCGCCACCCGCCGCAAGCTCGGCGAGGACGGCGACGACGAAGAATCCCGTCGCCGACGCTAGCCCGCGGACAATCCTGATTTCCCTCACTCAAATTGAGGCGCCCGCGGCCACAGCGTGCATTGAAAAAGGCGGTGCAGTCGCTCGTCTTGCGAAACGGGTGTCGCCCTTTAGCCTTGAGGCTTCGGCGGACCTCCCCGATCATTCTGCGATCGGGAAGTGCGAGCGCCGGTCCTGTCGCCGCGCCCAGCGCCAGCCGCGGGCCTGAGAAATAGAGCTCACGATGCTGCGGATCGCGGAGGGGGAGAGATGATTGACCATTACCTCGGGCGTAAGCGCGCGCAGCCGGACGACCGTGGCGCGCGCCTCGTCGAGCAGCCCGGCGTTGAAGCGCTTCTCGATTGTCAGCTTTGTATGGGTCCGGGACAGCGCACCCCGGTCCATGACCACACTGTGTGGAGATTGATCGGGATGCTCCGGGGTGTCGAGATCTCGCGAGACTACTCGGCCAATCCGGATCACGATCCCCGCTTGGGCGGGGCAGACGCCCGACCGGTCTTACCAAAAATCCTGCCAACAGTCATTTACCGCTCCTTGGCTCGGCACAGCGTGCAGGCTGGCTCGAAAGACTGCGATATAAGAACGAGCGAACGACCTTCCAATTACGGTACCTCCACCGGGCCGTGACAAAACCGTCTACCGAGCTCATTGGGGATTTGCTCGCGGATAAGACTACAAACTTGATATCTCGTCCGAATCCCTCCACAGATCGTTCCGGCGCTCCAGGCGTCAGCGCCGAAGACCCTGCCGGGGCGCTGCGCAAGCTGGGCGGTGTATTAGTACAGCACCGAAGGGAGATATGCGCCTGCCGGCTCGTTGTAGAGACCGATGGTCATCAACGTCATCTGGTGCTCGAGGCGCAATCCATGTTGCAGACACCAGCGGAACAGCTCGCCGTTGCGCGTCGGCAGCAGAAAGCCGCCGCGGGGAAACCCCGACGCGGCGCCAATCAATGCCTTGAGGCTTTGATTGCTTTCTGCGACCGCATGCCCGGAGAAAGCGATGTCTGTAGCGTAGCCGGTGATTTCGCCGAGATGCTCGACTACTCGAGCCGTATCCTGGTCTACCGCATCATTGAGCTCACTACCACGATGGTAGCCGTGTACTCGCTGGCACAGCGCGTTGCACGCAGAAATATCGGGTTTGACAGCCGGCCGTACCTCATACCCGGGAAACCTGACGCCCAGCGGCTCACCGTTGAGTTTCGACAGCAGCTCACGGGTTTCAAAGCCGAGCTTTGTATAGAGGCAGAGCGAACGGTTATTAAAGGCTGCCTGCACGAGCCGCACCCCGGCGACGCCGCGTTGCCTGCAGCGCGCGAGCACATCGAACATCAGCTGGCGGCCAATCGTTTGGTTTTGCACCGTGGGATCGACGGTTATTGGGCCGATGCCGGCAATGGGGCTGCGTTCGTCGAGAAAGTTGCTGCCAAGCACCTTGCCGGCACTTTCGGCGACGACCGAATAGAGTTCTGGATGCGCCAGCCGCCTCGTCATCAGACCCGTCGCGACCTCGGCCGACGGGAAAGGCCGCGGAAAGTTGTGTTCGATGGCGATCGATTTGAAAGCCTCAAAACAGATAGCGCCACAAGCCTCGGCGTCCTCGGGAGTGCCCGGACGCAATATCACACGCATTGTTTCTCCCTGCGTCTGGTTCGGCCTGTCGTATCAGAAATCGAGGCGATGCACATCTCAGATGACCCAGGCCACGATTGACGCCATGAGGCCACGTTGCGGGCACTGCAAAGGCCGGCGACAACGCTGCGCCCCTATCGTCGTTGCCTCGCACCGCAGCGCCCGCCGCTCCCGCGAGATCATGTCCGGTAGGGCGCTGTTACCGGAACCACGAAGCGGCAGCCGCGCTCAGCGACTGTTTGGATGCAACTTCTTCCCGCTCGAGACCCTGGTCGAGTATGCGGTGGAGCGCCAGGATCTGGATCGTTAGGTTGCTGTCCGCGACCACGATGCTCGGCCAGAAGGCAGCTCGATCCTTGTCCCTCGCGCCCAGCCGGCCATGTCGATCGCTGACCACCTAACACATCGAGCGCGTGCGACCCAATCGCGACCGGAAGATGGGCGCCTTGTTTATCGGCGCGGAACAGCCCTCCGCCCCGACGATCGAGACGAAACTGCTCTAACGAGAAAATCTCGCTGCTGTCGATTGGCCGCACGAGAGGCTAATTTTTATGTTGCTGCTCGGCACAGTAGTGTCGAGGAGACTGGTCTTTGATTCGGCAGTTACCATATCGCTGTTTGCTGCCTCGACCGTAACCCGTGAACCCAACCTCCTTGTTCCACCCCGCGGTCGCCACTTGGTTCGACCGCACCTTCACCGCAGCCACAGTGGCGCAGGCCGCGGCGTGGCCGGCGATCCAGGCCGGCCAGCATGTGCTGATCGCCGCACCCACCGGGTCGGGCAAGACGTTGGCGGCGTTCCTCGCAGCGATTGATGGCTTGGTTCGGCAAGGCCTCGACGGGGGTCTCCACGACGAAACGCAGATCGTTTACGTCTCGCCTTTAAAGGCGCTGTCGAATGACATTCAGCGCAATCTGGAGGTGCCGCTCGCCGGGGTCCGCGAGGCATTGCGCG
>Ga0306926_10004606_pt1 | contig 14505 bp, 10 predicted proteins | sample flu12Cox44000178_FD_203759 | JGI IMG/M metagenome (GOLD analysis project Ga0306926, IMG submission 203759) | Lab enrichment of tropical soil microbial communities from Luquillo Experimental Forest, Puerto Rico - flux8day.12C.oxic.44.000.178 (v2)... | ecosystem: Environmental > Terrestrial >...
AACCACGGAATGCGTTTCCGCGCACGCAAAAAAGCGCTTCCCGAACCGCGATCTAGTGCACTTTCTCCCAGACAATCGTCCAGCGAGCGACCGCTGGTTCGTCTTTTTCGACATCGCTGAGGATCAGCCGGTTGCCTTCGAAGGTATAGGGTCGGACCTGGCGCGAGCCGACGTAGCCGGGATCGGTACAAACCTCGGGCAGGTGAATCACCTGCTTCTGTTTTGCGTCGATCGCGAAGCGCCCGCAGTAGGCGAAGGTGCCATCCCCGGCGGCGATCTTCTCTTCCTGCGTGGTGTGCACTGGATCGGCCCACTTCGGACGGTCCGGGTTCACCAGGTCGGCGCACATGTAGCCATCCGATTGGTACATCAGGAAGCCTTTGGCGTGCTCCCCATAACGGGGATAGGGGCGCGTGGTGCCGTCTTTCATGGTGTGCTCGGCGGAGACCAGTTTCCAGGTGCCGACGAGATGTTGACGGATCTCAGCTTCGGTTTGTGCGAGAGCCGACGAGCTCAGCACCAGCAACGCGATCATGCAGGCGGTTGTTTTCATAGTCCGCTCCACTCGCTATCGGAATGGCGGGTTAGCGTATCACGAGGTGGCGCCCATGGACCTGAAACGGCAAAGGGACGTCGGAGTGGCGATGGGGCGACATCAAGAAACCTGCTGGCTGCGCCCTTCGCGCGCATCTCAGGTGGCGGGCAGCGACGGAGGTTGAGTGACGAAAAACGACGACCGAGGATTTCTTGCCAAGCATTCGCACAGCCTTGTGTCAGGGGGGATTCTGATTGTGTGGATCGTGCTCTACGTGGTTTCGGACGAGCACACGCATTTGGGGGCGTTTTACGGGAACGCGGTCGCCGATTGCTCCGGCTTGCTGGTGACGGTTCTGGCGACCAAGCTGATGTACGAGGTTGGATCGGCCGAGAGCAAAGAGCTGCCCCGACACTTTCCGGAGCGATTGTGGGATCGGGTCCGGGAGCATTCGCTGACAATCTTTCTGGTCATCACTGGGATTGGTTGGGCGCTGTTGTACTGACGCATGAATCCGGATGCGAAGTGGGGACAGGTGGTCGGGAACCTCGTTTCGGAGTGGACGCAGATTCTGGGCCTGGGTGTGCGGACGAAGCGGCTGATCGAGCGCGGGTCGAAGGAGAGCCGCAAGTAGTGAGGCGTGACTAATTGCGGAGCCGAGCGTCCAAAGATCGTCTGCTGCAATCGGGCGTGCAGGCTCGATCAAGCCGGCTGCCCACGAGGAGCCCTCATCGAAACCGTCGTTCCCACGAAATCAGAAGCTCCACCTTTCGCTCCGATCGCTGCGCCTTGGCACACGGCCGTGATGATGCTGGTCATTGGCGCAATCGCGTTCCGGGGATGGATGCGCGCCGATGCAATGCGGTCGGCCGTCAATCTGGATCGAATCTCGCTCTATACGCGCACCATCCTTTCGGAATGGATGCAGTTGGGATTGGCGCTGGGAGGCATCTGGCTGCACGGGTCCTCCCCTCGCAGCGCTCTGGGTGAACGTTGGCGATCGGCACGGCAATTCTTCAAGGACATCGGGCTTGGGCTGCTGTTCCTGGTCGCGTCGATCACAGTAACGTCCGTCTTGGGCGGCCAGCAGCGAACCACCGATAGCGCCACGCTGTTTCTGCTTCCACAAACCAACTCGGAAAGAGCGTGGTGGATTGTGGTCGCACTCTCGGCGGGGATTTGCGAGGAGGCGATTTTTCGAGGCTATTTGCAGAGACAGTTCATGGCGATGACCAGGAGTGTGCCGGGCGGGATCCTGCTATCTGCGGTTGCGTTTGGGGCAGGCCATGCCTATCAGGGCGCGAGCAGGGCCGCGGTGATCGTCGTATTGGGGATCATGGGTGGAATTCTGGCTTACTGGCGCCGCAGCGTTCGACCTGGAATGATCGGGCACGCGCTGCAAGACTTGTTGGGCGGGTTCCTCCGGCACTAGCCATCGCAGACGGCGCGCTTCTATCGTCGAAACAGCAAGTCCGCGGCTACGAAAACGAAGAACACGACGGAAATTACGCCATTCATGGTGAAGAAAGCAGCGTTCAGTTTGGAAAGATCGCGTGGCGAGACCAGGCTATGCTCGTAGGCGAGCAGGATGGCCACAGCCATCACGCCCACAATCGCCAGCGTTCCGAGCCCAAATGCCAGTGGCAGGGTTATTAATAATCCAATCATGAACAGATGAAACAGGCGCGCGATCCAGAGCGCGGTTGGGATGCCTACGTAACGCGGGAGCGAGTGGAGGTTCGAGGCACGGTCGAACTCGTAGTCCTGACAGGCATAGAGGACGTCGAAGCCCGCGACCCAGAAGGTGACGGCGGCGGTAAGGAGAAGGATGCGCGGATCGAGCGAGCCGCGGACCGCGATCCAGGCTGCAGCGGGAGCGATGCCGAGTGCAAAGCCCAGCACCAGATGCGACCAGCGCGTGAAGCGTTTCGTGTAGGAGTAAAGCAGTACGATCGCGAGCGCGACTGGGGAAAGAATCAGCGTCAGGTGGTTCAGTTGAGCGGCGGCGAAGACGAAGATGGCGCACGACACGACGACGAACGTCGTGACGAAGGTGGGGGTCAGTGTGCCAGCCGGCAGAGCGCGTGTGCGAGTGCGGGGATTAGCGGCGTCAATAGCGGCGTCGGCGACCCGGTTGAAGGCCATGGCGGCAGAGCGCGCGGAGATCATGGCGATGACGATCCAGGTGAGTTGATGCAGAGTGGGAAGGCCGCCGGCGGCGAGCATCGCACCGGAAAGGGCGAAGGGCAGCGCGAAGATGGAGTGCTCCCACTTGATCATTTCCAGAGTCGTGCGGAGGTTGTGAAGAACGGGCACAGTTTTATTTTAGCTGAGGGCGACTGGACGCGCTGCTTGGGAAGTCACCAGCTTTTGAACGCAAAGGACGCTAAGGATCTCGCGAAGATCGCGCAGGCGAACTTACGCAGGAACTACGAAGTGGGTGAGAGGTTTCTTGAAGGCGGCTTTGTGGCGTTCGCTGGGCGACACTTCGGTAACGTTGACCGGGCCGCAGGCAGTTGCGATGCTGGACATCATGCCAGCCAAGCCGCAAAAAGCTAAGAAGAGCACGCGTCCACCGCGGATTTGCGTGCCAAACAGCGAGCGGGCGCTGTTCATCATCGAGGCAGACAAGTTTGTGGGCGTGATTCAGCGGCTTTCGGTGACGGGCGGATCGGCAATTCTTTCCAAGGGTCCGATCGCGCACGGGACGCTAGGGGAGATGGGGCTCAAGACGGTCTTCGGGCCAATGAAAGCCCAGATCCAATTTCTGAGTTGCGGCGCGGATGGGATTCCACTGGCGCAGGCGTTCCGGTTCATTGATATGGATGAAACCAGCCGGAAGCGCTTCGATGCCTCGATCAAGAAGATGCACGAGGCCGGCTTCAGCGATGTGCCAGCGAAGAACAGTTCGCTGGGTGGCATGGCTTCCGAGGGTTTGAGTAAATTGGGTGAGAGTATCCGGCGCCTCTCGGCGCTGGTGGGGTCGGGCCGGTCGGCCGGATAGTTCGGGCGGTTCGGTCGTTAATCCTCAGATTCAAATCCTTCAGCGCCAATCAGCGGCACGAAACGGCATCCAGAGATGGTGGAGACGATCGGGACGCCGCTCGCATTCTCGATGACTTGAAGATCTTGCGCGTGGCGGGGCCCTACCGGGATAACCATGCGTCCGCCAACGCGAAGTTGTTGGAAGAGCGAGCGCGGGACTTGCGGAGCGCCGGCAGCGACCGCGATGGCATGATAGGGAGCGTGGGCTGCCAGGCCCTGGCTGCCATCGCCGAGAAAGACGGTCGCATTTGTGTAGCCGAGTCGGGTGAGCACTTCTTTGGCGACGTGAGCCAATGCGGCATGACGCTCGATTGTGAAAACCTGGGTGGTGAGTTCGGAGAGCAAGGCGGTTTGGTATCCGGAGCCGGAACCGATTTCGAGGACCGTATGCTCGGGATGGAGCGCAAGCGCTTCAAGCATCAGCGCGACGATGAAGGGCTGCGAGATCGTCTGACCCTCGGCGATCGGCAGCGGGCAGTCGTCGTAGGCCAGTGCGCGAAATTCAGGCGCGACGAATTCGTGCCGAGGAACGCGGAGCATCGCGGCGAGCACGCGCTCGTCGCGAATGCCGCGGTCACGGAGCTGGGTCTGGACCATCGCAGCGCGAGGATCAGAGGAAGAGATCAAGACGAGGTTTTCGGACTTGAATTGTTTCTGATTTGTAGGACAGCGGAATTTTATGCTCGCTGGGGGGGCGGTGGAAGAGGGTCTCCGGGCTCCGTTCGGGCGGGCGACCACCCCAGAACCAAGGAGCGTTCTGCGGTCCTGAGGTGGGCACCAACAGTAAGGTCAGAAATGCAACACGATGCCGGTGGTAAAGCGGCCGTCGTTTGAGTGTTACTGAAGAAGCGGGTCTGCAGGAAGTCGCCTTTAAATCGCCAACCTACTGGTCCCCAGAACTTGTAGTCGAGACCGCCGCCGAGCGCGTCGCCAAGGCTAGTATCGGAGGCCGAATATCCGTGACCGCTCACGCTCACATGCGATGCGCCAAGCAGCGCGTGGGCGAAGGGACGGAAGCGTCCGAGGGTGACCGATGCGCGTGGGCCAAACAGGAAATTGTATTCACTGGCATTCACCGCGACTTGCGTGCCGTGGCTGGTTGGGAACGTGCTAGTCGAGCCGTACTGACCGCCGACGTCGGGGACGAGGCCGATGAACGGAAAAATCTTGCCTTCCAGTTGACCATCCCAGCCGTTCAGACCTGTGCTGCTGCGGTTGTTGAGAGTGGCACTGTTATGCGAATAGCCGAAGAAGACATAGCCGGAATTGGGCCGAGGCAAGGGCCGAAAAGGCTAAGAAAGCTGCCCACAAGAAAAGAAGATGACTGCGACGCGCGAAGGCTTCCTCCTGGATTGGGATCGAGTTCAATTGGATGCGGGGCGTAGGTGAAGGGATGGCACGGGAGGGCCGCGGAGGGATTGGTAATGTCGTAATTTTAGTAATTGGAAAACTTAGAAACCGAGAGAGAAAACTTTACTTCTTCCGTTGACGAATCTTTACGTCGAAGCTGATCACGCCGTTCTGGTCACGCGTACCGACGATTGAGACATTGCGCTTGATGTAGTACTCGCCTTGAATAATCTGCTGCGAAGCCTGGGAAACGTTCTGGCTGTAGGTCAGCGTGAAGTCGTTCGAGATCTGCTGCTCGATGGTGACTTGCGCGCCACGGGTTGGGTTGGTCTCGGTGCTGAGTCCTTGAGGATCGACTTTGATTTTGCTGATCCCAAACAAGCGCTGCACGCGATTGCCGACGGTGGCGTTGATCGCCTCGCTAAGAATGATGTTCGAAGCGTTTTGGGTAAAGCCGCCGCCGGTCTGAGCGAGCTGGGCGGACTCTTCGCGCGTTTGGCCGACTGCAAGCAAGGCGATGATGTCCGCGTCGGAAAGAGGCGGATCGGAGCGGTATTTGAGATTGAGCTGTTTGTCGGCGGCGCCATTCACGCTGACCGTGATGTCGTAGTCGCGCACGCGCGTGGTCGCCTGCAAGTCGAGCACGGGCTGAATGCTGACTGGGCTGGTGAACAGGACCTCGCCGCGCTCCAGGCGGTACTTTGCGCCATTGAAACTGATTTCGCCTTCGAGGACGTCAATGCGGCCAAGCACCGCGGGACGGGCAGCGCTGCCGCGCACCCGGAGGTCCGCGGAGCCCGAGAGCCGGGCGATCGCAGTTTGCATCTGCAGGTCGCTCGCAGTCTGGACCTGGACGTCAAGCTTGACGCGATAGAGCGGCGAAGTTGGCGGGGGCACCACGACCGACTGACTGCTGCTACTCGTGTACGCCGAGAAATCAAAGCCTGGAGTGATGGCCAGTTTGTTAATGGTGATGTTGCCGGCTAGCGTCGAATTATCGGGTGTTCCAGAAAACCGGAGTTCTGCGCTCGCGGTGGAGCTAACTCCTGGGGGATAGCGCAGACGAATGTCCTGGCCGATTACGCCGACATCGAAGCTGATCTGGCCAGCATAGGTGGTGGCTTGGCCGCTGAGAGTGAGCGTACCGCCGCCACTGTGCGCAGTCAGTGTTTCGATCTGCAGACGGTTCTGGTTGAAGAGCAGTGAACCGTTCATATCGCTGAGACCACTGGGCAGGCCGGCATAGTTGAACGCGCCATGTTCCACGTTCACGCGACCCTGCATTTGCGGCGTGGCGAGTGGGCCGTTGACGGTGAGATTTACGTCAACCGCGCCGGACGAGTAAACGTCGGAATCGAACATCTGAAGAAGGTTGAGGTCGACGCGTCCCTGAGATGCGAGGTCAAGGTCGCGTGTACCAGTGAGAAGAGCGGTGCCATGCGCGGTGAAGTCGATTCCCTGCCCGATCAGATGAAGCTTTTCGATCCGCAGCGTTTCATTGGCAAGCGTAAGGCGGATGGGATCCTGATTCGAGATCTTGATGTTGCTGACGTCGGTGGAGATGCCGGTCAGTTCGGCCGTGGCGGTGAACTGGCGGGGATCGCGCAGCGGGCCGTGAGCTTTGATTTGCCCAACGACTGATGAGTGGCCGGTGATACGGCCGTGCAGGTAGGTATGGAGCAAGGCGTCGGCGTCGAGATGATTGAAGTCAAGCGTGAGATCGGCGGGAAAGTCATCGCGCAGGCGGACGGTGCCGTCCATGTTCAGGAGAGCACGATCGAAGCTGGAGCGGGCGGTGAGTTTGAGGGTCTCGCCCTCGGTGACACCGTCGAAGGTGAGGTCTCCGGCCCGCTCGTGATCGAAAGTGAGATCGTGTACCACGATCTTCGCATTGAGCGCGGGCGCATCAGGAGTGCCGCCACCTTGCAACGAGAAATCGGCGCGGCCTTCGACCAGCACGCGGCTGCGTTCAAGCTGGGGAATACGCCGCAGATCGAGATTCGTGCCCTGCAAATTGACGTGGAAGGTGCGGGTGTCCGGTGTGTAAGTCGCGCCGCCGTTCACGCGCGCGTCCTGCGATACGAGTTGGATGTTGTTGAAGTTGGCGTCCTGGCCGGTCCAGTGGATGTCGGAGTCGAATTGTGAAATCGGCTGGCCGTATACCTCGGCATTGCTCAGATGAACGTGGCCGTCGGCGTGAGACTGAGAGCGGGTGCCTGAAGCCTGCGCAAGCAGGTTCAACTTCCCGGTGACGGGATAGTTGTAGCCCGCCAGCGAAAGCAACTCGGCTACATCCGCATTCTGTAGATCCACGTGAGCGGTGAAAGGACTGGCGGGGGCAAACCTCCACTGCTCGAGCACGGCGCTGAGATCGAAGTGGACGTTGGCGTCGCCATGCTGGGCTGTGGCACGGCGGAGTGAGACTAATCGCGGCGCAACTTGAATGTCGCCGCTCAGTGCATCCCAGTGAACCCGGCGTTCGGGAGTGCTGCCGGTGGGAGGAACGATGGTGAAGAAGTCGGTGAGCTGAACATGTCCAGCAAGCGCTGGAGCTGAGACTTTGCCGGCGGCATTGCCAGAGAAACTCACGTTGCCTTGAACGTCGACGGGCAAAGGGTCGGGGCCACCGAGGACGGTGATGATCGGCTGAAGCTCGGAAACATCGCTACTGGAGGCAGAAATTTGCAGCGTGGAATTTTCGGCGAGCCGGCCTGAGGCACGGAGCTGAGTGGAGCGGGTGGTGAGATCAAACTGTGCGAGTTCGAGTTCATCGGCGGCCATCCGGTAGGTGCCCCGCGCATGCGCAGTAATCGGAAGATGGTTTGGCTGGCGGTGTTCGGGAGGAGACAGGCTCAAGGCGAAGTCGGTTTCGAGATTGCGCCAGGGACCACGCCAGCGGGCTTCGACGGTGCCTTCAGTGACGCCATCGAGCTTGAGGCGGTCGAAGTGGCGCGCGCTACCGAAGGCTGCCGCCACGGCAGAGGCAGTGATGTCGCGCACGCGGAGGCGGACGACGCCCTTGGATTCTTCCAGTTTCTCCTGTTTTTCGAGCTTCTTGCTGAAGCGGGGCCTGGACGGAGAAGCCGCCAGCGTAAGCCAATTGGAGACTTCGGCATCGCCAGTCACAGAACCCCCGAGCAGGCGCGCCTGCGTTCGCTGGAGTTTGAGAAGGCGAGGATCCAGCGTGAAATCCGAGACGAGGCTGGCGTCGTGCACGCTGATCTGCTGGTCGCGGTACTCGAAGCTGTTCACTGTGACTTTTCCGGAGGAGGAGTAGTTTGCGGCCGACCAGGTTCCGACACCGTCCAATTCGACCGAGCCTTGCCGGACTTCGGGAACTCGCAAGATCGCGGCAGCTTCGGCGAGATTCACTTTCGCCGTGTAAGTTCCCTGCACCGTGGGATTGCGAAAGTCGCGAACTGTCCCACGGAAATCGACGTGCGAGCGCTCGCTATCCCAAGTGAGTGAATCGACGGTCAGCGAACGACGGCCGAGCGTGAAGTGAGTGGCTGCGGTCCACGCGAAGGGCTGAACTTCCGGAAGCGTGGTCTCGACCTTGCCAAGAACGACATGGCTGTCGAAGCGTTGGCGCAGGAACGAATAGGTCATGTCGGCCGAGAAGTTGTGGGCGTTGATATCGAATGGGACTTTCTGATCATTCCAGAGAAACTCTCCATGTCTCACGGAGAGCTGGTTAATGTTCAGTGAGAAGGCGGTTTCGAGCGGGGCGGACGATGTCGTGCGAGGGACCTTCGGCTCAGGTTGATTCGTGGATCCGTCGGGATAGACGATCAGATGCACAACCGGATGATCGAGGACCAGCGACTCGAATCCGAATTGGGTTTGCAGGAGCGAGATGACCTTGACGCGAGCGACCACGCTGTCGACGTGAGCCAAGGAGATCTGATCCGGGGCTTCGAGACCATGAATCGTTAAATCGCGAATTTCCACCTGGAGGTGGAGCGGAATCGTGTGATACGCGCCGAGTTCGACGCGGCCGCCGGTCTCACGTTCAAGCACGGCGACAATTCGCCGGCGCACGTAGGATTGAAAACCCTCGGTAGTGGTGTACCAAAGGCCCGCGCACGCCATCAGCAGCAACCCGACAAATGCGAGAAGCAAGTAAAGCTTCCAGCGGCTGCGGCGCGGTGGCGTAGCGGTGGACTCTGTCACTGCGAGGCGGCTCCGGCGTTGGTTTGGTTGTCGTCGGGAAGCAAGGTGCGGACTTTGCTGTCTTTGCGCAGCGACTCCAACCATGAGGTAAAGAGTTCGTCGATCTTCTGCTGGGTCAAGATTTCGCGAATCCTGGTGGAGACCTCGGGCAATGGGACATCGGGAGCGCCCGCTTTGTGCAGTTCGGGAAGGAACACATTGCGGTAGTAGGCTTCGATGCGATCGTTGTCGATTTGAACCGATGGACGGAGCCGGATATCGACTTCGCGGAGCAACGCGAGTTGACGAGCGACACGCGATTCGAGTTGTCTTTCGTCCAAACCATACTGAGCAAGAGTGGCCCGCCAGGCAGCGTCAGACGTGGTATCGGGATGCGCTGCGCGAATCTCCTGGATGCGCTTCTGCACTTGATCGGGAGCGGGCTGGGGCAAGTCGGTGTCCGGAGTTTGTTCGCCAAGCAGCTCCTGATCGACCAGGCGGCTGAGGGCTAGGCGGCGGTCCTCGTCGGTGGGGGGATGTAGCGCGTGCCCAGCCAAGAGCGCCTCGAAACAGAGATCATCCTCAAGTTGGCTTTCCAGAATGACGTGGCCATTCACAATCGCGACGATGCGATCGATCACTTGCCCGGCGTGCAGGGAAGGAGTACTTGCCAGGCCGAGAGCAAGGAGTCCGAGAAGAGTGCGTATGCTGCGTTTACTCATTAGAAAGACTGTCCAATGCTGAAAAAGAAGTTCACATGCGCTGCGCGCTGCGGAAAAAACTGCGTAGTGGTCGATAAGCCATTCACGTTATTGGTCACAGTTTGAAAGCTGGGAAACCTCGGTGGATTTAAATTGTAAGCCACATCGAACCGCACTGGCCCGATGGGCGTGCGATAGTGCAGACCCACGCCAAGAGCGTGCGAAATGTAGTTGAGGTTGCACTGCGTGTAGGTGGCTTCATCGCGGCAAACATTGGAATCCTTCTGCCGCCAGTGGAAGAGGTTATCGACCATGTCGCTGGCTTTGGGAAAGACGTTTCCCATGTCGTGGAAAACCGCAAAGCTGAGGTTGTCCTGAACCAGAGGCAGGTCGGTGGGGGGGAGCCGCAGTTCGATCTGATTCAGAAAAAGGGCGCTGCCGCCCACCGGAAAGCCGGTTCGGAGATCGCGAGGCCCAGCCTGATTGAGGCCAAATCCACGGTGGGAGTTGCCCCCGCCGGAGAGAAAGCGTTCGGGCAGCGGAATGAGGGTTGTGTCTGTGGGCACGATGAGGGCTTCGGCCGGTTCGAGCGTCTGGGTGTTGTTGAAAGGCACTTGAATCCCGACTCGCGTGGACCTCGCCAGAACGAATTGATGCCCTGCGGGGCGGCGCTTCGTCAGAACGTGGTAGCTGGAATTCTGAACCAGGGAGCGGAGGAAGTCGGCTTCCGAGCCAAAATAACCGGACGCGAGCGCGGCGTCGAAGGTCGTGTAGTCGCCGCGCGTGCTATCGATGGGGTTGTCCCGTTTGTCGTGAATGAAGGTGAAACTCGGAAAGCCGACGCGCGTGGGTTGCGACAGGAGCGGAATCAGGTTCGAGCTGATCACCAGGTTGCTCGCTTGCACCCGGCGGTAGGTGAAGGCATAGATCACGGAATTGGCATGGCGCGATCCAGGCGGCAAGTCACGCGGGCCGAGGTTCTGACTGAGCTGGATGGAACCTTCCAGTCGCTTGGAAGTGAAAGTCGTAATGTCGAGCGTGTTGTCGTAGAAACCGGTGAGAGAGAGAGTGAGATTGTTGTTATTCCACAAAGTGGGCGCGTTATAGCTGAGCAGAGCGCGTTGTTGCAGACTTCCGAGGTGGCCTTTGAAAACCACAGTGTGATTGAGGCCGCGGAAATTCAGGCGCGTCACTTCGAGCGAAACGCGCGGGCTGGCACCGGTTCGGCCCTGCGGGACGTTATTGCTGGCCGCGGGCTGGCCGGTCTGCACTTCGAATCCCACGCCATAATTAAAGGTGTAGCGCTTGGCCTCGTGAAGGTCGACCAGCACATTCTTGGCGGGATCGGTGCCGTCCGGATTCTGGACCGCGGTATCGACCTGGTTGAAGATCCCGAGGTCATAAAGGGAGGTTTGGGTGCTAAGAATGTCTTCCTGACTCAGCGGAGAGCCGGGCTTCACCCGCAGGCGACGCTGCACGATGTGGGGCCGGGTATGTACCAGGCCGGAGACCAGCACCTGATCGACGAAGAACTGCTGACCCTCGGTAATGGTCATAGTGACCGCCATGCGGTCGGCAGTCTCCGCCACCGGCTGGGTAGTGACTTCGAGACTGGCGTTAGGGAACCCGTGATTGAAGTAGTAATTCAGGATCTGATCACGATCGGTGGCCAGGTTGAAATCGGAGTAGGGCTGGTTGGCAGTGGTGTTCATCAGTGCGAGAAGATCGTCTGAAGGAACCTTCTGGTTGCCGACCAGGTGCACGTCAGAAACGAGCGTCTGCGGGCCCTCATGCACCTCGAGCATGACAGCGAGTTGATTGAACTTGCCGTTGTACTCGTCGTCGACGGAACTCTTGATCTCGATTTCGCGGAAACCGTTTGCCCGGTAGAGATCCTGGAGGCCGCGAATGTCGGAGGTGAGCAAGGACTGGCTGTAGCGTCCACGCGAAAAGAACTTTGTGGCAGGCTGGACCCGCATGCGGTCGCTGAGAGCATCCTGAAGGAAGTACTTGTTCCCGGTGATGATGACTTTGGCGAGTTTGTAACGCACGCCGGGATCGATCACGTAGATGGCTTTGAGTTGATTGGCGGACGGGTTCTCTTTCTTGATGCCGACCTTGGCGTCGAAGTATCCCTTGCCCTGCATGTAGTCGAGAAGATTGCGCCGGCCTTCTGCGAGCAGATCGTCATCGAGGGCGTTCTCTTCATAGACCGGGACGCGTTTCTGCAGAGTTCCTTTGCTGACCTTGTAGCCCTCGGCAAGGATCTCGACTCTCGGCCCGGGCGTGATCTGGAAGCGATAGTCTACGGCGTTGGTTTCAGGACGGTAGGTTTTCTCGGCCACCAGAACCTGCACCAGCAGACGGTTCTGCTTCACGTAATGTTTGCGGAGGCGTTGCAAACCGTTGTTGAAACGGTCGGCGGTCACGCGAGCGCCCGGATGCATTTTGGCAATGTCTTCAGCTTGGCCTTGTGAGATACCGGCATCAGGGTTGACCAGAACTTGCCCGATGTGAGCCGGTGGACCCGGAATGAGGTGAAGGATGAGATCCATCTGGCTGGTGTCCGGACGCGGGTGCTCCTCGGCAGTCACGCTGGCGCGGTAGTAGCCGTTTTCGGCGAGCAGTTGGAGAACGTTGCTCTGGGCGCGGACCAGCTTGTCCTCGGCATAGATTTCGCCCAGTTGCAGTTTGGTGGTGCTGATGATCTGGTTCGCACTGGGACGGCTTGGCTCACCGGTAACGCTGACCGTGCCAATGAAGAAATTGCCGACCGTCACGAAAGTGATCGCGACCTGATGGCTCGGCAGGTCTTCGGCCTCCACCTGAATGTCTGAAAACAGGCCCGTGTTGTAGAGGGCAACGATGCCGTCGCGAATGCGATCACGGTCGAGCTCCTGTCCTTGCTTTTGGGGAAGAAGAGCTGCGAGGTGGGAGCGCTCGCGCTCCGGCACTTTTGGGAAGCGGATGTCGCCAACGACCTTGCCCAAGTAGGCGGCGATCGGGCTGAGCGGCGGAATAGGGCCGACCGGAAGTTCGCCGGGCAGATCCGTAGGCAGCGCCGCGGGCGCCTGCTCCGAGGGTGGTGGAGAGGGTGGCTGCGGCTGGGTGGTCTTTTGTTGCTGAGAGTGCGACTGCTGCGGAGTTTGTCCGGCCGCGACCATCCACGGCAGGACAAGCCATACCGCTAGGATTACGCACAGCCCTTCCCCTCGTCGCAAAACCGCTCCTAAACCAGCATGTCGAAAATCAGGATGTCGAAAGCTTTCTCGGTACGATGAACCCGGCAGCCGCTCTGTTGTCTCGGCCATCGGCGAGGCGAAGAGCAACGAGCGCCCCTTATAATAACGGTTTCGCGACACAGGATTGGTAATGTCTTTGGGACTCGACGAACGTTACTCCCGGCAGATTCTCTTTGGAAGCATCGGTCGAGCCGGACAGGATCGTCTGGCGGCTGCCCGAGTTGCCGTGGTAGGGTGCGGCGCGACTGGATCGGCAATCGCGGCTCTGCTGGCGCGATCTGGTGTTGGAACGCTGCGCATCATAGATCGCGATTATGTGGAGCCCAGCAACCTGCAACGGCAAACCTTATTCAATGAGGGCGATGCAGCAGACTCTCTACCGAAGGCGATTGCGGCTGCGCGACGGATCGCAGAATTCAACTCACAGATCGTGGTGGAGCCGCGGGTCGCGGATCTGACTCCGGAAAACATTGAAGAGCTGCTCGAAGGCATTGAGTTGATTCTCGATGGCACCGATAACTTCGAGACTCGCTATCTGCTCAACGACTACGCAGTCTCGAAGGGGCTACCCTGGATTTACGCGGCGGCGGTGGGAAGCTACGCGGTGACGTTGAATGTGCTCCCCGGCAAGACAGCGTGCCTGGCGTGTGTGTTTCCGGAATCGCCGCGTGGCACGGTGGAGACTTGTGAAACCGCAGGGATTCTGAACACGGCAGTCAATCTGGTCGGATCGGTTGCCGCGAGCGAAGCTCTAAAGCTCTTGGTCGGCGCCGAGGAGAAGATGCGGCGCACGCTGCTTTCCTGGGATGTCTGGTTCAACGAGCGCGCGGAAATTTCCGCATCCCGTCCGCGGGCCGCATGCCGGTGCTGCGGGGAGCGGGACTTTGTCCATCTGGAAGGCGCAGGGCGACCGCACATCACGCTGTGCGGACGAAACTCTGTGCAGATTCACGAACGCGACCGGCCCATCGACTTCGGCGAATTGAGCCAGCGACTCGAGCCCCACGGCACGGTGCGGCACAATGACTTCGTCCTCAAGTTCTGGCACGAGCCGTATGAGATGACGCTCTTCCCGGATGGCCGGGCAATCATCAAGGGGACGACCGACACGGGTGTCGCGCGCAGCTTGTATGCGCGGTACGTGGGCAGTTAGCACCGAGCCAAAGAGGGTACCCGGAAGTGCTATGGCAATCAATGTGTTCCTTCAGTCAGTCAAGGGCGAGAAATGCGATGAGGTTATCGACCTGTATTATTTGCTGGCGAAAGTGTGGCCGATCGATGACCCGTCGTTCCCCTTGCTTCAATACATCGACCCGTATGGCGACGTGACCTTTAATCGAGCGCCGATGTCGCAGGTTGAACGTGAGTTGCAGCTCCTACTTGAGCGTGCCGAGACGGGCGAACAGAAGGCTTTACTCGCCCAAATCGGAGATCGAGCCGAAAGATGTCATGGCGAGCTGCACATATTCCTGAGGTTCGC
>Ga0306926_10004607_pt1 | contig 14505 bp, 14 predicted proteins | sample flu12Cox44000178_FD_203759 | JGI IMG/M metagenome (GOLD analysis project Ga0306926, IMG submission 203759) | Lab enrichment of tropical soil microbial communities from Luquillo Experimental Forest, Puerto Rico - flux8day.12C.oxic.44.000.178 (v2)... | ecosystem: Environmental > Terrestrial >...
CCGAGCCCATTTTCCAGGCTGGAATCTGCGCCGGAGAAACGGAAGACAGCATATTGTCACCATACTGTACGGGCGGCAAAACCAAGGTTAGTCAACAATTACGAGTACTGTACGGCAATGAGAATAGCCGCTTCCAACGGCTCGTTACATCCGGAAGGGCTAAAAAAATGACGTTTTATGTCAAACAATATGACGACGGTGAAGTGGACATCTCTACTCCCTGTGAACTAGACGAAGTCGAGCTGGCTATTCGCCTGCTGGAGCGGAAACAAGCAAGGAAGCGAATTGTGGATCTGGCCGAGACATTGGCTACGAGCGAAAGTGAGTAGTCCCACGCTCAGAGCAAACCAATCTTCGCCGGGCAAAGGCCACCCTCGCCCCCGTCAGGCATAATCCCTAAGTGCGGGTATCTGACTTCGAGTACCATCTTCCTGCTGAGCTCATCGCCCGGGAACCGCTTGCTGATCGCTCGTCTTCTCGGCTGTTGCACCTCGACCGTGCTACCGGCGCGCTGGAGGATCGCCGCTTTCGCGAACTTCCTGATCTTCTGCGCCCGAATGACGTGCTCGTCTTCAACAATACGAAGGTGTTGCCGGCACGGCTTTTTGGTCACCGCAGCGGCTCGCGGGCGCACCGGTTGTCGCCGGACAACCCGGCTTCCAGGGAATTCCTGCGCGGTCGCGTTGAGGTGCTGCTAACGAAGCAACTCTCGACCACATCACTCGAATGGGAAGCACTGGTACATCCGGGCCGCAAGCTCGGCATTGGTGAACGGCTGTATTTCGGAGCCAGCGCTACGGAAGAATCTCATGAACTGGCGGCGGAGATTACTGGTCGCGGTACCTTCGGCGAGCGGCACTTGCGCTTCGATCCGGTTAGCAATTTTTTCGCTGTACTCGAGCGCATCGGTCACATTCCGCTGCCTCCTTACATCGACCGGCCCGACACGGCGGCCGACCGCGTGCAATATCAAACCGTCTATGCGAAGCCACTGGGCTCAGTCGCCGCACCGACGGCGGGGTTGCACTTCACAGCCGAAATTCTCGACCGCATTCGGAAACGCGGCATCGAGACTGTCGAGATTACCCTGCATGTGGGACTCGGCACGTTCCAGCCTGTACGAGTTGAGATTGTCGAGGAACACAAGCTGCACTGCGAATGGTATGAGATTTCCGCGGATGCGGCACAACGCGTCGAGCGGGCGCGCGATGGCGGCTGCAGGATCGTGGCAGTTGGAACGACCGCAGTGCGCACCTTGGAGTTTGCCGCCCAACAAGGTCCTGATGGACGGATTACAGGGCAGAGTGGCGAAGCCGACATCTTCATCTATCCGGGATTTCAGTTTCGAGTCGTAGGCGCGCTGCTGACCAACTTTCATCTGCCAAGATCCACGCTGTTGATGCTGGTGTCCGCATTTGCGGGGCGCGAGAAGGTCTTGCGAGCTTACGAACATGCGGTTCATGAGCGATATCGCTTCTATTCTTATGGAGATTGCATGTTGGTGGAATGATCGCTCGTCGCTTTTCACCTTCGGCTCATCGTGCTTGTTTTCTGCTTTCTGCCCTCTGCGTACCGGTTCGCGTTTGAACTTGCCTTTTCATCGTTGTGTCATTCGAGAACCGATGGTGTGTGCACGAGAGGCGACTCTTTACTGCGATGGTCGAGGATACTGCGACACTTGAGCCGCGCAAGGGCGCGATGAAGTGAGCTGGCTCATCAGCGCCGGCTGAAAATGAAACAATGCTACGGACCGCGTAGCCGCGATAAGGTTCTCCTCCACACCTTTAAGTCCAACCGGAAAGACCCGCGCTCTGGACAGTCACAGCGGGACGACGGCCCGCGAAGGCGGCTTCCGCTTGTTAGAATTATTTCTTGCCCTCTACGAAAAAGACCACAAAATCCGCGACTGTCTCCAGCGCTACAAAACCTGCGGCTGCCGTCAAACCTGCAATGCCCGTCCTAGCGGAACCAGCTGATTCGAAGGGTCGCATTTACCTGATCGATGCAATGTCGTTTATCTTTCGCGCCTATCACGCCATGGCGCGGCAGCGGCCCATGTCAACCAAGACAGGGATTCCTACCAGTGCGACCTTCGTCTTCGTCAACATGCTTCGTAAGTTGCGGGCAGACTTCTCTCCGCAATATCTGGCGGCAGTATTTGACGTGGCCGCGCCGACCTTCCGTGACCAACAGGCGACTGCGATCACGAGTGTGCGCAAATTCGATGTGAAGACGCAGACCTTCGTTGACGTCGCTTACGGCGGCTACAAGGCTAATCGAGCCGAGATGCCAGCCGACCTGGCGCAGCAGATTCCTTACATTCGGCGCGCGCTGCAGGCGTATCGAATTCCCATACTTGAGGCTTCAGGCTTTGAGGCCGATGACGTAATCGGCACGCTGGCGCGCAAAGCTGCCGACACCAGCTACTCCGTCTTCGTCGTCTCCAGCGACAAGGACATGATGCAGCTGGTCAGTGAGCGTATCCGCGTCCTGAATCCGCCGAAGGACAACCTGATTTGCGATGCCGCGAAGGTGGAGGAGATTCTCGGCGTGCCGCCGGAGCGCGTGGTCGACGTGATGGCCCTCCGTGGGGACTCTATCGATAACATTCCCGGGGCGCCCGGCATAGGCGACAAAGGATCGGTCGAGCTGATTCAACGCTTCGGCTCTGTCGAAAATGCCTTGGAACATGCGGCGGAGATTGAGCGCAAGACCTACCGAGAGTCGTTGCAGAACAACCGCGACGTCGTGTTGCTGAGCAAAGAACTTGCCAGCATCAAAACAGACGTCGCCGTGGACTTCGATCCCGAAGCCATGCGTGCGCACGAACCCGATGCCGCCGCAGCGTGGGCCTTGTTTACAGAGCTGGAATTCACCACTCTCGTGCAGGACTTCCTGAACCAAAGCGTCGAGTTGGGCGAGACGGACTATCGGGAAGCCAGGTCGGCTGCTGATGTGGAGGCTGTCTTAGCCAGGGCGAAAACGGAAGCGGCCCTTGCAATCGCCTTCGAGGCGCCTGCCGTGTCCGCTGCAGTTTCCCAAGAAGAAGAACCACGCGAAGCTGAGCAGGCTGACGGGCAGCTTCGATTTTCCGACGCCCCTGTCGCCCGTCCAGAGCCCAGCGCAAACCTGCGAGCCGCGATTGCAGCCGAGGTTGGCAAAGCTCTCACGCTCACCTTGGATGATTCCGCACCCTCGCGATTGCTGAAGACATTCCTCGGTGATGGAGCGGCTCCGAAGATCGTTCATGACTCCAAGTCGGGCATGCATCTCCTCGGTCAGCACGGAGTTGTGCTCGCCGGAGTCCGGCACGATCCGCTTCTCTATGCCTACCTGCTCGATCCGACGTATTCGACCTACGGTTTGAGTCAGATTGCCTTTCGCCAGTTCAATCTGAAGCTCGGCCCTTCCGCTGCTGAAACGGCGGACGTGACACTGCGGCTCGCCGTAAAACTGAGTGAGGCAGTCGACAAGGCGGGGTTGCGTAAGGTTTATGACGAGATCGACCTGCCCATGGTCCCCGTGCTGGCGCGCATGGAGGACGCTGGGGTCAAGCTTGACTGCGACGTTCTGGCTGACATGTCGAAGCGTTTGGAACATGAAGCTGATGCCAAGGCGCGCGAAATCTACGAAAAGTGCAGCATTGAATTCAACATCAACTCACCCAAGCAACTGGGGGATGTGTTGTTCAACAAGCTGAACCTGCCAAAGCCGATCAAGTACGGCAAGGGCAAAACTATCTCAACCGCTGTCGAGGTCCTGGAAGGGCTGGCTGCCGAGCACGAGGTCCCACGGCTGGTTTTGGAATACCGTCAACTTACGAAGCTAAAGTCGACCTACGTCGACGCGCTGCCGGCCCTCCTTAACTCATGCACACTGCGGTTGCATACGACGTTCAACATGGCGGGTTCCGCAACCGGACGATTGTCGTCGGTAAACCCCAACTTGCAAAATATTCCGATCCGAACGGAACTTGGACGCGAGATCCGCGCGGCCTTTATCGCCGAACCTGGGCACGTGCTGCTCGCCGCCGACTACTCGCAGATCGAGCTACGGTTGCTGGCGCATCTGTCCGCCGACAAGCTGCTGATCGAGGCCTATCGCACGAACCAGGATATTCACACCCTGACCGCGTCACAAGTCTTCGGGGTGCCACCGCTGATGGTGAATGTCGAGCATCGCCGCCGCGCCAAAGCGGTGAACTTCGGTATCGTTTACGGACTCTCACCGTTCGGATTGTCGCAGCAACTTGGCATCGACACGAAGGAAGCCAGGCGCTTCATCGATGCTTACTTCGCGACTTACAGGGGGGTGCGGCAGTTTATCGATCGCACCCTGGAACAGGCACGTGTTGACCACAGGGTAGCGACAATTTTCGGTCGGGTCCGGCCAATTCCCGACATTCATAGCAAGAATGCAAATCTGCGCGGTTTCGCCGAGCGCACGGCAGTCAACACACCGCTGCAAGGCACGGCGGCCGATCTGATCAAGCTGGCCATGATTCGTATCGACTCCAAATTACGCGAACGCAAACTCCGGTCGCGGATGCTGCTACAGGTGCACGACGAACTCGTGTTCGAGGTGCCGGATGACGAGATCGAAACCATGCGACAGCTGGTGACCGACCAGATGGAGAATGTTCAAGCATTGCAGGTGCCCCTCAAGGTGGAGATTGGCGTTGGCCCTAACTGGCGCGACCTGGAATAAGGATTTACCATTGCTTGACTTCGAAGGGGTCAGCACGTGGGTGGCCGACTCTCACCGCAACAGACTGCATGGTTCACCAAGGAGGTCGCCGCATATATCCACGCGCAACGCAACCTCTACTATCCTCTTGCCAAACCACTGGCGTTCGGCGAGAGCTGGACCGGCTACTTCCCACAAATTGACCTTGAACGTATCCGAATCCTGGAGCCGGGACGAGAGCGCGTCGCCAATCCACCTTTTTACTCGGAGCTTGAGAAGCTCGGTTTTACCGGCCTGCCAAACTTTTCGACCATGGCCGCCATCACCTATGACGACGTAGTTGTATTTCATGACCAACTGACGCAGCAGCTCATCTTTCACGAACTCGTGCACGTCACCCAGTACCGTCTGTTAGGAGTCGAAGAGTTTGCACGGCTCTATATTCTCGGTTACTTGCAGAGTGGGTACGAGGGAACGCCGCTGGAAAAATGCGCTTATGAGTTGGATGGCCGCTTCATCATGGGCGCCCGGCCATTCGATGTGGAATCGGAGGTGAAGGCGTGGATTGACGGGAAACGGTTTTGATCGGACGCGGGGATGACATGCTCGTTCGAACTCAAAAAATGTTGCATAGATATTGAGACCGTAGCGTCGTAATGATGCGATTCCCGAAGACTCAGGCCGGACGCCGTTTGCAGGTTAAATCTATACGATACTCACACCGTCTGCCTGCTCGTGCGCGTGATAGCTGGAGCGCACCAAGGGACCCGACTCGACGTGACGGAAGCCCATCTTCAGTGATTCTTCTTTGAGGAAACGAAACTCGTGCGGTGTATAGAGACGAGCGACAGGAAGGTGATCCTTCGACGGCCGCAGGTATTGGCCGATGGTCAAAATGTCAACCTTGCGCTCGGCCAAATCTCGGAATGCCGCCAGTAATTCTTCAGCGCTCTCGCCCAGGCCAACCATGACTCCGGTTTTGGTTGGAATTGCGGGATTCATCTGCTTGGCGCGCTCCAGTAACCGCAGGGTGCGTTCGTAACGAGCCCCGGAGCGAGCCACACGATAGAGGCGAGGAACGGTCTCGGTATTGTGATTGAGGATGTCGGGCCGGGCATCCATTACGATGCGGAGAGGCTCTTCGAGTCCCTGAAAATCAGGGATGAGGACTTCAACCCGGCACTCGGGCAAGCGCTTGCGAATCTCGGTGATGGTGTTGGCAAAGACGCGAGCGCCTCCCACGTTGTCGTCATCGCGGTTTACGCTCGTCACCACGGCGAACTTCAGTCCAAGCTTCTCGACGGCTTCGGCAACCCGGGCTGGTTCCTCGAAATCAATCGGCTGCGGGCGCCCTTTGGGTACTGCGCAGAAGCCACAGCGACGCGTGCACAGGTTTCCCAGCAACATGAATGTGGCAGTTTTGTGATTCCAGCATTCGCCGATGTTGGGACAGTGCGCCGACTCACAAACGGTGTGCAGGTTCAGACTGCGGGCTAGTGTCTTTAGGTTGTGATAGTTCTCGCCCAGGGGGGCGCGCGCCTTGAGCCACTCCGGTTTAGGAACCGGCTGACGCGGGCCAATCTCGATCTGGATCAGTTCTGCTGCGGAGGCCATTCGATGCTTCTATTGTACGATGCCGGTAGCAAGAGTAGTCGCAGATCCCGCAGAACCCACTGTCTCATTTTCGCGGTGCCTTCAAACCCCGGGTAAAATTTTGAGGGATCGCAATGAAAGAAAGCTGGATCATTCTGATGCTCTTGCTCGCCGGCGGCCTGCCCTCGTGCGCGCAAGAGGCCAACTCAACACAGAGCCCGCCTCCCTCTAGCGCCGCGAGAGCGGACCAACAGACCAACCCCTCAACTGCAAACCAGGACACAAGCCCAGCCAGCACCGACCAGGCAACCAGGCCCGCGGGCACCAAAAGCACCACACTCATCGGCTGCTTAAGCGGACCGGCGGCAAACGGCAACTTTACCCTCAACAGCATGCAGCACCGCACTGGTGTGGAGGTCCTGGGTCCGGAGGACTTAAAGAACGCCGTGGGAAATAAGGTCAAGCTGACCGGGACGTGGCAGCCTGCATCGGAAGAACCTCTACAGCAAAAGCCAGGTAAGCCGGCACGGCGTTTCCAGGCAACACAGGTCGAGGTGCTCTCGCAACATTGCCAGGCTCCCAGTCCGACTACCCCGAATAAGAAGAAGTGGGTCGGGCCTGGCTAAGCCGCCCACTGGGGACAGCAGGCTCTGGATTACGCTTCACGATCACAGAACTGAGGCAATTCAACGCGTCGGCCTAAGCTGAAATGTTTTCTGTGATCCGTTTGCAAGACACGCTCCTGCGGCTCACAGTCAGAACAGTTTTTTGGAGTCCAGCAGTATTGTCACCGGCCCTCGGTTCACCAGCTCAACCTGCATCATTTCCTGAAAGCGTCCAGTTTCGCAGCGTAAGCCATGGGTTCGAACCCTGTTCACGAAATATTCATAAAGCTCTTTGGCATGCTCAGGACGCGCCGCTGCGTCGAACGATGGCCGTTTGCCCCGCCTGACGTCTCCGAACAACGTGAACTGGGAGACCGCCAACACCGCTCCTCCGGTATCGAGGACACTGCGGTTCATCTTGCCATCTTCGTCTTCGAAGATACGCAGTCCGACGATTTTGTCGGCGATGTAGTCCGCGTCGACGGCGCTGTCGTCCTGCGCTACCCCGACCAGAACTAGCAGTCCCTGATCAATTCCGCCTGTAAGCTCGGCCGATACCTTCACAGACGCCCGGCTCACCCGTTGCACCACGGCGCGCATGGCAGCGTTGTACCACATCCATGGCAGCCGGCCGAACAGCGACGGTCGGAAGGATTGGCCTGTTGAAGAGCTCGATCTCTGAGCTCGCTTATGGGCCTCTGCCAACGCACATTGGCTCAGATCTTGGGGATATGTTCGTCCAACTCCTGCGTTGACCGTCCCAAAGCACACCGTTTAGGATGAATCGGGCATCTTTAAAACTCGGGCGCTATGGAACTGTTTGCATCTCCTTAGCCTTCTTTACGGGGTTGTTTGTTGCGGTTAGACTGGCGGGTTTGCGTAGCGCAGCGGAGCGCACCAGGAGAACGAATCGATGGCAGCGATTGAAGAACGAGTAAAGCAGATCATTGTAGAGCAGTTGGGCGTGGATGAAGCAGAGGTCACGCCGACGGCTTCGTTCGTAGACGACCTTGGGGCGGATTCCCTCGACACGGTCGAGCTGGTCATGGCCTTCGAAGAGGCGTTCGATATCGAGATCCCCGATGAAGACGCGGAAAAAATCCGTACCGTGCAGGATGCCGTGTCGTACATTGACCAGCACGCGAAGGCGAAGAAGTAGCACGCTCACTCTGGTCAGCTGCCCCAAAATCTTCCGCTCTGGCGGGGCACGGCTTGGGCGCCCGCGTCAACTGACACATCAAGGTTTAGGCCTGCCCCGCGCGGCAGGTTGAAAGGAGACTGCTGACCTCATGGCATCCGTAGAAGAGCGGGTCAAACAGATCATCGTGGAGCAACTCGGGGTGGATGAGAGTGAGGTGACGGCGAATGCATCCTTCGTCGATGACCTCGGCGCCGACTCACTCGACACCGTCGAATTGGTAATGGCCTTTGAAGAGGCCTTTGAGATTGAAATTCCGGATGAGGATGCAGAAAAGATTCGTACTGTGAAAGACGCCGTTGATTACATCAACGCGCACGCGAAAGGATCGAAGTAGTTTGAACCGCCGCGTCGTTATAACGGGCATCGGACTGATCTGCGGCGTGGGTAATAACACCGAAGAGGTGTGGCAAGCGCTGCTGGCGGGGACCAGTGGGATTGAACGCATTAAATCCTTCGATGTGTCTCAGTTCGCCTGCCAGATCGCAGCCGAGGTAAAGAATTTTGATCCTTTGCAATTCATTGAAAAGAAAGAAGCGCGCAAGATGGCGCGCTTTATCCATCTCGCTATCGCCGCGACCGATGAGGCTCTTAAGGCTGCCAATTACAAAGTTGAAAGCGACGAACTGGCTGAGCGGACCGGTGTCAACATCGGTTCCGGGATAGGCGGATTCGATATCATCGAGCGCGAACACTCAAACCTGCTCAATGGCGGCCCGCGCAAAATCTCACCATTCTTCATTCCCGCAGCGATCGTCAACCTCGCCGCCGGACAAGTCAGCATCCGCTACAACGCTAAAGGTCCGAATGAGGCGACCTGCACTGCCTGCACGACCAGCGCGCACTCGGTGGGAGACGCCGCCCGGGTTATCAAGTACGGTGACGCTGACGTGATGATAGCCGGCGGCACCGAGGCTGCTATTACCCCGATGGGGGTTGGTGGATTCGGTGCGATGCGTGCGCTGTCGACCCGTAATGACGATCCTCACCATGCCAGCCGCCCATGGGACAAAGACCGTGACGGCTTTGTTATCGGAGAAGGCGCTGGCATTCTGATCCTGGAAGAAATGGAGTTTGCCAGGAAGCGAGGCGCGAAAATCGTCGCCGAGGTAGTCGGCTACGGCATGAGCGCCGACGCTAATCACATCACGCAACCCGCCCCGGAAGGTGAAGGCGGATATCGGGTGATGCGAAATGCTATGCGGGATGCAGGCATCCAGCCGGAACAGGTCAGCTATGTCAACGCACATGGCACTTCGACGCCGTTGGGCGACGAACTCGAAGCCACCGCGGTAAAACGCGCTTTCGGCGACCACGCCTACAAAATGCTGGTCAGCTCCACCAAGTCGATGACTGGGCATCTGCTCGGTGGCGCCGGCGGCTTGGAAGCGGGCATCACGGTGCTGGCTCTGCGCGATCAGATCGTTCCGCCCACTATGAACCTGGACAATCCGGGCGAGGGATGTGATCTCGATTTCGTCGCAAATGCCGCCCGCAAAGTCACGATGGACTATGCGATGTCCAATTCCTTCGGTTTCGGCGGAACGAATGGATGTTTGGTCTTCAAGCGCTGGACGGAATAGCCCCAGACGTCAATAACATGCCCCACCAGGTCGGCTACAGCGGCATCCCGGCCGTTCTTGACACGTCCGAAGGTCCATGATGTGGAATTCTTTGCCGCAGCTGTGAGAGCTGCAAAACATGGTGGCCGCAAAGAAACGCAAACCGAAACCATTTCGCGCCGCATCGGCTGTCAAGGCGGCATCACGCAATGCGATCGGAATGCCACCGCCAACACGCGTAAAACCTGGGGATAAAAAGCGCAGAACCAAAGTGGAAAAATACAAGCCAACGCTGGGGAAGTTGCTGGACGATGCCAGCGACCTCTAAGCACACCAGGCACACCTGGCAAGGTTGACGGCTTCGGTATTCCCAGTACCTTCAAAACAGTAGGCACCCGTCAGATCATGGAAAGGAATGCTTACCAGGAGCCGACGCGCAGCACCAGGGCCGAGCGCACCGATATCCCCTGGGACGCATTTAGTGGATCGACGGCGGGAAGCCACGAATGAGCGTACGCAACGTCAAGCACCCGCCAAGCAAAAGCGCGCCCGAAGACTACATCGAATCCACCCGCCATCTTCATGGCGAATCCGAATGCCTGATATTCCTTCGTGTAGTCGCTGCGTTTGGGAAAGTGTGGAAGGTCGCCCTTGTTCCAAGCATCCAGTAATTCCTGTCTTTTGAGGGGATCCTGAACATCGTGCGTGATTCTTCGTCCTCCAAACAGAACTTCGGTGAAGGGCGAGAAGCGGTGTGCGGCTCGCGGCGTCCAGCGTGGGCCAACGTCGAACATGGTTGAATCGCCGCTTTGATACTTGGGCATGTTGACGATCATGCAGCCGTTTATTTCCGACACGATTTGCAAGGAGGGATTGACCCGTACGGCTCCCTGCCCCCCTCCTCCGATACAGCTCCCACCACCCAGGAAGCTCTCATATTGCGCATAGGCGCTCAGCTCGATCGGGGCCTCGCGCGGTTGGGGCTGTTCTGCATCTTTGTTCATTGCCGCTCGCTCTTCAGCCGTATGAGGACCAAACGGCGCGCTGATCAGACCTTCCTTGTATTCCCTGACCAGTTCCTTCCGCCGCTCATGGTTTGCCCCAAATATCCCCGGACGGGTCGCACGCGTCCAGCCATATTTGAAGGCCATGAGGTTGGCGAAGCTGCGAGCCGGGTTGCCCAAAGTGCGCATCACCAGGATGAACCACGGATTGGCGGTGTGGTTCTCTACCGGGATGATGACGTAGCGATCGAGCATGTCTTCGCCCATCATCGCGAAGACGCCCAGTCCCGGGGTGTTTAGCAGGTCGATGAAGCCGGGGGAAGCATGCAGCTGGACATTGCCAAGAGAAGCCTCGCTGAGCGGCCCCAGGGTCCATTGGGTGCTGGCAAGAGCAGAAAAAGCCATCGCGCGCAAGCGGCTCATCCAGTAAATACGGCCGTCGCCCCACTCCACCTCACGGTACCGGGGGTCGTTTTGCTGCTCGATGAAACCATAAATAGCGCCATTCAAAGGGTGGCCGACAAAACCGGCATGCCAGCCGTCGCCGTCATCCCAGCCGCGAGTTTCGCCGATTGAATTGATCCAGTCGTGGAACCAGGGGCCATAGCCGGTGGCATCAACTGTGCCCGGCTCATGGACAAACCGCCAGCCGTGCTGAATCGCTATTTCCAGAGAATATTGCGCGAGTGCAGGTTTCCACTGGAAGCGGTCCGAGGGCTTAGTTTCACTCCGCGGCATCAGTTTGATGATCGGGTTGCCGGAGTCCAGGTTGCCGGGTGCGGCCGCGGCAGAACTGGAGGACGGGGGGTTCGGGGAATCGTCCTGTGCGCTTGTTGTCACGGCAGGCGTGCCGTCAGCAATGCCGCTGGGCAAGACCGCGGTTCTGTCGCGCCGGTTCGGCTCCACGAATCCCGTTTGTCCCACTGCGCTCACCGTCGCAGCAAGAAGAACGGACAGAACGTAACGCTTCCAGCTACTTCCAAGTACTGGCATATACAACGCTTCCGCTCAACAGCAAACGATGTAAGGACGGGGGGATTTCAACCATAACATAGTTTCGCGGCAGGGCATGTCCTATTCGTAAATGACCCAGAGTCTGTGAGTTACCGTGAAAGGTGTGTTATCGGGATCTTCCGAGAAAGAACCGCGCCATAGGGCAAGTACATCTATAGGTCGCATGAAGCCGCCCTGCGACGAAGCGGTGATCCACTCACAAACCGAAGTGTTACCGTGCTGTCGCGAGCGGTCAGTATGGGTCTTAGCAGCTGCCATTGTTGCTTCCAGCATGGCTTTCATCGATAGCACGGTCGTCAATGTGGCTCTACCGGCTTTGCAAGGCAGTTTCGACGCGAGTGTCGTCGGTGTGCAGTGGGTGGTCGAGGCTTACGGCCTGACCCTTGCTGCGCTGATCCTCGTCGGCGGATCAATGGGAGACTTGTTCGGCCGGCGCCGGGTCTTCCTGCTGGGGGTTGTGGTATTTGCAATTGCGTCAATCGCCTCCGGTCTGGCCTCCACTATTGGACAATTAATCGCAGCCCGGGCGCTCCAGGGCGTTGGAGGCGCCTTTCTGGTTCCCGGCAGTCTTGCTCTGATCAGCGCCTCATTCGGGGAGAGCGAACGTGGCCAGGCAATTGGTACCTGGTCGGGGTCCACCGCAATCACGACGGCCGTCGGACCGGTTCTGGGTGGCTGGCTCATCGAACACTTATCCTGGCGGTGGGCGTTTTTCATCAACCTGCCCCTTGCGCTCCTGGTAATCGTTATCAGCCTGTCCTGCGTTCCCGAGAGTAAAAGCAGTCGGCGTGGGCGTATCGATTGGCCAGGCGCGGCGGCAGTCACCCTTAGCCTGACCGGGCTTGTGTTGGGTTTCGTTGAATCGTCGCACCTAGGCTGGAGGCATCCGCTGGTTTTGACGAGCCTTGTCGCCGGGGTTATCGGATTGATGGTGTTTCAAGTCATTGAGGCAAGAACAGCATCGCCTATGGTCCCACTGAGCCTCTTTCGGTCGCGGGCCTTCAGCGGTGCAAATGTACTTACGCTGTGCCTATACGCAGCCATCGGAATCTTCTTCTTCTTGCTGCCCATGGATCTCATTCAGGTACAGGGTTACTCGGCGGCGAATGCCGGAGCTGCTGTCCTGCCGCTGATATTGCTTATGTTCCTGTTGTCCCGCTGGTCCGGTGGTTTGGTCCACCGTTATGGAGCCCGACTACCACTGGTCATCGGTCCAGTGATCGTCGCGTGTGGATTTTTTCTCTTCTCGCTCCCATCGGTCGGAGGCAGCTACTGGGGCACATTTTTCCTGCCCGTGGTAATGCTCGGCTTCGGGATGGCGGTGAGCGTTGCTCCCTTAACCACGGTGGTGATGGATGCCGTAGATCAGGAGCGTGTGGGAACCGCGTCGGGGATCAACAACGCTGTGGCTCGTGTAGGCGGACTCTTGGCGATCGCGGTCTTGGGCGTTGTTATGGTACACGTGTTCAGCAACCATCTCAGTGACCATTTGGCCCGTATAGTGATGCCCGCTGATCTGCGGACCGAATTGCAATCGAACGAAATCAGGATGGCTGCTCTTAAGCCGCCGCAAGAAGTCGAGGCTCAGACGGCGAATGCGATCGAGTCTTCAATTCTCGCCTCGTTCGTGTCTGGCTTCCGGCTGATCATGTGGATTTGTGCTGCCCTCGCTCTCGTGAGCGCCGCCATTGCGTGGCAGACGATATCCAGCACATCCAGCCGAAGAACAGATGAGACATTGAGCCCAGCCGGAGAGCGAGAGGCAGCCAGACACCTCAGCCTGAAGGCGCGTTAGGAGGATCTGGTTTCCGGCGCCGTGAGGGTTCGGGTTTCGTACAGCTCCGGTGAGGGAGAAGTGATCAGCTCCACGCTCGATGCCCGGGTAAAGCCGTGCATTACCCTCTCCTTTTTCTAGCCCGACATCTCATTTGCTTTCGTGGCCAACTCGCCGCCCGCCTTCTGGGTACTGCATGCCGAAATCGCCTGGGCGCGCAGCTCTCCTTTCTGGTGGCATCCATGCATTTCAAACAGCTCGAGTCCGGACCCTTGCCGAGCTTCATCATTCGTATCGTGATCAAGCTCCTGCCGCCTCCAAGTCAAGTCCCTGCTCGGCCTCCGGTCCCTGAAACCCACGATGCTAACGCGCGCTATTGGACTGGATTGCAGGTCGGCCCTCCGGCGATCTTGCGGCGCCATCATACAGTAACTATCGCTGCATCACGTGATGTGACATTGCGCATGGCTGGATCGCTTGAACGGGCAACACCATCTATAGATCCAGTGTTGGTCGAACCAGGTACGGTCTCCGCAAATGCTTTTCCAGAGGAGCGACATGCCAACGCGAGGCGTGTCAGCCGTGCCTTAGCGACTTCGTTTGATGTCTTAAACAGGAAGACCAATAGGCCTTGCCTCGAAATAAAGACAGTCATTAGCGTTGCTGAACTGTAAAGAAAGGTTGCCTGGGTACTTTACATATACTTACTGAGACACCAGATCTGCCGTGAAGAGTGCATGATAGTTATGACCGATTCACTCTCGGTTGTGCACCTAAACAAAAATAGTTCGGTCTAAGAAAACAAAAGCAAGAATCCTGGGTTTTTCTTGTGCGGTTGCCAAAAGTAATAGACAAGCAAAGTGGTCCTCTGCACCAGGACCTACAGGAGCAAAGTAACGACGGAGGAAGACGATGCGTTTCATATCGTTATTTCGTGCAGCATTAGTCATTCTGACGATTGTGACTGTGTCAGTCACGAGTTTCGCGCAGGTCGGCATTGGCATATCGGTAAGCTTTGGACCGCCCGCTCTGCCCATTTATGTGCAACCGCCATGTCCGGCTGAAGGCT
>Ga0306926_10004614_pt1 | contig 14496 bp, 6 predicted proteins | sample flu12Cox44000178_FD_203759 | JGI IMG/M metagenome (GOLD analysis project Ga0306926, IMG submission 203759) | Lab enrichment of tropical soil microbial communities from Luquillo Experimental Forest, Puerto Rico - flux8day.12C.oxic.44.000.178 (v2)... | ecosystem: Environmental > Terrestrial > Soil...
ACAACGAGACCGTCGGCAAGGGCGCCGTGGTAGTGAGTACAGTAAGCGCCCACAGCGAAGACCTTATCGCCGCTCCGAATCAGAATTGCGTCCTCGCCATCAACTTGGCCCGCTACCAGCTGCCCGTCCCTCAGATTTTGCTCCGGGAGGCCTGCTCGGAAATCCGGCTTCGATTGCTTTGCGTCCTGGTCCATGTGGTCCTCCAAAAGCGTTTGCTTCCCACAGTAGTCTATATCGTTACGCTAGCCTTGAATCCCTGCCGCGAACAAACAGACTACCCCAACGGTAGCCTGACTACGCCGACTCGGTGCCAGAGGGAATCCAGTTGTGCGTTCGAAGAGGTGTTGACTCCCAACTCTCATCGACTGCTCATAGCCTGTGATGTGTCGACCGGTTGTGGGAATCTGTTAACGAAGTTTCTCCAGGCATCGCACGATGGTGGCCTAACCCGAGAAATGGCGCTCTTTTGCCCTGGCTCGGTCAGGGATGTTATTAGAAGGGTCCCGAAAACGTCTGATGAGCGGAATTGAAACGGGAGCCGGTTAAAAATCAATGGGAACCGCGAACGCACCAATCGAGAGTTCGCTGCCAGCGCCGATTTGGCGAGCAAACCCGGTGGCGACGATTGCGCTCGCGCAATTGTTTGGCACATCCCTGTGGTTCAGCGCGAACAGCGCGGCAGACGATTTGAGGCGAGCGTGGGGGCTGAGCATCTCCGATATTGGGCTACTGACGAGTGCTGTGCAGCTTGGGTTTATTTTAGGGACCTTGGTCTTTGCGCTGAGCGGCTTGGCGGACCGTTTCGCTGCCAGCCGGATTTTTGCCTGCTGCGCGGTGCTCGGAGCGGCATTCAATGCTTGCTTTGCTTGGTTCTCGCGAGGATTGTCGAGCGCGGCCGTTTTCCGATTTCTGGTGGGATTGTGCCTGGCAGGAATTTATCCGATTGGGATGAAGCTTGTGGTCAGCTGGTCACCGCAGCGCACCGGTTCGGCGCTGGCGTACTTGGTGGGCATGCTGACGCTCGGGACTGCGCTGCCGCAAGGAATCCGATCGCTCGGAGCACGCTGGAATTGGCAGGAAGTGATTCTAACTTCATCGGGATTGGCGGTTTTGGCCGCCGGGATGATCTATTTATTAGGAGACGGACCGCACTTGGGAGTGGCACGGAAGGGAAGTGCGAAACGATGGGGAGGAATTTCTCGGGCGTTCGCGTCCAAGAGATTTCGTGCCGCGTTGTTCGGATATTTCGGGCACATGTGGGAGCTCTACACATTCTGGACGCTCGTGCCGTTGCTGATCGCCCGGCGTTCCTTGCAGTTGAGCTTGCATCGGGTGAATGTACCAGGGCTGGCGTTCGGAACGATCGCCGCAGGAGCGGTTGGCTGCATCGTTGGCGGCATTTTGAGCCGCCGCGTGGGGAGCGCACGTGTGGGGGCGGTGTCGCTCGCCATGTCGGGGGCTTGCTGTTTGCTATTCGCGTCCGGTTGGAGAGCGTTTTCGCCCGTGGCGTTGGCCGGGCTGCTGCTGGCGTGGGGGGCGACGGTGGTTGCCGACTCGCCTCAGTTTTCAGCGTTGTCGGCACAGGCCTGTCCGCCGGATCTGGTGGGAGCGGCGCTCGCGATCCAGAATTCTGTGGGTTTTGCAATTACCATTGTTTCGATCGCGATAGCAACGGGATTGTTCCAGCGCTTTGGGCCAGATGTGGCGTGGATTTTGTTGCCCGGCCCGATCTTGGGATTAATCGGGTTTTACCCGTTGTGGGGACGGGCATACTCGGACAGTTCATGGTCCTAAATTCTCGGCCCTGCGCAACTCTCTAGAGGAACTAGCTCCGGGGTCCGTCACACTCTGTCGCCTTTATCAATCGCAGGGGTGGAAATGTGCCCCACGACCACCGGCTCTCAGGCGAGATCTTCAACCCGGCTTTCTCAAACTCCGCTTGATACTGGCGCGTCTTCACGAAATCCGAGATTATGGCCACTCCACCCGGCTTCAGCACCCGAGCAATCTCCCGGCACGCTTTGTCCCGTCCTTCGCGCGTCGGAATGTTGTGAATCACCAGGTTCGACACCACCACGTCAAAGATTCCATCCGCGAACTTCATTGCCGTCGCGTCCCCGCTCAGCACTTCCACCTTTTCTTTCACTCCCTCAATCTCTGCGTTGCGCGAGGTTCGCTCGCTTGTGTTACCCGAAGGTCTACCGTGCTCCATACATCCACGCCCGTCGCTTTTCCGGTGTTCAACTTCTTCGCCGCCCCGATCAGCAGCAGGCCTGCTCCCGTCCCTACGTCCAGCACGCGCTCATCCCCGCGCCAGTTCACCATTCCGAGCATGTTGTCGCGGTGTCGAAACTTCATAAATTTCGAATACACCACCATCAGCACACCACTCGCGATACACCCGATCGCCGTGCTTCGGAACATCGGCGAAAATAGGAACGTCGCTCCGCCGACCGTTACCGCGGGCACGAATCGGGCAAGTACGAGCAACGCAATGCCCGCTAAAAGAAAATTTCGAATCACACCCGGCGCATCCACTCCGTAATCCACCTTGTGTTTCTCCTTGCTCATCCCTTCCTCCCGCCGTGTATCTGTGTTATCTGCGCTTTTCTTCGGCCCCTGCCGGCAGCGAATCGTAGGGATGCCTTTCTCTGCTTGCCGACGATACCAAGAGTCGTTGGTAAACACTGATGCATTTGGGAGCACTACGACTCAAGAAGAGCTTTATCGAGAATGTCGGTTCCTTCTCAGTTTAGCTAGCGGGGAGATTTCGTGATGAGCCTTCAGTAGTGAGGTGGTACCGTAGCAAGTTTTGTCACTACGGGTACAGCAGTGTTCATTCGTAGCGTAGCGCCACCACTGGGTCGACGCGCGCCGCGCGCCGTGCGGGTATAAAGCAAGCAAACAAGGCCACAGCGCAGAGCAGGATCGCAACGCTTGAAAAGGTCAACGCGTCGGTGCTTGTTACGCCGAGCAGTAAACTGCTTAGAAAGCGCGTCAAAACAAACGACAAGACCAGTCCTAAGCCGACGCCGGCGAGCATCAACTTTAAGCCATGGCCGAGCACCAAACGCATCACGTCTTGTTTGGTCGCCCCGAGCGACGCACGGATACCGATTTCATGGGTGCGCTGACGCGTAGTGTAGGCCGTCACGCCGTAGATTCCGACTGCGGCCAAAGCCAGAGCAAGCAGCCCAAATGCACCGACAAAGGTTCCCGCCACGCGCAGGCCGAAGCTCGAAAACTGTGCGCGCAGTTCGAGCGTGGTCACATCAAACACCACCAGGTCGGCATTCAGTTCATGAACCGTTTTTTCGATCGTCTTACTGAAGGCCAGCGGTTCTCCTGCCACACGCGCATTGATAATCATGTCTGCCTTGTAGACCTGGTACAACGGCAAATACAGGAAGGGCGTCGGCTTTTCACTGAGGCTCCTCACTTTGGTGTCCCGCGCCACTCCGACCACCGTGAACCACTCCTTCGACAAGTCGGAGTACAGTTTTTTGCCAAGGGCTTCCTGGTCTGGCCAGTAGCGGCCCGCGAACGCCTCGCTGACGATCGCCACGCGTTCGGAACTTTTCGTGTCCTGCAGCGTAAAGTCGCGCCCCTTCGCAATGGGAATCTGCATGGTATGGAAGAAATTCGGCGTAATGATCGCCACTTGTGTCTCCATCGATTCGTTCGCCGGCGAGACGTATCCTTCGGGCTTCACGCTGGTCGAGCCTCCGGTGAATCCCAGCGGTACGCGGTCCGACAGCGCCACCGACTGCACGCCCGGCAGGGTTTCCAGTTTCGCGAGGAGCTGGCGATCGAATTCCGCCCCGTTCGAATCCGAATATCCCGCGGTAAACAGATCGTAGGAAGCGATTAGTACCTCATGGGGATTGAACCCCGGATTAATTTGCTGCGCGCTCAGGAAACTGCGGATGAACAATCCCGCGCAGATCAGAAGCAGCAGCGACAGCGAAATCTGCGCCACTACCAGGCCGCTCGCAAGGCGCGCCTTCTTGAGTCCACCAGACGCGCTCCCGGTGTCCTCCTTCAACACCGCCACCGGGGCTAGGTTCGAGGAACGCAGCGCGGGCAAAATTCCAAAGATCACGCCCGTGAGCGCCGAAATAATCAGGGCCGCAAGCAGCACCGTCCGATCCGTCGCGATGCTAAGGGCCAGTGGGAGATCCTCGGACGCAGGCAGGAATTTCATGAGTGTTCCCTTGGTCCATAACGTGATCAGAAGCGCGACTCCGCCTCCCATCAACGCGAGCAAAAGGCTTTCGATCAGTAGCTGCCGCACCAGCCGCCATCGGGCCGCACCGAGGGACACGCGAATGGCAATTTCACGCCTGCGCCCCATCGATCGAACGAGCATCAGATTGGCGACGTTCACGCACGCCAGCAGCAGGACTAGGCCGGCGATGCACATCAGAGCCGGCAGTAGCGTCGAGAGAAACTGATTCAAGCCGAATGGATTACGCCACAGAGGGTACACCGACACATTTTCGTGCCCTTTATGCTCCTCGGGATAATTGCTTACCTCCCGCTTCAGTCGCAGCGTCATTTCCTCCTGCGCCTGCCCCCGCGCCACGCCGGGCTTCAACCGTCCAAACGCAAGTAACCAGAAGTAATGGTGGTCATGAAGTAGGTCGCCCTGCGCGTTCAATTGCGCTTCCATCATGACCGGGACCCAAATCTCGGTTCGTACCCCCGTCTGGCTCCCCTGAAACACGGCCGGCGTTACCCCCACGATGGTGTAGGGGTGTTGGTTGATATCAATGGTCTGGCCCACGATATTGGGGTTCGCACCAAAATGCGTTTGCCAAAACTTGTAGCTGATCACCGCCACCGGCGCGCCTCCGGGCTTCTCATCCTCCACGGTAAGAAAGCCGCGCCCAAGGATCGGCCGCACACCCAGTACACCGAAATAATTCGCGGACGCTACCATACCAAAGACGCGCTCTGGCTTGCCCTTACCCGTGAGGCTCATCTGCACAAAGCTGCACGCCGCGATGCCTGTGAAACTCTGCTGCCCGTCGCGCATGGCTTCGAGATCAGGATAGGTAAACGCGAAAGGGGTGTCTCCGGGCTTGCTCAGGGTCAGCGCCACAACCTCGCTAGGGTTACCAAGCCCGGGAACCGGATTGAGCAACGCGGAGTTGATCCAGCTGAAAATTGTGGTGTTCGCTCCGATTCCGAGCGCAAGCGTCAGGATGGCAAGAGCCGCAAACCCCGGTGCCTTCGCGATCACCCGCAGGCTATACCGTATATCCCGCCAGAACGAGGTCATCCGCTCACCCCCAAACACAGCCTAGGATGACTTGAAGCATGTTCTCGCCCATCCTAGCCGCTCAGCTAATCCGATGATTAACCGGCACTTACCAGTAATGCTGCGCGTCAATAGCACGCCGCCGTCCGGTTGTGGGACGCGCCCATGGCAAAACCGAACATTTTACCGCAGCGGGTGGTAAACGCTACGGCTTCAGAGGAAAGCCGCACTCTTAAGGCTGCCCTCAGGTTACTCATGCCAGAAATGAAAGGCATCGAGCGTAGTCGAGGTCGGATTTATCAAAATTGGAATGGTGCCTCTTTTTGCTCGTGGAGACTATGGCGCGGGAGGAGACGGTTCGGCTGTTTGTACACAAGCCGCTCTGATTGGCTTAGATGTGCTATTTCCCGTCGTTCGAGTTAAGCTTTAATGAAGCCAGGATATGCAATGTCCTAAGTGCAATTCGGAAAATGCCCCGAGCGCGCCCAAATGCGTGCGGTGCGGCCTGCCGCTCAACGAATTGGACCTTACAGTTCTCGGTGATCACGATGCCGAGCAGACTTTGGGAGGTCCAGAAAACTCCCGTGGCAGCGGTGCGACCGGATCAGACTCTTCGGGAACAGCAGAAGATTGGGCCGCGCCGAAGAGTGTTTCCGGCAGGGTCGCACTCACCCCGCGAGGCACATTGGGAGTGGGCACCCTGCTCGGAGAACGTTACGAGATTCTGGCAATGTTGGGCCAGGGTGGAATGGGTGCGGTGTACAAGGCGCGCGATCAAGAATTGGACCGCGTGGTCGCGCTGAAAGTCATTCGTCCCGAATTGACGACCAATCCGGACATTTTGAAGCGCTTCAAGCAAGAGCTGATCCTGGCGCGACAGGTCACACATCGAAATGTGATCCGCATTTTTGATTTGGGCCAGGCCGACGGGCTGAAATTCATCACCATGGAGTTCCTGGAAGGCCAGGATCTTCGCGCCGAACTGACGAAGCGGGGCAAATTCTCTCCAGAGGACGCCGCGCGCATCATCCTGCAAATCAGCCGGGCGTTGGAGGTCGCACACGGCGAAGGAGTGGTACACCGGGACCTGAAACCGCAAAACATCATGCTCGATGCGAACGCACGGGCCTACGTAATGGATTTTGGGATTGCCCGTTCGGCCTACTTGCCTGGTATGACGCAAACGGGCGCGCTCATCGGCACGCCGGAATATATGTCTCCTGAACAGGCCAAAGGCGAGAAACTCGATGAGCGATCCGACCTTTTCTCGCTCGGCGTGATTTTCTACGAACTCCTAACGGGCAATTCTCCGTACTACTCGGACACGCCTCTGGCTACGCTGTGGAGACGCATGCAGGAGAAAGCGAAGCCGCTGACGGAAGTCGATCCCACCATACCGAAAGAGATCAGCGATATTGTCGCCAAACTCCTGGAAATCGAACCTGCGAATCGTTTCGCCAAGGCGGGGGAACTCGCGTGGCGTTTGGAGTCCTGGCTCGGAATATCCAATCCGGCATTGACGGCGACAGGCACTGTGGCTCTTCCTGCAGCTAAATCCATCTTCTCGTGGAAATGGGTTGCGGCGGGGCTCGCGTTGCTGCTGGCTGGCGGCGGTGTTGCGTTTTGGCTGAAAAACCCGACCAAGCCGAAAGCGCCTCACGCCCCGGTGAACGTTCTGGTGGCGGACTTCACGAATCACACGGGCGATCCGATCTTTGACGGCACCTTGGAGCCGATGTTTAACGTGGCCCTGGAAGGCGCCAGCTTCGTCAACGCTTACAGCCGTGGAAATGCGCGCAAGCTCGCCGGCCAATTGGCGCACCCTAGCGATAAGCTCGACGAGCAATCGGCGCGCCTGGTGGCGATAAGCCAGGGACTTGGAGCCGTGGTTACTGGCTCGCTGAGCCGCCGCGGTGATGGTTACAAGCTGTCCGTGGAAGCGCTAGACGCCAGGACCGGCAATTCCATTGCAGCGGCCGAAGTCAGCGCTTCAGACAAAGACCAGTTGTTGCTGGACGTGCCCAAGTTAGCCGCCCCCATCCGTAAAGCGCTGGGCGACAGCACGCCGGAATCGGTGCAGCTCAACACCGCCGGTGGGGCTTTCCAAGCGTCATCGCTCGAGGCGGTCCATCAGTACGCTATTGGTTCCGACCAACAGTTCGCCGGAAAAATGGAGGACTCCCTGGCGTCCTTCGCCAAGGTGGCGGAGCTCGATCCCAACTTCGCCCGCGCCTACTCCGGAATGGCAGCGGCAGCCGCAAGTTTAGACCGGCCCCATGACGCGGAGAACTATCTCAAGCTGGCGATGGAACATGTGGATCGCATGACGGAGCGCGAACGGTTCCGCATCCGTGGATTGTATTACCTCAGCACCGAGAACTGGACAAAGTGCGTTGAGGAATACAGCGAGCTGGTGAAACAATACCCGGCCGATAATATTGGGCACAATAATCTTTCCGTTTGTTATCGCAGCCTGCACAACACACCCAAAGCAATCGAGGAGCTCCAGCGCGCATTGGAGGTCCTGCCGCACAACCAACTCGCCCGCGTAAACCTCGCGCTGTATCTCTCGTACACGTCGGATTTTTCGGAAAGCGAGCGGGAGGCAAAGAAGGTCTTAGAGGCCAACCCTTCTTATGAGGTTGCCTACGTTGCCCTGGCGTCTTCCCAAATCGGGCAAGGCCAATTGGCGGAAGCTATAAAAACCTATGAGCAACTGGATAAGGTGAGCAGCTTGGGACAGACCTTCGTCGCACCGGGGCTTGCTGATATAGCCATTTACGAAGGACGTCTGGGCGATGCGGCGCAATTCCTTCAACAAGGAGCTGCCATGGCCCTGAAGGCCGGCAGATCCGACGCTGCCGCCGCCGATCTCGCATTGCTGGGCTACACGGAGCTTTTACGGAAACAGAAGGCCGCCGCGTTAGCCTCATTGGAAAAGGCCCTAGCCAATAGCCAAACGGTTTCGACCCGGTTTATGGCGGCACGGGACTACGTCCTGGCTGGCGAGACTGGCAAAGCACACTCGCTGGCCATCCAGATCGCCTCCGATTCGAACCCCGATTCACAAGCTGACGCGAAACTCATTGAGGGCGAAATCGCTCTTCAAGAAAAAGATCCGCGCAAGGCCGTTGGATTGTTCACAGAAGCCAACAAGTTGGTGGATGGCTGGATAGGCTGGTTCGACCTAGGGAGGGCATATTTGGATGCCGGGCAATACGTGGAGGCCGATTCGGAATTCGACCGCTGCCTGAAGAACCGGGGCGCCACGTTTGATTTATTCGATTATGTTTCCACCTATAGCTACGTGCCCGAGGTCTACTATTATCAGGGCCGTGTGCGAGAGCAGCTCAAGAGTCCGGGAGCTACCGATTCCTATCGGACCTACATGAGCATCCGCGGCAAAGCTGGCGAAGATCCCCTGCTCCCCGAAGTTCGCCAGCGACTAGGCCAATAAGTCGGACGTGCGAAAGAGCGAGAGGCGATCGCCGCCCCTCGCAGTCTTCCAAGCGTATTGTTTTTCTTTGAACCTCTGGGATGCAGCGGCCCGTCAAGCGGACCGCTGCCTTGAATCGCTCCTCAGAAATTCACGGTTACGACGATAGGTGTGGAGGCTCCGCTCTTAGCTCCTTGTTTGTTCTGATCCGTCACGAAATATGTGTACGTGACGCCGTTCTTGACAGCGGAGTCGACAAACGAGGGCGTCGGAGGAAGGTTGGGGTTCTTGTTTGTTATACCGTTGGGCGTAAGGTTTGTGAACGAATTGATATTCGCCAGGACGGACGATAGTGAGGAGAACGTGCCCGTGGCGCGCCACACAAAGTACTTGCGCGTTTGACCGGTGCCAGCAGGCGCACTCCAGTTCAGTGGCACACTCTTTCCCTTCTCTGCAAACGGCTGGAGCGCGCCAGTGCAGGCCGGAACCGCCCCTATTGGCATCGTGCAGTTCAGGCCTGTCGGTGCGCCAGCATTAGCATTAGCGGTATCGTTGTCTTGTTCGTTTCCGTCTCCGCCACCACCACCGATCTGCCTCGGGGCAATGCCGCCGGCGCCACCTATTTGACGGGGCGCAATGCCGCCGCCTCCGCCTATTTGACGAGGCGCAATGCCGCCAGCACCGCCGATCTGCCTGGGGGCGATCCCACTGCCCGACAATCCCAGCGCATTCTCGCGGGCACTCATTTGCAGGAGATTGAGATTGTTCCAATCATTGAATCCATGAAACGGTGAAGCCAGGGGCGTTATGGTTCCGTCGAAATTCACGTCTTGGGCGAGGGACAGAGGCTCAATCGCATCCGGCACGATCAGATTGTTGTTCCAATCGATCTGCGGCGCTGGGGGAGCGCTGCCATCTACGCGGACCATCTGTGCTCCATCCGTAATGGGCGAGCCATCGCAATGGACCGTAGCAGACCGCCCGACTTTTGCGTCTATTGCGTTCGGCGGCGCGTACCATCCGGTCAAACGCGCCGAGCCAATCCCTACAGACTCGTTGAGCAGGGATTCGTCCAAATCCTGCAAGGTCTGGCCGGAGTAATCGATCCCTCCAGCTGGGAATCCGCGAACCTGGAACAAGTAGCTCATAATGCTCAGGAAGTTGGGTTTGCAGTTCTCTCCGTAGCTTGGTAGGGACGGGTTGTTGACGTCGGTATAGTAAGTTCCGCCGTGGGCTAGCGTGAGGGTATGCCCCAGTTCATGCATGATGGTGCCGGCTTGTTCCAGCACGGTTCCGACCTGGTCACTGCAATACGTCGTCTGCGCGGCCAGTGGCTGCGATGGATCGCCCTGGCAGTTGGCGGCATCATCCGCTCCCCAGCCGCCAAATGTGATCGCGGAGTCGCCACCGCCCGGAAAGTCCGATTGGCCCGAATTGCCGGTAGGCCCCAGGTACGTGACCACCAGTCTCGGTTCATTGCTGAAATCGAAAGTCTGCGTGCCCGCCGGCATGCCGCTTGTCGGAATGGTGAGAGTTGTGGTGGTATTATTGGCGTCAGGACTCACACTGGTAATCGTGAAAATATACGTACCGTTTAAAGCGAGCTGCGAAAGGGCACCCCCAACCACTATGCGATCAGAATTCCCGCCGCTGCATGCAGGGATGGCGGGATTAGGACAATCACCTGGCTTAACGAGTCCCTTCGGCGTTTGGATGATAACGGTAGCGGTATTTCCTGTGTTCGTAATCGATACCAGTTTGGCGTTGAAGGGGTCGGGTTGCGTGTTGGCGAAAGTGGTCCAGTAGGTGACTGGAGATCCCAAAAAGTGGCCGAAAAGCATGTAATGGTAACTGTCTTTCCGCCCGAACTGGAAGTTTCCCAGGGGATAGACAGTATTGTTGAGCGTCACCGTTGCGTTGTCCTTAATAGAGATGTAGCCGCCTTTCCACCCAGTCGCGGCCTGACCCGGAAATGGGCACGGCGCTCCTGGCGCGTCGTTACAGACCGTGACGAATTCGGAGATCGAGTTTCCACCCTTTCCGTTCTGAATGATGTAGGGATCGGGATTGGCTCCGCCGGTAGTCGTCGAGACGTTCCCGGCATAATTAGACCCCACATCGAAATGAATGTTGATGTTTTGCTTCAGAAAGGCATCGCCCACAAGGTCTAATGCCTGTTGTTTGGGCAGGTGCGAATGTTTATAGGGGCCAGTTAGGCCATCTAGATTGCTGAGATAATCGGCTTCCACAAAGATGTCTCTTACCGATTTGTTTGCGCCGGGCAGAGCCACAAACTGGTTGGTTATGGCATCGGTGTAGCCCTGGTTGTCCTCCCATGTGTCGAGGAGACCATCGCTGTCGGTGTCCTGAACTGTGGTGCTGAATATGATCGCGCCCCAGTCCACGCAGCCGGCGCCAGAGCTGCTTGCCGATACGGAAGTCGTCACCGAATTGTCAAAGCCGGCAGCACCGCCGTGCACCAAGTTCGTGACAGGCCACGTCGCATTGTCCCAGGAGTTATTATAGATTCCAGGGAAGGCCACGGTAGGATAGGCCGAATAGAGAAAGGGAAGGGGATTACTCTGAAAAAAGGCCTGCTCGGACTTGCCCGGCTGCCCATCCCCTACGATGTGAGTGATCTTGGCCGTATGAGCGCCATCGGGTTGATAGAAGCCGCTCATCGTCTGACTCATCTCCCTTCCAGTTTGGTTGTTCGGGGCACCGGCGCCGTCATAGATAACGATCGAATTCAGAGGCATGGCCGGGTTCAGAACCCTGTAAATGATGACAAGAGAGGCACCCAAGGTGAAGGGGGTCGCGCCGCCGTTGGTTCCGCTATCGGCTAGCCTTACCTTGAATGCGCCGTTCCCCAAAACGTTCCCGTCCGAGTCCACAGGCAGGAGCGGACGGACGTCCGCACGGTAGGCTCGGATGGTCGTGGTTCCATTGGATGAGCCTGCGCACCCTCCCGAACTCCAGGATGTGGGAGCGTTTGGGTTCCCCAAAATATCTCCGCTGATGGGGTAACCGTTGAAAAATCCGTTCTGCCCGGCAAATGCCGATGTCGATTTTTCCACGGTCTCCCAGTACAGGAAGGCAGCGACGATAAAGGCTCCATTGGGAATAGGTGGATTAGCTACACCCGTAGCCTGAGCTTGCAGATTATCGGGGATGTTGATGATCCCCGTTGCAAGACCACTGCCGTCCCCAAGACCACGAAGACCCACGCCACCAACGACGTAGTCACCAGTTACAAAATAATTGTTGTGTAGACACAGCGGGCTCGGTGCGAATGCATTCGGGAACGGACATTGTGCTGACACCGGTCGCGCAAGCCCAAACAGGAAAAATAATCCTGCGGCAATCGTCGCTCCCAGTTTCACTCCATGTAAGATTCGGTGCATAAAGAAAGTATCTCCTTGCTGGCGGTTTATCCGGGGAATGATCCAAGAAATTGGAAATCTGGAAATTGTGAGCGTTGGCTGGCGTGCCATCATCTCTGGACCCCTCTACAGTCCTTGGAGTCCACTCGGAGGTAGGATTCGCTACATTGTGGCGAAGAGCAAAATACCAGCACGATAAGAACGACCCTCGCCGTCAGTAGTCGCGCAGACGGGATGTTACGCATAAATTGCACTCTCCTCACCGGGCCGCAAACTACCATTGCGGTCCTAGCCGCTTATATGTCTGGGCCTTAATTACCAAGGGATGACCTGTCAAAAGACGGCGGGCACCCTCTTCAAGAGCAAGCTATGCTATGGAGCGGGGACCAACCACAAAAAAGCTTCAGACTACACTACGGATAATCATGTAGTTCTGTCAAGAAGCACGCGCAAAGAGATAAAAATCTCATATGTCCCCAAAGGTCAAGTCCCTTGTCTTGTCGGGTCACAGATGTAAGGTTCTCGTAAAGCCTTAATGAGATAGGTCGCTCCTGTCCAGATTGGACTTAGGGCAGCGATTTTGCCTAGTGGACTCGACGGATAAAGAGACAAAACCCCGATTTTACCCGGATCCTTGTGCCGCCCTTTTCACTCTGGATGTTCTTGTTTGTCACTCGGCAAAGACAGAATGATGGCTCTTATGCACTATCGGCGATGCTGAACCGCTACTCCAATATTTCAGCACGTCGAGTTCGTTGAGGCTTGTATCCGGCCCACCTGTAAGCTTTTGATATAAAGCCACGACTGACGCCTTCGGCATGATGTTTTCTTTCCCGAGCAGGCCGTTGTAGACAGTCGAAGCGTGTCGTTCCCATCCATGAGGAACAGGGTTGTCAGGTTTGATGTCTTCAGTTTTTTGGTTCTCGTTGGTAAGAACATTGAAGGATCGCGGCGGCGCCGCTAGCCCCGGAGTGATTGAAACAGGGTACGATAATCGTGCTTGGCCGGATGATTCCCGAAATGATAGTTCGGCACAGGTTATCCTCCGTAGCTGAACTTCGTCTCGGAAACCACCCGCTAGCTATAGCAGTTACGAGACCGGGAACTGATGATTTCGCTCGCGAGGCACAGTTTCTAGCTAAAGTTACTGACGTAGCAGGAGATGACCGTGAAGCTGGGCCCCGAGCGAACCGACATTCACGGCAGAAGAATCTGAATTTCTATCCGATCCGATAGTTGCCCTATCGGTTCGGATAGTGATTGCGACCTTGTCGTCGTGAACCTGCTGCTCGGTCAATACCTCGCGGTATGCAAAAGGCACGTCGGGCCCGGCACAATTTTTCAAATTGCTGCCGACTTAGCCTTTTAGGAGCCTTAAAGCGACCTCGGCCGGTAAGTCCTTGCCGGAAGAAGAATAGTTGTAGGGACCACCTGCCTTGGTTTCGTCGTAGCCGTCGAAATTGTAGCGGAACCAAGCGGCGTTGCTGCCGATCGTCTGCTTGATGACCCCGTTATAGGCGCTCAGGGTGCTGGTGATGGTCGGCTCGCTCTGTCCTCGGAACAGTGAAAATCACGTCTCGATCACTTATCTGTGAAGGACGGTGCGACCTTGTGAATTTCTTTGATTTCGATGGCGTGGCCACCGTTGCACTCAATCATGGTGATGGCGATCGAGGCGGCGAGATAAGCAAGTTTCAACCGGGAGCATTTTCTTTGGGGGAAGACTGTAAGCGACTCAGATGAACGCACTGTTCCATTTCCTCTTCCGACCGGCGCAAGGCCCGGCCGGTGTCTTGCTGAATTCGCCTTGCCGTGGGACTGGTTTTCTCATTCTCAAGTACATCGACACGAACATAGGCGTCGTTCGAGCAAAGGCCGAGCAGCACCAATGCGCCACAGACGATTTCAAACGTACCTACAAAGTGTACGGTGAAGTAAGGGTGCGGAAATCCGATCTTCGTGAAAGATCCCCGAATTATTCCGGCCGAACCAGGGTTATGGTACACGCTGAGTAATGCGCGGACGGACTTTGCGATGTTCTGTTCCTTGATTCCGATTTTAGTGGGCGGCGGACTGTTGGGCTCTCGATGCCCAGCGCGGCTCAAACATGCAGTGAGGTGCATGCCATGAAAAATGTAGCGGATTCCCGCCGGAGATTTCTCAAAGCGGCCAGCCTGACAGCCGGAGCGTTTATCGCTTCTCCCTCGCTCGTGCGGCGTGCTCTCGACGCCCAGAGCGACGCGGGAGCGCCGGATTACACGCTTCACATCAAGAACTCGGTCGTCGAGATAGCGCCCAAACGCTTCGTTCCGATGACCACCTATAACGGACAGTTTCCCGGACCGCTGTTACGCTTTAAAGAAGGCCAACCGATCACGATCGAAATCTTCAATGAGACCGAAATTCCCGAACAA
>Ga0306926_10004617_pt1 | contig 14490 bp, 11 predicted proteins | sample flu12Cox44000178_FD_203759 | JGI IMG/M metagenome (GOLD analysis project Ga0306926, IMG submission 203759) | Lab enrichment of tropical soil microbial communities from Luquillo Experimental Forest, Puerto Rico - flux8day.12C.oxic.44.000.178 (v2)... | ecosystem: Environmental > Terrestrial >...
ATGCTTCGACCTGAAGTTGTCGTAGAGTGTGAGTTGGGCGATACCGGGAGTCGATAGACCAACTGTAAACAATACCAACGCCACGCTGACAATTGTGCGTCCGAGTTGCGTGAACATGTGTCCCTCCCCCGGAAAGTCCCCTTGTCATCCATCGTGCATCTAGCGGGACTAGGGCGCAAAGGAGCCGAAGGGTGCTACGTTCTGGTCGAGTTGTCAAGGGGCTACCAACGGGGCGCACAAGCCTTCATCGGATTGGCGTAATATCCCGATTTCACTCATTGACCCCGAAAAAGACGAAGGAAAAGCGCACAGTTGCGCTATCGCCTGGTTTCGTCATCCATCGTGGAACATGGCCATTACTTGGCGTAGAGTTTTCGTCATGTGACAACCAATTTCTGGTGAGTCATGACAACTGTAGCAGCAAACCACGAGGAGAGAAGTAAGTGGTGGAGGTCCCTGCCGGTCTTGCAGGGACTTCTTCCGCTCGATAAGGCGCAGCTCGGACCAGACATCGTCGCCGGCATCACTCTTGCAGCGCTCGGCATTCCGGAGGTGATGGGCTACACCAAGATCATCGGTACGCCGATCATTACTGGACTCTACACACTCTTCCTACCAGTGCTCGTCTTCGCCATCTTCGGCTCTTCGCGCCACCTGGTCGTCAGTGCGGACTCGGCAACGGCAGCAATGGTCGCTGCTGGTCTTACAACGCTCTCGCTTACGCCCAATACTCCTCCCTACGTTGAACTCACGAGTGTCATCGCACTGGTCACCGCGGGGATCCTCCTTCTGGCTCGAATCCTGCGTCTGGGCTTTCTCGCCGATTTTCTCTCACGTAGTGTTCTTGTCGGCTTCCTGACCGGCGTTGGCGTGCAGGTGGCCGGTGGGGAACTGCACGCGATGCTCGGTATTGAGAAGGGCGGAGGCGGCTTCTTGCGCCAGCTCTTGTTCACCTTGCGACACATCGGTCATACGCACCTTCCCGTCCTTTTTATTTCTCTCGGAGTCCTGGCGATCATCATCGGATGTGAACTCTTCGCTCCCAGAGTCCCGGGAGGTCTGCTCGCGGTCATCGGCATGACAGCAGCGAGCGCGTTCTTCCATTGGGGCGCGCATGGCCTTGATGTTGTGGGAGCGGTACCGAGTGGGCTGCCGCACCTCGGCTTTCCTCAAACGGCGACGAAGGACGTACTGCTCGTATTGCCGATTTCGTTCTCTTGTTTCATCGTCATTCTTGCGCAAAGTGCCGCGACATCCCGCGCATATGCATTGCGATACCGCGACTCATTCAATCAGAGCTCGGACCTCGTCGGCCTGGCTCTGGCCAACGCGATTGCTGGTTGCAGCAGTACGTTTGTCGTCAACGGCAGCCCGACCAAGACCGCAATGGTCGACACCGCGGGCGGACGCAGCCAGTGGTCTCATGTCACGACGGCTGCTGTCGTGCTTATGGTTCTTTTGTTCTTTACCAAGCCATTGAGTTTTCTCCCCAGCGCCGTACTCGCGGCCATCGTGTTTCTCATCGGAGTAAAGCTGATCGATCATCGCGGTCTTGCAGCGATTCGGAGCGCTGCTCCGAGCGAATTCGTTCTGGCGTTAATCACTGCGGGAACGGTCGTTCTCTTCGGTGTCGAGCAGGGTATTTTGCTCGCCGTGGTTCTCTCTTTGCTGATGCACGTCCGCCACAGCTATCGGCCTCATACAGGCGTGATCGTCCGCGACGACGCAGATCATTGGCGAATTGAAGACCCCGTTCCAGGCAAGTTGGCAGAACCCGGAATGTTGATGTTCTGGTTTGGAGCAAGTCTGTTCTACGCAAATGTGTCCTTCTTTGCAGAACAGGTGCGCAAACTCGTCGATCAGCAGCCCGCGCGTCTGCGTTGGCTTGTCATCGACGCTAGGGCGATCACAGAGCTGGATTATTCTGCTGGATGCGCTCTGGCTGAACTCCATCAGGACCTGTCGAAGATTGGCGTGATCCTCGCGCTGATTGTCGTTCCCGAACGCCACCAGGGCGCCCTTGTACGCATGGGAATGGTCGACTTGATTGGTGAAGAACATATTTTCGAATCCCGTTACGACTGCATCCAGGCTTACCGTTCCGCAAAGGCAGTTCCGCATAGTTGACGAAAATGTATGGTCCGCCGCCGGACTGCAAGAGGTTTGAAGTTGTTCGAAAAACAGTCCGCGTAAAGGTATCCGGCCTCTAAGTGGAGAGCTTTGTCTCCGGGCACTCGATGATGATCCGTACGTATCGGTCCTTATAAATCCCTCGGTCACTAGGGACGCATTTTCGGCGATGCGCGCCAACTTATTGGCGATCGCTACGACCACCTGGTTGCGCGGTGCACGCTGGGCCAGTCGGTGCACCCGCTGCCCGAATCCTCCCGTCTGGTACTTAACCCGAAACAGGCCGGAGCGGGCACCGTGGATTAGCATGCGACGCAGATAAACATTGCCTGGCTTGCTCATGCCGAGCCGCTTCTGCTTGCCTCCGGTGGAACACTGTCGCGGTACCACCCCGACCCAAGCGGCAAAGTCGCGTCCGCGTCGGAAGGCACTGCCATTTCCGATGGCGGCCACGGTGGCAGTCGAAACCAGTGGACCGGAGCCGGGAAATCTGACGGCGTTGCCGGCCGCGCGCGTCCTCATTACTAATGCGCTCCATCTCCTCCGTCCGCGCCTTGATCTCAACCTCGGTTTGCTTCCCTTCCTCCCACACTCGATTCAACCGCCAGCGCAGGCGCGGGGTCAGGTTCTGCTCGGCATCTTCGATGACTGCCCGAAGATTCTTGCGCCGATGGATGGGCTGGGCCGCAAAGGTGATGCCACGTTCCAGCAGCAATCCGCGAAGCTCATTGATCAGCGCCGTGCCACCCTGCCCCAGCCGGTCCCGTACCCGGTGCATGGCCTGCCCGTCGAGTTGCTCCTGGTTCTTAATCTGCACAAAGCGCATGTTCTGTTGGGTCACGGCTTCGGCAATCGCTTCGGCGTCAAGGAAGTCGTTCTGGACGAACTGTGCCGGGATCAGCCGCACCTCGTGTCCCTGCTGCCGCAGCACCGTCCCCAAAGAGTGCGATCCCGCGCATGCCTCCAGACCGATTAACGACGCGGGCAAGTTGGCTGTCTACGCCAGCAACTGCGCGCGTTAGAATTTCTTTCGCAGCAGGATCTGGTTTCGCTCTCCCCATCCAACCAGGTGAAAAAGGCGAAGGAAAAGCGCACACTTGCGCTATCGCCTGTGGATCGTGATTAAGCGATCAGAAAAGGTACGGCACCAGGGCCGCGGTCTGATGGGAATAGCTGGCATACGTCTCCCCACCAGAAGTTCCTCTGCAGCGCCTGCGGCAGCCGCGGAACATCGCGTTTTTTCAGTGTCCCACGCAACTTCAGGCCATGTGGCGATCGCCCGACGTGACATCTGCACCGGAGCACGGTCGTACCAGAAATCACGAAGAATTCACGTGCGTGTGATTTCCCCGTAACATTCTTGCACTATTGTTCGAGCAGTCTTGGCAACGACCCCAAGCCTCGGTCGGTTTCACCCAGCACTCATCGCCGACAAATTAAAGGTCGGGCTGGAGTCAACAGCCCAGAACTAACGCCAGCCTTCTGTGGAAAAAACTCAGGCGCTGGCGATAGTTTTTGGTGGGGGCGGCGCCCATCGGAATGATGTCCCTTCACATCCCACGTACAAAAAGCCCTCTCAACGTAAAAGTTGCCAGCAGCCTGCAATTCCTACCCGCCAAAAACCCGGAGCGGCTTGCCATTTCATAGACTTACAAATGGCAGCGGAGCTGCAATAGGCAGGGCAGACGAAGTGGCGCGCAACGGGGCGCTCTAGAGAATAACTTCGGCCAGAGGTTTTCTTGAGCGCCCCTTTGCATTTCCCCTCGCCATGGAGTGCATCTCGTAATAACCGACGAATCCTCGACAGCCCTCACGCCCTCCCCCCAAGGATCACGCGAGGGCTAGTTTTTCCTTTACGTCAATTCCTGCCAGCCGCAGCAACCGTGCAACGCCATCATCTTTAAGGCGCGAGGCGTCGTACTGCACGCGGACCGTCTTTTCCTTGTCGTCAAAGCGCACCCGCAGCACGCCATACACTTCGCGCATACCATCGATGGCTCGCATCTCGCGCTCGCCTGGCGTTAGGCCGTAGCGGTAGGCCACATCCAGATAAGTCATCCAGTTTCCCTCCAGGTTCAAGATACAACAATCGCCGGACCGGTCTGAAGAATCTACAATGCAGAGGATTAATGGCCACTACTGCGAAGGATCCGGTCTGCGGCATGATGGTTGACATCGCGACCGCCAAGCACACGTTCGAGCACGGGGGCGCCAACTATTATTTCTGTTGCTCGGGATGCCGGACGAAGTTTGCTGCTGACCCGGAGCGTTATCTCGCCGCAGCCGACGTGGCGCAACAGCACCCGCGCGCTACGGTGGCCAGGCCTGCAGGTCTCACCCAGATTTCACTCGGCGGCATCACCTCCGCAAAGCCGCCAGTATCGCCTTCTGCGGCCGGTTCCGCGCGCCCCCAGGATCCACCCACGCTCGCCTATGTTTGCCCGATGTGCCCCGAGGTGCGGGAGTCGAAGCCCGTGCCCTGTCCCAGTTGCGGGATGGCGCTTGAGAGAGAAAGCGTATTGCCCGTCAGCCGCACCGAATATACCTGCCCGATGCATCCGGAGATCGTGCGTCCAGGCCCCGGGAGTTGCCCGATCTGCGGCATGACGCTTGAGCCGCGCACGGTGACCACGCAAGAAGAAGCGAATCCCGAACTGCGCAACATGAGCCGCCGCTTCTGGATCACCGTCGCGCTCACTGTACCATTGCTCGCTGTCGCGATGGGTGACATGCTCGGCTACCATCTCTCCGTCGACCTCGACCTGGACGGCGTCCCCATCAACCTGGCGTGGGTTGAGTTCGTGCTGGCGACGCCCGTCGTCCTATGGGGAGGGTGGCCATTCTTCCAGCGCGGCTGGGCGTCGATCGTGAATCGGTCGACCAACATGTTCACGCTGATCGCGATGGGCACAGGCGTTGCCTACGTCTACAGCGTCATCGCGACGCTCTTCCCACAGATTTTTCCAGACTCGTTTCGCACCATGGGCGGCCGCCCGGATGTTTACTTCGAAGCCGCCGCAGCCATCACGACGCTGGTGCTGCTGGGTCAGGTGCTCGAACTGCGCGCCCGCAGCCAGACCAGTGCAGCCATCCGTGCGTTGCTCGACCTAAGCCCGAAGACTGCGCGAGTGCTAGCCGCCGACGGGTCCGAGAAAGACATTCCCTTGGATCAGGTGCATCCCGGTGACCGCTTGCGCGTTCGTCCGGGCGAAAGAGTTCCAGTTGATGGCGAGATTCTCGACGGCAGAAGCTCAATCGACGAATCAATGATCACCGGCGAGTCGATCCCCGGCGAGAAGTCAGCGGGCAGCTTCGTGATCGGCGCCACCGTGAACGGCACCGGAGCATTTGTAATGCGCGCTGAGAAGGTTGGCGCCGATACGATGTTGGCGCAGATCGTCCAACTTGTGGGCCAAGCGCAACGCAGCCGCGCTCCGATTCAACGGCTTGCAGACAAAGTTGCCGGATGGTTCGTCCCTGCCGTGATCGCAATCGCCGCTCTCACATTCGTTGTCTGGGCGCTGGCTGGGCCACAGCCTCGGCTAGCGCACGCCCTCATCAGCGCGGTCGCGGTGCTCATCATCGCGTGTCCGTGCGCCTTGGGTTTGGCGACGCCCATGGCGATCATGGTCGGCACCGGCCGAGCCGCGCACGCTGGCGTGTTGATCAAGAATGCTGAAGCGCTTGAGACACTCGAGAAAGTCGACAGGCTTGTGATCGACAAGACTGGCACGCTTACGGAAGGAAAGCCGAGAGTCGTCAGCATCAGCAGTTCGGACGGCGCGGATCAAGAGGAGCTGCTGCGCTTGGCCGCGAGCCTCGAACTTCGCAGCGAGCACCCACTTGCGTCTGCAATTGTAAAATCTGCGAGGGATCGAGGCCTGACCCTCTCCGAGCCAAGCGCCTTCAACAGTATTTCAGGAAAAGGAATTCAGGGGATTGTAGACGGACACCGAGTGGCGGTGGGCACCACAGCTTTACTGCGAGAGACAGAAAACCTTTCGGGGCCGTTCGCCACTTTTCAATCCGATGGCGCTGGCAGCGTGCTCGTCGCTATTGATGGCGAGTATGCCGGAAGTGTGTCGGTTTCCGATCCAATCAAGGCCTCATCGAAAGCGTCGCTCGATGAACTGCAGCGGCAAGGCATAAAGGTCACGATGCTTACCGGCGACAGCCAACCCACTGCGGCGAGGGTTGCGAACGATCTCGGCATCACCGACTTTCGCGCAGAAGTTCTTCCCGCGCAAAAATCCGAAGTGATTCGCGAACTTCAAAAGCAAGGACACATCGTGGCCATGGCGGGCGACGGCATCAACGACGCGCCAGCGCTCGCGCAAGCGAACGTTGGCATCGCGATGGGCACGGGCACGGATGTCGCCATCGAGAGCGGCGGCATCACGCTGGTGAAAGGAGACCTCGCAGGAATCGTGCGTGCCCGCAAACTGAGCCTGGCCACCATGCGTAACATCCGCCAGAACCTATTCTTTGCTTTTATCTACAACGCGCTCGGAGTTCCCATCGCCGCCGGAGTGCTCTACCCGTTCTTCGGAATCTTGTTGAGCCCAATTCTAGCGGCTGCCGCCATGAGCTTTAGCTCGGTTTCGGTGATCGCGAATGCACTGCGGCTGAGGAAGGTCAAGCTATAGGTCGTGCATAGCAGATCACCGTTCGGATGGGCCGTAGGAGCGGTTGCTATGTCAAGAACACCTTCACTAGTACCAGCAAACCAGGACTGTATGGTGTGGCGCCCTCAGAGCCCCCTGCTTCGGAGGCAGGCCCCATAAGCTACGCCAATCGCCGGCACGCCGAGACCAACCACAAACATGAGGTTGTTCGGTAACTCCATCGCTGAATAGTTCGGCGGTTCACAGTGTCGTGTGCCAGCAGGATACAGGCTACGAGACCGTCCGCACACCAGAGAATCACTACTGCGCTAAGAATTGTGTATCGCATCTGTGGGTAGATGTAGGCGTCCATCGCCTTGAGTTTCGGGTCCAAGTAGTACTGCCAATATGCCTCATGGAGCGTTCGAAAAAGTACCCACCCTGATATGGCTAGGGGTGCATTCAGCCAACGAAAGTAGTCCGCCTGATTCTTCAGCGTGAATCGCAAGAGTATGTAGGCGAAGCCGGCAAGCAACAGGGCGGGCACGCACCCCAGCAACAAAACTCCTAGAGCTTCCCACACAGACGATTCGTGCCAGAGGCCAGCGTTCCGCAGACCCTCGGCCTCGTTAGCTTCACTCCAGAAAACCGTCACGGGCGCGATGATCGATAGCAATACCGCCCTGAGCCCGACAGACCCCGCCAGCAATCGAGTCAGTAGTGCTTTTTTTGGCGTCAGTCACCGGACTCGAACGTACACCCCAGCGATCTTGTCAGTCCACGTAACGCAGGTACTATTAGACGTAATATCACCACGATACGCGCGTCTCAGCTGCACCTGTTCCCGCTATTTGACCCCCACATACACCTCCACCACCGTATTCTGCGGATCCCGCGCCCGCTCGTCATAGACCTCGAAATCCGCTTTGTACGCCCGATCTCCGCCTGGTGCCGTCTTCGGCAGACTGTTGATCTTCTGCCAGAGTTGCGGCACTGTTTGATACGCTGGCCCTTGTTCCGAAGTAAAGACCACATACTTGCCCGTGGGAATGGTCTTCGCAACCATGCCTTCGGGGATCTCTGATGCACTCTTCACTCTCGCACCAAGTACGTACGTGTATTCGCCGCTGTGGTCGCTCGCATAATCCGTGTAAACGGCCACGATGTTCTCGTCGGCCTTGTTCGGAATCTTCGCGATCAGCCCATCCTGAAACAACCTTCCCCAGTACTTGCCGATCACTCCGTCGGCGGTCATCTCCTTCGCGTTTGTTGTGCGCGCCGAGATGCCCACCACCGTGAACGACTCTTGCTTAGTGACCTTCGGATTCACCGCTTCGTCCTTTCCCGCGAATGCGCGCGCCGACAACAGCCCGCCGACAAAGAGCACGACGGCAACAACCAGGTACAAACGAGGCAGTGGGATGCCCATGAAACGAAGGCCTTTTCCCAGAAATGTACGGTCGCTACAGTTTGGTCAGAAAATCCGTAATCTCGGGCGAGTTCCAGTCCACGGCGCCGATGAACTTGCGCCGCACCACGCCCTTGCGGTCGATGATGTAGGTCTCGGGGAAGCGAATTGTCCCGTAGAGATTGTTACTCTTCTGATCCACGTCGCGCACCGTGAGCAGGTTCACGTTGTGATCCTTCAAGAATCGCCGGTAGGCTGACTCGTCGGCATCCACGCTGACCGCGAGGACGGTCACACCCTTATCCTTCAGCCTCTGCTGCATCTGCAAAAGCGACGGTGTTTCCTCGACGCAGGGCGGGCACCACGTCGCCCAGAAGTTGAGCACGACGACCTGCCCGCGCAACTGGCTGAGCGTCACTTGCCGGTCCGCGTCTTTCACCGTGAAATCAGGAGCTGCCGTTCCGATCCGCGGAGGCCGCGATCCGCTGTAGCAACCGACGGCTCCGGCCAGCACCGTCAGGCTAAGCAAACTAAGAAGTCTTCGCACACAGATATAATAATCGATACGCCCTATGGCGACGCCAGCCCCTGTCTCCGGCGCTCCAGCCGTGTCGGTCATCGTGCCCGCCCGGAATGAAGAAGACTGCATCGGCGCGTGCCTCGAATCGCTTGTGAGCCAGACCGGCGTGTCGTTTGAAATTCTCCTCGTCGATGACGGTTCCACCGACCGCACCCGCGCAATCGCTGCGTCTTTTCCCCAAGTGAAGATCGTCGACCCCGGCCCACCGCCTGCGGGCTGGTCCGGCAAGAACAACGCGGTCACCGCGGGATCCCGCGCCGCGCAGGGAGAATGGCTGCTCTTCACCGATGCCGACACCGCGCATCTCCCCGACTCGCTAGCCCGCGCCCTCGCCGAAGCCCGCGCTCGCAAAGCGGATCTTCTTTCTTACTCTCCCGAGCAGGAAGTTCGCACCCTCGCAGAGAAAGCCGTCATGCCCGTGATCTTCGCCGAACTAGCTACGACCTTTCAACCCGACGAAGTTAGCGACCCCAAATCGCCGGCCGCAGCCGCCAACGGCCAATACATCCTGATCGAACGCGCAGCCTACAACGCGGTCGGTGGTCACGCAGCCGTAGCCGGCAGCCTGTTGGAGGATGTCGCCCTCGCTCGCACCGTCAAACAATCCGGCCGCAATATCTTCTTTCGCTATGGCGGCGACATCGTCCGCACCCGCATGTATCGCAGCTTCCCCCAGCTTGTGGAAGGCTGGACGAAAAATCTTGCACTGCTCTTTCCGCGTTCGCGTGACCTTGCATTCTGGCGAGCTGCGGAATTCATAGTGCTTTTCGCGTCGCTCTTTCTGACCATCGCCTGTTTCCTGCAAACCAAAGCATCGATGGATACGTTGAGACTCGTCGTCGCTAGCGCGGCGCTCTGGTTTTTGTTCTTCAGGCGAATTCGGCGCGCCCATTTTTCATGGGATATAACTCTGCTCGCTCCCCTCGGCCTCCCGCTCTTTTCATATCTCTTACTGCGGTCAAAAATAAAGCACATGGATGGCCAAGTCTCGTGGAAAGGCCGCATTTACGGAGCCTCGACAGCGCAGCCCTCATCTAATAACTCGAGTGCTCCCGCTGTCGCGAAGCAGGACCTGCACTCCGTACCATGAAGAAGTCTCAGCGCACTCCGCGGAATTCTTCTGCGACTCCGCGATGGAAGATGGTGCCGTAAATTTTCAATGAGGTCTGTATGGTCTATCTAACGCGCAAAGCTGAGTTCTCCGCCTCGCACTACTATCACAATCCCGCGCTCAGCCCGGAAGAGAACCAGCGTCTGTTCGGTAAATGCAACAACTCCAACGGCCACGGCCACAACTACACGCTCGAAGTCACCGTGCGCGGCAAGGTCGACCCTCGCTCCGGCTTCGTCGTCGACCTCAAGCAACTCAAAGACATCATGCACCGCGAAGTGCTCGACGCACTTGACCACAGGTTCCTTAACAAAGAGATTCCGGAATTCTCAAAGCTCATTCCGACCACCGAAAACCTCGCCATCACGATCTGGCAGCGCCTCGCGCCGAAACTTAACGCCGCCGAACTCCACCGGGTACGCGTCTACGAAACTCCCGATCTCTTCGTCGACGTCTACGGAGAAGAGGCCTGACGCGAATGAAAGCTCATCTCACGCGCCGCTACATGTTCTCCTCGTCTCACCGACTGCACGCGAACGACATGCCTGACGATTGGAACCGCGACACGTACGGCAAATGCAACAACCCGCATGGCCACGGCCACAACTACCACTTGGAAGTCACGGTGAGTGGCCCGGTAGACGTGGCCACGGGCATGGTCTGCAATCTGGTTGACCTCGACAGCTACGTGCGCGAACACGTAATCGACCGCTACGACATTCAGAACTTGAACGCGTTGCCGGAATTTGCTGACGAAGTCCCAACCACCGAAAACCTCTGCATCGAGGTCTTCGAGATTTTGCAGCGCTCCATCCGCCGCGCACATCTTGAGAAAGTCCGCTTGGAAGAAACGATGATGAACTCATTCGAATACGCAGGAGGCGCAGAGCCACGTCATTGACCTGCGTAGCCCACGGCGTTCACCATGAACTTTGTCATTCCGAGCGAAGCGAGGAATCTGCTCTTGCAAGCAGCGGCAAGCAAGACGGCGCATCACCAAGCCGCTGGCACTAAGTTCTCAAAGCTGATAGCCGAGAGCTGACCGCGCGCGGGCAAAGCCCGCGCCAAGAGGCCCCAAATGAAACCCACCACCGAACCCGCCACACTAACCAGCGCAACCTTCGACCAGCTGGTTCGCGAGATGATCATCCGCCTGGGCGAAGACCCTGACCGCGAAGGCCTCGCCACCACCCCCGAGCGCGTCAGCAAAGCCTACAGGTTTCTCACCAAGGGATACCAGGAAGATCCCGAAGCGCTCCTCAAGGGCGCGCTCTTCACCGTCACCTACGACGAAATGGTCATCGTCAAGGACATCGAGATGTTCAGCCTCTGCGAGCACCACATGCTGCCATTCTTCGGCAAGGTGCACGTGGCCTACATCCCGAACGGCAAAGTGATCGGCCTGAGCAAAATTCCGCGGCTCATCGAGCTCTTCTCGCGCCGCCTGCAGATTCAGGAGCGCCTCACCACCCAGATCGCGGAAACCATCCAGCGCGTGATCGAGCCGCAAGGGGTAGGCGTGGTCATCGAAGCCCGCCACCTCTGCATGATGATGCGTGGCGTCGAGAAGCAGCATTCTGCAGCAGTAACGTCGTCCATGCTAGGCTGCTTCCGCCACGAAGAAGAAACCCGCAGCGAATTCTTGTCGCTGATCCGTAACCGCACGAACGGCGGCATTTGAACATTTGTTGGCGGTCGCCATCAACTCCGAGATCCGACCTGTCTCCACAAAGAGTTCGGGCCTCCCGCGGAGGCCCGTTTCATTAAAACTACGTTCTCCCGCGACTTAGGGATTGCAGGACGGAGGGTGCGTGTGCGTGTTGGGGTTCGTGCACAGCGGTCCCAACTTGGTAGTGGCGTTCGGCAGACTGATCATCGCCACCGGTCCCGCATTGTGCTCGCCGTTGAACGGCGTTGGCTTAGTTACGTCGAAGCCGCACGCAGCCGCGTCCTCTGGATTGTTAAACCAGAAGCCGAGGTGGAAAGTATTGATGGGCGCCGGATTGCTCTGGTCTGCGTCGAAACCGAAAATCTGGTCGAGAAGAATCGTGTGCAGGGTCCCTGATAGGTGCCCGGAACCGTTTGCCTGCAAGTCACTCTGATACCATGCGAGTCCAAAGTTCTTCACGGTCGGGTCGACTGTGCCGTTCGATCTCAGGTTGCTCCGCTGCACCGTAAACATGTCGAAGGCCAAGTGCGGCCGGATGTTGTCGGCGACGATGGTTAGGGTGTCGGCCAGCGGCCCGCGCTTCACGACGACGTGCGCCGTGGGTGTCGGGCCGTTTGGAACTCCCAGGCAGGCCACGGTTTTCGGGTTGGGAGTCAGGTCAAAATCGACTTCATTTGCCTGCGCCATCAGGTTCTGCGCCCCAATGGCCAAACCGAGCGATGCCAGGAACGCGATTCGGATTACGATCTTGCTCTTTGAGAGCGCTTCTACAAGACGCTTCATTTGCAACTTCTCCTTCTTCTTCGATAGTTCTGAGTTCGGACCAGTCTGCAGACCAGGACGCCGATCCGACCTGGCCATCCTGCCCGCGAAGCCCAGATTGAGTCCTGAGTCGCGCCTCAAAAAAACCTAAAAGAATTAGGAATTTCGTCATCCGGCGCAAGAGACAAGACTTTCCCCCACTCACTGATGGGGCACAATGCCTTCTCGCATCAGACGCCACCGACGAGGAAAACGGCAGGCACGGGTGTCCGGCCCGGGAGGGACTTCCCAACAACAGCAAAGCTTTTCTGGAATTGTCGTAAAATCAATCCGACTTGGCGGCCCTGTCGCAAACATTCCTTCCCTGTGCGACTTCACAACCTGCGAAGCCTTTACGTGGCGGTTAGACCCGGTTGGTGAAAGACGCCAGCGCCCAAGGAGTTCTTTGGTGGTGACGCAAGCCCGACTTTACGAGTTCGGTCCGTTCACGCTGGACCCGGACGAGCACGTCCTACGAAAAGGGCAGGAATGCGTCCCGCTTACCCCCAAGACCTTCGACACGCTCCTCCTTCTGGTTCGCTGCCACGGTCGCATGCTTACCAAAGAAGAACTCATGCAGACTCTGTGGCCCGACAGTTTTGTCGAGGAGTCGAACCTGACGCAACAGATCTCCATGGTGCGCCGCGCCCTCGGGGAGACGGCAGGCGGGGCGCATTTTGTGGTGACGGTCCCCGCTCGCGGCTACCGCTTCGCGGCCCAGGTGAATGAACGCCCCCGGCTTACATCAGGCAACGGCGACTCGACGACTCTGCTGGACGAGTCTTCCAACCCAACCATGGCCAGTCCACCTACTGAGGTTGGTTCGAGGCAACCAGTTTCCGCGGACTCCCGTACAACTGCGACGACCTTTCCTTGGAAGCCGCTCGCAGTCCTTTGCCTTGCCCTTATTCTTGCCGCTGGGTTTTACATGATCCACACCCGCGGCACTTTACCCTCGACGATATCCACGACTGGCGCCAGCTTGCCCACGCTTGCGATCTTGCCTTTCCACAACCTGCAGCCTGACCCGGGGAATGACTTCCTCGGGTTCTCCCTGGCTGACGCTGTGATCACGAAACTGGGTTACGTCAGCGCGCTCTCGGTGCGGCCTTCGTCGGCGGTTGAGAAATACCGCAATGGCATCATCGATATTCCGAGGGTCGCGACCGATCTCGGCGTGAACACCTTGCTGACGGCAAACTTCGTCCGCGAGGGCGACCGTCTCCGCCTCACTCCCCAGCTCATTGACTCCCGCACGCAAAAAATCCTCTGGCGCGAGACGCTCGATTTCCGTTACGAGAATCTTCTCACCGTACAGGACGAGGTTGCCGTAAAGATCGTGGACGGCTTGGCTGTTCACCTCTCGCCTTCCGAAGCGCAGCGCCTCAAGGCCGACGTTCCCGTATCCCCGATCGCCTACGAGTACTATCTGCGCGGCATCGATCTCTATTCGCGCAACGACTTTCTGACCGCCATCAAGATGCTTGAGAAATCGGCAGAGATTGATCCCAAGTATCCCCTCACCTGGGCCCACCTCGGCAAGGCTTATCAGGCCAACGCCTCGTTCAACTTTGGTGGCCAGAACCAATATCGCAGCGCGCTCGCTGCCTACCAGCGTGCTTTGACGCTCGATCCCAACCAGATCGAGGCTCGCATCTTCATGGCAAACCTGTTCACCGACACCGGCCGTGTAGAAGAGGCGGTCCCGATCTTGCGCCAGGCCTTCGCCAGTAACCCCAATCACGCCGAACTGCATTGGGAGTTGGGATACTCGTATCGCTTCGGAGGTATGTTAAAAGAGTCTGCCGCCGAGTGCGAACACGCTCGCCAGCTTGATCCCGGGGTCAAGCTCAATAGCTCCGCCTTGAACACCTATCTCTATTTAGGGGAGTACGATAAATTCCTGGCGAGTCTCCCCGCACTCAACGAGGTGGCCTTTCTCGTCTTCTATCGTGGATTTGCCGAGTACTATCAGAAGAATTACGCAGCGGCGGCTTCGCATTTCGAACTCGCCTTCCACCTAGATCCCAACCTGGTGCAGGCTGAAGTTGGCGAGGCGCTTCGTTACGCCATCCTGCATCAGAGCCAGCAGGGAATTGCTCTGTTGCGGCAAGCCGAGCAAAAGATCGAGCAACGCGATGTCCGCGATCCCGAGGCCCTCTACAAAATCGCACAGGCCTATGCGGC
>Ga0306926_10004619_pt1 | contig 14488 bp, 22 predicted proteins | sample flu12Cox44000178_FD_203759 | JGI IMG/M metagenome (GOLD analysis project Ga0306926, IMG submission 203759) | Lab enrichment of tropical soil microbial communities from Luquillo Experimental Forest, Puerto Rico - flux8day.12C.oxic.44.000.178 (v2)... | ecosystem: Environmental > Terrestrial >...
GCCTCGGCTAACTGTTCTCTTTACAGGGATTGGTGGCTTGGCCTGATGGGTCGCGTTCATTGGGGTAAAACCCATGTTTGCTTTGTCTGATGTTCTCATAACACACTTTTTAAGAACAGTTGTCAGCCATAATGGTTAAGACACCTTAGCGATTGCCGACGACCAGCCTGCGACTGTCGGAGGCAGACTCTCTCCCTGAGCCCCGCGGCGAGGTCACGCTCTAGCGTCCAAAATGCGGACGCTGGGCAGCCCGCCGACAGGATCATTTGAACAGCTCAGGGCGGGGGTCGGGAATGAAGCCCTCGCGATTGGGCATCGCGATCCGCGGAAGCGACTTGGCGTCGAGAACGGTTGATTTATCGATGATGTGGCCCTCCGCCAGGATATAGGCGCAGACCGCATAGACATCGTCTGAAGCGAGCGAGCCCGGCGCCGTAAACGGCATGGCACGCCGGACGTAGTCGAACAGCGTCGTGGCATAGGGCCAGTAGCTCTCGACGGTGAGCACCGGATTTTTGGTAGCGAGCGTGCCGCGGCCGCCGATGAGACGCAGCTGCGCGCCGTTCGGCATGTTGGGCAGTCCCGCCACGCCCATCAGGTCGGCGCCGTGGCATGCCGCGCAAGCGCTCTCATAGACCGTCTTTCCCCTGGCATAGTCCCCGCTTCCGGGCGGCAGCCCCTTGCCGTCGGAGGGAACGGCAATGGCGATCGGCGCGATGTCCTGCTCGGAGGCGGCCGTGCCGATCTCGAAGCGGGCCGGATATCCCTGCGCGCGCGCGACGGCAGGCGCGATGACTGCGGCGACTGCGAGGAGCGCGGCGGCTACGCGCGCCCCACGCAAACCGGCAGGCCGCTCAGCTCGACGGATGAGCATTCTTCACGCTCCCGTCTGCCGCAATGCCCCAGCTCTGGACCGCGTTCATGTGATAGAACAGCGAGCCGGATTCAAGTGCGCCGCGCTCCGCGATGAGCTGCTCGTGGGTCGGCTGCGAATACCCGGTCTCGTCGGTCGCGCGACTCTGAATCACCGCGGGCAAGCCGTCCCAAATCCACGGAAAGCGGAAGCGGGTCTGGCAGATCGGCATCACCGGCTCCTGCACCGAAGCGAGGCTCCAGCTTTTGCCGCCGTCGGTCGAAATCTCGACGCGGGCAATCTTGCCACGCCCCGACCACGCCAGACCGGTGATCTCGTAGAAGCCAGCGCCAGGAAGCCGCATCTCGCCGGAAGGGAAGGTGATCACCGACTTCGCCTCCATGGTGAATGTGAACATGCGCGCCTTGCCCGTGGCGGTGATCAGGTCGGTGTATTTCGAGGTTTCCTCGCGCGTGTAGAACGGCTGCTCACTGACCTCAAGCCGGCGCAGCCATTTGATGGAGATGTTGCCTTCCCAGCCCGGCAGGAACAGCCGCATGGGATAGCCCTGCTCCGGACGCATCGCCTCACCGTTTTGCGCAAACACGACGAGCGCGTCAGAGAGGCACTTGTCGAGCGGCACGCTGCGCGTCATCACCGCGGCATCGGCGCCCTCGGCGAGCACCCAGGCGGCGTTCGGCTTGAGGCCGGTCTGCCGCAGCAGCGTGGAGAGCGGCACACCCGTCCATTCCGACGTCGAAACGAGCCCGTGGGTGCGCTGCACGGTGGGTTCGCGCGCCTTCATGATCTCGCTCCCGCTCGATCCCGAGCACTCCATGAAATAGGTGCGTGAAACCGTCGGGAAGCGCTTGAGATCGGACAGCGAGTATTTGATCGGACGATCGACCAACCCGTGGATAACAAGTCGGTGACCCGCCGGATCAATGTTGGGGATGCCGCCGTGGTGGCGCTCGTAATGCAAGCCGGACGGCGTGATGATCCCGTAGCCGCTTTGCATGGGTGTGAACGATGCCGTGCGGGTCGGGTTGGCCCAGCGCACCTCGCTCTCGAACTGCGAACGCGATCCGTAACCGCCGTCGATGCCCATCAGGCGGCCCTGCTCCTTGGTTGAATCGGCCGGAACCGGGTATTCGACCGCCCCCGCGGGAGCCTTGGCGCGGGCGTGGCGCGGCAGCATCGCGGTCATGCCCACCGCCGCGACCGTTCCTGCCCCGCCAAGCAATCCCCGCCGTGTTGCTGCGAGCGCGAACATGCCGTCCTTGCATTCGCACTGCTCCAGAGCGGCAAGTTCTCTGGCCTGCGCCTCCTCAATCGGCTCGCCGATGCGGGAAAGCGCCTCTTCGAGCGCACGGGTTTTCTCTGCGACGGGTTCGGGGCTGGCCATGGCATAAATCTCCTCGCCGGGGAATGGCCGCAATGCTACCCGGCACGTCGGCCTGCCGAAAGCTCCTGTCGGCGCCGAATGCTTTTGTCGTCGCGGTCGGAAGACGCCCTGCGGGCCCGATCTTCAGACAATGTGGCTAGCCCGACGTCAGACACTGAGGCTCGACAGACGCGAGCGGTCTTGTTGGGCGCACAACGGGCGAGCCCTGGTTCCTGACTTCGCCGTGACCAGAGCTGGTCGGTCTGCTCTTGCTCGGCAGCGATTTCCCGCTTGGATGATGCGACCTGCCCCAGTGGATATCCGTCCACATCGACCGCCGATCGTGGCGATCGCAGCGGCCAAGGAGTGGTCGGGATCATCAATTCCCAAGCAAGCAATAAGAGAGTGATCTGCGCGTCTCTCACGCGGAACAGCGCTGATAAAGCTTGAGCCTATCGAACGTCGGGCCCACGGAAATCTGGTTGGTATCGTTCGGCCGGATGATGAGATTGACTGCTTTTTTTGGTCCCCGCCCTGCCGGGTTGGAGCATTGTAAACGGGCGGAGTAGATAGGACCCTTTGGGCTTGGCGTTTCCGCCACATAGTCTACGGTACAGCTTACCGCTGAGGCGACATATGCCTTGGCTGAAAGGACGATGGCCGACTTGTCGGCGTCCTTGCAGATTTCAGCGGTGGGCACCCAAGTTCCCCAGTATGCTTCGGGGATCGCACTCAGCCGAACGCCATAGGGGGCCGCGACCTGCGGCGCCAGCACGGCGCAACAAGCGAAAATGCCTGCCGTGTACGTGCGCTTTGCCTTTTTGTCACTCATGCATGTTGTCCTTGCCTGGATTAACATCCGAGTTGCGACGGTGGCCAAGGCCGGCCAAGGCGCGCGCTCGGATGGATGTTCTGAAAGCATCCACCGGGTTATTGGCGCTGCCATTTTCCAGCTTGATGAAGTTCAGCCCAGAGAAACGCTTCTTCCGAAGCAGTATCGGTAAATCGCAATAGTCCTTCCCGGCCATTCTCACGAACTCCAACTACAACGGCGGTCCTGCCGTCCGTAGTGCACTTGTAGACTTCGTTTTCATTAAATCTCATTGAGTGTCCTCCAAACTGTGCTTGCGGGTGTTCGCAAGGAACGTCAACGCACCGGACCGTACGAAATTATACAAAATTATTGAAAATTATATCCTTGAGTTTCGCACCAGTGGTCATCTAGGAGCCACCCGGCAGCGCGCCCATGGGTCGCCTCTTGTTCTGAAGTGTCGAAGCAGATGTTCGCCGTGAGGGCGGTATGACCATCAATCAATTACTCATCCTCGCCGTGCTGCTGATCGCAATCGCGCTGCTTGTCCTGATTTTGCAACTGTAGGAGAAGTTCGCGGCCTCCCTCCCCCTGAGCCCCCGTGGTGAGTGGCTCCCATCGCGGAGCGGGGGCGCAAGGCGGGTTGGCGCATGCCTGCTGGCGACGCCCGTCGACTTCCAAGCCGGCCGAAACGGAGTGGATTTGACCTCGTCAGCCCGCGGCACCAGGAGTGGTCGCGCTGCGCGCTTGAGCCATTTAGCGGGGCGCGTGAACTCGGCGAGACGTAACTGGGCCGTCAATGGCGCCTTCAGAGGTTGCGCTTTGCATTTTGAGTGGCTCGCTTCTGGACGGGCTCGACTCGTACCTTGGCTGCAAGAGCAGAGTTGCCGCGCCTAACCGTTAAGTCGATTTCTGTGCCGACCGGCGTGAGTCCAATAAAATTACGAAGCTGCGCGGAGCTTTTGATAGGAATACCGTTTGCTGTTGTAACTAGGTCTCCCTTCGCCAGACCGGCCAGCGCCGCCGGTGATTGCTGCTCAACGGATTCGATAATTGCCCCTTCGACCTCCTCGCCGCGATTTGACTCGGAGCCGGACCCATTCGAGCTTCGCAGAGTTATGCCTATACGGCCGCGCTTCACCTCGCCGTTCGCAATTAGCTGAGCCATCACAAGACGCGCCATATTGATCGGAACGGCAAAACTAATCCCGACATTACCTCCAGTTCGCGAAAGAATGGCCGTATTAATTCCAATCAAACGGCCATCTAGCGTAATTAGAGCGCCTCCAGAATTGCCAGGATTGACGGAAGCGTCTGTTTGGATGAAATCCTCGTATCCTTCGATCCCTAGTCCAGTTCTGCCCAAAGCCGAGACGATGCCCGAAGTAACAGTTTGACCCAAACCGAACGGATTACCGATGGCCAAAACGAAGTCGCCAACCTCAAGTAGGTCGCTGTCGCCGAATGGAATGGCTATTAAATTTTCGGCCTTTATGCTCAACAAAGCTATGTCAGTCGCCTGATCACGCCCCACCAGCTGAGCCTTAAACCGTCGGTTCTCTTTGGTAATTACTTCTATATTGGTGCCGCCTTTGACGACGTGATCATTAGTGAGCACGTAGCCGCGAGCCGCATCGACGATGACACCGGACCCGGCTGCTTGCGTTTCCCGCCGGAGAGCCCGGTCAGGAATATCCAACAGCTCCCTCATAACAGGATCGCGCAGCACCGGGCTGTCGACCACTTCGACCTTTCTAGTCGAGATATTCACTACGCCGGGCATCACGTCATGCAAAACGGGTGCAACCGAAGCCTTACCGGACTGGGCGATCGTTCCAGCAGGACACGTAATTGGCACCAGAAAGAACGGGAGCGTAATTGCGACCCATCTAGTCTTTCTTGCGGGCATTAAATGGACCTATGTGGGTGCACTTTTTGATGGCTGAACTTGCTGGGAAAGCAAGTACCCCTCCAGACGGACTTCCCTCATCATTGGCTACAGAAGTTTGACAGAAGCTGGGCGAGTCTAATGGTTCAAAGGCACGCGGGTGAAGCTCTACAGCCGACCAGGCAATGACCTCACCGATCGCTTTCCGCTGATGACCTCGCCACATGTCGGCTGCTCGGCCCGCGGCAATCTACCGCGTGACGCCCTCGACCTGCTTCTGTCACATCGCGCTGCCGTCGTGGTCGTCGGTGACACGCATGACGTTGGCCCGTTCAAGAGCAGGAGCGTAGTGCCGCCGGAATGTGTCGAAGCTCGACTGCCTCAAATCTTCCCCCGGTCGCCGAGATAGTCTTCCAGCAGGCCCGAGCCGGTCCCATGCCTATGCCGGGCGAATAAAAGCTCTGCGGCGTCATGCCCGCTGTGGTTATTGGAAATGTCACGGGCGAAGACCTGAATCATGAGGCTCTTAAGCCGCATGATCGTGTGCCAGTGGTAGGCGCGGGGGGAGCCCTCCCACCCTTGAACGAATTCCTCCGATGTCACGATGGGCGGCAGCCCACCGCGCGCCTCGCGCCCCTGCTTGGCATCTTCCTCGTATTTTGTGATCAACGCCAGGACCACGGCTCGCTTGTCGGCCGGAATGCGTTTGAGGATGTCGACTATCAGCTCCGCCCACGCCTCGACGTTGGCGATGTCTTCGCTTGATTCCGATGTGATTTTCATAGAAGACGTTCCTTTCAGGGTCCGGCGCCCTGCACCCGCCACGTCCCCCTAGCTAGTGACTCGGCCCGCGATCGATCATTTTTTAGTGAGTCGCCCGCGCCGGCCGTGGAGGATAGGCAATCCGCATTAAATGGCGCCTATGCTTCGTTAACGCGGCAATTGCCCAATCGATCTAAGGCGCGCACGGTCCCAAATAATGAGCCGGTATGGGGTACACTGCGCAATTCAATCCCGATACTGTTTGGAACGAATCACGTATTATATTTAAGGGACCACTCCATCATTCCACCTGAACTTGGAGTGTCGAATTGATGCCCGCTCTCAGTGGGCCTTGTAGAACTGACCTCAAATGCCGGAAAATCGTTTTAGCCGATTGTACGTGCAAACCAAAGAGTTCACACAGGATAGCGACAGGGCTCGGTATCGCATCGCCGCCCTGTTTCGTGAACCTATTTTCAACGATCACGCCGAGCGGCTTGCTCTCTACGTCAGCCGAACAGTAGGTGTTCCGATACTTAACGGCGTTAGCGGCGGATGTTTATCGCAGTGGAGTCAGTTCATTTGCGGATGTCGTACGCCTGACTTCCTCGACGCGATTACGTTAGTCTATCGCTATCTTTTCTGGCATATCAGTGAGGAGGTCGCCTATTGGTAGCGGGATGTCGTGAGACAGATTTTTGCGGAGGAGCATCTGGCTTACCAAATAGATGATGTTGGCGGAGTACATCCCGCAGTCGATCAAGAATTTCAACGTAATATGGTTTCCACAGTCGCTGCTCTCCAATCGCATCGCTATCAAAGTATCAGCCAGTCTATTGAAATTGCTTTATCCCATCTTTATGCCGACCCTCCAAATTACAAGATGGCCTGGCGAGCGATGTTGTTGGCCGTGGAGGGTCTCTTTGGGTTAAAGTTTCCACATGCCCGATTAACTCCAGAAGAAATATTACGGCGACTGCTGCCCGTGGTGGAGAGTGCGTACAAGACAAATTCTACAGCACAAAAGGCGGCACGAGCGATCTTGACAGGTTTCCAAGGATGGGTCGATGCTTCTCTGACGTATCGCCATCAGCCTGGAGTTGCAGGCGCTCCCGACCCGCCGGCGGATATTGCAATACTGGCAATTAGCCATGGCGCATCTTTTTTGCGCTGGCTGGCTGACCTGGATGTGGACCCATCAAAATCGGTTCAATTGTGCCAGGCCGGGGACACAGTTGCCCCTCACAAAAGTTCGGGCGTTGCGGTGGAGGTCGGGCAATCGTCGGCATGACCAAGCCGCGACCTAAAACTTAGCAGAACGAGGACGTAATCCTTGTATTGGCTGGCATCCGTGCCACCACGCAGCTCATCGCAACTGGACCAGAGCGAGCTAATGGTCCCGATGCGTGGGCAAGCCTTGGGATACTTAGGGCGTGTCGGGCACTTGCCTGCCCGAGCGACGGAGCTTCCTTCTATGCGCAAATGGCGTGCCTCGTTGGTTCGAAGACGTGGCCGAGTTCTCGGGGATGTGGAGGCCCTTACCCGTCAAGAAGCCGAGGCGACAGCTATCAAGAAGTTCGACCTTGACGACGAGCAGCGCAGCCGGCTCGTGGTGCAGGAGCGGGGCCAGTCGCCTGCCCCTCTTCGCGTGAGCGCTTTTGTCGCAACTATGAGCCAATTCACATAAATGTTCTGCCCTTCGGTGCTAGCCTCCTTCTCACTTGGCCATGTATTCGGCTGAGCAGAGGAGGGAGCTTTAGAGCGGTGGGGGCGCCGCGCTACGGGGTCACCAACTCGATTGGTGCGGGTTCACAATAACATTAACCTTTTATTAAAAATGTTGTGGCGCGCCGCGTCGTGCCCTGTAAGACATTCAAGCAGGCAGAGGTCTGTATTAGGGCGCAGCCTGTTTCAGAGCGGGGCAATGGGAAGCAGCGGGCGGATGGTGCCGGGGCGGTGTGCAATTATTGTTGCTATCTCGCTCGCTACGAACGCGGGCGCTGCCGAACTCGACCCTCCCCGGCACCTGTTCCCATTGCGACGAACCGATCAGACTAAGTTGTACCCAACACCTTGGGTTATCACGAGTGTCCGCAACCAAGCCGTTCTGACTCGTGCAGGTGAAGGTCGGTTTTCCGACTACTATCGCTATTTGGTCACGGGGAGCTATGGACATAACAGGCTCAAGACTCGCAGCGCAGTGTTGACGAGCATCAACACCGATCAAGGTCGGGCTTCAAAATTAAGATCACAGTCCTCAAAGCGGCCTCCTACGATTCCGACCCAAACATCATTGCAGGGCCGGCCATCAGAGCCATCGGCGCCTGTCAAAGCTTCCACGGATCGTGCAGCCCCGCCGACATCTCCGGCAGGCACAGTCGGCGCTCCGCCGGCAGCCTCAACTGCTACCGAAGCAGAATCGAATCGCGATGAGCGTGGGGGCGCATTTGCTCTCAGCCCATCTTCTGAATTGGCGCAAAGGCCCTCCCCGCCGGCTGAACCACAACAACAATCACAGCAGGAAAAGTCGCAACAGACGCCAGCGGCGCAAATGGGCAAGGAAGAGACGACGCCGCGCGCCGAAACGGCCAAGCCCCAAGATAGTGCGGTCTTAGTCAACGGCATTTTGGCCGTTCCCGGCGCGGCCACCGATACAGATACCACACCGGCGAAATTCTCAGAGAAGAAGGCAGCAGACGACAGGCTCGTCACTTTCGCCTATACGCTCAAGCTGCTGAGCCGCGAGGAGCGCAGCGCGATTTATCAGACCCTCAAGGGGCAGCCCGGCAGGCGCGCACTGAAGGCGGATATTGGGACCAAAGTCCCGCTGGGAATAGAATTGCGCCCGGTGCCGGATGAGCTAATCGTGCGCGTGCCGCAAACCAGGGGCTATGACTATACGGTAGCCGGCGATATGGTACTTCTCGTATCACCACTAACCCGCGCCGTGGTCGGTGTGTTTTCGGATCGCGATTGACCTCTTGATCTTGCCGGAGGCTAACAGGGCGCTTCGAGGCCCATCGTTATCGTCCAAAAACCGATGACGGATTAAAATTGCGGGCCTCATGTCGGCAGCAGCCGGAGAAAGCGGACAATGGGCGGTGGAAGGCTGCCCCGATCTGCCGAAGGTGGTGTAGGGACGGCTCGCCGCTCCGCTGGTCAACTGTGATCTACGTCACAGATCGATGAAGCGAGCTGTGCATCTATTATGAAAACCAAACAGGAGCATGCACATGTTTGGGTATGTCGTGCATTTGTTTAGGAAGGACGCGGTACCGCACAGCATGTTGGTTGTCGCTATCATCTTGGCCGTGGTCCTATTGATCCTTTGAAGCGGGCTCGCTGCTCCGCGCACTGGGCGCAAAAAACAGAGCCCCGGTCGACAACCGGGGCTCGCCGCACGGACCGCCCATTGAGGGGCTGGGAGAAGGTGGGCATGAGCGGTCCTGTTAGAGGCAACTCTTACCGCGTTCGATCGTTCCCGTGGTATGGTCCGCCGTGCTTCCGGTCGGCGGGTCGGGGGCGCTGGCCGCATGTGCCACAGTGTCAGTTTGGTATCAGTCCGGTGTGGAGAGAATTTGATCGGAGTGGCCAATGACTCCAGAACTAAGCGCGGCCTGCCAAATGTTTATAATTCCGATGATGATCCTCTTCGTTGCGCTCGCGGTAGCAACAACGGAGGAGCTAAAGGCTCTTCTGGCTGCGATGGTGCTCGGAATTAGTATCCTCTTCTTTGTGCGTGTTTGGATATGGAGGGGGCTACTATTGATTGCCGACAAATATACAGCACTTGGGCTCGCCTTGGTATTTTTGGTTGCCGCCCTCATTTCTGTATTCGTCCACGGTCGCCAGTGGGGCCGCCGACGCGAAACACCCCTGCCTCCGTCAGAGCCCTAATTTGTAGCGTGGCCCGGAGCTATAACGTTTTTAGCGACATCGTGGGAAAGCTCGCCGTGCTTCGCGTCGAATGCAAGCGATGCCCGCGCAAGGGACGAATGGGGGGGAGCACATTGTTGCCCTAGTACAGTAGGCTTCATCATAGTGCCGATCGTATGGAGGTTTTTAACACGCCGTGGTACACAATCAGGTATAGCTCCGCTATGAAATGGCCGTAAGTTGAAACCGTAGCAAAAGGATGACGAGATGAGCCGCGGAATGACAATCCTATTAGCACTCCTTGCTTTCGCAGGGTATCAAAATAGAGACAAAATCGCGGAATGGCTCAATACCGCGCAGCGCAAGGTAGGTGATCCCACGCCTTCACCTGAAGGGGCTGCGACCAGTAGTGTCCCCGGAAAGCTGGGTGGATTGCTCGCGGGAACCAGCGTCGGGGAAGTGTTAGGCAACGGACTTCGCGACTTGGTGGAAATCTTCAAACAAGCAGGACACGGCGAAGTAGCGGACTCATGGGTCGGCCACGGACCAAATAAGGAGATCGCGCCTTCCCATTTAGAGCGCATAATAGGTTCAGATGCGTTAGACGCCGTAGCTCAGCAGACCGGCCTGTCGCGAGAAGAAATCCTTTCGAGTCTATCAAGAAACCTTCCAGAGGCAGTGGACAAATATACGCCGGACGGGCGCCTACCGACGGCGGCTGACTTTTCAAAATCCTGAAGCGGGTGGGGTCGTCGCTGTACTCGGCAGGCCGTTTCAACTGAACAGCCATGGACCTGAGAGGATTGGCTCCGGAGAGCTGGCGCTGCATCGACTGCGGCGCCGACACTGCCCCCGGACGCCCTGCCGGATCGCTCTCTGCATAGCCCATCAGCGCACCGATCAGCCGCATCCGCTCGGCCTGCTGCGCGCGCGGCGAGCGGCCACGCTGCCGCCGTGCCACCGAGGAGCGTGATGAAGGCGCAGCGCTCGTGCCGATTCGGCTTCGGGCGGGTGGAGAGTCTCATATGGCAGTTCGACAATGTCAGGAAAATCTTTATTGCATTTCACAATGCGAATACTCGTTCGGCACGGCTAACATTTCACTATCTCCAAGACGTGCAACTGCTGAACGCGGCCGCCACTCTGCAACTTGGTTCGCCGTTGAAGGCCGAGCATGCCATCGTGACGATTGACGCTGAGCATCAATTATTTGTTCACGCGACAACCGAGCGAATGCTGTGTCTCTGAGCCCGATTAACCGCTTTTGCAGAACCTCAAATCCGGGTGCGAGATTGCCAACAGCCAAAGTCAACCACATATAAGCTTTCGCAAAATCTTCCTGAACACCATCGCCATTGAAAAACATTTCTCCAATTTGAGCTTGAGCTAATACGTTTCCGCGTTCCGCTGCTAAGAGGTACCATATCGCTGCCTCGACATAATTTTCGCCCGGAGGAATACCCTTCTCCTGTCGGTAAATTTCGCCCAATTCAAACTGCGCGTTGTCATGATCTTGATTGGCCGCGAGACGAAACCACTGCATTGCGGCCTTCGGATCGTCGTACATGAAATGATCTCCGAGGCCGTACTGTGCTTCGGGATTGCCTTGCTCGGCAGCCCGCCGAAGCCAATAGAGCCCTTCCGTTTGAAGCTTCGATTGGTTGCGTGGGTCAAGACCCTTAGTTACGCTCTGTTCGGTTGATGTTATCTCTTTTGTAGCCAAGGTCTGTTCGTTGTCTTTAGCCAAAGAATTGTCCCTACTGTTAGTTGGGCTTCAGCATCTCCTTGTTCAGCGGCACACCGATACCAATTGATGACCTTACCATCATCTTGCCGCACTCCACGGCCCCATGTGTACAAGAAGCCAAGGTTGAACTGAGCATTAGCATCTCCGGCCTTTGCCAATGCGTGCATGATGCGATAGGCATCCTCGTACTGTTCAGCTTCATAGGCCAATGTTGCCAAGTGGAATTGATCACCGATTGATGGCGGGTCATTTCGATTGAGAAAGTGACCTTTGATTAGAGGGCCTAATCCAATTAACACAAGCAAGACAATGGTGATGGTGAAGCCAATTCGAGACATTTATTTCCTCGCTCGGTCCCACATCTGGGTGTCAGATATCGAGTGGTCTCGTCCGGCGAAAGCTTCTGCGGCCTGGGCAGCGCCAAAATCCCGAAGCCCATCAGATCGCAGTGCAGGGGTAGCGATCATTATCAAGCTCGCGCCGCGCGCGGCCGCGCGTAAAGACTGGCCAGCAACACGGCGAGAATGCCAGTTAAAAATATACCATCAAAAGTTCCGGCCCCACCGATCGAGGCGACCGGAGCGCCGAGCCCACGCACTTTCCCAAGATTGGTGAGATCGGCGCCGATCAGCGTGCCGAGGCTGCCAGCAATATAGGCAAGCGGCGCCGACTCTTCGCGCGACAGTATCACCGCCACGATGACGGTCACCAGGACGGGCAGGAACACTGGCACCGCAATGCCGAGGCCGGGAACGGGATTGGCCATCCAATGCATCACCAAGGCCACAATGGTTGTTGCCACCAGACCCTTCACCCATAATTCGCGTTTGATGAGCAGGTAGATCGACATGAACGTCGGAATCACTGCGCCGCCGACATTGACCGCAACCACCGTACCGTTCCAATCCTTAACGACCGGCACGACATAACGCATGCCAAAGAAATCGACGACTTGATTGGACACGACACGCTCCGGCGGTAGCTCCGCAATCGGGATGTTGAAAATGCTGCCGATGAGAGTGGCGAGGAGTAAAAAAATGGCGGCGTTGGAACTGACGCCGAGACTTTCATACGCATAGCGCACCGATCGGAGGATGAGCACAATGAAGAAAAAGCCAACCAGGATGGCAAAGAAGCCGGGTGCTAGCGGCAGGTAGTGCATTTGACTCATCTGCATCAGTGCTACTCCGGAGTGCGAGATTATCACCAGCCCAATCATTCCGCGCCAGCGGAGGGCTTGGTGTGGTGGCCTCCTGGTTTCGGCGGACCAAACAGACGCAGCAGCTTTTTAGCCGCCGCATAAAACGGACCACCGTCTTCTACGGTGCTCCGCTGGTCCGGATTGATCGCGGCAAAGCAGGACGTAGCGCTCCGCGAGTTGGCAGCTTTCACTTTCCGCATCGCGAACGGCATTCGGTCCATCGCGGGTTCCTAGGGCTAAGTTCAGATCCGCTTGCAGGAATTATTGTTCCATTGCCACAATTAGGGCGACAAGCAGTAATTTTATGTCTCTGCGGCAACGGGGCAGGTATCATGCGTGCAGGTATCTTCACGCCGTCTCCAGAAGAGGAGACTCTTGTAGCAAAAATCTGTACTTTCATCGCTCAGCATCTACGAGTCGATCTGGATTCTATTAGCATCGACTCCCACTTCAGGGACGACCTTGGACTCGACTTGCTCGATACCGTTGAATTGACGATCTTGATCGAGAAAGAATTCGTAAATCGAGAGGTCGCGGACGCCAGTGAAGAGATAGAGTTCGTAGGCGACCTGATCCACCACATTGAAGCTCACCAGCCGGGTTGAAGAAACCGTCGGACCGCACTGGCACATTATTGGGCAGCCAATCGCCGCTTATGATTCGCATCGGCCCGAGCCGCAGTAGACCAGCAGATCGCGTCAGCCGTGGCCGCAGATGTCGGCCGCGCTCGATCCGCGCGACGACAGTCATCGGCAAGCCACACCGCGGATCAAGCGGCGTAAAACAGCTTTGGTGGGGGACTGCCGTTCCCGAGCCTCTTCACGCGCAGCCGTAGCTTCCTGCGTTCCCCTTCGCTGCGAAGATGCTCTCCCGTCACTTTGTAGGCTGCTTCATCGGCGTCTCTCGCCGCGACAAACCGAGCGTGTTGCTGCTCCCAGCGGCCATGCTGGCACAACGCGACCTCGTATATCTCCATCCTGATCTCCCCGAGACCCGATCTTATCCCCGCATTTGAAATTGAATTTTGTGACAAGAATCTGGCGCGGACCCGCGCTCTGGACGCTCTCTGGAGGGGTCGAGCGGTTGCTCAGGTCACTGCCAGGACGGCTGTAAAGCTTCACCCGCTTGCCGTCCGCGCTTGATCTCGTGGAGCCACGACGCGCCGGAAGCCGGTTGCAGGGCGGCCGTGGGCAGGCATGGCGCGATGAAACCGGCGGGCAGGGTGCGCGAACGTCAGCGAGTCATTGCATCGAAGCCGAAACCCCCGCGGCGAGCCACCGAGGATCGTCTCAGGCAGGTGCCGCTACCCGGCGACCTTCCTCTACCGCGTCCGCGCCCACAAGCTGCACCACAACCCACGCCTGCGTTTGCACAGCAGGCGACCGATAAGGCACAGCCGATGCCGAGTTCGATGACAAGCGATCAAGCCGAACCTTCTGATGCGCGACTTGAGGAATGATTGCTTGGAGCCTTTCCGTTTAGCGGCACAGGTGTGTGGAGTGCGCCTGTCCCCTCGGCGGTTCAGGCCACCCACGCTTCTTATTTCTCGCAACGGCGGGCGCGGAGCCGGGTCGCTAATTTGAACCGCTAGAGTTATTTGGCGCGCTGTCAAACCGCGTCGCGGCTCAGCACACCCGATAGCGGTACCCGTTGCGCCAGCGCCAGCAGCCATAGTACGGCGCCGGCCCGTAGTAATAGACCGGAGCAGGCCCGTAATAGGCATATGGATATGGCCTTGCCAATGCGCTGCCGACTATTGCGCCGGCAACAAAGCCTCCCAGCAGGCCAGCGCCGACGCCGCAACCATAGCATCCCGCGGCCGCGGGCGTCGGCGAAGTAAGGGTGGCCAACCCCAGAGTCGATGCTGCAAACAAAACCGTAAATGTCTTCTTCATCAGAGTCTCCCTGCGCGCCGGATCGCAGTCGAGCGCGCCGATCATTGCGATGTGAGATAGCCCCGAATGAC
>Ga0306926_10004623_pt1 | contig 14479 bp, 14 predicted proteins | sample flu12Cox44000178_FD_203759 | JGI IMG/M metagenome (GOLD analysis project Ga0306926, IMG submission 203759) | Lab enrichment of tropical soil microbial communities from Luquillo Experimental Forest, Puerto Rico - flux8day.12C.oxic.44.000.178 (v2)... | ecosystem: Environmental > Terrestrial >...
GATTTGATCATCATGCTATTCATGTCCTTGTTGTTGAAGGTCACCTTTTCCTTCATAAAGTAATCATTGTCAGTGTGCGGCACGAACAGGCTCGACGGCGGCGTCACTGGCAAGTCCGGCGCCTCGAAATCTTTGGGCATGGTGAAAGCGAAGCCATAGCAGCCCATCTTGTTCGCAAAGTTCGGTTCCGGGTCCATCGGGCAATCCAGCTGTTCAGTGCCCCAGGCACAAACCCTGTCGTCGGTGCACTTGGGATTACCCGGCTGGCATCCGCATGCATCTTTGCCATTCACCTTCTTCATGGTGCAGAAGCTGGTGGGCTGGCAGAACTTCGACACGCTGTCGTCGAACACCGTTTGCTCACCCGACAAATCGATCGTAACCCGCACCGTCCCGGTCGTCTTGTCAGGCTTCGGGGGAAGGACCCACCCTCCGCCGGGAACCGTGTGGAACTGGAGTTCTGCCGGCAGATTAGCGCGAATGGGAGTGACCGTGAGCTGCTCGACATATTTAGGCCCCACGTAAATGTCGTAGGTCTGGTAGGTGCTGGGCTTGGCATAGATAAAGAACACGTAGTATATCTGCCCGCCGTGGAAAATCGTTTGCCGGGATTGGTCCATAATAATGCAATTGTTGGTCGGGTTCTCGGGATCGGGCGGACAGAACAATTCAATGTCCCTTGCGAAAGCTCCTCTAAATCGAGAACTTAGGGTCGCCCTCCAGGATCTCCATTTTCAGGCTTGGTTTCTCGTTCCTCCGCCAAAGCGGAGTATGGAATTTGACTCGATAATTCAGCGGGCCACCGTCTGCGCGTTCGCTGCGTTCGAGCGGGCGAGGTATGCAAACGAATTCCGACTCAAGCGTATCGGCAGTACACCGAACCAAGGCATATCCATGGCCTGCCATATCAATAAAGGAGGCGTGAGGTGACAGATCTGGGTTGGATAGCGTCCGGGCCTTATCTACGTCGCCGCTTGCTGCGTATTCCAGGCATGACCGTACGCCGTGACGCAGCATCATATTGAAGGTTGGCTGTGGGCCCTGATCTTCAGGGCCCTGTCCTACATAGAGAGCGCGCAGTGGGTGCTTCTTCGGGATCCCGTGCTCGTGCGCTTCCACCAACGTGGGTGCGGAGATGGAGCCCGTTACAAACACTGGTCCAACCGGCGAGAAAGGGTGAGGTGGGATTGACTTCGCCGCCAAACCAGCCCAGAATGCGTGCCGATCGCCCGCGATGGTGACGAAGCCGGTGATGCCACGCTGGGAAACAAAATCGTAGATTTCTCCCTTCTCGGTGCAGGCTGTGCTCCAGTCCTGCAAGGCAAAGCCGGCATAGCCCGGCCACGGCCATGGCTTGGTAAGACCCTCGGGAAGGTTTTGCGGATCGGCGCGCATCTCGAGCGTGGCCGTCGTATTTCCCCATATCTTCCACGCTGCTTTTGAGTGCTGAAGGCGATCAAGAAACCAGATCTTCTGCTCCGCGCCAAGGATCGTTTGCGGCGGTCGAGTTGCCCAGATATTTGGAATGCTGATCTTTTCGTCGTTGGAAGAGATCGTTGCCGGTGGTTTGCCGCCATTGTATGTTCGGCCGGCGTCAAGAATCTCGATCGCGTGCTGCGGGGTCATGCCCGGGAAGTCATGACTGGAAAGCGGCGCCGCTTCCGGCATATCTACGGGCTCTTCCGATCGATAGGTCCGTTGATCAGTGACGATGAGCTCGACATTGCGCCCCCAGCGTATTGCGCGGTAGCCCTTAAGAGAACCGATAGCAGCCAGATTGTTCGGCTCAATACCAAGTCCGTGGTCGTCAAATTTCGTAATGGGAGCATCAACGACCTTAGGCGGCTTAAATTCTTCCAGCGAAGTTGCTTCTGGGCGCTTCACACGAGCCGGCTGGAACTCGAAGAAAGCCTGATTGGCTGCGATTTTGCGCGTTTGCGTTGCCCGGGTCGCTTCGTATTTCTCGAGCGACTGCCAGCCACGCCAGCTAAATTCGTGGTTGTCCCACATGTTGATGAATGGCCAGCGCGCACGCGCATCCTGGATCTCCGGATCGTGCAAGTACCCGCGATAAACAGCCCGATAGTCATCGAGGTTCGTCGGGACATGGTAGTCGCCGATTTTCTCGCCATACGGATAGCGAACAACGTCGCGGAGTCGTCGATCGTACATCCCCTGCGGCCGATCCTCCGGGTACCACACCATCTCGTAGATAAAATCGCCGAGATGCAGTATGAAATCCAAGCGGTCCCTGCTGGATGCCTGATCGTCCTCAAAGATCATCCGGCGATACGCATTCTGGGCGCCTTGATTTACATTCTGACAACTGACAAACGCGAACTTGATCGGCCTGGAGTCGGTCACGCCCGGGGCCGTGATGGTTCGTCCCACACGACTTCCCATCCCGTTCTTGTCTGTAAAGCGATACCAGTAAATATGCGCGGGTTTCAGGCCGCCCACTAATACACGGCACGTCCAATCCGCAGCAGCAGAAACCGGTACATCGGCGGTCGAGATAACCCGCTTGAACACTTCGTCCTCGGCTATCTCAACTCGCAGATAGGCTTGAGAATTCGGATCTGTCTGCGGGTACCGCGTCCACAGCAAAACGCTATTACTGTCGGGGTCTCCAGAGGCTACACCTTCGGGGAAAAGCTCCCGCTGTTCGCGCCAAGGTGTTTGCGATGGGGTGGCCAACAGGTCTCCCCAGGCAATGCAAACTCCTATGGCAAGCGCCAACTTAGCAAATGTTCGACGATCTATAGGACCCATTACTGCCAAGTGTATCTCTGCTCAGAGCGGGATCAACCTGCCTTCACAAGTGTAAGCGCCATATCCGGCCAAATCAGCGGTCTTGTCGAGATAAGCACTGCACTATAAAAGCCTTGATCAAAGTCGCCTAGAGTCGATGTGATCGGTACGACACCCGGTGGCCGCCGCCCAGTCCAGGCGCACTGGAACCGCCCAGCACCACAACCCGAATCCGACGAGGGCGGCGTCCGCCACCAAGAAACCAAGTGCCAGATCATTGCTGACGAGGCTACTTACAAAGCGGGCCGGAGCCAAGACCTCAAAAAGACGGGTGACCTACTCCTCGGTCGAGTGCGCGGCCTGGGATGCAATCAGGAAGGCAAAGGTCAGGTAAATCTTGCAGTGCACAGCGCCCCGAATGATATCAGGTGGGGGCACCGATCAACTCACAACCAAGTCCCCGGCTGTGATCGGGAATCAGCTCGTATCAAGGATGCGAGCCTTGGAAAAAAGGAACTCTTGGAACAGTGCGCGGGCAACTGGACGCGTTGCCGCCAATCGGTGGATTGGCGATTGATGTTCGGTTTCTGCACGACGGTCAATTCCGAAGTAAATCCGCCCAGAAGTCGGCCTCGGGGACATCAGCTAATTTCCCTGAACCCGTTTCGGGGCTGGTTTCCTCCGAATCGGACAAACGTCCGGGAACAGAATTGGCTGAAGAGAACAATGCCAACTTGGGCCAACGCCACAAGCCGGACGGGTGCCTGCGACACTAGACGCGCGTGTCGCGATCAAATCGAAAGACGTAACGTAGCAAACCCGCATCCACGACTAATAGCAGCGTAGATCCCGCAGCGGCGGGTACCAGCGTCTTAACTTCGCCGGCAAGCAAGGCTTCCATCGAAACGGTTAACAGCCACAACTGCAGTACCACCGCTGCGGCTACCAAAACCAGAATCGCGGCAAAGAGCGTCGTTCCCTGGCTGCGAATGCTCATCACCCCTCCATTCCAATGGCGTAAAGCTGATCGCCGCGCTGCTCGACGGTAATACGCGGTAATGGACGCGTGGGCGGTCCCGCTACCGGTTGTCCTTGAAGATTGAACAAGCCGTGATGGCACGGACAGAACAGGCCATCTTCGGCCTTGTCGTAGACGACCGCACACGAGAGGTGCGTGCACACCTGGGAGTAAGCGACAATCTTTCCCTCCGCGGTTCGAACGGCAATGCAAGGATCCTGCTCTGTAGGATAGCGAAATAGCATGGAACCATCGCGATCCAGATCCGACACCAGGCCGATTTGACGTTCGAGCTTGGATCCTCGGTGCAGCAGCTTGCTTGCCACGACGGTAATCCAGTTGGCCGAAGCCAGCAGCAACGAGCCCAGGGTGAGGAACTTCACCATCTCTCGACGGGTCACGTAATGGTCGCCGTCCCACTCAATAGGAAGTCCTCTCGCCACTTTGCCGAGCGCGCGCATGCAGGGCATTTTTTTGCTTCAATCTCAGAGCTCATTTTGAAGTCTCCAGTGCGATCTCGCCAGCAGACTCGAGGCCAGGATCGAGTCACTTTCTCCTTTCCTGTCCTCGACCGTTATTCGTGGTGTGGCCACTGTATTGCCACTGCCCTCCAACTGTGTTTCGCGCTACAAATGGCACATGGCAAAATCACGTCCATACGTAGCCCATCATCATGCGCGCTTGGTGATGCATGCCGTCGCCTGGCTTCGCCGCCATTACAAGTGCGGAATTATCCTTTCCGAGCAATACTGCGCTACGGGTGAAATCCCAGACATCATCGCTTGGAAGGGGTTCTGTAAGTCCGTGTTGGTGGAGTGCAAGGTCTCGCGGGCCGACTTCCTCGCCGACGCCGCCAAGCCTTTCCGCCTCCTACCCAAAGACGGAATGGGCAGCCAGCGGTTCTATCTGGCCCCAACCGGAATCATCCGTGCAGAAGAATTGCCGTGTCATTGGGGACTCCTCGAGCTAAGAGGACGCGATGTCCGCATGACGGTCAAACCTGGACGCGCCGATCTGCGCGGCGAAGTCGGCCTCAGGAAAGAGATGAACCTGTTGCTCGCCAGTCTGAGGCGCGTTGAAGTGCGCATCGAGCCGCAGACCATCACCGATTTCCTGAAGTGGAAGAACCGTCTCGCCGAATACAACGGAGGCCGCTTGCCTGAAGGCATTGCCGCACCGGCGGATGAACTGAACCTTCACCTGATGGTGTGAGGTATGCGGGTACTGCCGCTTGCTTGAGCGGACTCTCCTAATTTAGCCCAACGCATGCTTGGGCGCGCGTTTGGTTTAAGAAAATCGTTTTCCAGGGGGGTGGAATGGCAGCGGACAGATATTGATGTTCCCAGTTGGTTAATTGGCCTGGCAATGATGGCAATGATTTTCTCGCTGCAGCGTGCGGCAAACAGTGGAAACCTAGCGACACGCAATGCCGGACGGCGCAGAACACCTTTGCGTCTCCTGATGGCACAAGTCCGAGTCGCCGACTATACGTCCATGTGTATCGTGGCGTGCGACCGTCCCCAGCGATGCCACATTCCCGGTAGCCGGACATATCGGCAAGGTTCGGGTTTCCCAGTGCAGATAGGCGCAAATCGATCGAGCTTCGGGGTACGACGCGCTGCGACAGTAAGACGAAGTTACCTGCAGACCGTCGGGAGTACTCCTGACGGCAAATCGTTTTCACAGTCTCGCGAAGGGCGAAACGGTTGTACTATGGTGCCGTTTTCGAGATCAAAAAGGGAAATTCCGGTGAAGAAGTAAGGTAGAGGACTATGGCAAAAGGAAAGGACAAGAAGAAGTCACACAAGCACAATGATCACAAGAAGGCCGACAAGGACAAAAAGCAGAAGAAGGGTCACCACAAGCACCACGGTGGAAAGGCTGACAAGCAGGACGCTTCGGCGAAAAAGCACAAGAAACAGGTGTCCACCGCACCCCCAACGGCCCCTGCCGCCAAGGCGAGCGGCAAGAAGGCCGGCAAAAAAGGCAACCAGCCCGGCGATCCCACCGCGTGTGCCGAACATGGCGTGTGGACCGACGTCACCCAGATCAAGCACCCGCCAGCCAGCCACCCGCCGCTGCAGTTCAGCGCCGTCGATCCCGAGGAGAACCAGCGCATCCTGTCGTCCGGCAAGATGACCTTCGCCATGGTAGGTTGTTCCGGCGATCCCGAGAATGGCGCCAACACGCAGGCGGTCGCGGCTGCTATCTCGGCCGATCCCGACCTCTCGTTCTTCTACCACCTCGGCGACATCATCTACACCATCTCTGGCAGCGACACCGAGGGCAGCGAGCCGGTCAAGCCGTATTCCGTGTCGGCGTGGGACGACCAGTTGTTCGGCCCTACACGAAGTTCCCCAGGAATATCTTCGCCATCGCGGGCAATCATGATGGCAAGTACAAGGAGAAGATCGCCGCGCTGAGAGACTTTTTCCGATTCTTCTGCGCCGATAAAGTACAACCACCCACGGGAGCCAAGCACCGCCGGCAAATGACGCAACCTTACATCTACTGGCGGCTGGACACGCCCTACGCGTACTTCATCGGCTTGTACTCGAACATTGCCAATGGCGGCATTTTGGACAAACCCAGCGACTTCACCATCGCGAACTTCACCGATGGCCCGCAATATAAGTGGCTGATGAAGCAACTGCAAGACGTAGCTGCGGTGAACAAGACCGCCGGAAAACGCCGCAAAGCTGTGTTGCTGATTGTCCACTATCCTCCATATTCCGGCGGGACCAACTTCAATGTTCGCGGCGACCCATCGAAGGGCGGACCTGCAGCCAAGGGCAAGCGTCCGGCGCAGCCCAACAACTACAACGTGCCCTACCTGTCGATGGCGTTACAGCAGGCGTTCAAAGACAGCGGGCAGCGTCCTGACGCGATCTTCTCGGCACACGCCCATCTTTTCGAGCGCGTGAACTACAAGTTCGCCAATAAAGCCGAAATGCCGTGCCTGATTGCGGGCTGCGGCGGACATTCGCCTCTGGAAGAACTGTTCAAAGCCTGCGATGGCACAAAGCAGGACGCTCAAAAGCCGCGCTTTCGATGTGGTCAAACCGGGATCGTTCCAGTTTCCTGCGGGCGACTCGGCCAAGGTCGAATACTACGATGACGGGGACAAGGGCGCCCATTTCGGCTACCTCAAGGTTACCCTCGACGCCACGAAACGTAGCGTGACGATTGATTTCATGGGCGTGCAGAATGGAAAGGTGGTCAGTCTCAACACCAAGGCCATCAGTTTCTGGCTTGGCGGCCAACGTTTGCCAAGTCCTCGCAGACGTCGGTCGCCCACATTTTTTCCGAAATAAGAAGCACCATTGGGTTCGCCATTGCCGCGTGAATTCGCTTTTGGAGCAGCTGGGGATCGAAGTATTTCTGCGTTTAGAGGGATTCGCCGCCTTTACTCGGGGTGCTACCCAACCTCTCCCTTAATGGAACGTTGGCAACCTAGAAGCACTCTGATTAGCAATCGACCTGGATCGGTAACCATAAGTGGGGCAGCATCCGGCAACCGCATTGGCACCGCCACATGGAGGTAAAACGCCGCCCAACACGTCGCCTTGGAGGTCCAGGTCAGAAGGACGGGACGGCGACTTCTCGCTCATGTGGGTTCGGTGGTCGGCGCATCGGAGTGCGTCCTGGCCCAGAGTTCACGGTCACTCGCTAATGGATGCTGTCTTTGACCCCGAGTTTTCGATTCGCGACTTTAGCCCTCGATCGGGTTCGTACTAAACTTGAATTCGATCGCTCGCTTCGAGTCAGTCGCGTTCTTAAGCATCGTTCGATCCGAGGTGCCCCATGCGCTTGCGCATTCCGCTTGCCTGTGCCGCAGGGTTCGTGTTTTTCCAGTTCTCATCTGTTATCGCTACTGGCCAGCTCCGCACACCGTTCTGTCACCCGTCGGTGAGTAACCCGATCGTCGTCGCCTCGCCACAGCAGCGATACGATGCCGGACAGAAAGCGGAGCCGCCGCTGACCGATCAGAATAATGGCTTCGCCTGGCCGGATACGCCGATAGGCATCATCAAGACGGAAAACGGCTACGAGTTTTTTGGCAGCGATGGCGGGCAGCACTCTCGCCAGACGTGGCACGGACACTTGGTCGGCAACAACAAGTACGGATCGGTAGTTACCACATTAGGTACGTTCGACAATCCGCTCGGCTCGGGAAATCCCCAGGACGTGAGCGTCTCCCCGAATCGCGATACGGGCGTGAACCCCAATTATCCAAGTTACGGCTACATGGGAGGAGGCCCGGTCTATCAAGTTCCCGCCGGCATGACTGGGGCGGGCAAGCTGCTAGCCACCTATCACGCGGAACTACCCGACGACGCGCTTTACGCCGCCCTTGGGTTGGCCGCGTCCTCCGATAATGGTCTGCACTGGACTGACCTGGGCGAGATCATTCGCCTGAACCAGGCCTACGAGGTCGGGCTCGACGGCTGGGAAATCGGCGACGGACCGCTTGTGCTCTCGCCCGACGGCAAGTATTTCTATTTGTATTATCCGGATTGGATGGCCAACGGCACGCTTCACATCACGACGCCTGTTGGTGTCGACACCACGACCCGCGTCTCAGTTGCGCGCGCCCTCGCTTCCTCGGTGCTCGAGGCCGCGTTCGGATCATCGCGCCCGCACATTGTCCCGTTCGAGAAGTTCTATAAGGGCAGATGGAATCTGCAACCTGGAATCGGCGGAGCGTCCACGGACCTTATGCCAAGGAATTCATCGCAGGAACGAGGATATATTGACATTCACTACAACAGCGCGCTGCAGCGCTATGTGATGATCATCTCCAACGACACGACGTTTTACTACGCCGAATCCATCGACGCTCTCAACTGGACGACCCCGACAGTGCTCGGCACCTTCGACACGATCGCGGCTTATCCCACGGCCGTTGGGCTGGGCGATGATCCGCACATACTAGGAAAGACATTCTACGTTTACTTTACGCACTTACCGACCGATGGCACAGGGTGGACGAACGGCTCATTGCAGCGGCTGACGCTTACTTGCCAGTAGTTTCGGCTTAGTTGGGATGCGATGGAGGGACTCTGCGGTGTGTAGATTTGTTAGCTGCGACGATATGAGACGCAATGAAATCTCACTGCGCGCAGGAGGTAGCGATTGCTCGTTTCTGTCTCTCGCCCGAGGCGCCGGCTTGACTGCGGTGGTTCTTCTGCTCGCACTCTTGTCCCTCACTGCGCTCTCTAAATCGCAGACCGCGCCTTCGACGCTCGCGACGGGTCCTCTTGTAGTCGATCACGACAGCCACGTCATCGTCATGGAGTACGAGAATTGGTTCGGGCCCCAGGCAGTGACGTTTCAAACGGCAGTCGCCATGCCCCTGCTGCAGTCGGCCGACATGCAAGCCGTGGGCGGAGGCTACGACAGCGCCGATCCCACCGTGATCCGAAAACATCTCACATGGTTCGAATACCTGGGAATTGACGCGGCTCTGATTGAAGTGACCAACAACGTCAGCTGTATTTTCAATAGCGAGTGGTTCGCCAAGGAATATCTTCCATCCTGCACACCCTCCTTTCGACTTTACAACCAGACCATTCGCAACAATACCGGCAATACGTATCCCGCATGGACTCAGCTTGGAACGCGGCTCAAAGTGATCCCTCTACTCGGCGGAATCGACCAGGACGTTTTGTTCAAAGACATCGACGGCAAGACCTCTTTCGAAAAGGAAATTGATTACTTCGGGGCACTCATGCGCCGGTACCCCGGCCTCAACGTTGTTTATGAAGGCAAGCCCCTCATCTTGATTTTCCTTGGCGCGGCGCAGGATCCCAACCGATTGGACAATCCACTGTGGTTCCAAATCAGAAAGTTTCTGAAAGCCCACCCAGACATCGATCGCAAGTACACCTTTAAGATGATGGCAGGGTATCTCGACAGCCAGCCGTATCTTTGGGCAACTCAAAGCACGCCTACCGGACCGGTGAAGATCAATGCGGAGTACGGATTCTGGAGTTGGGTTGATCGTTTGAATCCAACATGCACCGTTCAGCCCTATTGTCCTTACTATCCTTCCTACAATCAGGCCGGACCGCGGGCGGAGAACTTTACTGCCTCGATCCCGACTGCCGGGCAAAATGGATGGGGCTGCCCTAATCCGAATGCGCCACCCTATTGTCCGGATGCGTCGCTGCGATTGGGCGATGACGGATCGTACGCCACCTTCGACGCGTTCATGAAATACGCAGGCCAGGTTGACCCAATTTTTCTGATCATCCATCAGTTCAATGAATTTGTGCCACCTGACGAAGGTTTTGATGCAAACACCGAAGACGATATCGAGCCGGCGAATCTCTGGGGAAACGATCTCGAAATCGTCAAACACCAGATCGAGGTCTACCGGCGGAAGGTCGGCACCGCGCATCAAGCCACCTCGCCGCAGTGAGACGATCGATCTGTCTCGACCTCGGCGCACTGGAAGGCACAATCGCAAATCAGCTATGAACAAGCAGACCGATCTGTCTATCAAGGTGTTGCTTGAATTCGCGCCTTACATTTTCGCAGTTTTGCTTGTCTGCGTGATCGCGCAAACGGCGGTGGGGCTAATTCCCGCGAATCAGGCGAACGTTCAAATCGAACGGCAACCGCACCGCGCCGCAAAACTTGCGGGACCTGTCACGTGGGGATCGCCGGATCAGCCCTACGGCAAACGGCGTCCCGTCACGGATGCGGACCGCGAAGGCTATCCAAACCTACCGCACCAGAGCCAAGAAGCCGATCTTCTCGACGAATTTTACTGACCCTGCCGAGCTGCAAGCGGATTGGAACCTGGTGTCGGATGACAACCAGTGGGGCACTTCCAATCCTGCCGCAGGCCCGGTAACGTGGAGGCGACGAGCGCCGGCTTGCGATTAAGAACCTTAGTTGCGGCTTAGCCACGGTGCACGTTGCATCGGAGCGGGTTGCCGACTTCTCGTCCAGTGATTTAGCGCCCCGACAGAACTGACTCCACGCTAGCTCTAGCTAAACCCGTACACACATGCGGCTGAGCCCACCAGTCATGATGTCTTCTGCCAGTGGTTCGATTACCAGAATCATTCCATGCTCGTTGATCTTTGTCACAATCCCTAAACCTAAAGCTGCAAGCAAGCTGGCGATTCCGTTTCAACCCGAACATCGCCCACGAGCGTGACGATCTGCTTTTGGCGGACGACACCGTTACTGTTTCACCCGAAGTTGCCAAGCAACAAACGTAAGTAGCGATGCGAAGATATTTGAAGCGAGAAATTCAGAATGGAGCGATCTTAGCTTGCCCTAGTTGCGGTCACTCTAGGGACATTCGTGTCTGGCTGCCAGACGAAAACTACGGTGCTCCTAATCCAAGTGGGCATGCCAAGTCAATACGCTTGGCTTTCGTACGCGCCCATGTCGCAGCCGGTCTTGGTTTTGTCCTCCGGGTCGGGACGCGGCATGCCACGCTGGTCCATCTTAAGAAGGTTCCCTGCGAAGTCACGGCAGCCGGTGGGGTTGCCGGCGTCAAGCGCCGGGCTGCCTTGCTGCAGCGCCATGGTTTGCGTGGGACCACCGTTGTTGCTCAGAGCGCCGAGCTTCGGATTCTTCCCATTAAGATCCCCTGGACGGCTGAAAGTGCATGTACTGTCGCTGCTCAGGTTGTAGCCGTGGGACGTGATTGTGCCGGTACAGTTCCCGCCGTTCGCGCTGTTCGCGACAATACTGTTTTGGATAAGAAACGAGCTTCCTCCGTTGCTGAGAGCCCCGCCGCCGCCGATATTCTCGGGGTTGGTGCCAAAAGTCGAATTGCTGATCTGGACGGTTCCCCCGTTACTGTATATGGCTCCGCCGCTCGTCGTGGCGCTGTTCTGGCTAAAGGTACTGTTCGTAATGGAGAGGGTACCCGCATAGTTATAAATCGCGCCGCCGTAGCCCCCATTGTTCCCCTGCGACGAATTGGTGTTGAAGGTGCTGCCCGTGACCGTCATTGTGCCCCCGTTGCAGATGGCGCCGCCGGCGGTGATGTTGTTATTCGCGTAGTTGCTGTAGAAGGTCGAGGCCGTGATTGTCATCGTGCTGCGGTTGTCGATGGCGCCGCAGCTCGCGCTGTGTCCGAAGAAATAGGGGCTGTTCCCACTGAAGTTGGTATTGCTGATGGTCGCCCTTCCGGTATTCAGGATAGCGCCGCCGTAGCGCGCCGTATTCGTATAGAAATTGCTCCCGTTGACGGTCAGCGTACCGGCATTGTCGACACCTCCGCCGCCCGAATAGCCGACACCGTTTTTGATGGTGAGATTCGACAGCGTAAGACTGATGCCGGCGCCGACCGTGAAGACATTGGCGCTGTTGGTGCCGTCGACGATGGTGGTCGCCGCCTTGGCTCCGGTCAGCGTCAGCTTAAACGGGATGCTTAGATTTTCCTGGTAAGTGGCCGCGGCAATCTTAATGGTGTCGCCGGACGCCGCAAGCAAGATCACGTGTCCAATGGTGGCGCAGGCGGTTTGGGGCGTTTTGCAGTCGTTGCCGTCGTCGCCGTTGTTGCCGTCGACGTACCACGTTGCCGCCATCGCCGATGGAGCAACCGCTAAACATAACGCTATCAACAGCAGCCTTGGGTACAGGAACCTCATGACAAGCCTCCATGGAAATTCGCTTGATTTGACGACGAGGTACCAAAAGCGAAATGGCCCACTGCAAGTGCTGTAATTGCAAACCTAAGGTAGGCAGGACGGCCTTTCTTTCGTGAGGACGAATTTTCGTTCAACCGCTTTCCATTTGTCAAATTGGGGGATCGGTATCTCAATGGGGACCGATGATTGGCTTAACATCCCCGTTACACTCATGATCCGATCCGGCTTCCCGTTTCTCGGGATTGGTGGTGTAATCGGGGTTCAAGAGCGCTGTACAATCATCTTGCCAACCCATGCGCGAGGTAACCAATGTCTATTCGCGTTCGCATGACGCTTTGTTTCTTCGTCGTTCTGGCTGTTGTGCCGTTAAGCTTTGCGAAAGACAAGAAGAAACAGGTGCTACCCAACTACGTGCTGAAGGCGCAGACGGTTGCGGTCGTGATTCGTCCTGAGGCTGGGGAGCCACTCACGAGTCCAGCGGCAAACCGAACCGCCCAGGTGAACGTGATGAACGCGTTGGCGAAATGGGGCAGATTCAGGGTGGTGTCGGACGCACAGACTGCGGACTTGATCGTGGCTGTACAGAAGGGACATGCGAATGGTCCAACCATCCACAATTCCCCAGCTGACTCCCAACCGGTTACGCTTGACGGAGGTGTTCCCCCGGGGGATGGAGGTATTCCCCCGGCTGGCGTGAGCCGTCGTTCGCCCGATCTCAGCAATCCAGGCCAGGGTAGACCGTCAGGTAGAGCACCGAATATCAGCAACGAAGCCGGTATCGGTATGTCGGAAGATAGCTTCGAAGTCTATATCGGGGGCGTTGACTATCCACTCGATGCACCTCCGGTCTGGCGCTACATGGCGAAGGACGCGTTGAACAGCCCTCAGATGACCGCAGTCCAACAGTTCAGGAACGCGGTCAACGAGTCTCCGACCAACTGAGCCAACAGAAGCCCTGAGCGGCTGGAAGGCAATGTCTACTTCAATCTGACTTGGGTGAGCGAGGCGAATTCCCAAACGTTGACGCAGACATCACCGTTGTAACATCGCCTTTACAAGCAATCGGCACAGTGCGGGATTGTGAGTACGCATGGGCCTGCGGCCCACCCATTGACATGAAAATCGGGTTGAGTGTGCTGTACGCTCAAGGAGCGTGGACGGCGCAGGTCTGTTTACGCTCTGGATGAAGTGAGACCGTTTGTGAGTTTGATCGGGAACGGGCGTTTTGAACCAATCTGTGTCGCGCCATCCCTCCGAGTAGGGTGGTAGCACGTGACGGTGTGTAACCTATTTCGCGTGCGTTCTGCCGCTTCCACGCCAGGCGGAAGCGCTGAAGATCGCGGGAATTGATGTACACAAGAAAGTTTTGATGGTAGTGGTGATCGATGGGAGTAGGCCGGAAGAGAAACCGACGCGGCGGCGATTTGTCACGATGCCGAGCGAGTTGCAGCGATTCCGAATCTGGTTACAGGAGCAGGGGGTCGAAGAGGCGGTCATGGAATCCGCTGCTCAGTACTGGCGGTCGGTGTGGCTGGAGTTCGAGCCCCATATGCGTTTGCACTTGGCGCAGGCGTTTTCCAACCGTGCTGCGCGGGGACGCAAGCATGACTTCAAAGATGCTGAGCGGCTGGTACGGCGGCTAATCGCCAATGAGCTCATATTGAGTTTTGTGCCCAGCGGAGAACAGCGTGTTTGGCGCAGCCTCACCCGCATGAAGGTGCGCTCACGCGGGACCGAGTACGACTGCAGAACCAGATGGAGTGTCTGCTGGAAGAAATGCGGATCAGGCTGTCGATCGTGGTCAGCAATTTACTGGGTGCCAGTGGGCTTCGCATTTTGCATGCCTTGGGGGAAGGCGAGACCGATCCCCAGAAGTTGGCACAGCTGGGAGATGAGCGCTTGCAATGCACCGAGGAGCAACTGGTAGATGCTTTGACGGGAAGAGTGCAACCCATGCATCGGGAAATGCTGGCCTTACAACTACAGCGGCTGCAGTTGATCGATCAGCAAATTGCCCAGCTCAACGGCCTGATCGCGCAGGCCATGAAGCCGCATCAGGACGCCGTGATCCGACTGGCAGAGGTGCCCG
>Ga0306926_10004624_pt1 | contig 14479 bp, 11 predicted proteins | sample flu12Cox44000178_FD_203759 | JGI IMG/M metagenome (GOLD analysis project Ga0306926, IMG submission 203759) | Lab enrichment of tropical soil microbial communities from Luquillo Experimental Forest, Puerto Rico - flux8day.12C.oxic.44.000.178 (v2)... | ecosystem: Environmental > Terrestrial >...
AGAAGCACACCCCTCAGGCGTCGGCTCATGCGCGGGTCACGATGTTCACCAGGCGCCCAGGCACCACCACCACCTTGGCGACCTGGCGCCCGTCGAGCCAGGGGCGGATCTTGTCCTCGGCGAGGGCCTGCTCCCGCACTGCCTGCTCGGGCGCGGCCACGTCCACGGTGAGACGGCTCCGCACCTTGCCATCGACCTGGACCACCACCGTCACCTGCTCCTTCACCAGCGCCGCTTGGTCCGCGACGGGCCAACTCTGCCTGAAGAGACTTTGGCGGTGCCCCAGCCCGTGCCAGAGCTCCTCTGCGAAGTGGGGAGCGACGGGGCCGAGGAGGCGCAGGGTCACCTCCACTGCTTCGCGCAGCAGGGCCCCACGCTCCTCGCGGGCGGCGCGATCGAGGGAGTCGCGCTCGAAGTCGTGGAGCGCGTTCACCAGCTCCATGACCGCGCTGATCGCCGTGTTGAAGTGGAAGTCCCGCTCTACGTCGGCGGTGACGCGACTGATCGTCTCGTGGATGACCCGGCGGAAGGCGCGGCCCGCCTCGGAGAGCGTGACGGGGACGGCGCCCACGTCTCTGATCTCCTCCAGGCGCGCATGCACGAAGCGCCAGAGGCGATTGAGGAAACGCGCGGCGCCCTCCACTCCGCTCTCCGTCCACTCGAGGTCACGCTCCGGCGGGGCGGCGAACAGGGTGAAGAGGCGGCTGGCGTCGGCCCCGAAGCGGCGGATCATGTCGTCGGGGTCGACCACGTTCCCCTTGGACTTGGACATCTTGGCGCCGTCTTTGATCACCATGCCTTGGGAGAGGAGGGCGGCGAAGGGCTCGTCGAGCGTGATCATGCCGAGATCGCGCAGCACCTTGGTGTAGAAGCGCGCGTAGAGCAGGTGGAGCACGGCGTGCTCGATGCCGCCGATGTACTGGTCCACGGGCGTCCAGTACTCCGCGGACTTCCGCTCGAACATGCCCTCCGCGTAGTGGGGTGAGCAATACCGGAGGAAGTACCACGAGGACTCCACGAAGGTGTCCATGGTGTCGGTGTCCCGCCGGGCGCGCCCACCGCACGTCGGACAGGTGGCGTGCACGAAGGTGGCGACCTCGGCGAGAGGCGAGCCGCCCTTGCCGCTGATTTGCACGTCCTCGGGGAGCACCACGGGCAGGTTCTCGATCTTCTCGGGGACCATGCCGCACGTCTCGCAGTAGAGGATGGGGATGGGCGCGCCCCAGTAGCGCTGCCGACTAATACCCCAATCACGGAGCCGGTAGTTGACCTTGGAGCGGCCGATCTTCTTCTCCACCAGCCAGTCGATCGCCTTGCGCTTCGCCTCCTCGACGGAGAGGCCATCGAGGAAGCCCGAGTTGATCTTCACCCCATCGCCCGTGTAGGCCTGCGTCTCCTGCCAGTCCGCGGGCCGCTGCACGGTAGCGATGATGTCGAGCCCGTGCTGGGTGGCGAAGTCCCAGTCGCGCTGGTCTTCCCCCGGCACGGCCATGATGGCGCCCGTGCCGTAGCCCATGAGGACGTAGTCGGCGAGGAAAAGGGGGATCTCCTTCCCCGTGAAGGGATTGACCGCGCGCGCGATAAGCCGGAGGCCGCGCTTCGGCCGATCCGCGGCCAGGCGCTCGATCTCCGATTCGCGCGCGACCTCCTGGCGGAAGACGCGCACCTGCTCCGCCTCCTGTGCATCCGACACGAGCCGCTCCACCAAGGGATGCTCAGGGGCGAGCACGGCGTACGTCATGCCGAAGGAGGTGTCGGGGCGCGTGGTGAAGATGGTAATGGCGAGATCGGGGCGCCCCGCCACCGGTAGCTCGAACTCCGCGCCTTCGCTCCGCCCGATCCAGTTTCGCTGCATGACGAGGACGCGTTCGGGCCATCCGGGGAGGCGGTCCGTCCACGAGAGGAGCTCCTCGGCATAGTCGGTGATCCTGAAGAACCAGCCCTCGACCTCCTTGGTCGTCACCTCGGAGTCGCAGCGCCAGCACCGCCCGTTCTCCACCTGCTCGTTGGCCAAAATGGTCTGACACGACGGGCACCAGTTCACCTTGGAACGCTGCTTGTAGGCGAGGCCGCGCTCGAACATGCGGATGAAGACGAGCTGCTCCCATCGGTAGTACGAGGGATCGCAGGTAGCGAGCTCGCGCTCCCAGTCGTAGGACATGCCGAGCCGCTTGAGCTGCGTCTTCATGTTGGCGATGTTCTCGTGCGTCCACACCGCGGGATGCACGCCGTTGTCGATGGCGGCGTTCTCCGCGGGCAGGCCGAAGGCGTCCCAGCCCATGGGATGGAGCACGTTGAAGCCGCGCATCCACTTGTAGCGCGCGATGAGATCGCCGATGGTGTACACGCGGACGTGGCCCATGTGGATGCGTCCGGAGGGATAGGGAAACATCTCCAGGCAGTAGTACTTGGGCCGCGCGGGATCTTCCGTCACCCGGAACTGTCCACTCTCCTGCCATGCCCGCTGCCATTTCGCCTCGATCTCACGGAATGGATAGCGGTCGGCGCGGTCGTCGGTGGCCATATTCGCGCTGATTTTCCCACACTTAGGAGACAGGAGCAAGAAAGGCCCCCGAGGGCCGGAAGAAAGCCCCCGGGGCCGGCAAGCTGAGGCTACTTCTTTTTCAGCGTGAGGCCGATTGCCGCCGCGGCCTCGTCAGCCTTGGCGATGGACTCAGCGTGCTTGCCGGAATCGTGGAGCGCCTTCGCTTCCTTGGCGAGCGCCTGAGCCTTCTTGGACGCATCGTCGGTCTTGCCGGCCGTCGCGTCCTCGATCTGCTTGATGAGCAGCGGGCACTGATTCGCCAGCGCCGCCCCCGCGGTCGCCAGCACCAGCGCCATGGCCATCAGGGTCTTCTTCATCGGGTCACCTCCTTTCGCGCAGGATCTCGGTGAGTCTAACCCGGCTCCGTCCCGGACGGTTCCGAATCCGCAGGTGCCGGATGAAAAAAGTCGTGAATGCGTTCGGCGAGCCGGGGCGACACCTTGGGCACGGCGGCGAGTTGCCCGACCGACGCTTCGCGCACCGCTCTCGCCGAGCCCAGCGTCTTGAGCAGGCTCGTACGCAGCGCGGGGCCCACCCCGGGAATCTGGTCGAGCACCGAACTGATGGTGCGCCGGGTGCGGAGCTTCTTGTGATACGTGATGGCAAAGCGATGCGCCTCGTCGCGGATCTTCTGGAGCGCCTGCAGCGCGGGCGAGGTGAGATCGAGGACGAGGGGCTCGAGGCGGTCGGGCGTGTAGACCTCCTCGGCGCGCTTGGCCAGCGAGACCATGGGCAGGTAGTCGAGGCCCAGGCCTTCGAGGGCCTTGAGGCCCGCCCCGAGTTGGCCGCGGCCGCCATCGAGGAGAACGAGGTCAGGCAGCGCGCCGTCCGTCTCGAGGGCGCGCCCGTAGCGTCGGCTCACCGCCTCGTGCATGGCCGCGAAATCGTCGGTGCCCGTCACGGTGCGGATGCGATAGCGCTTGTAGTCGTCCTTCTTCATCTCCCCGTCCTGCCACACCACCATGGAGGCGACCGTCTCCCCTCCCTGGAAGGTCGAGATATCGAACGCCTCGATGCGGTGAGGGGGCTCGGGCAGGCCCAGGGTGCGCTGCAACTCGTCGAGCACGGCCTGCGTCCGGTTGCCCCGCGACAAGAGATGACTCTGCAGCGACAGCACGGCATTCTCCTCGGCCATGGCCACCAGGTCCCGCTTTCGGCCTCGCTGCGGCGCGGCCAGCTCCACTCGCCCACCCCGGCGCCGGCTGAGCCACTCCTGGGTGAGGGCAGCCTCGGGCACCTCTGCGGAGAGCAGGATCTCGGGGGCGGGCACCACCTCTCGCGCGTAGAACTGGCGCAGGAAAGCAGAGAGGACGTCGCCCTCGCTCGCGCTGCCCAGCCGGTCGAAAAAGAACGACTCGCGGCCGAGGAGACGACCGCGCCGGACAAAGAAGAGCTGCACGCAGGCGTCCGACCCTTGGCGCACGAGGCCCACGATGTCCTGGTCGCTGTCCTCGGTGGAGATGATCTTTTGGCGCTCGCGCACGGTGTTCAGGGCTTGCACGCGGTCGCGGAGCCGCGCGGCGATCTCGAACTTCTCCTCGGCGGCCGCCGCCTCCATTTGGGCCGTCAGCTCCTGGGCCAGGCCGTCATTCTTCCCCTCGAGGAAGCGCTCCACGTCGCGCACCGTTTGCTCGTACCCCTCGTGGCTCTCCAGCCCCGTGCAGGGCGCGTTGCAGCGGTGGATGTAATACTGCAAACACGGTCGCGCCTTGTTTCCGTCGATGGTGATGCGGCAGGTCCGCAACGGGAAGAGCTGACGCACGAGACGGAGGGTCTCCCGCATGGCGGTGGCGGGATAGAAGGGCCCGAAGTAGGCGGCGCCGTCCTGCTGCACGCGCCGGGCCACCACCAGGCGCGGGTACTCCTCGTTGGTGGTGAGCTTGAGGAAGGGGTAGTGCTTGTCGTCCCGCAGGATGATGTTGTAGCGGGGCCGGTGGCGCTTGACCAGGTTCGACTCGAGGATGAGCGCTTCCAGATCGTTGCCGGTGACGATGAACTCGAGGTCGTGGATCTGGCCGACCAGGGCGTCCGTCTTCGCGTCGCGGGGCCGCGAGTCCTGGAAATAGGAGCGCACTCGCCCTCGGAGAGAGGCGGCCTTCCCCACATAGACGATCTGGCCCTTCGCGTCCTTGTAGAGATAGACCCCGGGCCGGTCCGGAAGCTGGGCCAGCTTCGCGGTGAGATCGACGGCCGCTACGCGCCCAGCCACAGTGTGACCACGAGCACGGCCAGCCCGATCGCCGCGGGGATGAGCACGGTCCACCGCAGCATCCGGTTCAGCCGGCGCAGCACAGGCGGCCGCGGTCGGCCCGGCCGCGGAGGGTTCAGAAAGCTGATCACTTTGGTCAGGACCACGAGGGCCACCGAGAGCGCCGCGAAGAAGATGAGCGTCCACTTGATGATCATCGGTCAGCGCACCGAGCCTCTCAGCGAACGCCCAGCTCGACCTTCTTGAGCGCCTTGATGCGGTCGCGCAGCTCGGCCGCCCGCTCGAAGTCGAGGCGCCGCGCCGCCTCCTTCATGCTCGCCTCGAGCTCGCCGATATGACGCTGCAACGCCTCGGGGCTCTCCCAAGTCGGCAGGGTCTCTTCGGGCACGTCCACCGTGTAGTAGTCGCGCTCGGGCACGCTGTCGAGGAGGTCTTTCATGCCGCGCTTCACCGATTCCGGCGTGATGCCGTGCTCTTCATTGTACGCCTGCTGCACGACGCGCCGGCGCTCCGTCTCCGCGATGGCCTCGCGCATCGAGCCCGTGACGCTGTCCGCGTACATGATCACCTCGCCGTTCACGTGGCGGGCCGCCCGCCCCGCCGTCTGGATCAGCGAGGTCGCCGAGCGGAGGTACCCTTCCTTGTCCGCGTCGAGGATGGCCACCAGCGATACCTCGGGGAGATCGAGCCCCTCGCGAAGGAGGTTGATGCCGATGAGCGCGTCGTACTTCCCCATGCGCAGCTCGCGGATCACCGCCACGCGGTCCAGGGTGTCGATGTCGGAGTGGAGGTAGCGCACGCGCAGTCCGTTTTGCTGGTAATACTCAGAGAGATCCTCGGCCATGCGCTTGGTGAGGGTGGTGATGAGCACGCGCTCGCCGCGCTCGGCGCGCGCGCGGACCTCGGCCATGAGATCGTCGACCTGCAGCCCGGCCGGCTTCACGGTGATCTTCGGATCCATGAGCCCCGTGGGACGGATGATCTGCTCCGCCACCGCCCCGCCCTGCCAGGACTGGCCCGGCCCCGCCCGGTGACCGCCGGCCAGGTCCAGCTCGTACGGGCCAGGCGTCGCCGACACGTAGAGCGTCTGCGGCACCATGGAGGTGAACTCCTCGAAGGTCAGCGGGCGATTGTCGAAGGCCGAGGGGAGGCGGAAGCCATACTCGACGAGGGCTTCCTTGCGCGAGCGGTCACCCGGGTACATGCCGCGGATTTGCGGCACCGTCACGTGCGACTCGTCGATGATCACCACCGCGTCCTTGGGCAGGTAGTCCATGAGCGTGGGCGGGTTCTGCCCGGGCTTCCGTCCCGAGAGGTGACGGGAGTAGTTCTCGATGCCGTGGCAGTAGCCAATCTCTCGTAGCATCTCCATGTCGAAGAGGGTCCGCTGCTCGAGGCGCTGCGCCTCGAGGAGGCGGTTCTTTCCCTTGAGGAAGCGGAGCCGCTCCCCAAGTTCGTCCATGATCCCCGCCACCGCCCGCTCGAGCTGATCGGCGGGGGTGACGTAGTGGCTGGCCGGGTAGATCCGCACGCTCGCGACCGAGCCGGTGGTCACCCCGCGGAGGGGATCGAGGCTGGAGAGCTTCTCCACCTGATCGCCCCATAGCTCCACGCGCAGCGCTTCTGACTCCGCGGCCGCGGGGAAGATCTCCACCACGTCGCCCCGCACCCGGAAGGTCCCGCGCCGGAAGTCCACGTCGTTCCGCTCGTACTGGATGGCGATCAGGCTACGGATGAGTACGTCGCGCTCGATGGTCTGCCCCGCCTCCAGCCCCACGTGCATCCCCTGGTAGGTCTCGGGGGCCCCGATGCCGTAGATACACGACACGGAAGCGACCACCACGATGTCCCGACGCTCGAAGAGCGAGGTGGTGGCGGAGTGCCGCATCCGGTCGATCTCGTCGTTCACCAGCGCGTCCTTCTCGATGTAGGTATCCGACTGCGGGATGTAGGCCTCGGGCTGGTAGTAGTCGTAGTACGAGACGAAATACTCCACGGCGTTGCCGGGGAAGAAGGACTTGAACTCTCCGTAGAGCTGGGCGGCCAGCGTCTTGTTGGGCGAGATCACGAGGGCGGGACGACCGAGCCGCATGATCACGTTGGCGAGCGAGAAGGTCTTGCCGCTGCCCGTGATGCCGAGGAGGACGGTGTGGGGATGGCCCTCGGCGAGGAGTTCGCTCAGGCGATCGATGGCCCGCGGCTGGTCACCCGCCGGCTCGAACTCCGACGACAGCCGGAAGGACTTGCTCAGGGGCTGGTCGGAACCGCGACGAGATACTTCCGCCACGAGTCGAGGAAGCTCGTCGCGTGGGGATGGCGCATGAGATGCACGGAGAAGAGGAACTGGGGATGTACGGGCTCGCGAATGAGTCGCAATCGAGCCTCCTCCAGCGTCCGATTCCCCTTGAAGAGATTGCAGCGGAGACAAGCCGCCACCACATTGGTCCAGGTGGTCTGGCCGCCCCGCGAGCGCGGCACGACGTGATCCACGGTGAGCTTTTCGCCTCGCCGGCTGCAGTACTGGCAGGTATAGCCGTCGCGGCGCAGGATGTTCTTCTTGTTGAAGGCGACCCGCTCGAGGAAGGGCTTCCGGATGTAGGCGGCGAGCCGGATCACCGACGGCAGCGGAAAGACCCGGGACGGTGAGCGGACGACCCGCGGGGAAGACTCGACGCTCTCGGCTTTCCCGGCGAGGAGGAGGGTGACGGCCCGCCGGGCGTTGGTGAAATGCAGTGGCTCATACGTGTAGTTGAGCACCAAGACCGCGATTTCATCCATATGCTGCCCAAGGATAGCCAGCGTCCCCGGGCCTGTCAACTCATGCAGTCACACGAGCAGGCGCCAGAGCGCGGGGGCGAAGCCGGCCACGATGAGAAAGGCGGCCACGAACCACCGCCAGTCCCACAGGAGGAGCCCCAGCAGCAGGCAGAGGATCACCAGGCAGAGCAGGTAGAAGCGGATCTCCCGCACGTCCGTCCAGCCGCCCCGGCCGGTGAGGAGCGGCAGCTTGCCTGCGATATACACGGGTGAATAGAGCAGGAAGAAAAGCACGATGAGCCCGGAGAAGGTCAGGACGCCGCCCGCCGCGCCCAGAAACGCCCACGCCGCCCACGCCTGCGGTGACGTCGCGTTCTCGAGGAAGACGCGCGGCACATAATCCGGCTTGAAGAAGACGATGAGCAGGGCGATCGCGAACAGCGGCATCACGAACTCGAGCCACGCCCACTTGGCGGAGCGCGGACTCCAGATCTGCGACGGATTGATGGGGTCCGGGACCTTCCACTGCCCCGCTCTATTGGCCATGGTTCTCCGAAGAGAGGAGGCGTCGCGGGGCTGGGCTGGCCCGGCGCTCCTGCCGGGTCGTCACTGCGAAGGCTCGCGCATACGTCATCTTTCGACCAGTATGACACAGGGGGCGCTCCGGACCAGCGCCTGACCGACCGTCTTCGGTGCCAGCTGGCGCTTCGCGCAAACGATAGAAAAGAAAGGCGAAGCGGAGGGGACGGCGAGCCGGCTCGGTGCAAGCGAACGGTGTCGGCGACGAGAGAAATGGGAACGCTACGGCTATCGGGCGCCCGCCCCGACCACCTCGTCTACTTCCCGCCGAGTGAATGAATGTACCGAACGAGGGCCCAGCGATCGTTCTCCGAGAGATGCTTCCAGGCCGGCATGGAGCCTCGCCCATTGCTGATCTTCCAGAAGAGCTCACCGTCCGACTCGTCCTGGATCTTCTTCGACGTCCAATCGGCCGGCTTCGGGCTGAGCGCAGCCGCGGCCACGCCATCACCCTTGCCTTTCGCGCCGTGGCACGTGACGCAGTTGATCTGGGCGATCTTCTGGCCCTGATCCACGACCTTCGCATCAGCCGGCAAGGGATTCCTCTTCGCCTTCTCCGCCGGCGGCGCCTCCCAGGGCGCCTGGGCATACGCGACGCCGGCCAGGGCGAGCACGCCCAGGGCCAGCACCCGCGTCGATCTCCGCAATCGCCTCGTCATCCTGTCGCCTCCCCGTCCATGGCGCCGTGAACCGTCCAGGTCGCGATCACCTGTAGCATCCGCCGTGTCGGACGGTCAAGCGGCATCCCGCATTCTGGCCGTGGACTCGTGTGCTATCTTTCCCCCTCGATGGCAGACGACCTCATGCACGTCGTGGCGGTGATCGGGGCGGGCCCCGCCGGGCTCTTCGCCACGCGGGCTTTGGCGGCGGCCGGCTGCCGCGTCCTCCTTCTCAACCGCGACATCAAGCCGGGGGGCCTCGCCGAGTACGGCATTTTCCTCGACAAGTACAAGATGAAGGGCGGGCTACGACGTCAGTTCCAGAAGATCCTCGGCGATGCCCGCGTCACCTACATCGGCCACGTCGCCGTGGGCGGCGACGGAGCGCTCACCGTCGCCGCCCTGCAACGCCTGGGTTTCGACGCCCTCGTGTTCGCCCATGGCGCCCAGGGCACGAAGTATCTCGGGGTGGAGGGGGAGCGGCTGCCCGGCGTCTATCACGCCAAGGATCTCGTGTATCACTACAACCGCCTGCCCCCCTTCGCCGAGCGCCAGTTTCCCGTGGGCCGCCGGGTCGCCATCGTGGGCGTGGGCAACGTGATGGTCGACATCGCGAACTACTGCTCGCACTACTGCGACTGCGAGGAGATCATCGCCATCGCCCGCCGCGGGCCCTTCGAGAAGGCGTACGACGACAAGGAGTTTCAGGACGTGGAGGACGCCTTCGACCGCGAGGCCTACGGGCAAGAGATCGAGCGCGTGCGATCCCGGCTGGAGGCCATCGGTCAGAACCCGGACGACCTCCGCAAGGAGCTCGCCGATCGGGCCGAGCCGGCGGAACGGCCGCGGGCGCGTCTGCGCTTCCGCTTCCTCGCCTCGCCCAAGCGGGTGGTGGCCGAGAATGGGCGCGTTGTCGGTCTCGAGGTCGAGGAGAACCGGCTCGAGCGCAAGGGGGAGCGGATCAATGCGGTTGGTACGGGAGAGAGCTCGTTCATCCCGTGCGACACGGTGGTCTTCGCGGTGGGCGATCGCGTGGACGAGCGATTCGGGCTGCCCTACAAGGACGGCCTCTACGTTACCGCCCCGGAGGCAGCTCAGGACGCGGGCGCCGCCTATCAAGTCTGGGATCCCGAGACGCAGCAGCCGATCACCGGCATCTACGTCGTCGGCTGGGCGCGGCGGGCCAGCGACGGTGTCGTCGGGCGCGCACGGCTCGACGCGGAAACGGGCATCAAGCGCGTGCTCGCGGGCCTCGCGTCGATCCCCAAGCGCTCCAGCGCGGACGCCGAGCAGGTGATCAGTGCCGTCCTCGACGAGCTCGCACGAAGCGGGACCGCCTTCGTCACTTACCCAGAGGTCCTCCGCATCGAGGAAGCGGAGCGCCGGCGCGCCACCGAGGCCGGGATCGAGGAGCACAAGTTCAAGAGCGACGAGGAAATGCTCGCGCTCCTCCGTCGCTAGCTCACCTCGCGCCTCCGGCCGAGCAGCAGCAGCGCGGCCGCTCCCATCCCGTAGGCCGCCGCCAGGAGCAGAGGCTCGCTCTGCCCGGCTCGCCACGGCCAGAAGACGGCACCGCTCGGCAACGGCGAGTGCATCAGCCCGAAGAGCGTGGCCACGGCGCAGCCGCCGAACACCGCGGCTGCGCGACCGAGTCGCCCGTCGATGATCGAGACGAGCGCCCATCCCCAGAGGAGACCGGTGACGACGAAGCCGTTGCCGAGCACGAGCAGCGTGCCGAAGGCCGTCTGACCCGGCGCCGTGAGCTCGGAGACCTTTCGGCCTGCCGCGGCCATGAACTGATTCACCTCGATCAGCAGCAGGGCGGCGGTGGCCGGGATGAACGAGATCACGATGGCGGGGGCGTATCGGGCCGGAGAGGCGAGGAAAGCCTGAGCGGTGATCTCGAGCCCGATGAAGACGAGGATGGGCGCCACGGCGGCCTCGGGCACCACGCTCACCAGCGCGGAAATAAGCCCCACCGCCGCGCCGACCCCCACGACGAGGGCGGTGGCCAGCGTGTAGCCCGCCCGCGCGCCCATGGCCTTGTACGCCGGATGGCCGATGTACGGCGTGTTCTGGATCACCCCGCCGCATACCCCGGCGGCCATGGTCGCCAGCGCTTCGGTGAGCAGGATGTCGCGCGCTCGGTACTCGTCGCCCGCCGCGATGGCGGACTCCGTGTTGTCGATGCCCCCGATGACCGTCGCGAGCGCGAAGGGAACCGCGAGCGACAGATAGGGCAACGCCTCGCCGATCACGGGCACCCAGGCGAGCGTGGGCCACGGGATGGCGAGGGCCAGCGCACCGCTTGGCGCGGCGAGCGGCGCCGAGCCTCCTTCCGCAGCGGCGCGGATCCAGAAGATCGCGCTCCCCACGAGGACGGCCGCGAAGGCTCCTGGCATCCCCCAGGGAAGGCGGACCTGCCCGAGGAGGGCCACGAGCACGATGGTGAGCGAGATCAGGCCCACCAGCGGGTCCGCGAAAACCCTGAGCGCAGGAAGGAAGGCGATCAGGAGGGCAGCGACGCCGGCCAACGATCCCAGGAGGGCCGCCCGAGGCACGATCTGTCGCACGTGGTCGCCCGCGAAGGACAGTACGAGCTTCAGCGCGCCCATGGCCACGGTGACCGTCATGCCGATTTTCCAGGCGAGCATGGGATCGCCGGTGAGCAGCATGGCCGGCCCCAGCACGCCGAAGACGAGCCCGAACAGCGACGGGGTATCGATGCCGAAGGGCATGGCGGTCACATCGTCGCGGCCGGTGCGCCGCATCAGCCGAATGGCGAAGACGGTGTAGACCAGGTCGCCGATCAGCACGCCCGCCGCGGTTCCCGGCACCATGCGGTGGAGCACGAGATCGGCGGGAAACTTGAAGACACCGATGAGCAGGCTCGAGAGGATGACGAGCTGGGTGGTGTTGTCCAGGGCGAGACCGAAGAAGGCGTTCCAGTCTCCCGGGGCGAGCCAGTGAGGCAGGCGTCGCCCGCGGGTCACCGCTAGGCGGGTCGAGACAGGCTGTGTTCGGCCCCGATGACCTCGCGCGCGAGAGAGCGCACGCGCTCGGCGAGCTCCTGATTCCAAGCCAGGCTGCCTCGGCGGGCCGCTACGTCGGCGTAGGCGAGTTCTATCTCGGAGGAGCGGCGCTCGCCGAAGCGCACGCGCACGCCGTAGCTCACCCCTTCACGCGGGCCCTCCGTGTCGAGGACGGACTCCGCGCGAGGATCTTCACGCTTGGCGTGAGAGCCGACGAAGTTCTCGAGCCACCTCGCCACTTCGTGATAGTCACCGCCGCTGAACATGGCCGGTCCTCAGCACTCGTTGAAACCGCAGGAGAGGCACTTCTTGCAACCTTCTTCGTAGACGAAGGTCGCCTGCCCGCACTCCTTGCATAGATCCCCCACTCGACGGCGGATGCCGCGCGCCGGGGGGGCGGCCGCCGCCGCTTCCTCGCCTCGGTCGACTCCGATGTGCTCGCCGAGCGTGCGGGCGAGAGCGTCGGGCAGCGATAGCACCTTGGCGGCGCCGAAGCCCGTGGGCTGCCCGCCCCCGATACGGGCGAGCTGGCTGATGACCTCCTCCAGCCGGCGGTGGGCGGACAGCGGCGAGGGTAGCCTCAGCACGAGCGAGATCAGCCGGCCCAGGGCCTCGGCCACCGCCATGGTGTCCGAGCCGCCCTTCCCGACCTGGACGAAGACCTCGAAGGGATCGCCGCCAGGCGTCTCGTTGACGGTGATGAAGGCGGTGCCGATCGGCGTCTCCATCCGATAGGTCACCCCGGAGAGGCTATGCGGCCGCGGCTTGACCACGCGATCCGGGAGCGCCGTCCCCGGCTCTCTGGCGAGTCCCGAATCGGCGAGACCGATATTCAGGACCTGATCGCCCTTGCAGCCGTCGCGGAAGACGGTGATGCCGAGACAGCCCTCGCGCCAGGCGAGGAGATAGGCCTCGGCCACGTCGCTCTCTCCTGCCTCCTTGGGGAGGTTGATGGTCTTCGAGACACCGTTGTCCGTGTGGCGCTGGAAAGCCGCCTGATGCCGCACGTGCCAGCTCCAGTGAATCTCGTGGGCGGTCTTGAAGACCGCACGGACGTCGTCGGGCACGCCCGGGATGCCCTGGAGCGAACCGTGTCGCGCCACCTCGCTCAGGAGAGCGTCGGAATAGAAGCCGCGCTCGCGCCCGAGCCGCTCGAAGCTTTGGCTGACGAAGCGGAGCACCCGCTCCATCTCACCGCTCTTCACCCGGTGCTCGAAGGCCAGGGCGAACACCGGCTCGATGCCCGAAGAGCACCCGGCAATCATGGAGATGGTACCGGTGGGTGCTATGGTGGTCACCGTCGAGTTCCGCAGCGGGCGGCCTCGCCCGTAGATGGAGCGGGACCAGTTCGGGAACGCTCCGCGCTCCTCGGCGAGGCGTGCCGACTGATCGTGCCCCTTCGCCTCCACGAAGGCGCTCAGGCGGTCGGCCAGGTCCAGCGCCTCCTGGCTGTCGTAGGGAATGTCCAGGGCGAAGAGGAGATCGGCCCAGCCCATGATCCCGAGGCCGATCCGGCGATTGGCCTTCACCGTCGCGTCGATTTCGGGCAGCGGGTATGGATTCACCTCGATCACGTCGTCGAGGAAGCGGACGGCGAGCCGAACCACGCGCTCCAACTCCTCCCAGTCGAGCGACCATCGGCCGTCCCGCGGCCGCGTGAACTGGGCCACGTTGAGCGAGCCAAGGTTGCACGCCTCGTTCGGGAGGAGCGGCTGCTCGCCGCAGGGGTTGGTCGCCTCGATCTGGCCTAGCTCGGGGACGGGATTGGCCTGGCTCGCATTGATGCGGTCGATGAAAACGAGCCCCGGATCGCCCGTCCGCCACGCGGCACGCACGATGCGATCGAAGACATCCCGCGCGGAGAGCGAGCCCGTGACTTCCCCCGAGCGCGGATTGACCAGCTCGTACTCGCCCCCTGCCTCGAGGGCGGCCATGAACGTGTCGGTGATGGCCACCGAGATGTTGAAGTTCGTCACCCCGCCGTCCATCTTGCATTCGATGAACTCGAGGATGTCCGGATGGTCCACGCGCAGGATGCCCATATTCGCCCCGCGCCGGGTCCCTCCCTGCTTCACGGCCTCCGTGGCCGCGTTGAAGACGCGCAGGAAGGACACGGGACCGGAGGCGCGGCCGCCCGTGGAGCGCACGATGTCGTTCTTGGGCCGGAGCCGCGAGAAAGCGAAGCCTGTACCGCCGCCCGACTGATGGATGATGGCGGCGGCCTTGACCGAGTCGAAGATCTCGGGCATGGAGTCGCCCACGGGGAGGACGTAGCAGGCGGAATACTGGAGGTGGTTGTCCTTCCCCGCGTTCATGAGAGTGGGCGAGTTGGGAAGGAACTGCCCCTCGACCATCATGTCGTAGAAGGCGGCGGCAACCTCAACCACCCCCGCCTGGCTCCGTCCGAAGCGTTCCTCGGCGCGCGCAATGGCCACGGCCACCCGCCAGCACATCTCCTCGGGCGTCTCCGCGACCTCGGCGTCACGGCGGATCAGGTAGCGCTCGCGCAGGACGCGCAGGGCGGGTTCCGACCACCGCCCCACCTTGGAGGGCCGTGTCATCGCTTCCATAGACGTGAGCTTAACACAGGAGAATCGCGAGCTTGACTCTTTGGGGGTGGTCCATAGAATATGGCGGATCACAGTCGCGATGACCCGCCCCTGCCCGGCTGCAGAGTGCTGATGGCCTTCCTGAGACG